>Ga0137403_10006626_pt1 | contig 13220 bp, 12 predicted proteins | sample CZOMad2_1_16fung_FD_122057 | JGI IMG/M metagenome (GOLD analysis project Ga0137403, IMG submission 122057) | Vadose zone soil fungal communities from Angelo Coast Range Reserve, California, USA - CZOMad2_1_16fungal (Hybrid Assembly) | ecosystem: Environmental > Terrestrial > Soil > Vadose zone... | reverse complement strand
CGCCGTGCAAGTGCGGGCGCGAAGTAGGGAAGGCAGTTGAAATGATGAATTGCGAAGAATTCGAACTGCGCGGCCTGGATCTTGACCGCAGCGATGCTGACCCGAAGGAAGGGTCCGAAGCCGCCGCACACGCGAGAGTCTGCGGACATTGCAGCGCGCGGCTGGAGTCCTGGCGCGAGGTGAAAAGCGATTTGCGGCTTTTGCGGGAAGCTACGCGCGCGAACTCGGCGCCAGCGCGCGTAGAGATGCGCCTGAGGCAGGAGCTGCGCACGCGGCGCGAGGCGCGCGTTCCTCGCAGCGCGGTGACGATTTCGGCGTGGGCATTGGCTGCGGCAGCAGTGTTGATCGGGGCGGTGGGTTGGGGCGCGTGGCAACGAGCACGGCATCAAGAAACGTCAAAGGTAGCTTCGCCCAGCGCGCCAACGCAGACTCCGGACGGTCGCGACACTGCCGTTTCCGAGCCGAGCGCAGAGAAAGCACTCCGGGCGGAGCCAAAAAAGAAGTCCGGCACCGCGACCGCAGCTGTCGCCAAGGACGAAGATAGCGGAAAGTTTACTCTTCTGCCGGGCAGCTTGCCTTCTGAAACCGAAGAAGCTGCGATTGTACGTGTGCGCATGCAGCGAGGGGCGCTTGGCGCTTTGGGTTTCCCGGTGAATGAAGAGCGAGCAGGTGAATGGATCCAAGTGGATCTGCTGGTCGGGAATGACGGATTGCCGCAAGCAGTGCGTCTGGCGCGCTGAGCTGAAAGGTACGGAGAAGTTAGCGGCAGTGAAAAACGCACGGCCGAGTCGGGAGAGAAGAGGAGACGGAAAAATGAAATGCGAAGTGGGATGGATGAACGCGGTATTGACGGTTGCTCTTCTTGCGAGTGCGGGAGTGGCGCAAGCCCAGGAAACGCAAGCCCAGGAAGCGCAAGAGGGACCACCTCTGCCTACGCTAACGATCCATGGGGAGACGGTGGGGGGCGAGCCTGGGCCGGTAATGATCCAAGGCGGCGCGGTCGGCGAGGCGGGGACAGTTGCGGTTGGGGAAGGCGGAGCCTTCTTTGAGAATCACATCGAGCTGCTCGGCTTTGGCGGCGGACTGCACGGCGGCAAAGTGGTGAAAGGAGCGCCGTTCAGCGCGGTTGCGACTTCGGAAACAACGCAAACCCTGTCGGATGGCAATCACATCACCCGGAAGACACAGACGAATCTGTATAGAGACAGCGTGGGCCGATTTCGCAAAGAAGTGACACTACCGTCGATTGGCCCGCTGGCGGCCTCTGGCGAGCCGCACTCCTTCATCGAAATCAGCGATCCAGTAGCGGGGACGGCGTACGTGCTCGAACCGGACCAGAAGGTTGCGCGGCAAATGCCTGGCGCAATTGGAATGAGCGTTCGGACGAAAAGTGGACCGGGAGGACCGGGAGGACCGGGCGGTGCACCGGGGAATGTCTTCTATCGCAATTTCAAGGAATCGGCAGAAGCGGAGGCCAAAACGGAATCGCTCGGCATGCAGACGGTCGGAGGAGTGAATGCGGAAGGAACCCGAACCACGCGAACGATTCCAGCGGGCGAGATTGGGAACGAGAAGCCGATTACGATCGTGTCGGAACGTTGGTATTCGGCTGATATGCAGATGGATGTCAAGAGCACCCATTCTGATCCGCGGTTTGGCAATACGACATACACGCTGACGAACATTCAGCGGACCGAGCCGGCGGCGACACTGTTTGCCGTGCCCTCGGACTACACCGTTGAGCAGGGGCACCGAGGGAAATTTGTAATGCACATGGCTCCTCCTCCGCCGCCGGACAACTGAGCGCTTCGTTTATAACGACCTTCTCTCCTGAAGACAGTGCGCCCTCTTTTTCTTCTGTTGCCAGAAACAGAAGCAAGGAGGGCGCGACTGTTTTCGGCGGACGTAAGTTGCAGCCTCCCACAAAATTTACGACCAGGAAATGACTCGCGCAAACCAGAAGCGTATGGTTTCACTATGGCCATCGACGAAAAGAGCCTCGCCAAGCACTTGCAAGAAGAAGGATTTCGTCATACCTACGTTTGGCAAGATGGACCAAACGCCTTTTATTCAGAACATGTGCATAACGAGGAAACGGCACACATCGTGTTGAGCGGAGAAATGACACTGATCATGGATGGCGAAGCGAAGACTTATTCTGCGGGTGAGCGCTGCGATGTTCCAAAAGGAGCGAGGCACTCAGCTCGTATGGGACCACGTGGGTGCCGCTACTTGATTGGCGAACGTTGAAACTCATTCGAGCGAGCGGTCTAGCAGCTCCATCACGTGAAGCACTTGCTGGCCGGTCTTGTGCAACTGCGCTCCGGCGCGCATCTGCAGCAGGCACCCAGGGTTTGCCGTGACGATCGTTGTCGCGTTGGTGCTCGCAGCATGCTTCATCTTTTCTGCGAGCAGCTCAAGTGATGCTTCGGTCTGAGTAATGTTATAGACGCCTGCCGATCCGCAGCAAATGTCCGAGTATGGTAATTCCACCAGGTCAAGCTCCGGAATCTCTCGCAGCAACGTGCGCGGAGCTTCGCGAACTTTCTGTCCATGCAGTAAGTGGCACGAATCCTGGTACGTGACGCGCAACGGATTTGGCTTGAGCGACGCCACCATTCCCAAAGACGCGAGGAATTCTGTTACATCGCGGACACGAGATTCGAATTCCGTCGCCGCCTGAAATTCCGGCTCGTCTTTCGTGAACAGATGCGAATATTCCTTCAACGTCGATCCGCACCCCGCGGCGTTGGTCACAATGGCATCAAACTCATCGTTTGAAAATGCCTTCAGATTGCGCCGCGCGAGGCCGCGAGCTGCGTCTCGAACGCCCGCGTGAGAAGCCAGAGCGCCGCAGCAAACTTGTTTTGCCGGAACCACTACCTCGCAGCCATTCGCGGTCAAGACACGGATCGTGGCCTCGTTCAACGCCGAGAAAGTCACCTGAGCGACGCATCCTGCAAAAAACGCGACACGCGCGCGGCGCTCGCCAATGGGGTGAAAAGTTTTGCCCAACCGTCGAAAGAAAAACGGATCGTCAATTCGCGGAAGGAGCGCTTCGCGTTCTTCGAGCCCTATCGCGCGCAGAAAGCCAGATCGCCGGGCAAGAGTTTGCAATCCAGAGCGCTGGTAGACGCGCAGCAAACGTGCAAAAAACGCAATCCGCCGCGGATGCGGCAGCAGGCGGCGATAGGCAAAGGCGCGTGCGAGGCGCGCTAGAAACGGCCGCTGATAGTCACGTTCGATTCGAGCACGCGCAAATTCAACAAGCTTGCCGTACTCAACCCCGGACGGGCACGCAGTTTCGCACGCGCGGCAATCCAAACATTTGTCGATATGTTCGACGAAGCTGGCATTTACCGGAGCGTCGCCCTGCTCGACGCGAATCATCTGGTGAATTCGTCCGCGCGGGGAATCTGCCTCCAAATGCCAGAGTCTGTACGTCGGGCAATAGTTCAGACACAGTCCACAATGCACACAGCGCGCGTAGTCTTCATAGACTGGCTGCAGCCCGGGAATGTTGCGAATTGTGCTCACGAAATCAGATGCCTCCAGGAAAGCGGCCGCTGGCGAATGTTCCGTTAGGGTCGAAGGCTTTTTTCACGCGGCGTTGAAGATCTGCCGATTCGGGCCCTTGCGCTTTGCAATCGAACTCGGATTTCCACTCTGTCGGGCAAAACAGCACCGAGGCGTTGAATTCCAGTTGGCCCTGCAGCGAATCGACGCTCTTCCAAAAATAAGCGATCTGCTTTGTCGCTGCCTCGTCGCCTTGGCGCGGCAGCAATGCGAAATAAATGATCGAGCCGCTGCGAATGAGGACAACCGAAGGGATCCACGACGAATTTGCAAAGCTGCGCAACGCTCTCAAAAGGTCAGCCAGTCTTCCCGGAAGCGTGGCAAAGCGAAACACGATGGACCGTGAAGCAGCCCGGCTCATAGATACCGGCGCCTCTCGCAGAATTTCAAGTAGAGACAAAAATTGCGAATCGTGCACGCTGGTCGCGTCTTGTGTAGAAGCCATTCGCGCCAGCCGCCCGAGATCACGAGCGTAGCGTTCGCAAACCTCACTGCTGCCTTCAAATCCCACGCATACAGTCCACGCCTGCACGTCCAAGCGCAGCGAGGCGACAGGAGATTTCTCCTCCAGGAATAGCTTGGCGAATTCCGGAGCGATCGCTTCCACCAGAGTAGGAGTTAGCGGTGAAGCGGCGAGCTCCTTTACGAACGTGAGCGCGTGAATTTCGTCAGCGAAGGAAGCCAGGAAACCGCGGCGCGACGACTGCACGGGGAAGGTCCGGAAATTTAGCCGGGTGATCACGGCAAGAGAACCGAGCGATCCGTTGAGCAGCTTGTGAAAATCGTAGCCCGTAACATTCTTGACGACGCGCCCGCCGCTTTTTGCGAGCGCCCCCGTCCCGTCCACAAACTCCGCTCCGATCAAAAAGTCGCGAGCGGTCCCGTAAAAATGACGCAGCGGGGAATCGAGCCCGGAGGCAATTACTCCCGCTATGGTTGCCTTTTCGAAAAATGGAACAGCCAGCGGCAGGAATTGTTTTTTTTCCGCGAGGATTCTTGCGAGCTCTACCAAACGCATTCCCGCATCGACGCTAATCGTCAGGTCGCCCGGGTCGTAGTGCGCGACTCCCTGAAGACGCGTCATATCGAGCGCCACATCATAGCGTGAAGGCGGCATGCCAACACCAAGAGAAGTACGCGCCCCGCACGGAATCAGCGCGAATTTTTCTCGCACGGCAATTTTTACGATTTCTGCCGCTTGCTCGGCGTTTTCTGGCAACACAGCGGCCGCGGGCAACGATCCATCCACTCGGTAATCGGCCACTGCATCCGCTTCCGTCCGAACGAATGCACTCCCTACGATATTTTCGAAACGAGATGCAATCGACGATGTAAGTGCTGAACTCACGCCGGCACCGGACGATGCATCGGGCTCGTGCGAATGCGCGTTTCTCCGCAACCTTTGCCCATGGGGAAAACTTTGCCAGGGTTTAGCAGACCCGTAGGATTGAACTGGCTATGCACGCGGCGCATCAACGCAAAGTCGGCCTCTGAGAACATCAGCGTCATCAGTTCGCTCTTTTCCATGCCGACGCCGTGCTCGCCAGTAAGCGCGCCGCCAATTTCCACGCAGTAGCGCACGATATCTGTGGAAGCCTTCACCGCCTTTTCGAATTGCTCACGATTGCGCGGATCAAAAAGGACAAGCGGATGCAAATTGCCGTCACCCGCGTGGAAGATATTTCCGATATTTAATCCGCATTCCTTACCAATCTCCAGAACCCGCCGCAGTGCCTGCGGTAATTTCGAACGCGGGATCACGGCGTCCAGCACGTAATTGCTTGGTGCAAGCCGTCCAAGAGCGCCAAACGCAGTTTTGCGTCCTTTCCAAAGCAGTTCGCGCTGCTGGTCATCCTTGGCCGTGCGCACTTCGCGCGCTTTGTGTGCCTTACAAACCTCTTCAATGCCTACAGCCTGGCTGGCAACGGCCTCTGTGACTCCTTCGACTTCTATCAGCAAAACCGCGCCACAGTCGCGCGGAAATCCTGCATGAACATAATCTTCGACCGCGCACAGTGTCCAGCCATCCAGCATTTCGCATGCCGCTGGCGTAATCGCGCGCGCCGTCAAGTCGGTGACCGTCTCGGTCGCATCGTCCACGGTCTCGAAAATCGCGAGAAGTGTCTTCACTGCCTCGGGCTTTTTTGAAAGTTTCGCAGTAATTTCAGTGATCAGCGCAAGCGTTCCTTCGCTCCCCACCAGCAATCCACACAAATCGTAGCCCAGCGAATCGGTGATTTTTCCGCCGATGCGTTTGATCTCGCCGTCCGGCAGCACCAACTCAAGTCCTGTGACGTGATTCGTGGTCACGCCATAGGCCAGCGTGTGCGGCCCGCCGGAATTTTCAGAAACATTGCCGCCGATGGTGCAGGATTTCTGGCTTGATGGGTCGGGAGCATAATAAAAACCGTCAGGGTTCACGGCCTGAGAGAGTCTAATATTGACAAGACCTGTCTCAACGACTGCGATGCGATTGTCGTAGTCGATCTTCAGTATCCGATTGAGCCGTGCCATTTCGATGACGACAGCGCCGTTCGTGGCCAGCGCTCCGCCGGAAAGGCCAGTACCGGCACCGCGCGCAACGAATGGGGTTTGGTGGTCAGCCAGCAAACAAACAATGGGCGCGATCTGATCTGTGCTGGTTGGCAAAACGACGGCGCTGGGTGGATAACGATGCGTCATCATACCGTCGCATTCATAGACGAGAGTTTCGGTGCCGCTCGCCAGGACGTTTTGTTTGCCAACGATGCTGCGCAGACCGTTCAATACTTCATCAGGAAGCTTGCGAACGCCCGTTGCCTTTTGACTTTCGGTCTTTTCGTGAGCGGTTTGATCCATAACAGTCGTCAATCAAATCGCGCTAATAGTATCACGATGATTTCCGGAATTGCACGGATACGAAATCCGATTTTGACAGATCGCTATTCACTCCCGCTCCAGCACTGGATAAGATTGATCCTGTATGACCGAAAGAATCTGTGAAGTCCGACGTTTAGGACTCATCAACTACGAAGAAGCACTGAAAACCCAGGAAGCCGCCGTCGAGGCTCGAAAAAATGATACGCTGGCTGACCAATTATTGCTGTTGCAGCATCCTCACGTTTTGACGCTTGGGCGCGGTGCTGATCCGAGCAATGTTCTTGTCGACGAAAACACGAGAGCCGCCAAAGGTGTAGAACTCTTTAAAACCGGCCGAGGCGGAGATGTGACTTATCACGGACCGGGACAGATTGTTGGTTATCCGATCATCGATCTGAAACCTGATCGTTGCGATGTCCATCGCTACGTCCGCGATATCGAGGAAGTCATGATTCGCGTCGCAAAGGATTACGATATCGACGCAGTGCGAATTCCTGGTCTTACAGGAATCTGGGTAGGCTATGAAAAGCTGGGAGCGATAGGTGTCCGAATCGCCAGATGGGTAACATCGCATGGCTTTGCGTTTAATGTTAGCACCGATCTTTCATATTTTAATTTGATCGTGCCGTGTGGAATCACCGACCACGGTGTGACTTCGCTGGAAAAACTGCTCGGTCGCAAAATCGATATCGACGACGTTGAAGAGCGGTTAGCCCGCCATTTCGGCGATGTATTCCAGCGCACGATGGTTGAAGTTCAAACTCGCTGTCAATCTATACAGACCTATATTTTTCAACGAAATAATGAAACGACCAGATTTTTATTGCTCAAACGGACAGTTGATCATGGCAATTTTTGGCAACCGGTCACTGGTGGTTTAGAGTCCGGAGAAAATTGGCACGATGCCGCTGTGCGCGAAGTCCAGGAAGAAACAGGCCTGTGCGGCAAAATCGAAGACCTTAATTATCGACACACGTTTCTGGTTGACCCGAGTTTCTGGAAACAACATCCTGAATTCGCGATCAAGGTTAACGAAGAGACTGCCTTCATGATGGATGCCACTGGGATTGATCCGAATTCTATCGTTCTCAATCCTGAAGAACATGACGCCTACGAATGGGTCGATTATGAAACCGCGATGAGCCGAATAATTTGGGAAGGCAACAAAAAAGCATTGAGATTGACTCAGAATGCGATCACAATGACAGTGGCCGGGAACTGAGACGGGTTCAAGATTCAGCGCTGGGAATCTTCATTACAATAAGAACAATTTATTTTTGACTTTGAGCTTCACTCAACGGAGATTGAATGAAACGCAGAAATTTCATCGCTACTTTAGGTGCGACCTTAATGATTCCCACCGCCTGCAAAATGCGTGGCTTGGGAACCGAATCTGCGTCCGCTTCGGTCGCCGGCAAAGAACTTCTTCTCCCACGTGCGCTGAGACCTGGTGATGCTGTAGGGTACATCACACCGGCGACATACGTTTCTGATCCTGATCTGCTTGGCCGGGCCGATCGAAATCTGAAGAATTTCGGGCTGAAACCTAAATTTGGAAAATCAGTTGGTAAACATTCAGGCTATCTCGGTGGTTCAATTGACGAACGTCTGGACGATTTGCACGGTATGTTTCGCGACCCGGAAATACGTGGGATATTTGCCGTTCGCGGTGGATATGGTTCCGGTCAGTTACTAGACAGGATTGATTACGATTTGATTCGCAAGAACCCAAAGGCGTTTGTCGGTTACAGCGACATCACAGCACTGCATCTGGCGATCAACAAGCATGCTGGACTGGTCACATTTCATGGTCCCGTGGGCATTTCGACTTTCCCAGACTATACAAAGGACTATTTTCGAAAGGCTGTTTTTCAGTCAACCCCTATTGGCAATGTTGCAAACCGACCCGGTCATCCAGCTAGAATCATCCGGCCTGGAAAGGCAACCGGAAGACTAATTGGCGGTAATCTCAGTCTGGTTTGCGAATTGATGGGAACTCCGTACGAGATCGATACCCGGGACAAGATTCTATTCCTGGAAGATACGAGCGAAGAGCCATTTCGTATCGATCGTATGCTGACTCAATTGCGTCTTGCCGGAAAATTCAAAGATGCGGCCGGGATTGTGTTTGGCGAATGCGCAGGTTGCAAACCCAATGAGTGCGCGCCGGCATTTGGCGCGAGCTTTACTGTGAGTGAGGTTGCCGATCAGTTGTTTGGCAACCTGAATATTCCCGTTATTTCGGGTCTGACTATCGGCCACACCGAAGATCAGATTACGCTGCCCCAGGGTATTATGGCGACGCTAGACGGTGACCATGGAGAGCTGAGAATTGACGAGGCGGCAGTTAGGGCATAATCGTCGCTAGTCAGATTCAAGTTTTGCCCCGCATCCGTTGCAAAATCGCGCGCCAGGCTGGTTTTTTACTCCGCAAGCAGAACAGTTGTGTGCCTTTTGCAGATTCGCTCCACAACGCGCGCAGAAACCGACGCCCGCTGGCAAGACCGCGCCGCAACTCGCACAGGTTACGTCTTCGGACCACGAGCCCGGTTTGTAACCGGCAACAGTGGACCACGCTCCGTGTCCTGTGTCCGATGCCGAAGTCACGCCAGAAACGTCGTCCATGACTCGCCAAACATCTTGAATCAGTTTTTGCTGATTGTAGACACCGATAACTGATGTCACTATCAACGGCCAGAATACAGCCAGACCGACGATTCCAACGGCGGCTTTCTCGATCCATTTGCTGACGCCGACTTCGACTCGAATGCCGTTGCTCTCTGGAACGAAGCGCACGGTGATGGCAGAGGAAAGTCCAGTCAAATTCGTAATTGTCGTCTCTTTTCTCGATTGGATGATCGTGATTTCACCGCCTTTTAGAACTTGAACCTCATGTCCTTGTGAATAAAAGAATTGCTGCAGGCGCTCGGTGGCTCTGTCCAGCTTCATTCCGGGGTAGAAACGGTTTTGTATCACTTGATTATCTCCAATTTGATCATAATCGACGCTATAATCTACGAGAGAAATATTATCATAGTTCGCAATTAAGGCAGGAGCGCAGATGCCTGTCTGATGCTTTGGTAACGGTTTCTCCCCGGCAGCCGATTTGAAATGGAGACTTTCGTGGCAACCTTACGGCAGTCAAACCTCTCAAAATCAAAGATAAAGAGAATAATTGGGGAGTTTACGATGACAAAAGCGAAGATATTTATCGCAATAGCCTTTTTATTGGCGTTGAGCGCTTTTTTTGCTCCGCGGTTGAATGCCCAGAGCGGAGTGCCTGACTTGATTCAGCGGGCCGCTGCGAATCAAGATCAATCCTTGGGAGCGCGAGACCGGTCTCGATACGAACAGTCGATTCACGTGGAAAAAGTAACCCCTTCTTCCCGTCCCGGCGAACCGCAGAGAATCGAATCGACACAAGACACAGTTGTTCTGGTAGAGCCCTCAAAGACACCGGACAGCTCCGGCAATTATTTGGTTAACGTGCGGGTCATTCAGGATACAGATGACAAGGGACGACCAAAAAAGAATGTGGATCCAAACGCTAAGACATTGCTGACATTTGGCAGCGTTTGGGATGCGGCGTTTTATCCGTTGTTGCCTGAAAAGATCAGATATTATTCATATGACGAAATAGTTTCCGACAAACCGAACGAGCGTGTTTTCAAATTTACGCCAAGAGTCGATGCTCCCAGCAATATTGTTTTGGCAATGGGTACGGTAACCCTGGATTCAAAAAAGGGCGAAGTTCTCACGATAAAGATCGATGGATTCAAAAATCTTGGTAGTATAGACAAGCATCTTCAGGACCTGCGATCATTTGTTTCGGTAACGGATTATTCGTTATTCGAGGGCAAGTACCGCTTCCCGACGTTTTCAAAAGGCCTGGTCGTTTCGGACGTTTCTCATTTTAAGGGAACCTTCCGCTATAGTTTTGAAGAAGCCAAATATATTGCGGTCCTGGCCGTTTCGAAATGAAATTAAGACATCTGATCCTGGCTCTATAAGCGCGCTGAATTTAGCGAATAGAACGGTGTTTTTTATGAAATACTCTCGCCCTGTGTTGACGACGATTGTTGTTCTGGCCGCGCAAGTATTAGCGATCACGGCGATGCCGTTTTCAAGCAACGTCTATGACAAATTTCGTGGAAACACCTACAGCAACAAAGGTCTGCTGAATGAGAGCGACGAGCTGCAACTTGCATCGCAATACCATCAGCAATTGATACAGCAAAACAGATTTGTTACGGATCGCAGGGTTGTCGATTACGTCAACAAAGTCGGTCGTGCCGTTGCGGCCAGATCACAACGACCGGATCTGGATTATCATTTCTACGTTATCGATTCGGACCAGATAAATGCATTTACCGTCGGCGGCGGTCGCGTCTATGTTTACACCGGCCTGGTCAGACGCCTGAACAGTGAAGGACAGCTTGCGGCAGTACTGGGTCACGAGATCGGACATAACGTCGGTAGGCATGGGCTAAAGGCACTGAAGGGTTCGCAGAAATGGAATTTTCTGATTCTGAGCGGATATGTCCTGGGCGGGCAAGGCGGAGCAGGACTCGCATCGCTGTTTTCCAGCGGGGTGATCCTGAAACATTCGCGCGACTCTGAACGCGAGGCCGATTTCCTGGGTTTGTATGAAATGCGCGATGCCGGTTACGACATTGAAGAGATGGATGCAACCTGGAGAATCCTTGAGACAGCCGAACGCAGCGAACCATCGTCATTTGACAAAATATTTGCATCGCATCCTCCCGCGCGCGAACGCCTGTCGAACACCGAGACAGAGATTCAACAGCACTTGCGGAGTTCTGCGGGACACGGCAAAGTCGATACCCCGGAATTTGATCAGGTAAAGGCATTGCTGGGTGGCGGACGCGTCAACCAGTCCAATCGTCGACGATCGGACGACATCAGCGACAACGAGCAGATTTACAATAACCGGAAACGAAGCGGCAACGACAGACAGACTGAGGATTCAGCCACTGTTCGTCGTCCTGGTGAATCATTCCCCCCAACTCCGGGTACTGAAGACGAATCGAACAGTTTGCCGTTTATCGATGAGGCACGAATTGCGCTAAAGAAAAATGGATTTCAGGGTGCCAAAGTTGTCGGCACAGCTCGTGGAAGTGTCTTTGGCGATAAGCAAGGCCTATTGGTTGTTTTCCAGTACCGTAATCAGTATCGGGCAATTGTCAGCGGCGACGGCGAGGATTATCAACTGGTGACTGTTAGCGATAATCCAGGTCTATCGTTTAATCATTTTGAAGCCATCGAATTAACCGAAGTTTCAAAGAATCGAAGACCGGCCATAATAATTCATGCTGACGGCCGGCAGATGCGATGGGTTTGGAACGGTCAGGGATTTGATTACTTCAACGTTCGTTGACTGTTTTGAGTCCCGCCTTCAGGCGGCAAATGGTTAAGAGCCGACTAAAGTCGGTACTCCAAACTTGCTGCCTGAAGACGGGACTCAAAACATATGAATCACGAAGAGCAACTCCGCGACGAATTCAATCAATGGGCGACGGCCGGCCGTGGCGAGAGCATGGCTGAAGGCCACCGTGCCGTCACCAATGTCATCATCGATAAGATGAACCTGAAATCCAACAGCCGCGTGCTGGATTTGGGATGCGGTATCGGATGGGCTACGCGCCTGATGGCCGCACGAGTCCCCGACGGGCGCGCCGCAGGCATCGATATCTCAGACGAGATGATCAATCGTGCAACCGATCATCCTGACAACCCACCAAATCTCCAATTCAAAGTCTCCAGCGGCGCTAAACTGCAGTTTGACGATAATGAGTTTACGCATTGCCTCTCGATTGAATCGCTCTACTATCATCCCGATATCGCGGCGACTCTCAGCTAAGTTCGCCGCGTCCTTAACCCCGGCGGAACAGCATTCCTGATGGTGAATCTGTTCAAAGAAAACCCCTACACGCATCGTTGGATTGATTATCTGGACGTGCCTGTTCATCTACTGAGCGGCGACGAATATTGCGCGGTCGCTAATCAGGCGGGATTTATAAGTTGCCAGACTGAGACGATTCAGGACACATCACCCGTTCCCGAAACTTATTCTGGAAAATGGTATGCCAATGCCGACGAAATGCGAGCCAGTCACGCAATAGGCGCTCTGCTGATAATTGCAAAGAAATAATTTGATAGTGGTACAATCACCGTAGACAAGTGATGGAGATATTTCTATGGCGACTCAAGCACCGGATTACCTTGAAGCGATTGAACATATGCCTTCTGGGGCTACGCTAAGCATTCCGGGCGTTTCTTGGGAAGATTATGAGGATCTTCTTCAGGACCTGGGTGACGGCTATGCCGTTCGAGTCAGCTATGACAATGGGAGTTTGGAGATCATGAGCCCATCGAACATGCACGAAATGTATGAACAATTGCTTGTTCGGCTTGTTCATACTGTTGCCTTTGACATGGATTTGCCTGTTGAGAGCCGCGGTTCGATTACCTTGAAGAAAAAGCGTTCCGGCAAGGGGGCAGAACCCGATACGTGTTTCTATGTTAACAACGCGGCCGCGATAATTGGAAAAAGAGAAATCGACCTAAACACTGATCCAGCTCCGGACATCATCGTTGAGATAGATGTCACTCGCAGCTCAATGAACAAAATGGCTTTTTATGCGAGCTTAGGTGTGTCTGAGTTTTGGCGATACGATGAACAAAGCGCGCAAATTTATAAACTGGTCGACGGCGCATACGTCGAAGTTTCGGCCAGCGCGATCTTTCCTATACTCACAAGCCAG
>Ga0137403_10006625_pt1 | contig 13221 bp, 11 predicted proteins | sample CZOMad2_1_16fung_FD_122057 | JGI IMG/M metagenome (GOLD analysis project Ga0137403, IMG submission 122057) | Vadose zone soil fungal communities from Angelo Coast Range Reserve, California, USA - CZOMad2_1_16fungal (Hybrid Assembly) | ecosystem: Environmental > Terrestrial > Soil > Vadose zone... | reverse complement strand
CCCTTTGACCTTCCAGCTGGCCTGCTTACACTGGCGGGGTGACTCTCGTCCTCCGTCGCGCGGCGCGGCGCCTGGTCGCGTTCGCGCTACTCGCCGGGCTGGCCGGCCCCTTGCGCGCCCAGCGCGACACGGTTGCCCCCGCGGCGCCGCCCCCGGCCAATCGCCCCGCCGCCCCCCAACCCACCATCGTCTTCATGACCGACTTCGGCACCGCTAATGACGCCGCGGCGATCTGCCGCGCCGTCATCGTCGGGATCGTGCCGGACGTCCGAATCATGGACATCACCCACCAGGTGACCCCCTTCTCGATCGAGGAAGCGGCCCGATTCCTCGAGGCAGTGACGCCGTACTATCCGGCCGGCACCGTCTTTCTCGTGGTCGTCGATCCAGGCGTGGGAACGGCGCGGAAACCGCTGATCGTGCGAACCCGGCGGGGGCAATTCTTCGTGCTGCCCGACAACGGGCTGGTCACGCCGGTGGCCGACCGGGACGGCGTCGAGGGCGCCCGCGAGATCACCAATCCGGCTTGGATGATCGGCGACCGGATCTCCTCGACGTTCCATGGCCGCGACGTCTTCTCCCCCGCGGCCGCGCATCTCGCCGCCGGCGCCGACTGGACCGGGGCGGGGCCGCCGGTGACCGACCTGGTGCGCCTCGAGCCGCGAGTCGCCGCGCTCGGGGCCGGCGGCATCCGCGGCGAAGTCATCGGCCTCGACGACCCGTACGGCAACCTGATCACCGACGTCCGCGGCGATGACTTCGCCCGCCTCGGCTATGCCCTGGGCGACCGGGTCCCGGTCACCATCGACAAGCGGCGCTTCACCTTTCCGTTCGTGCGGACGTTCATGGACGTGCCGGTCGGGCGGGCGCTGCTCTACGTCGACTCGCGCGGTCGCATCGAGTTCGCGCTGAACCAGCGCGACATGTCGAGAACGTACGGCATTCGGCCGCCGGCAGCCGTCTTCATTGCACGGCGGCCAGATCGGCGGCGCTGAGAGCCTTGAGAACCCGGACAGGGTCCGGCCGGTTCAGTGGGAGCAAGCCGCACTCAACTTTGTCAAACATGAGGTCACATATGCCACCGCGCTGGTCGCTTCGCCTCGCCGTCGCCGCAGTGCTGGCAGGTTCGCCCATCCCGGTCGCCGCGCAGCAGCAGAGCCCGCCGCCCAAGAGCCTGCCGCAGCAGATCGCCGACGCACTGGTGCAGCTCGCTGGCGGCATCCATACCGGCTATCGGTTTACCCACGCGAAAGGCATCGTCGCCACGGGGACCTTCACGCCCGCGCCGGGCGCGGCGTCCCTCAGCAGCGCCGCGCATCTGCGAGGCGGCCCCGTTCCGGTGACGGTCCGGTTTTCCGATGGGACCGGCCTCCCCCAGATCCCGGACACCGACCCCAACGGGGCGCCCCGCGGGATGGCGATCCGCTTCACGCTGCCCGGCGGAGGGCTGACCGACATCGTCGCCAACTCGCACAACGGCTTCTTCGTGGGGACGGGGGAGGACTTTCTGGCCCTGCTCCAGGCGATCGCGGCGACCAAACCCACCAGCCCGCATCCGTCACCGATCGAAGCGTTTCTGGGAAGTCACCCGCGGGCCTTGAAGGTCATTGCCGACTCCAAGGCCTTGCCGGTCAGCTTCGCCACACTCGCCTTCTACGGGAACAATGCGTTCGTGTTCCTCGACAGCGCGGGCACCAAGCGGGCGGGGCGATACCAGATCATTCCGGTCGCCGGCGTGTCGTACCTGGACTCCGCCCGGGCCGCCAAAGCCGACCCCAATTACCTGTTTGCCGACCTGCCGCGCCGCCTCGCCCGGGGCCCGATCAAGTACCGGCTGTTCGTGCAGCTGGCGAATCCAGGCGATCCGACCAACGACGGCTCGGTGGTGTGGCCGCGCGATCGCAAGCGAGTCGAGCTCGGCACGATCAGCGTCACCACGATCGCTCCCAACAACGCGGAGCTGCAGCGCTCGCTCCGGTTCAACCCGATCTATCTCACCTCCGGCATCCAGCTCTCCGACGATCCGCTGGTGCCGCTCCGCTCGGCGGTGTACGCCCTCTCGGTGCAGCATCGCCAATAGCGGGCGACGAATCCCATGTCCAAGGTCTGGTTGATCACCGGCAGCTCCCGCGGCTTAGGCCGAGCGCTCGCCGAAGCAGTGCTTGCCGAAGGGAATGAGTTGGTCGCCACGGCGCGTAACCCGGCGCAGCTCGGCGATCTGGTGCCGCGATACCGCGATCGGATTCGCGCCGTCGCCCTTGACGTGACCGATGAGCGCGCCGCAAGCAATGCCATCGAGGCCGCGGTTGACGCTTTCGGGCGGCTCGACGTGCTCGTCAACAACGCCGGCTACGGGGATGTCGGCTCGATCGAGGATACCAGCCTCGCCGACTTCCGGGCGCAGATCGAGACCAACCTGTTCGGCGTCATCACCGTTACCAAGGCCGTGATCCCGCTCATGCGGGAGCAACGGTCGGGTCACATCCTGCAGATCTCCTCCATAGGCGGTCGAGGCGGAGCGCCCGGCCGCGGAGCCTATGCGGCCGCAAAATGGGGCGTCGAGGGCTTCTCGGAAGTGCTCGCGAAAGAGGTCGGGCCGCTCGGCGTCAAGGTGACGATCATCGAGCCGGGCGGCTTTCGCACCGATTTTGCGGGCGCGTCGACGACCATCCGCGACGGTCGCCCCGAGTATGCAGCCACCGTCGGCGCGATGGCCCGCTTCCAACGCGACTACAACGGCGCTCAGCCCGGCGATCCCGCCAAGGCGGCGGCCGCCATCATCCACGTCGCGAGCCTCGAAGCACCGCCATTGCGGCTGCTGCTCGGCAGCGACGCCGTCCGCGGGGCGGAGCAGATCGAGACCGCGCGGATCGAAGCCGACAGGAAGTGGCGGGACTTGAGCGTTTCCACCGACCTCGAGGCGGGCGGCGGGCCGAAGGTCTATCCGTGGGGGTAAGGCATCAGTGCGGCGCGATCTTGCTCTCGTAGGCCGACATCAGCCGGCGTACGTGCGCGATGTGTGCGGCCGCCAGCCGATCGTATTCGGCGCCGCTGGCCTGTTCCATCGCCTTGAGATCGCTCACCGTCGAATCGGCCAGCGCTTCATAGGCCGGATCGCTGTGCATGCCTATCCGCGTCATGTCGGCGTGCATTGCCTCCATCAAGTCATGGACCCGCTCGGCGTGGGCCGGCAGGCCGTGCTGGAGCATGGCCGGCGTCGCGGCGACGGAATCGAGATGGCGGCTCATGGCGGGCATCAGCGGGCCGGCTTGCATCTCAGCCCGCTCCCGCTGCGCGTCGCGGCCGGGCCCGGCACAGGCTGCCAGGGTGATCAAGGTCGCGAGCGCCAGGCTTCGGGTCAGCATGGAGAGTCCTCCAGCAGGGAAGTCGTCATGGGAGAAAAGAAGGCAATCGCCGGCGCCGGCGCCACCGGCGCCCAGGGTCATACCGATTCCAGGAAATCATAAATGCCAAGCAAACAAGCACCTATCCACTCCGGTTTCGGCCCCACACCACCAGTGCCCACGAGGCGATCGACGGAATCGATCTGAGCGGCAAACTTGCCGTAGTCACTGGTGGATACGCCGGCATCGGCCTGGAGACGACGCGCGCTCTTGCAGAAGCAGGTGCGACCGTAATCGTGCCGGCTCGTAACCCGGACAAAGCGCGCAAGGCTCTCAATGCTATCCCACGGGTTGAACAGAGCAGGCTGGACTTACTCGATCCAGGTTCCATCGATGCCTTCGCGAGTGAGTTTCTTGCCAGTGGTCGACCGCTGCACATGCTTATCAACAACGCAGGCATCATGGCAACGCCACTGACGCGCGATAGTCGAGGATATGAGTCCCAGTTCTCCGCGAATCATCTGGGCCACTTTCAATTGACGGCGCGTCTCTGGCCGGCACTGGTCAATGCCCACGGGGCGCGCGTCGTTTCGGTTTCCTCACGCGGTCACCAGCGCGCTGGAATTGATTTTGACGATCCTCAGTTTCAGCATCGCACCTATGACAAGTGGCAAGCCTACGGCCAATCGAAAACCGCGAATGTGTTGTTTGCCGTGGAGCTCGATCGGCGCGGCGAAGCGAATGACATTCGTGCCTTCGCGCTTCATCCGGGCGCTATCCTGACCGAGCTCGGTCGCTACATGACGGACGATGACCTCCGAGGCTTCGGCCTTTCGCGCGAGAACAGCAGCCCCGGTTCGGTTCCGGCTGGAAGGTCCGTGGCCGAAGGGGGCGATTTCAAGACCATCGAGCAAGGTGCCGCTACGTCCGTCTGGTGCGCTACGAGTCCGCGGCTGGCTGGAATGGGGGGTGTTTACTGCCTGGACGTCGACGTTGCCGAGGTTCTTGCGTCCGATTCCGCCATAGGCGCAGGTGTGCAGCCCCGGGCAATCGACCCGAAGAATGCCGAGCGTTTATGGACCTTGAGTGAAGAACTGACCGGAGTGACGGTCCAGCTGCTGAGCGGCATCTCTCATTGACGCTCCCGCGCTAACGGCGGCAGGCAGTAACAACAGAAAGCGCCCCCGGCCCAACCCGATCCGTCGGGTGGCCGAGGGCGCTTCGTGTTCTGGCCGATGGCGAGATAACGGGCCGCCAGGCTCGCGTGCGCGAGGCGCGTGCGCCTCTACTGCACCGTGTTCATCATGTCGAAGATCGGCAGGTACATCGCGACCACCATGCCGCCCACGACCACGCCCAGGACTACGATCATCATCGGCTCCATCAGCGAGAGCAGCGCGCCCACCGCCACGTCCACTTCCTCGTCATAGAAGTCGGCGATCTTGGTGAGCATCTCGTCCAGCCCGCCGGTCTGCTCGCCCACCGCGATCATCGAGATCACCATCGGGGGGAAGACCTTCGACTTCTCCAGCGGTGCCGCGATGGTCTCGCCGCCCGCGATCGACTGGCGCGAGGCCATGACCGCGTCGTGGATCACCATGTTGCCCGCCGTCTTGGCCGTGATCTCGAGCCCTTCAAGGATCGAGACACCCGAGGAGATCAGGGTGCCCAGCGTACGGGTGAAGCGCGACACCGCCGACTTGCGCAGCAGGTCGCCCAGCACCGGCGACTTGAGCAGCACTGTGTCGATGTTCTTCCGGCCCGCCATCGTGCCGTAGTAGCGCCGGATAGCGAAGACCAGCAGCCCGATACCCAGCAGGATCGCCCACCAGTAGCCGATCAGGAAGTCGGACAGCATGATCACAACGCGGGTCGGGAGCGGCAGGTCCAGGCTCACCGACGCGAACATGCTCTGGAACACCGGGATCACGAAGACCAGCAGGATCGCGATCGCGATCGCCGCCACCGACATGATGACGCCGGGGTAGACCATGGCGCCCTTTACCTTGCGCATCAGGGCATCGTTCTTTTCCAGGAAGGTCGCGAGCCGGAGGAGAATGGTGTCCAGGATACCGCCCGCTTCGCCGGCGGCGACCATGTTCACATAGAGATCGCTGAACGCCCGCGGGTGCTTGCTGAACGCGTCGGCCAGGGTGTTGCCCGACTCCACGTCGTAGACCACCGCCCGGGTGACCTCGGCCAGCGCCTTGTTGTCGGTCTGCTGCGCCAGGATCGTCAGCGATTGCACCAGCGGCAGACCGGCGTTGATCATGGTCGCGAACTGCCGGGTGAAGATCACGATGTCGCGGGTCTTGATCCGCTGAGCCCCGGGCATGGTGAACTTGATCTGCTTGGGGGCCTCGCGGACGCTCACCAGCATCAGCCGGTTCTTCCGGAGATAGTTGGAGACGTCGGCCTGGCTCGCGACATCGAGCTGGCCCTTCTGGATCTGCCCGCTGGAGGTATTGCGGGCGGTGTATTCGAACATCGGCATCGCTGGATTCCCTTTGCGCTAACGACGGGTGGCGCCGGCGGCCCGGAGCGACTTGTCCCCGATGGTGGGGATGTCCTGCTCTTCCTGCGGCTTCTGCCCGATCATCCGGAGAAACTCGTTGGGATCGCCCGAGACGCGCAGGCATTCCTCGTCGGTCACCTCGCGCGCCACGTAGAGCTGATACAGGGCGTCGTTCATCGTCTGCATGCCGAACTTCTTGCCCGACTGCATCGCCGAATAGATCTGGTGGATCTTCTCGTCCCGGATCAGCGCGCGGATCGCCGGCGTCGCCACCATGATCTCGGCGGCCATCACCCGGCCCCGGCCCTTGGCCTTGGGCAGCAGGGTCTGGGTGACCACGCCCTCGAGCACGAAGGCCAGCTGGGCCCGGACCTGCGACTGCTGATTGTGGGGGAAGACGTCGATGATGCGGTTGATCGACTCGGCAGCCGAGTTGGTGTGCAGGGTGGCGAGCGCCAAGTGACCGGTCTCGGCGATGGTGAGCGCCGCCGCGATGGTCTCCAGGTCCCGCATTTCGCCCACGAGGATCACGTCGGGATCCTCGCGGAGAGCGTACTTGAGGGCGGTCGCGAAGTTCTTGGTGTCGGTGCCGACCTCGCGCTGATTGACGATACAGCCCTGGTGCCGGTGGATGAACTCGATCGGATCTTCCACCGTGATGATGTGCCCCTTCCGCTCCTTGTTGATCTTGTCGATGATCGCGGCCAGCGTCGTCGACTTGCCGGAGCCCGTCGGACCGGTCACCAGGATCAGCCCCCGCGGCCGCTCGGCGAGCTTGGCCATGATCGGCGGCAGCCCTAACTCCTGGAAGGTTCGCACATTGAAGGGAATCATGCGGATTACCATCGCCACGCAGCCGCGCTGCTTGAACACGTTGCCGCGGAACCTGGCCAGGTTCTGAATTCCGAAGCTAAAGTCAAGCTCGTCTTCGGTTTCAAACCGCTTCTTCTGGTTCTCGGTCAGCACCGAATAGGCGAGCTGGAGGGTGTCCTTGGCGGTAAGGACCTCGGTCGCGGAACTGTCGGTGATCTCGCCGTCAATTCGCAGCTTAGGGCGCTCGCCGGCGGTGACGTGCAGGTCGGAGGCCTCTTTCTCGATCACTTCTTCCAGCAGGGCTCGCAGATTGACGGTCATGCCGCAGTCTCCTTGACGACTTCCTCGAGGGTGGTGACGCCTCTCTCGATCTTCTTCATCCCATCCATGCGGAGGGTCAGCATCCCCTCGACTACCGCCTGCGCCTGCAGTTCTGCAACCGACGCGCCGCGCAAGATCATGCGCCGCAGCTCGGGCGAGAGCGCCATGACCTCATACAGCCCCTGGCGACCCTTGTACCCGGTGCCGCTGCAGACGTCGCAACCCCGGCCCTTCATGAACTTGAGCTGTCGCAGCGACTCAAGATCCGTGCCCAGGGAGCGCAATTCTTCGTCCTTGTAGGTGTGCGGACCTTTGCATTCGCTGCAGATCCGCCGAACCAGCCGCTGGGCCACGACCAGGTTTACCGCACTTGCCACGTTGAACGCCTCGATACCCATATCGATCATACGCGTGATGGTGCTCGCCGCGTCATTGGTGTGCAGCGTGGACAGGACCAAGTGACCGGTAAGCGCCGCCTTGATGGCGATGCCGCCGGTCTCGAGATCCCGGATCTCGCCGATCATGATGATGTTGGGGTCCTGCCGGAGGAACGCCTTGAGGGCCGCCGCGAACGAGAGCCCGATGTCGGGTCGCACCAGGACCTGGTTGATCCCCATCAGGTTGTACTCGACCGGATCCTCGGCCGTCATGATGTTGGTGTCGATGGTGTTGATCCGCTGGAGGCAGGAGTAGAGCGTCGTCGTTTTGCCGGACCCGGTCGGTCCGGTGACGAGGACCATCCCGTACGGATTCAGGATCGCCTTCATCAGGTCGGCCTCGGCCTTGATCTCGAAGCCGAACTTGGTGAGATCGAGCGTGAGGTTCCCCTTGTCGAGGATTCGGAGCACGATCTTCTCACCAAAAAGGACCGGCAGAGTCGAGACCCGGAAGTCGATGACCCGGGTGCCCATCTTGAGCTTGAGCCGGCCGTCCTGCGGTACCCGGCGCTCGGCAATATTCAGCTGCGACAGAATCTTGATCCGCGAGTTGAGCGCGGCCTTCATCTTGAGCGGCGGCTTCATCACCTCGAGCAGGGCGCCGTCGATCCGATAGCGCACCCGGATCTCGTGCTCGAAGGGCTCGATATGGATGTCGCTCGCGCCCCGCTTGACCGCGTCGGTGAGCAGCCCGTTGATGAGCTTGACCACCGGGGCATCATCGACGTTCGCCGCGGCGGAATCCTCTTCCTCCTCTTTGAGGACCTCGACGTCGTCATCGAGGCCCTCCATGTCCTTGAGGATGCTCTGCAGCTGCTGGTCCGACGACTCGTAGTGCCGCTCGATGAGCGCGCGCAGCGTGTACTCACCCGCGATGACCGGGAAGAGGTCGTAGCGGGTGATGAACTTGAGATCTTCGAGCAGCCCGTGGTCGGTCGGGTCCGCCATCGCGATCGTGAGCGTCCGGCCTTCGCGCTTGAGCGGCAGCACGACGTGCTTGGAGGCGAGATCGGCGGGGATGAGCTTGACGAGCTTGGGATCTACCTCGAAGCGGGAGAGATCGACTGCCGGCATCCGGTACTGGCGGGCCAGGAGCTTGGTGATCTCGAGCTCCTGGACGAGCCCGAGCTTCACCAGGACGTAGCCCAGGCGATGCTTGCTGGCCCTCTGCTCCGCGAGCGCCTGCTGCAGCTGCTCGCGGGTGATCAGGCCTTCCTTGATGAGAATGTCGCCCAGCCGGTCGGGCCCGGCGGCTGCGGTCGCCATCGTCGAGGTCGTTCTCACCGTTGTGGGTAGGGGTAGTCCGTAAGCCTAGGTGCGCAGCGGGAGGTGTCAAGGTTTAAGGCACCTGCAACCGTTGGCGCACGCGGGCGACCAAGGCAGGTTTGATGCCGGGGACGCGGGTCAGAGCATCGACCGAAGGGAAGGGCCCGTTCCGCTCCCGGTCCCGCACGATGGCCTCGGCCCGGGTCCGGCCAATCCCGGGTAAGGAATCGAGCTGGGCGACGCTCGCGGCATTCAGCGCCAGCCGGCGCGCCTCGTTGGCCCGGGACCGCGCGAAGAGCGCAGGCCCGGGAACTTCATTCACCGCACCACCTGAAGCGCCTAGCCCGGCGGTCGCCGGGACGCGGACCTGGCCGCTAAACGCGGCGTGCTCCGCGATCGCGGCCAGCAGACCACCCCCTACCCCACTGACCCGGTCGAGGCCCTCGAGACTGCCGAATGGGCCACGCGCATCTCGATCGGCAACAATGCGTTTCGCAAGGGCGGGTCCGACTCGCGGGAGCCGGGCAATCTCTGCCGGGCCGGCCCGGTCGATATCGACCCGCTCGCCCGGCCCGAGGGGGCGCGCCAGGGCGATGGTGCTGTCTTTGTGGGCGAGGGGCGACTGGGCCGGGAGCGTGCGGACCAGCTCGATCTCGCCCGGAGCCTGACTGGGGCGAGTGACGACGAACCGCACGGCGTGGCCGGCGACCGCGAGGCCCAGCAGCAGCAGGAGGGCTCGCCGCTCCGCAGGTGGCATGGGGGGACGATAGGGCGCGGCGGGTCGAGCAGCGGTGCCGAAGCGTGGCAGGAGGGAGCGGAAGCACGCGGGCGGGGGACGGCCTTCCACCCCCTCCCGGCTACGGCTTCTCCTGCCGGATCAGCGCCATCGCCAAATCACCCACCACCTGCAGGCTGGCGGCGCTCACCTTGTCGATCGTGTCCTCCGGCGTATGCCAGGAGGGATAGTCGAAATCCACCACGTCGATCGCCTTGATGCCGACCTTCTGCAACTCGACGTGATCGTCCGTGAGGGTATGCTTGGATGCATCGATAAAGACCCCCTGCTTCCCCAGCTTTCGGGCCGTCGCCCACACCAACTGCACGATCTCCGGCGCGCCGGTGAGCGAGTTGCCCTCCTGATAGATCTGCAGGTCCTTGTCGGCCACCAGATCGAACAGCACGGCGTACTTGGGCGTGGCGCCCGGCGGCTGATGCGCCGCGTAGTACCGCGCACCCATCAGTACGTCGTCCGGATGCTGGTTGAAGTCGCCGTAGTCCTCCCCGTCGTCGAACAGCAAATCCACCCCGATCGCCGGCGGGTGCCGCTTGAGCGCGTCCGCGACGCCAAGCAGCACCGCCACGCCGGAGGCGCCGTCGTTGGCGCCTGGGACCGGCGCTTTCGGAGCCTTGGAATTGGGGCCGTCCGACCGGGGCCGGGTATCCCAGTGAGCCAGGAACAGGATGCGGGTCGTCGCCTTGGGGTTGAAGCGCGCCACGAAGTTCCGGAGGGGGAGCGTGTCGCGTCCCGCCGCGACGTGAGTCCACGACTGCACGATCAGCGTGTCGGCCCGCGCGCGGAGCAGGCTGTCGAGCCACGCGGCCATGTGTTCGTGCGGCGGCGTCCCGGGGATCCGGTTGCCGAACCCGACCTGGGTTCGGAGGTACTCGAACGCGCTGGCGGAGGCGAACTCCTTGGGCGGCGGCGGGGCCTCACGGGCGCATCCGCCCAGTGCGACCGCCAGGGCTGCGCCGACGGTCAGGACTGCGAAACGGGGGGTCGACATGGCCCGGATTATAACCCGACCAGCCGCGGGCTCCGGTGCTTGGCCGCCGCTGCCAGCGCAACCATCTTTCCCCCGTGCGGTTGCTTCCCCGCTATCTCCTGCGCCAACTGATCGCCCCGTTCTGCTTCTCCCTGGCGGCGGCGACCAGCCTCATGCTCCTCAATCAGATCGCCAAGCGATTCGGCGCGCTGGTCGGCAAGGGGCTCCCCTGGCGGGTGATCGCCGAGGTGTTTGTCCTGAGCCTCCCGTTCATTCTGGCGATGACCATCCCGATGGCGGTGCTGCTCGCCGTGCTGTACGCCTTCAGCCATCTGGCGGCCGACAACGAGGTGATGGCGCTGCGCGCGACCGGGGTGAGCGTGCCGCAGATGCTGCGGCCGCTCTTCATCTGGGGCCTGGCGATGTCGGCGGTCACGTTCCTTTTCATCGACCTGGTCCTGCCGAACAGCAACGCTCGGCTCCGGGGGCTGCTCATCGACATCGGGCGGAAGAAGCCCACCTTCGAGCTGCGGGAGCAGGTGATCAACGAGGTGCCCCCCTCCAAGTACTTTCTGCGGTCCGGGCGGATCGACCCCGCCACCGGCGGGCTGCGCGGGGTCACGATCTACGATGTCGGCGACGAGACCGTGCGCCGGGTGATCTACGCCGACAGCGGCATCATGGCGTACGCTCCCGGCGGCCGTGACCTCACCCTCCGACTCTACGACGGCGTGATCCACCAGTACCGATCGGACGAGGCCGATCGGTTCCAGGTCACCCGCTTCGCGACCAACGAGATCCGGGTGAGGAACGTGTTCGACGAGCTGGAGCGGAACACGTCGGACCAGATCCGGGGCGACCGGGAGATGTCGAGCTGCGCGATGCTGGCCGTGGTTCGGGACGCGGAGCGGGACCAGGCAAGAGCCGACGCCGATCGACGGTTCCTGCTTCAACGTGATGTGCGCGAGCTGCTCGGACTGCCCGCGCTTCAGCCCGATACCGCGCAGCCCAGCGTGCCCGGCGACTATTGCGTGTGGCTCGAGCAGTTGCGGACCAGGCTGCCAGCCCGGCTGCTTCCGCGGAAGGCCGCGGCGCAGTCGCCCGCGCCGCCCCAATCCCCGGGGACCCGATCCGGGGTGCCGCGGCCTCCGGCCACCCGGCCGGCCCCTGCCGCCGCCGGTCAGACACCGGCCCGGAAGCCCGCGTTGGGCGCCGCCGCCGACTCGGCCAAGCCGGCACCGGCAATCAGCGCGCCGAGACTGTCCGCCCGCGCCGAAGTCACGATGGCGCTTGACCGGGCCAAGGACGCCGATCTCCGAGCCGATCGCTACATGGTCGAGGTCCACAAGAAGTGGGCGATCAGCCTGGCCTGCGTCTCCTTCGTGCTCGTCGGGTTGGCGATGGCGCTCCGGTTTCCCCGCGGCGGGATGGGGCTCGTGATCGGCGGAGGGCTGGCCGTGTTCTCGATCTACTACGTCGGCCTCACCGCCGGCGAGGCGCTCGCCGACCGCGGCTTCCTGTCGCCCGCGTTGTCGATGTGGCTCCCCAACATCATCATGACGGTAGTGGGAGTTCTCGGGCTGATCCAGGTGAACCGGCAGCCGGGCCTGAACCGTGGCGGCGACTTCCGGGAGCTGCTCGACAGCGTCCGCTACAGCTTGCGGTGGCGCCGCAGGTCCGCGTGATCGGCCGCCTGCTCGATCGCTACGCGCTGGGGCTGTGGCTCCGCCTGTTCGGGCTCACCGTCCTGGGGTTCCCCATCGTCTCGATCCTCATCAACATCACCGATTCGCTCAACAAGCTGCTGGACCGGGGCCTCACGGTTCGCCAGATCATGGTGAGCTACGTGTACTCCGTGCCGGAGAACATGTTTCTCGTCCTGCCGGCCGCGGTGCTGTTCGCCACGGTGTTCACGGTGGGCACGATGGCACGCCATTCGGAGCTCACCGCCGCGAAAGCCGGAGGTCAGAGCTTTCGGCGGCTCATGCTGCCGATCTTTCTGGTCTCGGTGCTCGCCACGGGCCTGGGCATCCTCGTGGGTGAACTGGCGCCCGGCGCGACGGCCAAACAGCTGAAGCTGCAGAAGGCCCAGCCGGAGGGGCCGACTTCGGCCCGGTTCAACTTTGTCTACCGGGCCGATCAGGGGTGGGTCTACACCATCCGCTCGCTCGAGATCGCGACCCGGAAGCTCAAGTTGGTCCTGTTCGAGCGGCAGGGAACCGGACTCGACTATCCGGATCTGGTAGTGACGGCCGACAGCGCAACCTACGATGCTCCGCGCAAGGCATGGCGCCTGTGGAACGGCTCCAGCCGAGTGATCGCCGCCCCGGACCGCCAGGCGAGCTTCAGGTTCCGGACGCTCCGGCTTCGGAGCTTCGCTCAAAGCCCGGCCGACCTGCTGGCTGAACCCAAGGCGCCGGACGAAATGCGGTACGCCGAGCTTGGCCGCTACATCGAGGCGCTGCAGCGCTCGGGCAACGATGCCAACAAGCTGATTGTGGAACGCGCCCTCAAGCTCGCGATCCCGGCGACCTGCCTGATCATCGCGATCTTCGGCGCGCCGCTGGCGATCAGTTCGCCGCGGGCGGGGACGGCCTTCGGCATCGCGATCAGTCTGGCCACCACAGTGCTGTTTCTCCTGCTCATGCAGATCGCGAAGGCGGTGGGGGCGGGCGGGCTGCTGGACCCCACGGCCGCTGCCTGGCTCCCGAACGCCGTGTTCATGGCACTCGGGCTGGTGCTGTTGGCACGGGTGAGGACGT
>Ga0137403_10006624_pt1 | contig 13222 bp, 16 predicted proteins | sample CZOMad2_1_16fung_FD_122057 | JGI IMG/M metagenome (GOLD analysis project Ga0137403, IMG submission 122057) | Vadose zone soil fungal communities from Angelo Coast Range Reserve, California, USA - CZOMad2_1_16fungal (Hybrid Assembly) | ecosystem: Environmental > Terrestrial > Soil > Vadose zone... | reverse complement strand
ATGTATCACTGTCAAGGCCGGTTACACGGGGGTTGCCCCAGCCACACAGGAACAGCCCCAGCCATCACTGAACAGCATCTTAACCCACCTCCACCGGCTGGGCCTCGGCTACGCTCCGCTTGAGGCTGCACTCCGCCTCGGCCTTTGACCCAATATCCAGCACAACCACGGGGTTGGCCTGTCTGCCCAGGGGCTGGCCGGGTCCCTCCAGGGCCAACAGGAGGGCACAGAAGGGCGCATGTATACCCGCACACACGGCTGACCGGTGACCTCATGCGCCGGAGAATATTTTGCCGCCTCCAGGATTCTAGTTACGAGAGACGCGAGAAGTGTGTCTCGGCGTTGTCGGCAGAGCATTCCTGACTGGAGCCACAGGGTGGCCCTTGGGCTCACCCACAGAGGAGGCAAAAACATGCGTACACGGTATATCAGTGGGGCAGGATTGAGTCTACTGGTCTTCTCTGCCCTCATGCTCGGCATGGCTGCCCAGGGCTGGGCCGCAGACTCCAGCAGCCGGAGCCCAGACCACCAGGTGATCATCCCGGAAGAGGATCGCTTCACCCCGTATGCGCTGATAATCCACACGGGGGAGTCGGTCCAATGGATCAACCAGGATGCCGATGATCACACCGTGGTCAGCGACGATGCCTTCACGACGGCAGGAAATAAGGGCACCAATCATCTGCTGCCGGGCACGGATCACAACAACGGCCAGCCCAGCATGTTCACGCTCCGGTTCTCCAAGCCGGGCGTCTTCGTGTATTACTGCCGCTTCCACGCTCATCTCGATACGGATCACCAACCTGTCGCACCTGGGCCGGACGGTGGCATTCAGGATGACCAAGGTAACTTTGGCACACCCATGACAGGCGTGATCACTGTCCTGTCAGACAATGAAGACTAGGCTTCCCAGGCATCGGGAGGTCGTGGGTCAGTGGGCGTTCAGTCGGCGTGCCATCCATCCTGCGAGGCGGGCCATTGACCCACGATCCTCCAACTTGTCAAAAAGTGGGGGTTGTGTGCTGGCGATCATCTTTAACCTTGTTCAACGTCAGAGAGAGGATACAAGGGTAATAGACACACCCCCCGAAAATTGACAGGTGCTCCGATGAGGACAAGAACGGTCCACTCCACTCCCCAGGGTGGAGTTCTTCAGGTGTGGCCTCTCTGGTCTCAACGGGGCCATTCGACAGCCCAAGTTCTCACGGTCGCTCCAAGAGAGCCACCATATTCGGCTATCTGTCCCAGACGAGGGGCATAGACCTCACAGTCCAGCGGATGGTGCATACTGGGTCTGATGGGCAGCAGGCTGGCAGGGATATGGGGCTGGTGGGGAGTGCAGCACGCGGCTATGCTGGCCCCGGTGCTGAAGATCCCACAAAGGTGCCTCTGCCTGGAAGATGGTGCTATATTGCACACGGGAACAGCAGTAGGCCGCAACTTCAAACGGAAAGGAGGGCAGCACATTGCACAGAGTCCTTAGTATCCTAGTGATCGCGCTTTGGGTTGGCGCTCTTGCCCTGGGCACCGCAGCGGCGGCAGAGATGAAGCATCAGGGGGAGCATGCCATGAGCGGCACCGTCACGGACATCGATCCCCAAACCGGGAAGCTCAGCCTCAGCACGGAGGTGGGGGACTTGGAACTGCACTTCCCGCCATCGGCCCTGAAGGGCGTGAAGGAGGGCGATCCGCTCACCGTTTACCTGAGTTTCTCGAAGGGGAACGCGACGAGTACCAGCCCACAGAAACAGCGTCGCTAACGCGTCGGTCCATCATCGTCCCTCCAGTATTCCACATCTTAACTGACCAAATCCTGCACGCTTCCCGGCGCATCGCTCACCAAGGGCTCGCCGGGAATCCCTCTCCACCGCTATGGGGTTCTGCGCACAGGGTTTGTTGCCTTGCACACACGGCTGACTGGGTCCCTTGTCGCCATAGCAGCGGACCTATCTGGCATCTCCCCAGCTTGTCAAAAATTGGGGGTTGTGTGGCCTGCCTACCAATCCTAACCTTGTTCAACGTCAGAAGGAAAGAGGGAAGGGATGAAGATGGGGACGTATAGGTGGGTTGCCCACACACCCCCCAGAAATTGACAGGCGCACTCAGCAGTAGAATGGAGGAAGGTGTGGGGTAAACCAGGCTGAAGGCTCCAAACAGCAGAGCACCAGGGACAGAATCATCCCGGAATGTTGTACATGAAGAAGACATGGCGTTTTCGAAGGTATCAAACAGATGCAGACCTTGCAAGCAGGCAAAGCGTTACAGGATATGATGAGATATGGCTTTGTGGCAACAAACCTCACCCCTCAGCCGGGCTGTAGGCGTGGGTATTCGGTGGTAGGAGGTTTGCTGATAGATGAGTGCGATGGTCTAGGCGCCTTGCTCATTCGTCGCCAGCCTTGATCCTGGACCCTTTCTGGTACTGGCGCAGCTTGTTGCGCAGTGTCCGTATGCTGATGCCGAGAATCTTGGCCGCCTGTCTTAGGTCATTGTTCGTCCCCTGTAGGGTCTTCATGATGAGCTCGCGCTCCATCTCCTGTACTGACGGTGTGCATGTGAGAGTCGGCTCGGGTTCGAAGGAGGGTTTGGGCCTAAGCGGTTCGCCTGGTGTCTGGGGGAAAGTATTCGCGCGCGAAGTTTCTGGCCTTGGAGCGATAGGATGGGGTGCTGCCGCTTTAATCTTCTCCGCGATCTGGACCAGTTCCCGACTCCAATCCGCCCGCCTCAACGAGTCTAGTGGCTTTGCCGGAGTATTCGCGGCCTGGTAGTCAGCAATCTCCGTCTCCTTGTACAGGCTTGCACTCACCGCCACCCAGAGAATGGTCAAGCCCTCTTCTTCGGCCGCCTTCAGCAATGGGAGCAACTCATGATTGGCAATGAACTCCGAGGCCAGAAAATGGGGGCTCACCAGGAGCACTGCCACCTTAGCCATAGCCAAGGCCGTCTGTATTTCCTCCCGCCACTTGTTTCCGGCTTGGATTTGCGCGTCATCCCAGAGGATGATTCTGTGATTGCGGGTCAGGGGCGTCATCATGGTCTGAAGTCGTTGCAACCATTTGGCATCCTCATGGCTATCGCTAATGAAGACCTGGGTACGCTCTGGGGCAGGCATGGGGTCCTCCTGACTCGCACAGGCAGTCGCGATTGACGTGCCAAGTATGCCGCTTGGCAGGGGATTATAGCAGACCAATGTCGCGGGTGGGCAGCAATCAACGCGGGCGCATGCTGCGGCTCAAGGTGGGATGGCACGGGGTGGGGGTGCAAGGAGTCGCTGCCCAGGGCACCCGTCTGTCATCAGCTACAGGGCTGTACAGGGGGCATATGGCCGCATATACACCCCTACTATAGGCTGTGGCTTAGTGGGACCTCTTGCCAGCGGTCTCTCGCTATGGAATAAGAGTGGGGGGTATTCTCGCAAATATTCTTGTTGACACGAGACTAATGCCCTGCGCTACAATCCGTGAACGGCTGATGTCCCAGGCATTTGCCGTGTCCTAATGGCTTCTGATCTCCAACAGTTGGTGGAGGGAGCGACCAAATGGCAGAGAAAGTATCGCTCAGCGATTTTTCTCCTGAAGACTTGGCGGCTGCGCATTCCGTCCTGCTGAAGCTGTCGAAAGCTGATTTACCGGATTTTCTGAGCGACTTGGACAAGCAAGTCGGTGATGCACGGTCAAAAGTTCAAAGTCTTTTTAGTTTCGTTCCAGAGTTTAGCCTACTTGAGAAACAAATGGACGATCTACAGATGAGGGCTTTCGATACATATAAGGAATGCAACTCTGTAACTCAGCAGCGGATTCTCGAAGCGTCAGATGCCTCTGACGAGGAGAGGTTTTTAAAGCTCATGAATACCGGGTCAGAAGCATTCAACACTTACTCGGCTGTTGTGATTTGCCACGCCAGGGCTAGCATGGTACCCTCGATCCAGGCAGAATACGCTAACCAGGACAAGGGGGGGTGTGATGGAATTGCCGATTGTCGAACCTGCTCCCGTGGTCACCGACCGCACCGGGGTTTTCCGCGACCTGTTTGAGAACCAGTGCCAGTTTCGGCATTTCCAGCACTATCTGACCGGTCTCATCGTGCTGCCCAACAAGAGCATGGCCAGTATGGCCCGCTGCATCCTCGACAGTGCTGACAAAACCAACCTCTCCCGCTTTCTCTCAGAGGCTCCCTGGCGGGAGGACGAGGTGAACCGCCGCCGGATCACCTTCATGCTCCAGCAGACGAAACCCCATCGCCGTCAACGACGCGAATCACTCGTCATTATTGATGATACCCTGTGCGAACACGTGGGGAGCCTTTTTGACCATGTGGACCGCCATTACAACCACGGTGATGGCACCTATCCCCTGGCGCATAATCCGGTCACGAGCTTCTATGTCAGTGGGGCCGTGCGCTTCCCCCTGGACCTGCGTCTCTATCGCCGCTACGAGGAACTAACCCAGTGGGAAGCCGCGGTAACCAAGCATTTTCCTGACGTGAAAATCCCGACCGACAAAAAGGCGCGGAGTCGTCTCCATAAGCAGGTGGCCCCGGTGTTGCTCCAGGACCCTGCCTTTCGGTCCCGGCACGAGCAGTTTCGGACGAAAATTGCCCTGGCGATAGACCTGGTAGAAGGAGCCATCCGGCACAAAGTGCCCTTTGGGGTGGTCGTCTTCGACGCCTGGTACCTGGCAGAGGACTTCGTCCGGGTCTTGGCCCGGCGGCGCAAGGACTGGATCAGTATACTCAAAAAGAACCGCAGGCTGGAAACGGCCAGCATTCACCTGCGGGATGCCAACGGCTGGGCCATGAAGCTGCCGGGCCCCCATATCGCAGTTGAGGACCTTGTGGCCCTGATCCCGGCCACGGCGTATCACCCCGTGAAAGTGCGCGAGCACACCTATTGGTGCTTCACGCTGGGGGTCCGCATCCCCGGCCTGGGCAAGGTGCGCATCGTGGTGAGCTTCGAGCAGGAGTCCTTGACGGGACGCTCGGTGGTGTTGGTCACGAATCGCGTGGACTGGAGCGCTGCTCAGATCATCAGCCTGTATGGGCACCGGTGGCCGACGGAAACGTTTTATCAGGATGGTAAGGGGCAATTGGGCTTCAACGAGTATCGCATGCGCAGCGCCGAAGCCATTGGAAAACATTGGTGTCTGGTGTTCGTGGCCTATTCGTTGTTGCACCTGACCTGTCTGCCTGCCGTACCGGATCGAACGAAGGGCCTCATCCAGACCATTGGGGACGCCTGTCGGCAGCAGGGGCGCGCGTTGCTTCAGAGGCTCTTGGTGTTCGTCCATGACCAGTTGTCCCAGGGCGTCACAGCTGACCATGTCTTTGCTCGGATATTCGCCAAGCAGCAGGGCATCGTTCTCGTATGATCATCTTGTGACCGTTCCAAATCACAACAGCCGAGTAAGAGCTGAACATAAGGGGACTTTACCAGAAACAGTGTCATCACCCATCACCTGTTACCACCGCTTGGTCCACGGGATGAGTATGAGTAGGGTAATACGATGGCGAAAGGCCACACGAACAAGGGAGGGTCAATGAATCAAGAGACAGGAAGCGTGCAAGTGTCCGGTCCCCTCGGACGCCTTAAGAAGAGTATGCCTGGGAACACAACAGGCATAGTCGATGAAGGGCATATACATAATGGGTTGCCGCCATCAGTGCTAGTAGAAGCAAGCATCACGCCCCGACTGTTTAACCTGGACGCAGCCGCCGCCTATCTGAGCATGTCCCCCTGGACGATCAGGGACCTGGAGGCGAAGGGCGTGCTCCCACGGGTCCGAGTGCCCCTGCCCAGGGGTGGAGAGCTGCGGAAGCTGCTCTTTGATAAGGCCGATCTCGACCGGCTGATTGGAGCATAGAAGGACGCCGCAGGATGACAGGATAAAAGGATGCGCTCACGGCTTGGCTAACTGGGCTGCGAGCGCTTGCGGTTCCAGCGTGATTGCATACCATTTAAAGAATGGCACTGCGCTCTCCTCTCTGTATACCTTAGGCTTCCCTGTTTCATTTTTAGTACATTAGTAAACAGTACTATTCGGTTAAGAAGTAATCTTTTCGGTACTGTCTCAGTTTGAATTTTTTGTCCAAATATAGCAATCAGTTCAGAGGCAAAGTGAGACACTACCATCTTTTCAGCAGCATTGACAGATCACAATAGTTTATTGCATAATTAATATAGTAGTGACTTGGTGTATTAAGGACAGTTAATATAGGAAAGGAGTGTGCATATGGGATCATTGTTTAAGCGTGGCAACATTTGGTGGGTGAAGTACTACCAGAACGGGCGTCCTATTAGGGAAAGTACCAGGGCCATGCAGGAGACCGAGGCGAAGCGATTCTTGAAGGAGCGGGAAGGACAGGTTGCTGTGGGGTAACCAGTGCTAAGACGAGCAGACCGCATCAGCTATGAAGAGGTCGCAAAAGATCTGAGAGAGCACTATCAGACGACTGGATCACGCAACATGGAAGAGGCTCAGTATCGGCTGAAGCACCTGGAAGGTTTCTTTGCTTATCAGCGCATTGCCTCCATCAATCCGGCAAAGATTACAGCCTATGTGGTCAACCGGCAGAAGGACGGGGCAGCTAATGCAACCATTAACCGGGAACTGGAAACCCTGGGCAAGATGCTGAAGCTGGCATATGAAAACAATAAGCTCATGCGACTGCCTATCATCCACAAGCTGGCGGCGAATCCCCCCAGGGAGGGGTTTTTTGAGCCTGACCAATTTGAGGCTGTCCGCCGTCTCTTTCGCCCTGACCATCAACTTGCGGTGAGTATCGCCCACGCTTTTGGATGGCGAATGCAAAGCGAGGTGCTCACTTTGGAGCGGCGGCAGGTTGATCTGGAAGCGGGGACCCTTCGTCTGGAACCCGGCACCACAAAGAACGATGATGGACAGGTGGTCTACCTCACCCCTGAACTGAAAGCGTCAATAATGGCCCAGCTTGAGCGTGTGAGATCCTTGGAGCGAGAGACGGGGCATATCATCCCTTATCTGTTCCCGCATCTTAGAGGCCCACACCGGGGGGAAGAGGGTTCAGGACTTTACAAAAGCCTGGAAAACTGCATGTGTGAAGGCAGGTTGTCGTGGGATGCTGCGGCATGACTTCCGACGCACTGCAGTGAGGAATATGGTCAACCTGGGTGTGCCTGAGCGTGTGGCGATGAAGGTATCTAGACATAGAAGTAGAATGGTGTTTGACCGCTACCATATTGTCAGGCCTGGCGATTTGCAGGAGGTGGCGCGGAAGCTGACGGGCACAATTTCGGGCACAATGCCTCAAAACCCACCTGACAGCCTCCCTGTAAATGTTTGATTTACTTAGGGTGAGCGACGGGATTTGAACCCGCGACCCCTGGGGCCACAACCCAGTGCTCTCTCCGCTGAGCTACGCCCACCATCAAGCGCTGATGCGTCCATAGGCAGCTCGCCCGAGCCAGCGCGCCCGGCAGGAATCGAACCTGCAACCCCAAGCTTAGAAGGCTCGTGCTCTATCCGTTTGAGCTACGGGCGCTTGTCCGTCGTGTGGTCGGGGCGAGAGGATTTGAACCTCCGACCCCCTGCGCCCAAGGCAGGTGCGCTATACCAGGCTGCGCTACGCCCCGAACCAGCCGCGACCGCTCGCTGACGCTTTCAAAAAGGTACAGAATATCTAGCACATCGCGGCAAAAATCGCAAGGCTCATTCTACAGGCCATGGACTGCCCTGAGCCAGCGCGGTTAACACGGGAATCAGGGCCCGCGTCGCCTGGGCACGGTGGCTGCTCGCGTCCTTCTGCTCCGATGACAGCTCGGCGAACGTGCATCCGTGCTCCGGCAACCAGAAGAGCGGATCATACCCGAAGCCTCCTTCACCTCGCAGGTCGTGCCCGATCACCCCTGGACATCGCCCCTCACGCACGCTCAGGCGCCCAGCGGGATTCATCAGGACAGCAACACAGCGAAAGACCGCCTGCCGCTGGCCGTCCGGGACGCCGCGCAGGCGTTCCAACAGGTACACGCAGCGCTCACGGGAGCTCAGGCCAGGGCCGCCAAAACGTGCCGTATAGACGCCCGGCTGGCCCCCCAAGGCCGCCACTTCCAGGCCAGAATCGTCTGCCAGCGTGAGCTGACCGCTCCAGGCGGCGATCGTCTGCGCCTTCTTGACGGCGTTGTCGCGATACGTCAGGCCGTCCTCGACGACGTCGGGCGCCTGCATAATATCGGTCAACGGGAGAAGGTCGAGGTCAAGCCCCGACAAGATTCTCTGGATCTCGACGAGCTTTCCACGATTCTTGGTCCCGACGAGGAGCGTGAGGCGCAAGGCGATCCTCCCCAATGATGGTGCGTTGCAGGGCAATCAGTTGATCCACACCATGCGTCGCCAAGTCCAGCAACTGGTCCAGCTCCTCCCGCGCAAACGGTTGGTGCTCGGCCGTCCCCTGCACTTCGATCAACCGTCCAGCGCCGGTCATGACGACGTTCATGTCGACCTCACAGGCTGAATCCTCCTGGTAGGTCAGATCGAGGAGGGGTTGCTCGGCGACGATCCCGACGCTCGTCGCCGCCACAAAATCCCATAGGGGAACGACCGGAATAATGCCATGCACACGCAGATGCTCGAGGGCATCGAAGACGGCGATAAAACTCCCGGTGATCGATGCCGTCCGCGTCCCTCCGTCGGCTTGGATGACATCACAATCGATCCACACGGTGCGCTGCCCCAACATCTGGAAATCCACCACCGCCCGCAGCGATCGGCCGATCAGCCGCTGGATTTCATGCGTGCGTCCACCAATGCGCCCACGCGCCGACTCGCGTGGGCTCCGCGTTCCCGTGGACCGCGGCAACATCGCGTACTCCGCGGTCAGCCAACCCTCGCCGCTGTCACGGCGAAATGGCGGTACACCCTCTTCAACACTCGCCGTACAGATCACTTTCGTGTCCCCAACCTCGATGAGAACCGAGCCTTCGGCGTACTTATTGAAGTGACGTGTGAAACGTACCGGCCGTAACTCGTCGGGTTGTCGCCCATCAGCTCTCACACACCTCTCCTCCACTTGACTCAGCGTTGATTGATGCTCCAGGTTGCGTCAAGGGGTCGACGGATATCCATATGGCCGGCGAGGGTCTCCACCTCACGCCCCTCGATCAAGAGCTGCACCCGTTTGATCTCCGGCACGTTGGCCACGAGGGTTTGCATGATCGATCGCAGCGTGAGCATCTCCGCCCACGGCCCTCCGGGGTGGGTCCGGCTCAGCGCCTCGCTAAAATCGATATAGGCCGTCCCTTGGTCATCAATGAAGACCTCACGGATTTTCGCCTCGGCGGATACCGTTCGCAATGCATCGCCTTTTGGCCCGACAATCAACTCCTGAAGGCTGGCCCTCACCCGGTCGAATGGGGTCTGGCTGGGAGCCACGCGGCGTCTCTCCAACACCAGCGCATCTTCTTGTCGGGAAGCAAACCAGAGGCTGAGTTCCTCTCCAGGGGGGATATTGCCACCACGCTCGTTGGTATCGACCGACGTACGACCAGTCCCAGGCAACCCCAGTAGCCACCACAGGGCTCCCGCGATGAGCACTAACAGAATCCCCGAGACAATCCAGCCCCAGGCGCCCGCCTCTGACTTCGCCCCAACTTGCTTGATTCTGCGCCTGCCCCTCATGGCGATGCCCTAGCGCTGTAGCGCTTGATAGTCGTTCACGGCTTGTGCAATGCCCAGGGCAGCGCGCTGCAGATAGGCATCATCGCGCAGCTTCGCTTCGAAACCAGGATCGCTTAAGGCCCCGATATCCAGCAGCACGGCCGGCATGCGCACCCAGCGGAGCAACAGGATCGGCAAGCCGAAGACGCCACGTCCCTCTTCTGCCACCTGCGCCCGCAGATTTTTATCCAGCAGGCGCGCCAACATCTGGCTGGTGTTGAAGAAATCGAGCTGGGCCTGATCCCACAGGATCGCTGGTGAGGGTGCCACCGTTCCATGCCGCCGCGGCCCTCCCTCACCGGCAAAATCTCGCTCGTTCGCCGGTTCACGTCCTGCAGCCGACCTCTCCTGCAGATCGTCGAAATAAAAGGTCTGAAATTCCCGTCGTGTCCCCCCCAGTGAGCCACCAGCGTATATACTGATGAAGAGGTCCCCACCAGCCTGGTTGGCCAGTGCGGCGCGGGCCTCGAGAGGCACGTCGGAGTCATCGGTGCGCGTCAGGATCACGCGCGCCCCAAGCAATTCCTCGATGAGATGCCCGGCCTCAGTGGCCAGCTGCAAGGTGATATCCTTTTCCAACAGCCCCGTTGCCCCGCTTCCCCCAACATTGGAGCCTCCCCGACCGGGGTCCAGCACAACCACCGGCATCTTTTCATCTGGCCGGGGCGCTGGCAACGGTTGGCCCATCAAGGTTAAAGGAGCTGCCAGCAGCGTCAGACTAACCACCATGACCGCGATAAGCCATCCCCATCGCGCCTGAAACGGTCCTGAGGTGCCCGCGGTCACGCCCTGTCCTCCACGGCAGAATCTTGGCCTATCGTGCTCGTCGAAGGCGAGCGGACGAGCATTTTGCGTGCACCACCTTAGCACTCCACCTGGCAGGATGCAAGAGGGGCGGTGGCTGGGTAGTGCTCAGTGGATCAGTCCATACGGACTTCGCCTTCGGCCCAGGCCTTGATCAGGTGGTGCGCGATGGCAATCGGCGCCGGCACATGCAAGTCCGGGTGTTTGCCTGTGAGCGCGGCGAGGACCTCGTCGCGGCTGAACCACCGGACATCGGTCATCTCGCCGGCGTCGATGTGGATGTCGGTGGTCAGTGCGTTGGCATGACAGCCGATCATCAACGATGACGGAAACGGCCAGGGCTGCGATGAGTGGTAACGCACTTGGCCGACTTGGATGCCGGCCTCCTCCTTCACTTCGCGGCGGACGGCTTCTTCGATCGACTCCCCCTGGTCGATAAACCCCGCCAACGCAGAATAGGTGCCGGTGCGAGATAGCCGCCCACGGCTCTGCCCCAACAGGCACCGCGCGCCGTCGGACACGACCATGATGGCGACCGGATCGGTGCGGGGGAAATGCTCCGCTTTACAGCTCGGGCACTGGCGCACGTGCCCGCCGCGCCCCTGGACCGTCCGCTGGCCGCACACGCTGCAAAATTGGTGGCGTCGGTGCCAATCGATTTGCGCTCGGCTCTGCGCCAGGATGCCGGTTTCGGCAGGGCTCAGCTGTGTGGCCGCGGCCCGCGCCTCCTCGAACCGCCAAACCTGATCCAGATCCAATTCGTGTTGAGGGTCGCCGAGCTGCGAGACATCGATGGCGAAGTGCGCGACGCCGTCCATCTGACCGAGGAACACCGGGGGGACGTCGATCCCCAGGGGCTTGATTTGGTCAGGGCTCAGCCAACCCAGGCGCGTTTCGGACTCGGACCGCATCAGCACATTGAGCTGCCAGAGGGGCAGAAAACGGCTCTGGGGGTTTTTGGCTTGCGTCTCAAGCCACTGCTGATCACGGCGTTGGACATCACTGCGGTCAAGCGGGTTTCCAGCAAACACATGTAGGTTCATGCTCTGGGTTCCAATTGTTGCTGTTGTAATGAGGGTCCGTGAAAGCTGCGTGGCGACCGGCAGCACCGTACCACGAATGCGTCAAATGTCACGAGACGTACCTTATATCGCTCCTCCTTCTATCCAGCCGGCCGATAGGGCTCCAGTTTGCGATGACGCACACCCTGATGTAGGCTACACAATCCCAACAGCGTTCCCCATGGCACGACCTATTCCAGGGCCACCGGCATCACCGACACGGGCTCAGGGCTGTAATGGTTGGATGTCCATCGCCTGAGCGGCAGAGACTTCTAGCGCCTGTGGCCGTCTGGGGCGAGGCGCTTGCCACAACGCTAGGCCAGCCAACGCATAGATGACGATGAATGGCATCACCGCATAGGTGTAGCTCTGTGTCTGGTCGTAGATCCAGCCGGTGAATACCGCTCCTGGCATCGCGACAAGACTTTGAATCATGCCCATCCAGCCACGGATCGACGCAAAATGGTTGCGGCCGAAAAAGTCCCCGACTAACGCCCACGTGACGGAATTGACGCCGTCGGCAAATGAGGACAAGATGGCGAATAAGACCATGGTCCAGAGTGCACCGTTGCTGCAGGTGAGCACGACAAGCCCCAGTCCACCTAGGATCACACCCATGGCACCGATGTTCTGCTTCGACCAACGGTCTCCCAACCACCCGGTCAGGGGCCGGATGATGACGGCGCTGAAGGCTGTCAGCCCCACAAAGAACGCCGCCGTATGCTCGTCCAATCCCTTCCAGACGAGCAGCGGCACCAGGTGCACCGACACCCCTGCGTAGGGAATGTTGCGCAAGCCATGGAAGGCAGCCACCAACCAGAAGGCCGGCGTCCTGATAGCCTCGCTGGCGGTAAACTCCTCCTGCTCTCGGAGCCGGCGCACGCGAGTGGTCACGAGGTCTGACGTATGGCGCGGGGCGCGGGGTTCGCCGTCCGGCAGCAAGCCCATGCTCTCGGGAGAGCGACGGATCACCAGGACCAGGGGCACCAGCGCCAGCACGCCGATGCCGGAGAGGAACGCGGCGGAACGCCAGCCGAGTTTCAGTACGGCGAGCGCCACCAGGGGGAAGATCACCACCCCACCGATCGCCTGGCCGGTCTGGACGATAGACATGGCGACCCCCCGCTTGCGTAGGAACCAGTGGTTGACAGCCGCCATGGTGGCATGGTTGAAGCCGGCTTGAAACCCCAGGCTCAGAAGACCCATAAACACCAGGAGGAAGGTGAGATAGCTGTGCGTGAAGGACAGCAGGACAAACCCTCCTCCAGCCAAAATGGTCCCCAGGACCAGCATCACCCGCAAATCAAACCGATCGATGAGATACCCAATGAGTGGGCCTTGTATGGCTGACTCAAGCTTAGCCAGGGAGAACGGCAGGGAAGTGGCGGCCCGACTGAGATTCAGCTCAGTGAGAACCGGGAGGAAATACAGTGAGAAGCCAGAGTTAAATGTACCACCCTTCACGGCATCCAGAATGCAGCCAATAATCACGATCCACCAGCCGTAGAACAGACGTGTGTGCTCTCGAACGGGTGCTTCTTCTGTTTGTACCTGCTTCATGCTCGCCTTTCATGCTTTCGTAACGGGGAGGATGCTAGCGCGACACCGGTAGTATCTCCTAGTAGTCGTGGAAACAGACTGCGGTCAACGGCTTGCGCTGGTTCGGGCCAA
>Ga0137403_10006623_pt1 | contig 13222 bp, 10 predicted proteins | sample CZOMad2_1_16fung_FD_122057 | JGI IMG/M metagenome (GOLD analysis project Ga0137403, IMG submission 122057) | Vadose zone soil fungal communities from Angelo Coast Range Reserve, California, USA - CZOMad2_1_16fungal (Hybrid Assembly) | ecosystem: Environmental > Terrestrial > Soil > Vadose zone... | reverse complement strand
GATGAAAGCGCCGACAAATGCGCCCTGCCAATTGGAATCGATGCCAGCCATCAACAAGGCATTGCGGATGACCTCGAGAAAGGCCGAACCGATGAAAGCCCCGAAGGCAGTGCCCGCCCCACCCATCAGGTTCGCCCCGCCGATCACGGTCGCCGCGATGACGCGCAACTCATAGCCCTGCCCCATGGCATTGATGGCCGAGCCGTTGTAACCGAGCAGCAGAAGAGAGGCTAACGAAGCGGTGAATGAGGAAAACACATAGGCTTGAAATTTGATCCAATCGACCGGAACACCGGTGAGCCGGGCAGCCTGTTCGTTGCCGCCAATCGCAAAGAGATGGCGGCCCCAGGCTTTGGAGTTGAAAACATACCCAACGATGAGGGCCAGCCCGACCATGACCCAGAAATGCGAGGACAACTCGGGAAACCAGTGCGGTGCCCAACCGGCCGGCGCGCGCAAAGGCCATTTCGCTTGACCGATGGCTTTGACGATGGGTGCGGCGGGCCCGAACTGATAGAGCATCTGGTTGGCCGAAAACACCACCGCAAGCGACCGCGCGAATGACAACATGCCAAGCGTCACGACGAAGGAAGGCATACCAACATAGGCCACGAAAAAGCCGTTGACCATGCCGCAAGCAAGCCCGGCAATCATCCCCATCGTGAAGGCGACATACCAGGAGTAATGCCAGGTAAGGAACAGGCCGGCGACAATCGCCACCAGGCCCATCACCGACCCTACGGAGAGGTCAATGCCGCCGGTGATGATGACCACGGTCATCCCCATCGCCATGATTCCGATCGGCGCGAAGTTGCGCGTGACATTGGCGGCATTTTCGACGGTGCCAAAGCTCGGTTCATTGATGGTCATGACCACGACCAGCACGATGAGCGCGATCGTCACCCAGAATGGCTGACTCGACATGACGCGCGCACCAAAGGTCTGTTCCTTGGTCTCCGCCACATCTGAAATTGCGGCGTGACCGGTTTCGGGCGCCTTGACGAGATCATGCTGCACGGATCGCTCCCGTAATCAGGCCGGTGATTTCCTCCGGCGATGTCGACGTGGTTGCCTTGTCGGCAACTTTGGCGCCGCGCCGCATGACGATGATGCGGTCGCTCACCGCGAACACGTCGGGCATACGATGGCTGATGAGGATGACCGCCACATCTTGATGCTTCAGACGGCGGATGAGTTCGAGCACTTCGGCTACCTGGCGCACCGAGATGGCGGCGGTCGGCTCGTCCATCAGGACGAGCTTGGCGTTGGAAAGCCGGGTGCGGGCGATGGCCACCGCCTGGCGCTGGCCGCCCGACATTTTCTTGACCAGATCGCGTGGTCGCGTTTCGGATTTCAGTTCGTCGAACAATTTAGCCGAGCGGTCGATCATCGCCTGCTTGTCGAGCACCCGAAAGGGCCAGAACCCCTTGTTCAGCTCGCGGCCGAGGAACACGTTCTGCGCGGCGGTGAGATTGTCGGCAAGCGCGAGATCCTGATAGACGACTTCGATACCCTTGGCGCGCGCCTGGATGGGCTTATGGAAATGGCAGACCTCGCCGTCGACGAGAACTTCCCCGTCCGTTGGCGGAAAATTCCCGGCAATCAGCTTGACCAGGGTGGACTTGCCGGCACCATTGTCGCCCATCAACCCCACGACCTCGCCGGGCTCGACCGACCAGCTGATGTCGTTTACCGCGTGGATAGCACCGAAACTTTTGGATACGTTACGAACTTCAAGCAGAGCCACTCCAGTACCTCCCCTGTCATGCAGCTCTTCCGGCTGCCTGCGGTTCGACTATTCTATCATAGCCGGGGTTGCCCCTGGCACCTCAGCGGCAATGGTCGCCGCGCCTACTCTATCGCTTGCCACGTCCCCAATTTGGATGATCGAACCGCCATATCGATAATCTTCTGAATTTCCCAGGCTTCGCGAAAATCCGGCCCGCGCCTCTCTCCACCAGCGATAGCTTCCAGGAATTCAGCAACCTCGATCGTCTTGAGATCGTTGAAGCCAAGTTGGTGACCCGGCGCGACGCAGAACAGTCCATAGGGATGATGCTGGGGTCCCGCCTCGATACGGGTGTAACCGCTATGGCGTGGATCGCCCTTGGTGCGATAGTGAAGCAGCTCATTGAGGCGTTCTTGCGTATAGACAAGAGACCCCTTTGCGCCGGTCAATTCAAACCCGAGCTGCATTTTTCGTCCTGTCGCCACCCAGTTTGCTTCAATCGTTCCCCGGCATCCCCGCTCAAATCGCACCGTGAGGCGCGCAATATCATCAACTTCGACGGCGCGGCGCTCCGATGAGCCGGCGCCAATTGGGCGGCTTTTGACCACGGTTTCCAGATCAGCATCGACGTGGCTGATGGGGCCGAGAAGAAAGCGGGCCATTCCGATGATATGGCTGCCGATATCGGCAATGGCACCTGCTCCACCACTGGCATCCACGCGCCAGTTGTAGGGAATTTCCGGATCCGCCATGTAGTCTTCAGCGTGAATGCCGCGAAAACCGGTGATTTCTCCGAGCTCCCCGGCCGCAACCATGGAACGCGCAAGTTTCAACATCGGATTCTTGATATAATTGTAACCAACCTGCGTCACGACGCCGGCAGCTTCAGCGGCGTCCATCATGTCTCTTGCGGCATCGGCATTTGGCGCGATCGGCTTCTCGCAATGAACGTGCTTGCCCGCCGCGATGGCCGCAAGAGCCATTTCGCGATGAACGACATTTGGCGTAGTGATCGAGACGACCTCAATATCTCGATCTTCGACGAGCGCACGCCAATCAGTTCGCCAACGGAGAAAACCGAATTGTTTGGCGGCTTGCTCTGCCGCTTCCCCATTTATATCTGCAACTGATTGCAAAACAGGACGCAGGCTGCCCGGAAAAATGCCTGCAACAGCCCGATAGGCAAAGGAATGGGCCTTTCCCATGAAGCCGGTGCCAATAACGCCTACGCCAATGTTACGCATGTCGTTCCAATCGTTCTTCAAATCAAACTTTGACAGCTCGGCCCGTCAAGGCAGACTCAAGAGCGCAGTCGGCCAAACGAAGCGCCTGGCGGCCGTCATGTGGGGTAGTAGGCATTGGCGAACCGTTTTCGAGTGCACCGACAAATTGATCGAATTCCGTCTTGTAGGCCTCGGCATATCGCTCCAGGAAGAAATTCAGGAGCGGTTCGCGCACTTCCGTTTCGGTCTTGCCCCAACGCCGGACAGTGGTCGGTCGCAGATTTTCGTTCAGCAGCATTCCAGCCGATCCAAAGACTTCGAGCCGCTGATCGTAGCCGTAGACCGCTTCGCGGCAGCAGTTGATATGGCATTGCCGACCCGAAGCCGTGCGCATCTGCACCATGATCGTGTCGAAATCGTCCAGCTCGGCCAACCCGGAATCCACAAGTCGGCTCGCCGTCGCCATGACCTCGATCGGCTCTTCGCCGAGCAGCCAGCGCGCCATGTCGAAATCGTGAATCACCATATCGCGAAAAATTCCGCCGGAATGACCAATATACTCACGCGGCGGCAATCCCGGGTCGCGGCTGGTGATGATAACCTGCCGCACGTCGCCGATTTCACCGGCATCGATTGATCGACGCAGTTGCCGGGCGCTCGGATCAAAGCGGCGGTTGAATGCCACCATGACGCGGCCTTTGAACCGTTCGATCTCATGGACAGCAGCGTCCACTTTGGCAATGTCGAGGTCGATCGGCTTCTCGCAAAGCACGGCCTTTCCCATCTTCACCGCATGAAGCATCAAACTGACATGAGTATCTGTCGGCGTGCCGATGATAATGGCATCGACATCGGCTCTCTCAATCACCGTGATGGGATCAAGCGAGGCCTCACAACCGAGATGATCGGCCAAGTCCCTGGCTGCGGTGCCATATGGATCAGCAATCGTGACAAGTCTTGCATTGGACTTTGCCGCCACGTTGGCCGCGTGGATTTTCCCAATTCGTCCAGCACCAAGAACCGCAACTCGCAACATATTGGAAACTCCGGCCTATCTTGAGGTTAACCGACTCCCTTCGCCAAACACGCATAGATGCGCTGACGTAAAGGGCACTAGTGATGCGAGCAACTTCGTCATGCACAGCGTTTCGAGGTGATTGAGCCTCAAGAGCCAGCACGTTGACGCAAGGTCGTTAGAACGTGATGAAGTTATCTGTCAGGCCTACCTCCCGTGATCGCGACCGCTTACGCGGCTCTACTGTTTTTAAGAGCGAAACCTGCTCTGGCGACTTCAGCGACGTTCCCTAGTTCCGAGTTTGTTGACGGCGCATTCCATACGCCTTCAACAATTATCATTGCTTATTTCTATATTTGCAACAATAATTTCCACTTCGCCGAATGAACTTTTTTGACGCTTGCTGCAGGCATCGAATAGCGGTGGTGCACCAAGACCAGAAATTGAACTTACAACCCGAAAATGCCGGCACTTATGACTCGCGCGGATTCTGGGATACGAAGGAAATGACTTTCAGGCCGGCGATGGAATCGCAGGCGAGGAACGGGAATGCCAACCAAGCGCAGCGAACCAGCAGCGACAATCCCAAAAAATTACGAGGGGGTCGTCAATTTGATCACCCGCGAATATGCAAATTTGTCGACCGGATTTCAGCAGATCGCGCGATTCTTGACGCAGAATCCAAATGTGGTGGCGCTCGAATCGATCAATGCCGTCGCCGCCAAATGCCGGACGCATCCATCGAGCCTCGTCCGCTTCGCCCAGAGCCTCGGCTACTCCGGCTTTAAACAGCTGCAATCGGTTTTTCAGACGAGGCTTGCCACTGCCGCCCCCGGATTTCGGGAACGTATCAGCGCTCTCGAAAGTGAACTTTCACGAAATAAGGACCACGGCAGTCTCGGCTATTTGCGGGATCTGGTCGTGCGCGACATGGCGGCACTTCAAGATCTTCTCGAAGTCATATCGGAAAAAACCCTTGCCGACACCGCCAAACTGCTTGTGCAAGCTGAAACGATTTACATTGCCGGACAACTTCGATCCGAACCTATCGCGTCATTGCTCAGGTATCTTCTGACGATGCTGCGCCGCCGTATCGTCCTTCTCGACCCTGCCGGAGGTCTCGCGCAAGAAATGGCGACGACCATGACCGACCGCGACGTCTTGATTGCGATCGCATTTCGACACTACGCCAAGGAAGTCGTGGTTATATCCGACGTGGCCGTAACCAATGGAACCTCCATCATAGCCATTACGGACAGCCAATTGTCGCCCCTTGCAAAAGACGCCCGGACTCTCTTCACGATTCCGGAGGACGAATATCTGTTCTCCAGGTCTCTCGCGGCACCGATGTGTTTGGTCCAGTGCATTGCAATGGCAACGGCCGCCCTGCTCCAACCGGGCCGGGACTCGACGCCACGAATTCCGACTGTGACCGAGATGGCTCATGATCGGACTTCGGCGCAAACGCGACGGCAAAGGCATTCTTCCAAGCGATGATATTTGGCGATTCTGATTTTTAGCAATTTATCTTGCTTAAAATACGAAACGGCAATAAATATTCCTGAAACCAAATATGCACCATCGAAGGTGCTTTAGAAGTTCGGGAGGAAAGCGCATGTCAACGGTTCGCTGCACCGTGGCGCAAGCCCTGGTTCGCTATTTGTGCAATCAGTTTACGATCATCGACGGCAGGAAGGAGATGCTATTTCCGGGCGTTTTTGCCATTTTTGGCCATGGCAACGTCACCTGTCTGTCCGAAGCTTTGGAAGCCGTAAAGGATACGCTGCCGACCTGGCGTGGCCAGAACGAGCAATCGATGGCGCTGGCCGCGATTGGCTTCGCCAAAGCCAAACGCCGCCGCCAGATCATGGTCGCCACCTCCTCGATCGGGCCCGGCGCACTGAACATGGTCACTGCCGCCGGCGTTGCCCATTCCAACCGCCTGCCGGTTTTGCTGCTCTCCGGTGACACATTCGTCAATCGCCGTCCAGATCCGGTTATGCAACAGGTTGAGCACTTCGGTGACCCTTCGATCAACGTCAATGATGCCTTCCGCGCCGTGACGCGCTATTGGGATCGTCTCACCCACCCGGAACAGATGATCTCGTCGCTGCCGCAGGCAGTCGCTGTCCTGCTCGATCCGGCGGATTGCGGCCCAGCTTTCATCGCGCTGCCGCAGGACGTGCAGGAAATGGCGTGGGACTATCCGGAAGCCTTTTTCAAACCAACCGTCCATGCCATTCCGCGCCCACGCGCCGACAAGGATCGTCTGGCCCAGGCGCTCGAAATTCTCAAGAGCGCCAAGCGCCCGCTGATCATTTCAGGCGGAGGCGTGCGCTATTCCGGCGCCGAGGATGATCTCGGCGCGTTTGCGACGGAGCACGGCATTCCGGTTGCCGAAACCATCGCGGGCAAGGGTACGCTCACGCACTATCACCCGGCCCATGTCGGCCCGATTGGCATTGTTGGCTCGACCTCGGCCAACGCGCTGGCGGCTGAAGCCGATGTTATTTTGGCGATCGGCACCCGCTTGATGGATTTTACCACCGGCTCATGGACGTGCTTTTCGCCAGAGGCGAAATTCATCTCGATCAACGCTGCACGCTTTGACGCGACCAAGCATCAGGCCCTCGCGGTCATTGGCGACGCGCGCGAAACCCTTGCCGAATTGGCAGCCTCCTTCAAAGGGTGGAAGTCGGACGCCGAATGGACAGATCACGGCAAATCCGAGTTCGCCAAATGGAACGCCGCGCTCGATTCCTATCAAAAACCCACCAACGAACCCGTTCCGACCTATGCGCAGGTGGTTGGTGTCGTCAATTCCCATGCCGGCGAGCGCGACTATCTTGTCGCCGCCGCCGGCGGCCTGCCCGGCGAAGTGATGAAGAACTGGCGCGTCAAACAGCCCAATAGCTTCGACTGCGAGTTCGGCTTTTCCTGCATGGGTTATGAAATTGCAGCGGGATGGGGTGCGGCCATGGCCGACTCAAGCCGCGTTCCGATCGTCATGGTGGGTGACGGCACCTATATGATGATGAATTCGGATATCTATTCAACCGTTCTCACCGGCCACAAGATCATCCTGATCGTTTGCGACAATGGCGGCTATGCCGTGATCAATCGCCTGCAGAACGGCAAGGGCGGCGCAAGCTTCAACAACCTGCTCGAGGATTGCCGCGTCAAGCAACCGTTCTCCGTGGACTTTGCCAAGCACGCCGAATCCATGGGTGCGCTCGCACGAAAGGTCGAAAGCCTCGCCGATCTTGGTGCGGCAGTCGACTGGGCCAGGAATACCGATCGCACCACGGTTTTGACCATCGTCTCGGACGCCTTCACCTGGACCCCTGGCGATGCCTGGTGGGATGTCGGCGTGCCACAGGTCAGCGCCCGCCAGAGTGTTCTCGAAGCCTCGAAAGGCCAGCTCGAGGACCGCAAGAAGCAGCGTGTCGGCGTTTGATTCCGCCGTCGCCCAAGTGACGAACATCGATATTTCCGGAGATTTTTAATGAAAGCGAAATTGGGTATCGCTCCGATCGCATGGTGGAATGACGACCTTGAGGAACTGAGCGACGACGTTTCGCTCGAAGAATGTCTGCGTCAAGCAAGCGAGGCAGGTTTCACGGGCATGGAGACAGGCCGCCGTTTTCCGATGGATGCGAAAGTGCTTGGCCCTATCCTGAAAGCCCACACAATGAGCGTCTGCGGCGGCTGGTTCTCCGGTCTGTTGCTTGACGGTGACATGGAAACGGAAAAGCAACGCATTGCCCCGCAAATGGCGTTGTTCAAGGCGGTCAACGCGCCCTGTATTGTTTACGGCGAGTGCGCCCGCACCATTCAGGGAGACCGTTCCAAGCCCCTGGCCACGAAGCCCAAGCTTTCAGAGGACGAGATCAAAGTCTACGCCCGAAAGATGACGAAGTTCGGCGAATGGTGCGCCGAGCAGGGCATGCCGCTGTCCTATCACCACCATATGGCCGCCGTGATCGAGACAGAGCCAGAACTTGACATGTTCATGAAACATTCGGGTGAAGGCATCCCGCTGCTTTTCGATGCCGGCCACATGGCGTTTGCGGGCGGCGATGTCATGCGCGTCATCGACAAGCACCACAAGCGCATTACGCATGTTCACACCAAGGATGTGCGCATGGATGTGATCGTCAAGCTTGATCGGACCCGGGAGAGTTTTCTTGACGCAGTCGTAAAGGGCGCCTTCACGGTGCCCGGCGACGGCTCGCTCGATTTTGAAGCGATCCTCAAAAAGCTCGCCGACCATGGCTATGAGGGTTGGTTTGTGGTCGAGGCCGAACAGGATCCTGTAAAGGCGCCGCCGGCCGAATATGCCAAGGTCGGTTACCGCGCCTTGACCAAGGCGCTTGCCAAGGCAGGTTACAAGATTGAAGGGCAATCGTCATGAATGGACTGACTGGAAAAATCGCCGTCATTACCGGTGGCACGCAGGGGCTTGGCGCAGCCATTGCTAGGCTATTTGCCGATCGTGGCGCATCCGGCATCGTCACCTGCGGCCGCTCGGTGGCAAAAGGGCAGGCAAAGGCGCAAGAAATTCAAGATGCAACCGGCACGAAGGTTGTGTTTGTCGCGGCCGATTTGAGCAAGATCGAGGATTGCCGGGCCGTCATCGCCAAGGCTGACGCCGAATTCGGCCGCGTCGACGTGCTGGTGAATGCCGCGGCGATAACCGATCGCGGCACCATCATCGACACGTCGCCTGAATTGTATGACAGGATCTTCAATGTCAACGTTCGCGCTCCGTTTTTCCTGATGCAGGAAACGATAAAGATCATGCGTCGGGAAAAGATCGAGGGCAATATCGTCAATATCTGCTCGATGTCGTCCAAAGCCGGTCAGCCGTTCATCGCTGCCTATTGTTCGTCAAAAGGTGCTCTGGCAACGCTCACGGAAAATACCGCCTATGCGGTCATGCGCAACCGTATCCGCGTCAACGGGCTGAACATCGGATGGATGGCCACCGAAGGCGAAGACCGGATTCAGCGTCAGCATCATGGTGCAAGCCCAGATTGGCTGAAACAGGCGGCGGCTGCGCAACCATTTGGCCGTCTCGTTGATCCTCAGGAAGTTGCGCGCCGTTGCTTTTCTGTCGACCGATGAGTCCGGTTTGATGACCGGATCCGTGGTGAACTACGACCAGTCGATCTGGGGCGCCTACGATTCCTCGCCACAGCCTGCGTTCGCGCTCTAATGGCCGCACTGCTTTCCACAACGGATGCGGCGGTAGCCCTGCCGGAGTGTCTTCCCTTTCGCTGCGGACGCACTCGCGACCGGGCAAGATGCAACGGTCATCGGCGGGTTCAGACACAGCGACCGCAACGGCGCAATCCAGCCACAAGAAACGCTTCGCGACCCCGAGCATAGGACGACAAAAGCTCTCCGGGAAATCGGAGTGGAATATGTCGTGCGGGGCGCTGGCAGGGACGCCAAGAGCTTCCTCGTGAAGCACGCGCGGCTATAAAACAAACTGCCGGGACACGGGTATCCACAAGGACTCTGGTGCCCGGTCTGTTTTGTTAGAGAACTTTTCAGAGCCGATAGAGCGATTGTCAATCCTTGCGCAGGCCCTTGCCCAGCACCTCAAACATGATCGTCTTCAGCGCCAGTTGGATACGACCGCCCTGCGTCGGGGCCTGCACCATACAGATAACGAGCATGTCGTCCTGGGGATCGACAAAATAGAAGCTGCCGCCCGCGCCGTCCCAGCGGTATTCACCCAACGGCCATGTCGTGTTCGGCGGCGGTGAGGTGCGCACGGCAAAGCCAAGACCGAAGCCGCTGGTCGGACCCGGAAAATAGAAGGGGTCATGAATGATCCCTGTCTCCGGCCCGATCTGATCCGACGTCATCAGTGCGACCGTCTCGGACTTGAGGTACCGCTTGCCGTCCAGCTTGCCTCCGTTCAGCAGCATTTGCAGGAAGCGGGCGTAATCCCCGATCGTCGAGACCAGGCCCGCTCCGCCGGATTCCCAGCGCCGCGACAATGTCGGATCCTTGATTCCGGCCACCCGAAAGCGATCGACAGGAAATGACCTGGCGATGCGCGGCCACTTCGCTTCATCCGCGACATAATACGCGGTCTCGGACATGCCGAGCGGATCGAACAGTCTCTGCTTTTCGAATTGAAACAGCGGCTGCCCCGAGGCCACCTCGACGACACGGCCGAGTACGTCGGTTGAATGGCTGTAATTCCAACGCGTTGCGGGCTGATCGGCGAGCGGCAGTGTCGCGATCCGGTCGGCGAATTCGGCGTTATCGAAATCGCCGGCGTACAGTTGGGGATTGGCATAGAGTTTCGTCACCGCGGCTTCGCCGAAGAAGCCGTAAGTGATACCCGACGTGTGCCGCAGCAGATCCCTGATCGTGATCGGGCGCTTCAACGGCTCGAGCTTGAGCGGATATTGTCCTGCTTCATCGGAAAGATCGACGCCGACTTTTGCATCCGCAAAGGCATGAATGTATTTCGATACGGGATCATCGAGGGCCAGCTTGCCGTCGTCGACCAGCATCATCGCGGCGACCGAGGTGACGGCCTTCGACATCGAATAGATCTGGAAAATCGTGTCCGGCGTCATCGGCTGCCCGGTCTCGGGGTCCCGCACGCCGAAACATTCGAAATAGACCGGCTTGCCGTGCTGCTGGATCAGCAAAATCGCGCCGGGAATCTTGCCTGTCGCGACTTCGTTGCGAATGTAATCGCCAATACGATCAAGGGCCGCGCGTGAGAAAGTTGGCGCGAGCGGCGCTTGGGACGGCGGCACCTGGGTTTCGGCTCGCACCTCGTGCGGCCAGCCGCCGATAAAAAAAATCGCAAGCGCCGCCGCAACAAGGCGACGCCCCGCCAAAACGTCAGTTCTCCAACGATTCATCGACGAGCTGCTCGAGGGTCCGCTGGACATGCTGGCGTTCCGAAGGCGTCTGCTCAAGCAGCACGAAGAACATGTCCTGCTTGGGGTCGATCACCATATAGCAGCCGCTGGCGCCGTCCCTGACAAAAAAGCTTCGCTGAACTTCAGGATAGTGCGCCGGGTAATGACGTCAAATAGTTTATTCACTGGATCCCCGCTGCACAACGCAGGGCTGCTCCTCATACCTACCATCAATCTATAATCTCAACAGCTCAAGGCCAGCCAAGCCGCTGGCGTGTTCTTCAACCTCTTACCGGTTCAGGCAAGACCATGGGAGCCGTGGTGTACTCTGGTCTCCAAGCCGAGCATAACGCCACCGCAGCACCTGGTGTGAAGCCTGTAGGCATCATGATCGTTACACGCCTCAAGGCGCAGGCTGATGAGGTGGTGTCGGACATCAATGCTTATGTTGGGCGACATGTTGCCGTCGCGGACCATACGGACAGCAGAGCGACACCAGAGCAACTTCACGAGAGCGACATCGTCGTCATCACTCATGCGGCCTACACAAGAGCGAAAGAAACTCTCTCCGGCGTCAACGCTGATCGGTGGCACCGACTGACGCGGTGGCGGGGCGGAAGACGACTACTCACCATCATTGACGAAGCCTTGGCGAACGTCGTGGAACATACTCAACTGAAGCTGGATGAGTTGAGCCGCGTAATAGGCCACATAACGCACGAGATGCGCTTATCTCATGCGGTCGAGGTTAATGCGCTGGAGACACTTCGCGAGTGCATGCTTTTCCAAGCAGGTGCTAACGATGGCTTCGGTGTCGGCACATCGCTCGCATGGGAAGCAGGAGGTAGTCTAGAGGATATCGCCCCCCTTTCGATTATGTCGTGCAGGGCGCTGGCAGGGGCGCCAAGAGCTTCCTCGTGAAGCTGCCGGGACACGAGTATCCACAAGGACTCTGGTGCCCGGTCTGTTTTGTTAGAGAACTTTTCAGAGCCGATAGAGCGGTGCAACGATTGCGAGCCAGGGGTCAATGACGGCCTCGCTTCCGCACGGCCAAACGCTTTCGTTTCAACGTCTCAAAGCAAAACCCCCGGCGGTTTCCCGCCGGGGGTTCCTGCCAGGTCGTTAGACCGAGCTTAGAAGTTGCGCTGAGCGCGGAGCAGCACGTTGACGGAGTTCTGGTCCTTCATCTCATACAGCGCTGCCGGCTTGGCAGTCGCTGGGGTCCCTGGGCTATTAATCGTGCCCGAGTACTTCTGGTCCAATTGCGTCCAGTTGACATCGGCGGTGAAGGCGAGGTTCTTGACCGGGGTCCAGACGATGTTGGCACCGATGACTGCGATGTTAAAGTCAGGGTTGCAGTTGCCGGTGAGGCCAAGCAACGTCACCACGGTACCCCCGGGGCCACACATCGTCGCCTTGGCAGCATCACCGTACTTCAACTGGGCATATGCACCGTAGATGCTGGTGGACCAGAAGGGATCCCAGTTATGGGTGAAACCACCGCGGAAGCCCCAGGTCTTGACCGTCTCAAGCCCGGTGCCGTTAGCCGACGAAGTACCCGTGAACGTAGCATCAGCTAGACCGGCAAAGCCCAAGCTCTGGTACGCGCTGCCACTGCCGCCATAAAGCGCGAATGCTTGCGGGAACAAGCTCTGGAAGTTGTAGCGGGTCGCACCATCCGTATAGACGCCCTGCAGGTTGAGGGAGTCGCCAGGGCCAGTCGGGATGTTCTTGATCGACAAAGCGCCTTGGACTGCAAAGCCCCACTTGTCGTCCGGGTGACCCGTTGGCTCGGTCAAACCGTAATAGGCAACGTGGTTGTTGTGCGCAGCGACCGACAACTGGAATAGACCCCAGGCCTGGTCAAGGCGGAACTGACCGATAATGTCAGGAGCACGCGTACCGCCAACGTCCGTGTTGCCGTAGACGCCAGTGACCAAGTTCAGGGCGGTGGCGCCCGTCAGGTTAAAGACGTTCGACTGGTCATATTGGGTCGGATCCTGCAACGCGATCGAAGCCGACATGCCTTGGCCGAACTGCGCGGTATAGGCAACCTGGTTCACACCGGTGACGTGGTTGCTACCACCGGGAAGGGTGTCGGGGCCGCCGGCCGGATAGCTCTGCCACGGCGCGTCAAAGATCGAGACCGTGCGACCAAACGTGAACCCAGCGAACTGGATGAACGCATGGTAGACGCCGAGCTGGGCGCCGCCAATCGTCGCGTTGGTCCCTGTGCTATCGTATGCTGTAGGATTGCTACCGGTAAAGCCGCCGCCCGTCCAAGTGAAGACCAGATCGGCGAAAGTGCGGACTACGCCGTACTCGGTCGCGGTGCGCGTATCGACGGTCATATCCATAC
>Ga0137403_10006622_pt1 | contig 13223 bp, 5 predicted proteins | sample CZOMad2_1_16fung_FD_122057 | JGI IMG/M metagenome (GOLD analysis project Ga0137403, IMG submission 122057) | Vadose zone soil fungal communities from Angelo Coast Range Reserve, California, USA - CZOMad2_1_16fungal (Hybrid Assembly) | ecosystem: Environmental > Terrestrial > Soil > Vadose zone... | reverse complement strand
CGCCGGCTTCACCGCGTTCGATTCGCGCGTCGCGCTCAAGTGTTTGCGGAATTGCTGAACGTTGGCAGCGATAGCCGCATTCGCGACGTCGAGAATCTCCGGGACGCTCCGGTAATTCATCTCGATCTTGAATACCTGCGCGTCCGGATAGCGTTTCGGAAATTCGAGAATATTTTGGAAATTCGCGCCGCGCCACGAGTAGATCGATTGCGCATCGTCGCCCACCACCATCACGTTCCGGTGTTCGCGAGCGAGCAGATCGATGAGGTCAGCCTGGATTTTGTTCGTGTCCTGGTATTCATCGACCAGGATGAATTGAAACTGTCGCCGGTAAAATTCCGCGATGCTTTCATGCTGCTGAAACATCGACAACGTCTTTTCGAGCAGGTCGTCAAAATCCAGAGAGTTGGTCGTCTTCTTCTTTTTCTCGTAGCGGCCATGCACGTCTCGGATCTTGTCGAGCAGCGACAGGAAATAAGGAAACTTTTCCGCTAGCAATTCTTCCAGTGGTTTCTCTGTATTGACGACGAAACTGAAAATCTCGGCGAGCACATCGCCTTTCGGGAACCGGATTTCCTTCGGATCAATTCCCGCGCTTGCCACGACCGTGTTGATCAAATCCTTTTGATCTTCGCGATCCATGATGGTGAACCCGCTCGAATAACCGAGAGCGCTGCCGTGACGGCGCAGTATCCGATTTCCCACCGAGTGGAATGTCCCGCCCCAAAGTCCGCTGGCATCGACCGGCAACAAATTCGCGACGCGATCGAGCATTTGTCGGGCGGCTTTGTTGGTGAACGTGAGCAGCAGAATGTTTCGCGGATCGATTCCGTTCTCCAGTAAGTAGGCCACGCGATACGTGAGCGTGCGCGTTTTTCCAGAGCCCGCGCCAGCGATGACAAGAAGGGGACCCGGCGGCGCGGTCACCGCCGCAAGCTGCTGCTCATTTAGCTCTGCCGCGTAATCGATATGGATCGATGTCGATCTTGGTGCGCGTTGCAGCGTGTATTGACGGGACATGGATATTGCGGACTGCAAAGAACCGCAGCAACCGCGGGTTCGCAAATCCCACCAAATGGGACAAAAAAGCGAATAGATTGGCACGTAGCTCACCGATCAGGACGACAAGGCATCTCATGAATAGTTTGATCCTCGTTGCTCGCGGGCCGAGGGCGGCCCGGCTCCATCGGCGTGCATCGACGATCAATGCTGGAGACGGCCTGCCCTCAGGGCGTTCTCTGGATTTATGAGATGGCCGGCTTCTAGAACTCTCGTCCGACAACTGACACCCACAGCAACGCCGAGTGTTGCTGCCGGACGCCGCGTTTGCCAGACCCTGGACTCGGCCGAGGCGGCGGCGTTTACTGTTCCCCCTATTGCTGGAACATCACTCTCACATCATTGGAGCAGGTCGCGGTGGCAGCTTCACACACCCGATACTTGTAGCGAGCCCGGCCAGTGTCGCCGGTGGAATCGATATAGGAACCATCGTTCGCCGTCGTCACGATCAGGACGGCATCGCGATAGACGTCGATGTTGGCTGAGTTCGCCCCGCTCCAGGTGAGACGCACGGTATTTATTCCCCCCACTTTGCGCCTCGCGGCGCTCAGCGTGATCGGCGATGGCTCACCACCATTTGTTGTCCGAAGAATAATGCCGCTCTCGCCAACTGCGATGCCTGTCAAACCGTCGGTGACAACGGAAACGTCATTAAGATTTGTTGACGTACCGCTTGTTTGCTCATTCCATGTAACGCCGGAATCGTTCGTGCGCAGGATTCTGCCTGACCAGCCAACAGCGAACCCAATGTTTGATGCGTTCGTTACTGGGAAATCGACGCCCTCTAGTCCCTGATCGAAGAATAACGTTGACCAATTCATCCCGCCGTCGGTGGTCCTTGCAATCGCGCCTCGTCCGTCAAAAACAATTCCTGAGACGACACCAGTATTTATATCGAGGAAGCGGACGTCCGTACATCCGCCTTCGTTATTGTCGAAATAGAAGGCATGGAAGTTCCAGCTAACCCCACCATCAGTAGTATTGCCTACCAAAGGTTGAAAAATCGAATTTTGTCCGGCCACAAACCCTATGCTTGGACTCAGCATATGCGCACCCGGGAAACCGCCGCCAAAAAATCCCGTTTGCCCGATCTGCCACGAAGCTCCTGAGTCAGTCGAATTAAGTATGGTTTGCGAGTCGCCGCCGCAGATTCCATTTACTCCGCTAAAAAAGACTGATCTAAGGCTATCTTGCACACCGCTGGCAACGCGCTGCCAGGCAGCGCCTCCATCAGTCGTACGGAGAATCAGCCCGTGCTCGCCAACAGCAACTCCTTCATCAGGATTAAACAAATAAACGTCGTGTAAGGTTCTCTCAGTTCCCGATGTGAGCGGGACCCATGTTGCTCCGGCATCGGTGGTTTTCAGAATCGTGCCCGCATCTCCCACTGCGAAACCCGGTCCTGAATCTAGGAGATAAGCACCATTCAGGTTGTTGGTTGTGCCTGAATCAACAGGGAACCATTGCCCAAAGACGCTCACGCCGGAAAAGAAAACGAGAAAGAATGCAAGACGAATCCATTTAAGATTAGAACCCATCTCACAAATAGGGACTAGGCGCGCGCACTGTTCAATCGGAAAGTGTTGCAAGCGGCAACCGAAGCTGATCAAGATGGCGCATCCCGGCCCGAACACTCATATTCAGTCTTCTAGTCTTGTGCGCGACGAGTTCGTTGCGCGCTGCAAGCAGCGATCTTTCGGGGTTGCACGCGCAGCTTTCGAAAGCAGAGGAAGCAGGCGATAAGGCCGCGATCATCGAGCTGAGCCGGCGAATCGTCGCGATCGCTCCGAATGAAGCCGGCACGTGGGAGACGCTGCTCGAGACACAATTTGAAGCCCAGGAGTTCGACGACGCCGTGAAGTCACTGGACGCATGGCAAAAGGCCGTGAAGCGGCCACCTGCCGCGATTGAAGATTTTCGCGGCGATATTTTTGCGCAACGCAAGGATTACCCAAAAGCCGAGCAGCATTGGCTCGCATTTTTAGCGAAGAAACCTTCGGCGGCAGACGCGGCGAACACGTACGATAAACTCGCCGATTTGTGCGCCGATCAGGCGCGCTGGACCGACAATGTGGCTTATCGGAGCAAGGCCATCGCGGCCGGGGACACCGCAGCACGCCGCGTTTTTCGTGCATGCACACTCTTACGTCTGCACGAATGGGACGCCGCCTACGCCGACATGGCAAAGGCGAACAAGATGGACAGTACCGACGCGCAGGTGAAGGAATGGTTGCCGCAGTTCGAGCGGCTTGAAAAGTTTCTGCCCGAAATCAAAGCGCTGGATGCGCGGATTGCGACATCTCCGAATGACGCCGCACTGCTGCTCGATCGCGCGCGATTATTCACACTGGCCGAGCGCCCACTGCTGGCAATGGATGATTGCGAACATGCGATGAAGCTCGATCCGGCGTCGATGCGGGCGCGCATCCAAACCGGCGAAGCGCTTCTGGATGTTAGACGCAGCGACGATGCAGCAAAGTTACAAGTCGGCCAGGCGCTCGCGCGCACGGCGGGGACCCGGCACGTAAGCGAAGAAGCGTTGCATGAACTTGGAGAAGAAGACTCATCGATCAGGCAGAGTCCCGGCAAATCGGAACCGCTGGCTGCGCGGGCAAAGACGTTGCGCGGGCTGCGCCAGTTCGCACTCGCCCTGGCGGATGCGCGGGCGGCGCTGGCGATCGATGACAAATCGGCGGCGGCGCATTTCGAAGCCGCGCAGGATCTCGATGAATTGGACAATTCGAAAGAAGCGCTGGTCCACGCCGTCAAGGCAACGGAATTGAATCCGAACGATGGGGCGGCCTGGTACTTCCGCGGTGTGCTCGAAGCAAAGCGTGCCGATTTTCCGGCGGCGATCGAATCGCAAACACGCTCGCTAAAGCTCGGTGAAACGCTGGACGCACTACGCGCACGGGAGAATTGCGAACGGCGCATTGGCCAGATCGACAAGGCGGACGCGGACCTGAAACGCATCCGCGAATTGGATCCGACGAAACAATGAAACGCGCCATCGTCATTCTCTTTTCCGCATGCGTCGGCCTGACGAACCTCCATTCGGCGCCGAGCAAGGAAAGTTCGAATAGCAAGCCGGACGCGGGCGGCGTGGTAATCGAGCCGAGCGAAGGCCAAATCGCGCCGGGCGCAGAGCTCACGATTTCATTTCCGACCGCAATGGTCAGCGCAGACAAGATCGACCTGAGCGACCAACCGTCTCCGTTCGTGAGCAAACCGAAAATGGAAGGCAGTTTTTTGTGGAAGAGCCAGACCGAAGGCGTCTTTGCTGTGAAAAGCGTGGTGGCGGGAGCAAAACATCGGCTCACGCTTGCGCGCGATTTGAAAGATGTTAGCGGGAAGCCGGTTGTTGCGCCCGGCTGGAGCGCAGAGTTCACCGCGACGCCGTTTACGATTTCGAGCGATTTTTCCGAGCGCGAAAAGCTCAATGCGCTACCGCAAGTCCCGCTCGAATCCAGCTACAGCGTGCGGCTGACCGAAGTCGCCGAGCACGTTTATTTTCAGGACCGCGATTCGCGCCAGCGTTTTCCGGTCGACGTGATTCTGCAGACCGAGGAGAAGCTGACGGAGCAGCCGGAAGCGGAAGATTTTCGCGTCGAACCGCGCCAAGCGCTGCCGGTGGACCACACCTACGATCTGATCGTTAATGGTTTGCTCGACGCTAAAAGCCGGCAGCCGTTGCCCTACTTAAAGGTTATTCCGGTCGGCAAGACCGAGCCGCTCAAGGTCGACTGGGTCGCCGCGTTTAATCATGCGCTCGAAGAGCCGGTCATCCGGATCAAGTTCAACGACGACATCAATCCGGCTGAAGCCACACCGGACCGAATCCGCATTGAGCCGGCAGTGAAAGAGATGCGGCTTCTCGCCAGCCGGGATGAAGTCGCGGTGAATGGACAATTCGATCTCATGCAACGCTATCGCGTGACGATCTCACCGGAATTAAAAGGCGAGCGTGGCTATGGTCTTGCTGCCGAGTCGCGTTGGGGCGCAACGTTTCATCCGAAAGAGGCATGTATTGTTTTCCCCGCTTCGCAGATTTTTCTGCGTGCGCGGCCCGAGCTGCGGTTCTCGTTTTTTCAGGTCAATACACCGCCGGTGACATGGAAGCTCGCGCGCATTCCGCTGGAGAAATTGCCGGCTGTGACGGCGAGAGTGCGCGACTTTGACAAAGATGCGACCGATCCGGTCACCGGAGAAGCGGTTCTCGATCCTCGGACCGGTTTCAAGAAGCAGTTCCAAACCGAATTACTCGTCGAAGCGTTCAATTTGCCGGTTATCTCCAGTGGCACGGTCGAGGCCGCAACCGGCGATACGGAGACGCGCCGCGATGTGCGTTGCACCGCTTCACACGGCGAGCCGTTAGGCGGCGCTTATCTGTTCGAAGCGACCGCGGCGCTCGGGGACGGCCGAATCGCTGGCAACCGTTCGATTATTTGCAGCAGCGATTTCATTCTCACTCAAAAGCGGACGCCGGCCACCGCAATAATTCGCGTCACGAAAATGTCCGATGCGCAATCGGTCCCGGGAATGACCGTCCGCGCCGTGACCACCGAAAACATTGAGCTGGATCGCGCCGTGACCGACAAAAACGGAATAGCAGTTTTTCTTCGCGACAAAGTTTTCCCAGAGAAAAAACCGGGCATTCACCTTTTCATTGCCGATACCGCGAGCGGACCGGCGATCCAATTTGCCGATGGCTCGACCTATTCATCATCAGGCGGGGGATACGCGACGCCGCCGCGAAAACCGCATGCCGAAATCATTACTGATCGCAATCTCTACCGGCCCGGGCAGGTGGTGAAAATGAAAGGAATCGTGCGCAATATCGCTGCCGCCGGCCTCACGATTCCGGAGCAATCCGTCGTCAATTGGCGCGTCACGCAGGGTTACGAAGATCGCGTGGTAGGAGAGGGGACCGCTGAACTTTCGAGTTATGGCGGATGGGAAGCGGAATGGAACATTCCCGAAAAATCGAAGCTCGGTCATTTCGAAATTCGCTGCCAAATCGCCGGCGAGGATTATGACGGCAGAGCGTCGATCAGCGTCGAGGAATATCGTGTGCCGCTTTTTTCGGTGGTAGTGGAGGCGGAGACAGAGGTCGGCCAAATGTCGCACGCCCGTGTTTCTTCCGCTTATTTTCACGGAGCGCCGAATGTGGGTGCGCGCGTCCATTGGAAAGCGACCTGGACCGCATCCGCCGACGTCGGGGGTGAGGCCGACGATTACAAGCGACGGTATAACGCTTACCCGGAAGTGGGTCCAAGTCTCGATCCCTCCAGCGAACAGACCAAGACGATTGAAGGCGACACGAAACTGGATGCGCATGGATTCGCAAACCTGGCGTGCGAGTCGCCATTCAAAGACAATTCGGGGATCGGGCGCGCCAATGTTTCGTGGCGCGTCGAGGTCACATCCCTTGATGGTCAAACGATCGTTGGCGGCGAGATGGCTGCCATTTTTTCGAATTCGACGCGCTTAGGCATCAAAGCGACCGAGCGGCCGGGCAAGGACGGCGGCGTCAATGTCAGCGTCGACGCCGTCGATGAAGAGGATGCAAAAATCGCGGGTGTGCCGGTTCGTGTCGATCTTTTCCATGTCACAACAAAAACGACGAAAGAGCAGATCGCGCGGTTCGTTTTTCGTTATCGAAACACCGATCAGTTTGCGAAGGTTGCGTCCCAAGAGACGAAAACGCCGGCTGATTTTCTTTTTCCGGCCAGCAAAACCGGGCGTTACGTCGTGGCGGCCAGCGCGACAGATCGGAAAACAACAATCGTCAGCGACGAAACCACTTTGACTGGGGCGGAGCCCGCGGAAGTTCCGGTCCAGAACGAAACAAGTTTCAAGATCGAACATCGTGCCGAAGCGTTCACTCCGGGCGAAAAAGCGGTGTTATCGATCCAGGCGCCTTTCGGCGGCGTCGCGTGGGTCTCGGTCGAAACCGACGCAATTCTCGACACGCTTCTCGTTCCGCTGCCCGGCAACGCCGGCCGAATTGAGCTGCCGATCAAAAAGGAATATGCGCCGAATGCAACCGTGGCGATCTACCTCGTTAGGCCAGGCGGCGAAAAGGAATTGCCGCAGGAGCGTTTTGCTGTGTCCGAAATCGAGGTGCGCCGGCCGGATCGCGAACTAAAGATCGAGCCGCATCTCGCAAACACTTCGGTGAAGCCAGGCGAAACCGTCCACGGCGAAGTGCGGGTTACGTCGGAAGGCAAGTCGATTGGAGATGTCGATCTTGTCGTTTTCGCAGTTGACGATGCAGTGTTAAAGCTCGGCGATTGGCAACTCCCGAATCTTCTGGCCGGCTTTTATCCTCGGAATCCATTTGCGGTCCGCAGCTATCAGTCGCTTCAGAATTACATCGAAGAGATTACGCAGAAGAGTCTCACCGAAAAAGGATTCATCATCGGTGATGGCGGCGAAGAATCCCTCTCGAACGTCACCAACCTGCGCAAGGAATTTCGGACGCTCGCGTTCTGGCAGGGGAGTTTGAAGACTGGCCGCGATGGCAAGGCGACTTTCGATTTCACCGCACCGGATAATCTTACGACGTATCGCATTGTCGCGGTCGGCCAGACGAAAACGAATCAATTCGGCGGAGACGCCAGTGCTACGGTGCAAGTTTCCAAGCCGCTGCTCATCAATCCCGCGCTGCCACGCTTTCTTCGCAACGGTGATGAAGTCGAATTGCGCGCAGTGGTGCAGCAAAAATTTTCCGACTCAGAGGAGATCACGGCGCGTTGTGTAACGGATGCGAGTTGCAAACTGCTCGCGGATGGCAGCGCGACGCAAACTGCCAAGCGCGATGCGCCAACGGTTTTCCGGTTCAGAGCGAAGGTCGTAGATGTCAATCTTACCCCGGCGAAGATCCGGTTCGAGGCGGTGGCAAAATCGGATGCGAAAATGTCCGATGCGGTCGAGCTAACTTTGCCGGTGCAACCGCCCACGATCGTGCGCAAAGAAAGCGTCGCCGGGCCTTTTAACGGGCCGCAATTTGATGCCCGAAGCGCAATGCCCGAACCGTGGAAACGCGGGCGCGGAACATTCAGCGCCACGATTTCGACTTCGCCGTGGCTGCCGAAGATCATGGGCGTTCCTGTCATCCTCGAATATCCGCACGGCTGCTTCGATCAAATTTCGACCAAGCTGCTCGGTTACAGTCTTCTCGCCAATTTACTGGCGTATCTGCCCGACGTGCAGGCGCGTGAGGCGGAGTACCGAAGAGTCCTCGAGCGCGGCATGAAACAGTTTAACGACTCGCTGTTAGCGGACGGAATGCTGCCGTATTGGCCGGGCAGCGATACTGCAAATCCGTTCGTCACCTGCGAAGCATTCTGGGCCGTAAACGAATCGGTCAACGCCGGGTTTGAAGCGCCGGAAGGATTACGCGACAAGCTTGCCGGCGCGCTCAAAAAAATCGTGAACGGACAAGCTGGCTCGTCGCCGTTTGACAAATGCTTCGCGCTCTTCGTGCTGACGCAATATGAGTCAGAGGAAGATTTCAATGCCGTTTCGCAGGATTTGTATTTGCGGCGCAACGAGAGCGGCGATGAAGGCCGCGCGCTGTTGGCGATGGTGCTCCACCGGCTAAACATCATGCCGCGCGAGAAAGAGCAATTGCTCAAAGAAATCGACGCGCCGATCAAGGATCGCGCGTTTAATCCAGCGACGCTTGGTTCAATGACGCGGGCCGAGGCAATCTGGGCGCTCGCGTTCGACACGGTTGCTCCAAAATTTTATACCGCGCAAAAGAAACAACGCGTCCGCGAACGAATGCTGGCGCTGATGGATTCGTCGGCCGCGCTTTCGACGCAGGAAAATCTTTGGTTGCTGCTCGCATTCAAATCGATGATCGGCACGGAGAAAGCGGAGGCGCTAGGCGCTGCCGAGCCAAAAGGCGTCGTCTCGAAAAACGGCCGCTCCGTGGCATGGCTCGATCGCAAGATCGACAGTCAACTGCTGGTAAAGGGCCTGAACAAAACGGCGTTATCGTTTTTGCTGCAGGCGGAATATTCCACCGATCAAGTCGATACCGATCGCGTCGATCGCGGATTTCGCGTCGAGCGCGTCGTGCGAAATCTCACCGAGCCGAAACGCACCGGTGAGATAAATGCGCCATTCAAACTAGGGGACCAAATTCTTGTGACCTACCGCATCAATACGCGAAAGATGCAAAATTACGTCGCCTTGGAAGATTCGCTGCCCGCTGGTCTTGAGACGGTGAACCCAAATCTCGCCATGATCGGGAAGTTCTTCGAAATCCCGGCCAGCGATCAACCCGAGCGAGCGCTCACCCTTTCGTATTCGGAAATGCGCGACCGTTCGACACTGCTTTACTTCGATTCATTTGAGCCGGGATCGGGCACGTATTCGGTGCTGGCACGCGCGACGGCGGCAGGCACATTCCGCTGGCCGGCCACGCAAGTTGTGCCGATGTACGACAGCCGTTTCTCGGGATTATCGCCTTCGAGCCTATGCGTAATTTCCGGCGAATAATTCTCGACAGAATTCCTCGGATCGCACGCCGATCGGGCTTACTCCTTCATAATCCCTCATCCCCACCTTCTCCCCAGGGGAGAAGGGGTCGCCTCTCCCTGAGGGAGAGGATTGAGGTGAGGGCGAATGGAATTTCGATAGCGCTCTTACTTACTCTCGCCGCGGTTGTTCTTCTGATGATCTCGCTCTTTTGGCTGCCTTTGCCCGCGAACGTCCAGCAGCCATGCATAGGAACTCTTACGCTGCTCGATTGTCGCGGCCGCGAAATCGCTGAGATCGCTTCGCCTGAAGCGCGCGCCCAGTTGCCGCGTCGTCTCGACGAACTGGGAAAGTGGCTCCCGCGCGTGACGGTCGCTCTCGAAGATCATCGCTTCTACGAACACGCAGGCGTCGACTGGCGGGCAACGGCATCGGCTTGCACACGAAATTTGAAAGCGCATCGCATCGTTTCGGGCGCATCAACCATTACACAACAACTGGTGAAGATGGCTTCCGGCCGGCAACGGCGCAGTTGGTTTGGCAAGTTTTACGAAACAATCGTTGCGTGGAAAATCGAGCGCCGCTGGAGCAAGGAACGCATCCTCACGGAATATTTGAATCGAAGCAGCTACGGCAATCGCCGGCTCGGGCCCGAAGCGGCCGCGCGTGCTTACTTCGGTAAATCCGCTCGCGACCTTACTCTGGCCGAATCGATTTTCCTTGCCGGTCTGCCGCAAGCGCCGACTCGATTCAACCCCTGGAGACATCCCGAGCTGGCGACTCGGAAATATGAGCGCTCGCTCGCGCGTTTGGCGCAGTTGGGCGTGATTAGTGGCGAACAGCAAGCTCTTCTGGCGAAGTCTGCGCCGGTCGCGCGACGGTTCGATCCACCTCGTCTGGCGCCGCATTTTGTCGATGCCGTGATCGCGCGGAATCCGTCGCTGCGCGGCACGGTGAGGACGTCGCTCGATCTCGATCTGCAAAATACGGCAGAACGATTTGTTCGCTCCCACCTTGCTGCTCTGAATCGCTACGACATCACGCAGGCGGCGATGGTTATTCTCGATAACGAAACCGGCGCGGTGCGGGCGATGGTTGGTTCGAATGACTATGCGGCAAACCAGGTCAACGGCGCGATGCGCCCGCGCAGTTGCGGTTCAACATTAAAACCGTTCGTCTATCTCGCGGCAATAGATCGACATCTTCTAACTGCTGCGAGCTTGTTGCCTGACACCGCCGAGGCCATTCGCGACGAGTACGCGGATTACGACCCGCAAAATTACAATCATCGTTACCTCGGTCCGGTGCGTTTGCGTGAGGCGCTCGGGTGCTCGCTCAATGTTCCCGCAGTTTTTGCCCTGAGCCAGCTCGGCGCGCGCGGGGCTTTTTTCGAGTTGCAAAAGTGGGGCTTCGAATTTCCAAGAGGATTAAGCGACTACGGCGCGGGTTTCGTCCTGGGTAATGCCGAGATTCGTCTTGTCGATCTTGCCGGCGCTTACGCGGGTTTGGCACGGGACGGCATCTCCGTGCGGGCGAAATTTCTTACCGCCGAGCATCATCCCATGGCGCGGATCGCGTCGAGCGACGCGACTTCGATCATAAGCGACATCTTGTGCGACAACGATGCGCGGCAGAAAAGTTTTGGTGCGCATTCGCCGCTCGCATTTGAAGAACGGATCGCTGCAAAAACTGGAACCAGCAGCGGATTCCGCGATGCATGGACAGTCGGCTTCGATAAAGAGCACACGATCGCGGTCTGGGCGGGAAACTTTGATGGCCGGCCAATGCGCGATACATTCGCCATTCGTTCCGCCACGCCGCTTTGGGCGACCATGATGCACGAAATGCTGCGGCGCGATCGTCCGCTTGATCCACCGGAGGAAAGCGAACGGCTCGTCCGGCGCGAAATCTGCGCGGAGACCGGCTTGCTGGCGTCTCATCTCAGTCCGTCGAGAATAAGCGAGCTGTTCTTGAAAGGAACCGAGCCGAAGGAAGACTCGGCGAACTGGTTCGCCGCCGATGGAAAATTGCTGTTGCCCGCTGAATACGCAGGTTGGTGCGCGAGCAGCAATAATACGCGTGGCGCTCACCCGCGACCGAAGGCGGGCATCACAAATCCCATCGCAAACGCCCGCTATGAAATCGATCCCGTGCTGCCGCGTTCGCAACAAATGATCGAGTTCACCGCCACGCTCGGCGATCGAGTGCAGTGGTTTGTCAACGGCACGCAGATAACACCGCAATCCGATGGCCGATTTTTTTGGCAAGTCGCGCCAGGTCAATGGAACATTCGCGCCGTCAGCCCAGGCGGAAGCGCCGAAGAAACGATTTTTGTCGAGTGATCGTTAAGCTGTGCTCATTCAGCCCCTCGCGTAATCGATGTGGGTCGATCTCTGCTGATGCGCCACAGCTTGTCCGTTTAGTTTCTTTCCATCACAATAGAAGAATGTCTGACGAGCTGAAAGCCGGCGGAAAAATCACTGCGCCAGGGTTGCCACCGACGACGGAGCAGCACGATGAATTCATCACGGATGATTGCATTCAGCAGCCGGAGGCTCGCTAGTGCCCATTCGAGATTTACACGGCAAACCTTTCGACGAGGGCACGAAGACGAAGCTCGTAATATATCGAAGTTATGTTCGCGCTTGGCTTCAAGTCTTCCTTCACGCAGAGGCTTTCCGTGGAAAACCGTTACAATTTTTTGACTTCTTCTGTGGACCCGGAGAAGACGCCACAGGCACGCCAGGCAGTCCGTTAATTCTCATCAATGAACTATTAGCGCAACGGGCTGCAATCGAGGAACGCAGTCACGACATTCGAATTTTCTTCAATGACCGGGACGAGGAGAAGATCGACAATCTAAGGCAGCTATGCTCCGAGAGATCATTGCCTTGGGGACCGCGTTTCGAAACGCTTGAATTCGCGGAGGCATTCGACAAAGTCCGCACCGAGATTGGCGCCGGACCATCACTTGCATTTGTCGATCAAAACGGTGTCAAGCATATCACGAGAAGCGTTTTCGATGTGTTTACGAAATCGAATACAACAGATTTTCTTTTCTTTACGGCATCGTCATACACATGGCGTTTCGGCGAGCTGCTCGCGCCAGAAATAGAATTTCCCGAAGACGTCTCATATTTGGAAGTACACCGAGTACTGGCGGACAAGTACAGAGAATGGGCGCCCGACAATGTTTTCATTGGCCATTTTTCGATCAAAAAGAGATCGAACATTTACGGACTCGTGTTCGGCTCTCATCACTGGCGCGGAATGCAAAAATTCCTCGAGATCGCTTGGAAGTTAGATGCTGATTGCGGCGAAGCGGATTACGAGATGGAATCGGACACCGTGCAAGGCGAGATGTACTTTGACCAAGGAAGGACGGGATTCAAGAAGCGGAAGGGCGAGCTTTTCCAGGAAAAGCTCTCAAACCTAATTAAATCTCACGGAGTAATGACAGACAAAGAAGTTTTTCTGCATTGCCTCACTAATGGATTTCTGCCACGTGTAGCGAGAGACGTGTATCAGCGTTTACGGGACGATGGCTTACTCAAAAGCGCTCGCGATGATTTTCCGCGATATTCCGACGCGGCGATGAAGGAACCTAGGCGAATCAAGATCTGAATGGGTGCTAACTCTCATATTGAATGGACGGAGGCCACGTGGAATCCGGT
>Ga0137403_10001518_pt2 | contig 13223 bp, 12 predicted proteins | sample CZOMad2_1_16fung_FD_122057 | JGI IMG/M metagenome (GOLD analysis project Ga0137403, IMG submission 122057) | Vadose zone soil fungal communities from Angelo Coast Range Reserve, California, USA - CZOMad2_1_16fungal (Hybrid Assembly) | ecosystem: Environmental > Terrestrial > Soil > Vadose zone... | reverse complement strand
GGCCTGCGCCGGTTCATGCCGGTCACATTCCTCACATACGCCGTTGGTATGATGGCGCTCAGTGGCGTGCCGCTCTTTTTTTCGGGAGGCTGGACGAAAGAAGAAATTTTGCACGCCACGGCGGATTGGCCGAGGTCGCACGTGCCCTATTACCTCGTTTTGGCCGGCATCATCCTGACCGCGCTCTACATGACGCGCCAGATCATCTACGTCTTTTTCGGCGATCGACGCGACCGGCACCGGAACAGAGACTTCCAGTCTGTGTCCCGCGACGCGCACGAAAGCCCGGGTGTGATGACAGCACCGCTCATCGTACTCGCGCTTTGCGCAATTTTCTTCAGCGTCGTACTCACGCCTGCGTGGCCGTGGCTGCACAGTTATCTCGCTCGCGAATCGGCACAGTTTGATATCACGCGATTGATCCAGCCGATGCTTTTCGTGTCGCTTGTGCTCGTAGCTGCCGGCATCGGACTTGGTGTTCTGGTGTATCGCCGCGCCGGCGTGCAAGATCGCCATCGTCCGGCCGAGACCGATCCGCTCGAGTACATGCAGCCTGCGTTGTTTCGTTTCCTCGAAAACAAAATGTGGCTAGACGAACTTTACGAGCGGACCGTCATCGCATTCGCCGCGATTTCCGCTCGCGTCTCCGATTGGATGGATCGCTACGTCTGGGACGGTGTAGTGCGCGCCCTTGGGAGGCTCGGCCAACTCTTTGGAATTTTCACTGCGGACGTGGATGAGCGCGGCATCAACGCCGGAGTTGATGAAACTATGACCGGCACGCGCGGCTTGGGCCGGGTGATGTCGCGTTGGCACTCGGGACAAATCCAAACTTATCTCGGCGTCGTCGCCATCGGCATGCTTGCGCTGCTGCTTCTTTACGCATGGCTGGTTTAATCACAGCGCTATTTCTCGTCCCGCTCCTGGCTGCTCTTTTCGTGAGTGTGGCGCCGAAAAACTATGCCCGAGGAATTGCTCTCGGATGCAACGCCATTACCGCAATCGTCGCTTTAACAGCCTGGCGAAGCTTCGATCCCGGTGCCGCCGGCCTGCAGATGATCGAACGTCACGTATGGATCCCGGCAATCGGCGCCGAATATCTCGTCGGTATCGATGGCCTGAGTCTTCTGCTCGTATTGCTTACATCGCTCGTAATTCCGTTCGCGTTTCTCGCGCAACGCATGGAGCGCGGGGCCACCGCGCTCATGCTGGTTATGCAATCGGCGCTCTACGGCACGTTTACGGCGCAAAATTTCGTTCTTTGGTTTTTGTTTTACGAGATGAGCCTTATCCCCGCGTTCCTGCTCATCAAAATCTGGGGCGGCGAAAACCGGGACCGGGCGGCAACGAAATTCTTCCTTTATACATTTCTTGGCAGCGTTGCGATGCTGCTGGCGTTCCTCGGAATCTACTTCGCGAAGGGCACGTTCGATTTTTCTGCGCTGGCCGCGCTCGGGAAAAACGGATTGCTCACGGGCAAACTCGCGTGGTTCGCCTTTGCCGGAATTTTTCTCGGACTTGCGGTTAAGGTGCCGCTGTTTCCATTTCACACCTGGCTGCCCGACGCCTATGAGAACGCGCCGACCGGGGTGTCGATGGTGCTGACCGGCGTACTCTCAAAAATGGGCGTTTACGGTTTCGTCCGCCTGCTGCTTCCACTTTTCCCGAACGAAATCAAAGTCCTCGGCCCGTGGCTGCTTGGACTGGCGGTTTGCTCGATTGTCTTCGCATCGCTTGCCGCGTGGGCCCAATCAGACTTGAAACGGATGGTTGCCTATCTGTCGATCAATCATCTCGGCTACTGCATGCTCGGTCTCTTCGCCGTTACGGCCTCGCCCATCGTCGCCGCCAGGATCGACATGCACGCGGCGTTGAGCGGTGTCTTCATGCAAATCTTCAATCACGGCATCACCGCTGCCGCTTTGTTCTATTACGTCGGTCTGCTTGAGCAGCGCCGCGGCTTGCGTGGCATTAATGATTTCGGCGGGTTGATGCAACGAACGCCGCTGCTCTGCGGCTGGATGAGCGTCGCCATGTTTTCATCGCTCGGCCTGCCTGGACTGAACGGATTCATTGGCGAATTCCTGATCTTCAAAGGTTCGTTCGCTATAGCGGCTTCGTTCACAGCTGTCGCGGTTATCGGCCTGCTGGTCACTGCAATCGTTTTCATGCGCGTCATGCAAGCGCTCTTCAGCGGTCCCGTGGTCGAGAGTTGCCGCACGTTTCCCGACCTTCTGCGAAGCGAAAAGCTCGTTGTCGTTCCCGTCACACTACTCATGTTCGCAATCGGCATCGCCCCGCAGTTCGTCTTCAATGTCTTCAACGCAACTGTGGTTCAGATGGCACGAGTGTTTAGCTGAGATTCACTCGAATGAGCAAGGAAATCATTCCCATCGGGCGGATCGCTCGCGCAATCTTCATGTTCCGCGACCGAAGGGTAATGTTAGATTCCGATCTGGCGGCCCTTTACGGCGTGCCTACGGGGCACTTGAACCGGGCCGTGAAACGAAACGCAAGCCGGTTTCCGCCGGATTTCATGTTTCAGCTTAAGTCTGAGGAACTTGCAAACTTGAAATGCCAAATTGGCATTTCAAGTTGGGGCGGACGGCGCCGGACACCTCCCTATGTCTTCACCGAACAAGGCATCGCCATGCTTTCTAGCGTCCTAAACAGCGAGCGCGCGGTAAAGGTGAACATCGCGATTATGCGCGCCTTCGTGAAACTGCGCCAGATGCTCGACACAAATCGCGAACTTGCTCGGAAATTTTCGGAACTGGAACGACGCGTCGGCAAACACGATGAGGACATTGCCGGAATTATTGAGGCGATCCGGCGACTGATGGCGCCGCCGGAAAAACCTCGTTGTGAAATTGGATTTCACGTGCGCGAAAAGGCAGCACGCTATCGCACACGGAAAGTTTCGATTCGGCATGCCTGATCGAGTGACATCGCATTTTGAGACCGGCTGGCGCCTATTCAGATCGTGCGCCAGCACTTTCGTGGCCGCGATGCTTCTTCTTTTTCTCTCCTGGGTCGTTCTCGAGATTGCAGTCGTGTTTCTGCATCGATTAGGGTTCGTCGTCTCGTTGGTGCTTCATCTTGCCTGGCTTTTTTTGTTCTCGGGCATGCTGGTCGGGCTGCATGTGATGGCGCTGAAAAGCGTTGATGGTGAAATTCCGCGCGTCGTCGACTTGTTCGGATCGCTTGAGCGCGGCCCCGCATACCTGCTCGCACTCAGCATTTACTGCCTGGCGGTGTGTGGCGGTCTTGTGCTTCTTATCGTTCCCGGAATTTATCTGGCGATCCGCTATTGCTTGTTTGCACAGGTGATTACGGACACATCAGCGTCCGCTTTGGCGGCCCTGCGAAAAGCTGCGGCGCTGGCGCACGGCAATTGGGCACCGCTCGGCGCTTTGTTTTTCATTGCTTTTCTCCTCAACATCGCGGGGACCTCTCTCCTCGGCATCGGGCTCATCATCTCCTTCCCCGTGTCACTGCTGGCAATTACCAGATTCTACCGTTCTCTCCAGCCAGCAACCGTATGATCGCGTGGACCATTTACATCACGTTTGCTGGCGTGGTTCTGTTGCTGTTTCTGCCGCGCGCGTTTTCGCGCTGGCTCGCGCTCCTAACTACTGTCGCGGGACTCGCAATCAGTCTCATCGCATTATGCCAAACGCCGATTGTCGATCTTGCGAAGTTCACCACGATTGTCCGCATTCCATGGGTGCCAATGCTCGGGATGAATTATCATCTTGCGGTCGATGGCATCAGCCTGACCATGGTCCTTGTCACCGGCATCGTCGCGGTGAGTACCGTCCTTTTTTCGTGGGACATCGAACATCGGCAGAACGAATTTTTCTTCTGGCTGCTACTCGTGGTGGCCGGTTCGTACGGTGTTTTTCTCAGCGCCGATTTGTTTTTGCTCTTCGTCTTCTATGAGTTGGTGATCGTGCCAAAGTATTTTCTCATCGCGATTTTCGGGTCGACCAACAAGGAATACGGGGCGATGAAGTTGACGCTCTATTCCTTCTTCGGAGGTACACTCGTCTTCATCGGTATTCTTGCCGCTTATGTAACAGCGGGCTCGCTGGATCTGAATCAGCTCGCGCAATTCCAGTTCGCGCCGCAACTGCAATTGTGGGCATTTCCCGTGCTGTTTCTCGGGTTCGCTGTACTGGCAGGCGTCTGGCCGTTGCACACCTGGGCGCCCACCGGTCACGTCGCCGCGCCGACCGCAGGTTCAATGTTGCTCGCCGGCATTGTAATGAAACTCGGCGCTTACGGCGGACTGCGTGTCGCGATGAATCTTTTTCCGCAAGGTTTCCACGCCTGGAGTAATTGGATCGCTGTTCTCGCCGTTATCGGAATTCTTTACGCTGCGGCAGTGGCGCTTCGCCAAAGCGATCTCAAATTCGTCATTGGCTATTCGAGCGTCAGCCACATGGGTTTCGTCCTGCTCGGGCTGGCGAGTGCTAACGCCCTCGGTGTCTCGGGCGCGGTGCTGCAAATGTTTTCGCACGGCGTGATCGCGGCTCTCCTTTTCGCGGTGGCTGGACGGATGCTCTATCGCCGTACCCACACGCGTGAGCTCGATGCGCTCTCTGGAATGAATCTCAGCCGCGCGCTGCCGTTCGCTGCGTTCACCTTTGTCGTAGCGTCCGCCGCTTCAATGGGCATCCCTGGGTTCAGTGGATTTGCAGCTGAAATCACGATCCTGATCGGCGCATGGAAAACTTTTCCGATGGCGGTGTGGATAACCGGCGTTGGCATGGTGCTCGTTGCAGCGTTTACGCTGCGCGCGCTCAAGAAATCATTTTTCGGTGAAGTCCTGATCCAACAAGGCCGCGCGCAGGTTGATTCGGATTGGAACGAGCAACAAGAAATCAGCGTAGCGGAAAAATGGGGTGCCGGGCTGCTCATGTTCGCAACGCTCGCAGTCGGGCTATATCCCAAACTTTTGCTGGATCGCATTATGCCGGCGGTTGAAGCGATGAGGTTTTTGAAATGAGTTATTTGGAGTTGCTCAAACTCGCATCACCCGAAGCCAGCGTTGTCGTGACGACACTTGCTGTTCTTGCCGTCGGCCTGACAACCGAACGCGCATCCGCATTTTGCTCTGCCATCGCCACGTTCGGACTCGCTATTGCAATCGGCGCGGTGCTCATATTGCCGCAGAACGCAACCCTGTTCGGCGGGATGCTCGTGATCACGCCGCTAACGTCGTTATTCAAGATTATCTGTCTCGCGCTCGCCCTTTTCACTGTGTTCCTTGCGTGCAACGACCGCTCCTCGCGGAATCCCGGCGAGTATCTCGCCATGCTTCTGCTTGCCACGATCGGACTAATGTTGCTCGTTGGCAGCGAAGAACTGCTCATGATCTTCATCGGCCTCGAGCTCACCGGCCTCTCGCTTTATGTTATCGCGGCGTTCGACAAAACCGATGTCCGCTCCGCCGAAGCGGGCCTGAAATATTTCCTGTTTGGCAGCACGGCGAGCGCGTTCACGCTTTTTGGGATCAGCTTCATTTACGGCATGTCGGGAACGACCAGCCTTGCTGCGATCGGGCAAAAACTCAGCTCCGTGCCCATTCAACCGCTGCTCGCTGTCGGCATCGTGATGACTCTCATCGGTTTCGCCTTCAAAATCGCCGCTGCGCCATTCCACCTGTGGGCGCCCGATGCCTACCAGGGGGCGCCCGTGCCGAGTGCGGCATTTATCGCTTCGGGCTCGAAGGTCGCCTCGTTCGTAGTGCTTGGAAAAATCGTGCTGGTTGGCTTCGCGCCGGTGCACGGCAGCGCAGACTGGCACGCGATGGTGGCTGGCTGGTCACCCGTGCTCGCTGCCCTGGCCGCATTGTCGATCCTGGTTGGCAATCTCGTCGCGCTCGCGCAGACCAATGTGCGTCGTTTGCTCGCCTACTCGGCTGTCGCGCACTCTGGTTACACATTGCTTGGACTCGTCGCCGGCGGGCGCGCTGGATTCTCCGCGACGCTCTTCTACACGACCATCTACGCTATCACGCTCGTCGGTGCATTCGGCGTCGTCGCGCTGGTCCGCCGCCAAACCGGTGGCGACGATTTCCAAAATTTTGCCGGGCTTTCGTCGCGTTCACCGTTGCTCGCCGGATGCATGTCGATCTTCATATTGTCGCTGGCCGGCATCCCACCGCTGGCCGGATTTTTCGGAAAATTCTACCTATTCAGCGTCACTTTGGGGGCCGGCGGAAATCACGGCCTGCTCTGGCTCGTCGCGCTGGCGCTCTTTGGCAGCCTGATTTCGCTCTACTATTACCTCATCGTGCTGAAAGTAATTTTCGTTGATGAAGCAGCCACCCAAACATCAGTTGTCGAAGTCGATTTGCTGTCGCGAATCTCGGTAACAATGCTTGCTCTTCTCGTTCTCGTCCTCGGAATAACGCCCGAAGTGTTGGCCGCCCGAATTCTTGCTTCGCTGCCGTAGAACTTGTCGCCGCGCCAAAAAAAATGCGTGCTCAATTGATCGGCGCCACATTATAAATCTTTTGTGAATCGACAATGAACAAACAAATCACAAAAGTTGATCGCGTGAAGGCAGGCAGCATCAGCCAGTTCATTGACCGCCATTATCGACACTTCAACGCGGCAGTCCTCAAAGACGCTGCCGACGCCTACATCGCCCATCTTGACCGCGGGGGGGAAATGATGATCACGCTTGCCGGCGCGATGAGCACGGGCGAATTGGGCCTCTCGCTCGCTGAAATGATTCGTCAGGATAAAGTCCACGCCATCACCTGCACCGGGGCGAACTTGGAAGAGGACCTCTTCAATCTTGTCGCGCGCAGCAAGTATGAACGCATTCCGAATTATCGGGAGTTAAGCCCGCAGCAGGAGAAAGAGCTGCTGGCTCGTCATTTGAATCGGGTGACCGACACGTGCATTCCGGAAGAGGAAGCGATCCGACGAATCGAAAAGGTGGTGATAGACGAGTGGGTTGTCGCCGCCCGGAAAAAGGAGCATTTTTTTCCGCACGAATTTCTTTTCAAGATCTTAAGGGAATGCCGGCTCAAGAAATTCTATGAAATCGACCCTGCCGACAGTTGGATGATGGCCGCCGCGCAGAAGGATCTTCCGTTATTTGTTCCCGGTTGGGAGGACTCGACTCTCGGAAACATTTACGCCGCGCGCTGCATCACGGGAGCAATCAGCGACGTGCATACAGCGCGCTCTGGGATCGAATACATGATCGAGCTGGCGGAATGGTACGGCCGCGTATCACGGGAGTCTTCCATCGGATTCTTTCAGATCGGCGGCGGCATTGCCGGTGATTTCCCGATTTGTGTTGTGCCGATGCTCAATCAAGACGTGGTGCGCACGCCTGTTCCCGAGTGGGGTTATTTTTGCCAGATCAGTGATTCCACCACCAGCTTCGGGTCGTATTCCGGTGCGGTGCCCAATGAGAAAATTACCTGGGGCAAACTGAGCGTCGACACGCCGAAATACATCATCGAATCCGACGCCACAATCGTAGCACCGCTCGTTTTTGCCAAAGTGCTGGGTTGGTAAGGATTTCCCGCCGCGCCGTAGGTCGCCGCGGCGACCGAAGCCAGGATCTTCGCGAAAGTTCTCGGCTGGTAAACGCAGGCCGCCCGCGCCAGTTACCAGTGATTAGTTATCGGCCGTCTATTTTTTGTCTTGCCTGATAACTGATAACCGGTTCGCAAACCCGCTTGACTCCGGGCAGCATCCTGAAAGACTGCCACCATGAAAACTTCTCTCTCTTTAACGGTTCTTTTTTGCTCAGCCCTGGCCGTCATCTCATCATTCGCGCAGGAGCCGACGAGTTCACCGGCTGCCGCGACCAGCCCAGCCGCAGCACCCAGTGGACAACCCACCGCTGAGGACATGCAGAAAATGATGACTCAAATGATGGAGCTGTCGAAGCTGAACGAAAATCACAAATTGCTCGCCGATCTCGTCGGGACGTGGGGCTACACCGTCAAGATGTGGATGAACCCCGATCCAAACGCGAAGCCAGAAGAATCAAAGGGCACGGCAGTGAGAAAATCGATGATGGACGGGCGCTTCTTCGTCGTGGACGTGACTGGGAAGATGGAGATGCCGGGAGCGGACGGTCAGAAGAAGGAGATGACCTTCAAAGGGATGGGCATCGACGGTTACGACAATGTGAAAAAGAAATTCGTCGGCACCTGGATGGACAACATGGGCACGGGCGTCATGATGTCGGAAGGCGACTACGATCCGGCCACGAAGACCTTCACCTACGCTAGCGAATACGAGGCGATCCCGGGGATGAAGACAAAAATTCGCGAAGTCGTAAAGATCGTCGATAAAGACCATCATACCTTTGAGTGGTACGAGGACCGCGGCGGCAAAGAAGTAAAAACGATGGAGATTAGCTACACCCGGAAGAAGTAGCTTGGGGTCCTACGCGGGAAATCAATTACGCCCGCAAGAAGCAGGCGCGCATAATTCTGACTTCTTCTTCATTCTTTCGTCTGACCTAGTCCGGCGTCGCTTGTCGGCCTGAGGGGACCTAGTCGCTATTTCCCGGATCCGTGCTATAGTCTCCGATGTCTAAGAGACCTGGCGTATCCTTCAGCCGTCGCGCGCCCGACAACATTACCGAAGAACTCGTGGCCGTCCTTTCTTCCAAGGCCTCGTTCGAATTCAAACCGTTATTCGACGTTATCCTGCTCAATCTGCGGGAACGCAACGCAGCCAGCGGCGGCGAAGAGATGCTGCGCTTGCGCACCTATGAAAAGCTTCAGGGCCTTGTTAACCAGGGGGCGGTCAACCGGACGGTCACCGGAATCACGAAAAAATATAAAGGCGTCGCGTCGCGAATGGTCACGCTGCGCGCTGAGATGAAAGCGTTGCGCGCCGACTGTAATCAGCGGGCTCTCGCGAGGGCCGCCGCGGCTCAATGAGCACTGAGCTTCATTAGCTCAAATAAGATCGGACAAGTAGTAGTAGTCTCGGTTTGCCGTCCCAAAAACGGAACCGTTCGTTCCCATACGCGGAACATTGGCACGTCGCCGTCTTAATCCGACAAAATCTCAATCTACTGATTGCCAGCGACTTAGATTGATAATCAGAATCTTGGCACGGACGTTGCATAAGCACTGGTATCAACCAATCCAAACCTTATGCAAAACTTTGAATCCACCTACGCTCTGTTGGTTCGTTCGGAAGAGAAAAAGCGCAACGTGCTGGAGATAGTGGTCTACGCCCTCTTCATCCTCTGCGCGGCGTTTTCGATCTGGCAGTTCGCGCATCAATCGGTCGCGTTCCCGCTCGACCGGGTGACGAACGCATCCGCTGGCGTGATCGAAACACGGCCAAGCTAATCTCTTTCGCAGAGAGATGGGCGCTTTGATTCAGGATCTTCGTTACGCCACGCGCATGCTGGCGAAACAGCCGGCGTTTACTGCGATTGCAGTGCTGACGCTCGCGCTCGGGATCGGTGCAAACACGGCGATCTTTAGTGTGATGAATGCGGTTCTGTTGCGACCGCTTCCGTATCCAAGTGCCGATCGCATCATGTTTCTGAATGAGCGCGATAATGTTCGGGGCGACGAATTCTCCGTCTCGTGTCCGAATTATCTCGACTGGAAACGCGACAACACGGTTTTCGAACAGCTCGCGGTCACTCGTCGTGAATCGCGTAACCTTAGCGGCATTCCGGGACGCGAAGCGGAGCGCGTCTCATCGGCCTACGTGAGCGACAATTTCTTCAAGGTGATCGGCTTGTCCCCGCAGCTGGGACGCACCTTTAGCGAGGAGGAAGAAAAAGCCGGTGGTCCACAAGTTGTTATCATCAGCGATCGCCTTTGGCAGCGTGTATTCAATCGCGATCCTGACGTGCTGGGTCGCGCGGTCAAGTTTCACGACCAGAGTTTCACCGTAATTGGTGTGATGCCGCCGGAAATGACTTCGCCGCAGGACACCGATGCGTGGTTTTCGGTCATGAAACGCATCAACAGCGGCGTATGGCAGGAGCGAGCTTTTCACCCAATGTTATATGTTTGGGGACGATTGAAACCCGGTGTGTCGATCCAACAAGCGCGCAACGAGATGAAAACCATTGCTGCGCGCCTGGAAAAAACTTACCCGGACTCAAACAAAAACGTTGGCGTTGTCGTTAAGCCGCTCCTGGAAAATCTGGTCGGGAAATATCGGACAAATCTCGCCCTCCTTCTTGGCGCCGTTGGAATGGTGTTGCTGATCGCCTGCGCGAATCTGGCTAACTTGTTCGCCGCTCGCGGGGCGGCGCGCACGCGAGAATTCGCCATCCGCGCGGCTGTTGGTGCCAGCCGCAGCCAGATTATTCGTCAGCTTCTCCTCGAAAGTTTTCTTGTCGCGGTGCTCGGGGGAGTGCTTGGAATTTTTAGCGCGATCTGGGTACGTGACGCGCTCGTGGCCTGGAGTCCGCAAGGCGTTTCGCGGTTTCACGAAATCTACTTCGATTTTCGCGTACTCGGCTTTGCCTTTGTCCTCGCGACGCTTAGCAGCGTTTTGTTTGGTTTGTGGCCGGCCTGGCAAGCGTCGCACACCGATGTGCAACTGGCGCTGAAGGCCGGATCGCACGGCAGCGGAGACGCGCCGTCCGCTCGTCGCACGCGCGATTGGCTCGTCATTAGCCAGATCGCGCTCACGCTCACTCTGCTCATCGGCGCCGGGCTGGTTCTGAAAAGCTTCGCGCGGGTGCAGTCGCTTCAACTTGGGTATCAACCGCGCGGTCTGCTCACCGCCCGCATCGAACTTCCCTTCACCAAATATACCAAACAGGAACAGGTCTCGGCTTTCTCGAAAAATCTTCTCGAACGCGTTCGCGCCCTTCCCGGAGTTGAGTCGGCTGCGATCGGTTCGAACCCGCCACTTTTTGGCAGTTGGCAAATCGGGTTCTTTCGCGAGGGCACGCCTGAACCGGCGAGAGGTCAGGCACCCGACACTGAGATCGAAGTCGTGGCTGGCGATTATTTTACAACTCTCAAAGTCCCGCTGCTTCGCGGCCGCGTCCTGAACGATCAAGACACGAACACTTCTCCGCTCGTCATCGTGATAGATCAGGAGATGGCCGACCGGTATTTTCCTGGCGAAGATCCAATCGGAAAACGGCTTTTTCTGGATGACGCAGATGGCGAAGGGGAAGGAAACAAGGCGTTTGAAATCGTAGGGATAGTCGCGCGGGTCAAAACGCACGGGTTCGATGAGACCGGATCATGGCCGCTTGTCTATTTCTCGCAGGCGCAGGTCAAACGCACTGGTTTGGTGTTGTTCGTTCGAGCCGGCGGGATGATCAAATCGCTCGAAAAGCCGATTCGCGACATCGTCAGCTCGATCGACCCCTCCCAACCTGTCTTCGAAGTGCGCACGATGCTCAACCGTGTGGAAGAAACATGGGCCGCACAACGTCTGCTCACTTTTTTGCTCCTGATCTTCGCCGGTCTCGCTCTTGTGCTGGCTGCAATCGGGCTCTACGGGGTGCTTGCTTACACGGCTGCGAAGCGGTTCCGGGAGATTGGTGTTCGTCTCGCGCTTGGCGCGCAACCATCACAAATCCGAAGATTGATTCTCGGTCACGGGATGAGCTTGCTCGCCATCGGCGGCGCCATCGGCCTGGTCAGCGCGATCGCCCTTTCGCGGGCGCTCCAGAAAGTATTATTCGAAGTGAAATCGGTTGACCCAAATACCTTTGTTCTCGTCGCGGCCGTTCTCGCTTTAACGACCTTTATCGCTTGCTGGATTCCAGCGCGTCGCGCGAGTCGCGTCGATCCGATCGTCGCTTTGCGCGAGGATTAGTCTCCCAGAACGAATTTATTTCCTTCGCTGTCTTTAAAGATAGCGAAGCTGCCCCAGGGTTCTTTCTTGGGCGGATTTTCGAATTCAACACCGCGCGCCGTCAATTCCTCGTAAGTCTTTTGCAGATTATCGCAGGTATAAGAGACGTTCATGAATGTCCCGACGCGATTTTTGTCCTCGTCGGTCGTAAACAGAACCACGCGCGTCTCGGCTTTCGGAACCCGCAATTCGATCCACCGCTGCTTATTGTCAAACGGCTGATCGGTAATGATGGTGAATCCGAGTTTCTCCGTGTAAAAATCGAGTGCCCGATTCTGATCGGCCACCGGGATGCTGACGAACTTGATTTGCTTGATCATGGTGCGTCGAACCTACTTTGATCCAAACGGGGCCGTCCAGCCGCCGAACGGGTCGGCACGCACAAAGTGTTGTCCGTTTATCGGTATAGCAGATACTGTAGCCGCCTCGCTGCGCCAGGCGCCATGCCCCGATTTCGCGAAACAATTCCAGTCGACGACTACGTAATTGACGTCCTGATGCGAGACCTCGTCGGACACGATGGCCAACCGGCCGCGTATCTTATTTATCTGCATCTCTACGGTCAGGCGGCGCGCAGCAGATGGAGGACTGTGCCCGCGAGTTTGCGCATGCTCGCGGAAGCGACCGGTTTTTCAAAAAGCGCCGTGCATGCTTTCGCATCCGCCAAGTCCCCGGACAAATAAAAAGTCTTTCGCCCAGCGGCGGAAATCGCTTCGCAGGTAGCTCCTGGGGCCGGATCGCGCCCATGACATCCCACATTCGCGCCCGCCTCAGCTAGAGCAATCGCGATCGCGGCGCCCAAGCCCCTTCGTGAACCAGTAACCAGCGCGTTTTTGCCCGTCAATTGAAAAGATTCCAGGTACATAGTTTCAAGTTTGTCCAATTCTCGCCGGCAAGAGTTTCGGGCTCAGCACGTGAATCAACAGCAAAGCAATCAGGTAAGCCGACGCGGCAATCAGGAACGGAACCATGTAGCTGCCAGTCCACTGCAACACATGGCCGACGATCTCAGCGATCAGCATCCCGCCCACCGCACCTGCCATGCCTCCAATTCCGACCACGGATGCGACGGCGCGGGAAGGAAACAGGTCGGAAGGCAGGGTAAAAAGGTTTGCGGAAAATCCCTGGTGCCCGGCAGCCGCAAGCCCGATGAGCAGCGTGGCTGGCCACAGCCCGGAAACTCGAAAGAGTATCGCAACCGGCAGCACACTCAAGGCGCAAATCAACATCGCCCATTTCCGCGCTTCGTTCACGGAAAAATCACGCCGGATGAGAGTGGAGGACAGCCAGCCACCTCCGACGCTCCCCAGGTCGGAGATGACATAGATGACAAGAATCGGCAGCCCGATCTGCGTCAGATGCAGTCCGTGCTCACGCTGG
>Ga0137403_10006621_pt1 | contig 13225 bp, 14 predicted proteins | sample CZOMad2_1_16fung_FD_122057 | JGI IMG/M metagenome (GOLD analysis project Ga0137403, IMG submission 122057) | Vadose zone soil fungal communities from Angelo Coast Range Reserve, California, USA - CZOMad2_1_16fungal (Hybrid Assembly) | ecosystem: Environmental > Terrestrial > Soil > Vadose zone... | reverse complement strand
CGTTGATCTTCTCTTTAGTGGTGACGCGGTTCAAGGCCGCGCGGATCTTTTCTTTGCTGTGCCGCAATTCCTTCAACGGGATCTTCATTGCCATGCCGGGCTTCAACGACTCCAGGTCGGCGATGATAGCGCCGATGAATCCATGGTGCTTACCGTTGCGGCTGTGCGGAACATCTCCGATCGACGTCGTCTCGTATTTAACAAGTTTTTTTGGTTTGGTCGCCATTTTCTCCTCCCAAAATACGGAAGCGAGCCATTGGAATAACGTGAATCTACACTCTAAAAATGAGATGCAAGAAATAAAAATATCGCTAAAGTATTTTTAATGTCTGTCATGTAAATAACAAAAGGAGCAATTAAACTCGTGACGAACGGGAAACGAATCATGGCGTATCTGGGCCGGTATCGGCGGGGCAGAATAGTCAGGGAAAATTAATAAAATCAGGTGCTTACGGGCGGGTAAGAATCATTTAAAGAGTCTCCCCGCATAGCCCGGGCGCTGCTACTTTGAAGCCTGGAGACAGGATATGAAGAAGCCAGCCACGCCCCCGGCCACCCATCACCAGATTATCCCGCTATCGGAGATTCCCAAGGCCGTGCTGGTTGCGGCGACCATCATCGGCCCCAAAAAGGACGCTCATTCCGCTCGTAAACGGTCGCATCAGGTTTCGCCGGCGGTGAAGAAGATCAAGGTCATGATCGTCGACGATGAGCGTTCCATCGCCGACACCTCGGCCCGGCTCCTCGGTATGTTCGGCTATGAGTGCTACGCGGTCTACAACCCCGCCGACGCGCTCGCGTGCGCCGAGAGCTTTACCCCCGATGTGGTGCTCAGCGACGTCATCATGGACGGCATGAACGGCGTGGAGTTGTGCCTGGAAATCAAAAAGATATTGCCGAAGTCCCGCATCCTGCTGTTTTCAGGACATGTCCCAACCGCACATGCCCTGATGCAAGACGCCGGCAAGCGGGGATACAACTTCGAACTTCTGGCCAAGCCGCTGCGTCCGGAGGACTTGGTTGCGAAGATCGAGAACCTGTTTGGCGGAGCGTACTCGCCAGCCAATGGTCAGTCCTCAGCCAGCATGCGGTGACACTTACTGTTCCCCAGCAAGACAAAGCCTGGCGAAAATCGCCAGGCTTTTCCGTGTCTCTGTTCCCCAGCCTCTTGGAGATAGCAGCACTACTACTCTGAAAGGCGTATCATTTCTATCAAGCAGAAAATTTGCTGATAGTACTACTTTGTTATATGGCATCCCCAGAATCCAGCGTGAAAACCGCACCTGAGCTGCCCACGGCAGAGCGCGTCCTAATAGCCGCAAAGGCATTGTTTGCCCAAAACGGATTCGAGAATACGACCACAGCGTCCATCGCGCGCATGGCCCGGACCAGTGAATCCCAGATCGTTAAGCATTTTGGCAGCAAGGAAGGGCTGCTGGAGGAGATCTTCGAAGACGGCTGGAGGCATATCGCCCATTCCTTCGCAGCCATCGAGTACCTGCCCAGCCCTAGCTCCAAGCTTCAGGCGCTGGTCGGGTCGGTGCTGAGCAAACTGGAAGAAGACGAACAGCTGAAGCAGTTATTTCTGTTGGAGGGCCGCAGGATCCGCAAAGAAGGTCACATGGTGCTGCTCACCAAGGGATACCTGGAGCTGATCAAGACGGTGGATGGCCTGCTTTCAGAGATGCGCGATGTGGGCGAATTGCGCTCTGACTTGAATGTTGAAGCCACTCGCTCTGCCTTGATCGGCATGGTGGAAGGCCTGTTGCGCGACAGGATGATGGCCCGCCGCGCCAACTATCCTGCGGCTTTTTCGCCGGACGACATCCGCAAGTTGTTCCTGCACGTGCTGCAATCGTTCTCCTCGAAGGCCTGACCCGCTGTTGTTATTCCAATCAGTGGTCATCGAACCGTGGCATACACCGTCTTTAAAATGCTTCCCTGACTGTCAAAAGCCTGCACGGTAATGCGATGCGTTCCTAAAGGAAGATTCAGGCTGGCGTTCACCTGCTTGCTCGTGGTCGAGTACTTCACGGTCCCATCCACGTAGATTTTCGCCCCGTGATAGGCGCGCGATGTTCTTACGGCCGCGACGACCTGCGTGGGGTTCCCGACCGTCGTGTTGCTGGTCGGAAAACACAAACTGATGCTGCGGTCGGCGGTAAGCGCCGGGCAGCCAAAACTGGTGTTCACGTTGATCCAGCGTGCCGAACTGAATGATCCGCGCGCGTCCCAGGCGGTGACAGTGATGCGATGTCCGCCATTCGGAATGGCGATCATGCGATTAACTAGATCGTTGGGTGTGTACAGGACAAGCGAGTTTTCGATATACACCTTCATACCTGTTGCCGCACCGGCGGTCGTATTCGCGAGTAGGTGGAGTGTGTTGCCGCTGAGTTGTGCGGGCGAACAAACCTTGACCGAACGAAATAGCGGATCAGCGGCGCAAATGGGCCCGGCAGAACGATTCAGCAAGATAGTGGTGGAATTGCCACCAGACTGCATGGCGAAATCGATGCGACCGTCTCGGTCAAAATCGCCGGCGACAAGATTCGCTGACGGTTCGGGAAGCGGGAACGCGTGTACTGGGGCAAACGTGCCGTCCGTTTGGGCTAAGGCAAGATCGAACTCGGGGTTCACGTTGGGATAGCTGTAGATGTCGCGGGTAAAGACGACATCCTTTGCTCCATTGCCGTCCACATCAGCTATCAACCCAGCGTGGAGAAACGTGCCATTGCCATTGTAGGTGCCTTCCGTGTCAATCAATGTTTCAGACCAACTAATGGGCGAACCGGTTGACGAATTCCGGAACAGTAGGATTTCGGCGTTAGTCGTATCGTGTGGTCCGAACCCCATGCCGTACGCTAAGGCATCCCACCAGCCATCCTGATCAACGTCGTCCCTAGCGACGAAGTCATAGTTGTTCTCGTGCTCGTGCATGATTGAAAAGGTGAAATGTCCCGCGCCATCCCCACGCGCGAATACCACTGTTCCCCATGAGCTGGTTGTCCCGTCGCAAGTAGTTCCGAGGATCAGGTCGCCGTGGCCATCATGATCAAAGTCCCCAGCCGTAGCACCTACAGAGAAGATGCAAGAGCCATATGCGGAACTGATCTGTACGCCTTGGGTGCTAACGCTCGAAAAATGACCGCGTCCGTCATTCAGAAAAACATCCACACCATTGCTGTAGCCAGGATCTTGCGTATAGACACTGACAATATCGGCGAAACCGTCGCCGTTCATATCGCCGACGACTACCGTCAGGCACCCGTCAGTCGCTAACGGCGCCGATGGGGTGAAGTTTCCTGTACCGTCGCCCCACCAAATGACCGGGCCCGTCACGCTGTTGCCGTCAGTGGCGCAGCCTACGATGTCCACCTTGCCCTCGCGATTGATGTCGGCGGCCTGAGGGCTCCGGACCGAATACCCAGTCGAGCTACGTCGCGGAGACTGAAATGTCCCGTCGCCATTGTTGAGAAGTACATATAACCCATAGTCGGTGCCGATCAGGTCAGGAGCGCCATCGCCGTTCACGTCGGCACGCGTCAAGTAATTGCCGCTCCAGCCCGCACTTACTTGTCGAAACGAGATTTGGGCCCTCGCGTCGATTATTGTCAAAAGGAAGATGAGAAGTGCGCAGCTGCGACCTAACACGCCGGACCTCTCCACCGGGAACGGGGCGGACGGAGTGTGAGATTCTGCTGATGGTACTTGGGTTTTCCAGCACAGATAATCTGCATGGCTTGTCAAGTTCCCGGTTCCGCATACGTAAATGGACCTCGGATACTTGTTGCGCCGCGCGCAATCTCATATTGTCGGCAGTGCGAGGAACAACAGGCGCTTTAAATTCTCGGGAAGGGTTTCAAGGCGGCCGAAAGAGCCCTGCTGAAAAGCAGGGCTTTTTTTATTGTCGATGGCAGAGCGTCAGTACGCGTCACGATTTTCTAAAATTTACAGGCGTCGTGCACAAAGTACCTTTTTCCTTTCGGAATGTAATAGCTAAGTCACTGAAAATATGTGGCTTCTCAATGGCACCACCATTGCCCCAAAAGCTGGCACGAGGAGGGCTTTCCCCCAATGCTGCCTGTCACGAGCTATCGCAAGAACCGTAGCAGTCGACGTCAGCTGATCCATAGCGCCGCCCAAATCAGTGTGCCGGGCGACGGCGAACACAATGGCATCGTCCGTGATCTCAGTCCGGACGGGATTTTCCTATACTCCAATTTCCGGCCCGAAGTGGGCGCTGATATCGCCGTGACCTTCACCACCCGCGTCGGCAAAGAGATGATCAAGATCTTTACCCACGCCAAAGTGGTGCGGGTACAGCAGGTTGTATCCGGGGCGGCCCCCGGCATCGCGGCACGCTTCGCCAAGCGCATCGAGTACGATTTCGCACCGGATACCTGGTGCAATCCCGACGAACTACCCATGTTGCAGCCCACCGCGGACGACGCTGCATAAGAATCCGTTCCACAGCTAACCCCATCCAATCATTCGGACCTCGAAGGGCCTCCGGCGGATCGAAAGGTCCGCTGGCTCTGTTTGTAAAGTGGCTCTCGGGGGCGTATATTAAGGAGTTGCAGGGTGGTACCCAGGGTAGCCAGTGCTCCTGACGTGGAGGAGCCTACCCACCGCGGTCTGAGAGTCTGCCAGCGCGGATTTCGGCGAAGTGGTCGAGTGGGCGCGAGCCCACTTTTATTTTGAGGTCAAAACGACGGCTTCTGCGAAGCCTGTTTTGCCCTCGCTGTCAGCAATCAGCATTCAGCAATCAGCTAAACCCGGTTGATCTCGCGCTCGATGCTTTGGCTGAGCGCTGACGGCTGAATGCTGGGAGCTAAATGGCTGATTTAGACAATATTCAGGCGATCGCAGAGCGCGTCGCCGCGACCTACGGGTTGGAATTGGTAGACGTGGAGATGCATGGCGGCGGTAAGCACCGCATGCTGCGCGTGGTGATCGACCGGGTGAAGGCGGCGGGCGAAGTTAGCGACGCACCGGCGGTTTTGGGCGTCACCCACGATGATTGCGCCAACGTCAGCCGTGAGATGAGCACTATCCTCGATGTTGAGGAAGCGGCGGGAGCGGGGCCGTACACGCTGGAAGTTTCGTCGCCGGGGCTGGATCGGCCGCTGACCAAGCCGGCGGATTACGAGCGTTTCGTCGGCAGCCTGGTCAAGGTGACCACGCGGGAACCGGTGGAGAACAATCGCCACTTTCAAGGACGGCTGGAACGTTTTGCCGACCGCAAGCTGACGGTGGATGTGACTGCGCCCAAGAAGAAGAACAAACCGGCGCCACAGCCGCACAAGCTCGAGATCGACTTGGCGAACGTGGACAAAGCGAATTTGGTACCGGAAATCTAAGCATCACTGGGAACTGCATTATGGCTAGTCTTTTACAACAGCAGATCGAAGCGTTGAGCCGCGAGAAGAACATCGACCCGCAAATCGTTATCGGGGCGGTGGAAGACGCGATCGCGGTGGCCACGCGCAAGAATTTGAAGTCGCAGGAGAACCTGCGCGGTGCGCTCGACTCCGAGACGGGGACGATCGAGGTGTACGCGGTGAAGACCATCGTGGAGAACGACGACCAGATGGAAGACCCGCAGATTCAAATCACGCTCGACGACGCGCGCAAGGAAGATGAGAACGCGGAGGTTGGGGGCGAAGTCCGCTTCCACCGCGCCAGCCATGCGCTGTCGAATCCCAGCGGCCTGGGCCGTATCTCGGCGCAGATCGCGAAGCAAGTCATCTTCCAGAAGGTCCGCGAAGCAGAGCGCGACACCGTTTACAACGAATACATCGGGCGCGTGGGCGAGATCATCAACGCCACCGTGAAACGCCAGGAAGGCCCCGATCTCATCGTGGACCTGGGCAAAGCCGAAGGTCGTGCTCCGCGCAAAGAGCAGTCCCGGTTGGAGTCATTTGCAATCGGCGAGCGCGTGCGCGTCGTCATCGTGCGCGTGGAGCGCGCCAGCAAAGGTCCGGGAGTCATCGTCTCGCGTGCTGCGCCGGAGCTGGTGCAGAACCTGTTCCAGACCGAAGTGCCTGAGATCTACGACGGCACCGTCGTCATCCGCGCCATAGCGCGTGAGGCCGGCGAGCGCACCAAGATCGCCGTGATGTCCAGAGATAAGGACGTCGACTCGGTCGGCGCATGCGTCGGCATGAAGGGTATGCGTGTGCAGTCCATCATTCGTGAGCTGCGCGGCGAGAAGATCGACATCATCGAGTATCACGAAGATCCCGCGACCTTCGCAGAGAAGGCATTGCAGCCCGCGAAGGTTGCGCGCGTCACCGTGATCGATTCTGCGGATAAGCATCTCGAAGTCATCGTTGACGACAGCCAGCTCTCGCTTGCCATCGGCAAGAAGGGGCAGAACGTGCGCCTCGCCGCGAAGCTTTTGGGCTGGAAGATCGACATCAAGAGTGAAGAGGAGAAGCGCCAGGAGGTCGAGCAGCAGATGTCGGCCCTGGTGGGGACTCCAACCACTCCGCTCGATCAGGTGCCCGATCTGGGCGAAGGCATTGTCGAGAAGCTCAGCGCTGCCGGCGTCACCACGGTCGAGGGACTTGCGGATATGACTCCGGAACAGCTGGAAGAGATTCCCGGCATCGGTCCGAAGACCATCGAGAAGATCTCGCTGGCGGTCAGCAATTACTTCGCGAGCTTGGAAGCCGCAGCGGTCGCCGCGGCGGAAGCAGAAGCCGCCGGAAGCACCGAGCAAGCCGGCGAAGCGGTCAACGCAGCCGAGCTGCCTCCTGGTCCTCCCGATCCTTCGGAAGTCGATCCGGAAGCGACGCTCACAGCTGCGCCCGACGATCTGGATGCAAATCCGGACGACGCAGGGCAGGCAGGCGGGACGGAAGGCTTGTCTGAAGTGCCGACCGACTCTGAAGAGAGCGTGCGCGAACTCGCCGACACCGGACAGGCACTTGAGGCCGACGCGGTTGATGGCGAAGAGAATGTGCCGCCGGCGGATGAGACTTCGAAGTCGGAAGTGCATGTGCACGGCGAAAAACCGCGCGACGAAGAAAAATAATCGCCGAAATTGCCGCCGATCTGGTAATCGCTGTAAACGATTTTGAATAAAAACTGGGTACTGAGTACAGGGTACTGGGTACTCGCTAGAAACAGGTAACTGGAAACTGAATACATTGGAAAAGATCCGCATCAACGATTTGGCGCGCGAGCTCGAGATCAAGAGCAAAGCGGTCATAGACTATCTGCCGACCATAGGCGTCAACGATAAGAAGAGCCACTCCAGCTCCCTCGATCCTGATCTCGCCGTGCGTGTGCGCAAGCACTTCGCGGGCGCCGGAGACGAAAAGCCGAAGTCGAAGGCATCCGTTTCTTCCGACCCTGCTGGCATCAAGACCAAGATCGATCTCTCGAAGATCTCGAAGCCCGGCGACGTGCTGAGCGCGATCCGCAAGCAGACTGAGCCTGCGCCCGCGCCACCGAAGGCGGCAGCGCCTGCGAAGCCCGCGGCCGCCCCTGCTCCAAGCGCAGCCAAGCCCACTGTAGTGGTGAAGCCCTCGGCAGCGACTCCGCCGGTTGCGGCGCCAACTCCAACTGGTCCGGCGCCCAAGACAGTGCTGCCGCATACAGGGGTGCGCCCGAATTATGCCGTCGCGCCGCCGGCGCCAACTGCTGCGCCGCAGAAGCCCGACATTCAAGCCAGCCAGGAGCAGTCCCCTCCTGTGGCAGCAACGCCACAGGTTCAAGTCACACAGCCGCCACCGCGTCGCGTGATCATGCCGCAGACGGGAGCGCGTCCGGTTTATTCCGCGCCAGTTCGTCCAGCGGGAGCACCACCGGCACCAACGGGCAGCCGTCCAGCGCCGGGACGCCCGGTGCCTGGCCAGCCGATCTTCCAGCGTCCACGCCCGGCAAGTGCGGGCGGAGCGCCGGGAACGCGTCCGCAGCTTCGTCCGGGCGAACGCCGCCCGATGCACCCCACGCGTACATCACCGACCGGTGCACGTCCAGGCGGACCACGCCCGATGGGCGTAGGCCCAGGTGGCGGTGCACCGCCTCCGGGACGCCCGACCGCTCGCGCCGGAGCGCCTTCGCGGCGTCCAGGACAGCGCTACGTTCCACGCGGCATCAAGGAAGGCCCGATGAAGGGCTACGTGCCGCATCAGCAGCCCATGGTCTCGAACGAGCCGCTGCCGATCACGCGCACCATCGAAATCTCCGAAGGAATCAGCGTCAAGGAACTCGCAGAGAAGCTTGAGATCCGCGCCAAAGACCTGATCACGCGCTTATTGATGCGCGGCATGTTCGCCACCGTCAACCAGACGCTCGATCAGGAACTCGCAACCGAGATGGCCCGCCACTTCGGCGCCGACACCAACGTCATCAGCTTTGAAGAGCAAGCGGCGAAGGAGTTGGGCGCGGAAGAAGCGGTGGAAGACATCAACCCGACCGGCGGAGCGCCGCGTGCGCCCGTGGTCACCATCATGGGCCACGTCGATCACGGCAAGACTTCGCTGCTCGACGCCATCCGCACCGCGAGCGTCGCCGAAGGCGAAGCCGGCGGCATCACGCAGCATATCGGCGCGTACAAAGTGAAGGTGCACGACCCGAATTCTCAGGCCAATGGCCGCGAGATCACCTTCATCGACACGCCGGGTCACGAAGCTTTCACCCGCATGCGTGCGCGCGGCGCCAAGGTCACTGACATCGTCATTCTCGTCGTCGCAGCCGATGACGGAGTGATGCCGCAGACCATCGAGGCCATCGACCACGCGCAAGCGGCGAAGGTTCCGATTATCGTTGCGGTGAACAAGATCGATAAGCCCGAAGCCATGCCCGACCGCGTCAAGAAGCAACTCGGCGATCGCGGCCTGGTCCCCGAAGAATGGGGCGGGAGTACCGTGTTCGTCGACGTCTCCGCAAAGCAGAAGACGAATCTCAATCAACTGCTCGAGATGATCACGCTCACCGCCGACCTAGGCAACTTGAAGGCATCGTCGGAACGCGCCGCTATGGGCCACGTGCTCGAAGCCAAACTCGATCGCGGACGGGGCGCCGTCGCCACTGTGTTGATTCAGAACGGAACGCTGAAGATCGGCGATCAGTTCATTGTCGGCAACACATTCGGCAAGGTCCGCGCCATGTTCGACGACCGCGGCAATGCCATCGATACCGCGCCGCCTTCTACGCCGGTCGAAGTGATCGGACTCGAAGGACTGCCGCAAGCGGGCGACCAGCTCAGCGTTGTCGCCGACCGCGACAAAGCGAAGAACATCTCCGGCTATCGTTCGCAGAAAGAACGCGAAGCGGTGCTGGCGAAGAAGACCCGCATGACGCTCGAAGGCCTCTCCGAGCAGATCAAGACGGCAGGCGTGAAAGAGCTGCCCATCATCCTGAAGGGCGACGTGCAGGGCTCGGTCGAAGTGCTGGCCGACACGCTGCAAAAGCTCTCGAACGAGCAGGTGAAGATCAAAGTGCTGCACACCGGCGTCGGCGCCATCACCGAGACCGACGTGCTCCTCGCTTCGGCGTCGAACGCCATCATCATCGGCTTCAACGTGCGTCCGGAGCGCAAGGCGCAGGAAGTGGCCGAGCAGGAAAAGGTCGACATCCGCCTGCACTCGATCATCTACGAGCTGCAAGACGAGATCCGCCGCGCCATGACTGGATTGCTCGAGCCCGTATTCAAGGAGACGTACCAGGGCCGCGCCGATGTGCGCGAGACCTTCCGCATCCCGAAGGTCGGCGTGATCGCCGGGTGCACCGTGACAGACGGCTCCATCAAGCGCGACGCCGAAGTGCGCCTGCTGCGCGACAACGTGCAGGTCTACAAGGGCAAGATCGGCTCGCTGCGCCGCTTCAAAGACGACGCGAGAGAAGTCAGCAACGGCATGGAGTGCGGTATCTCCATCGCTGGCTATGGAGACATCAAGGTCGGCGACGTGATCGAAGCCTTCTCGGTGATGAAGGTAGCGGCGGAGCTGACGACGGCATAAGAGCAGTTTTTAGTTTTCAGAGAGACGCGCGAAACTGCGCGTCTCTTTTGTTTTATTTGACAATTGGGGAGCCGCGGGTTGAAATGCAGCCATGAGGACCGCACAGGTTTGGGCCATTTCGGTAATCCTGCCCTTGATGTTTGTGGTTGTGCAGGTTGTCGCAGAACCACCGAACGCTGATATTAGAAAGGAACTCTCTTCCTATACCCATTGGACGAAAGTGAGTGAACACTCGCCAATGGATGCTATAGCAGCTTTCTCGTGCGCTTACGTTCCGTCCCAATCGCCGGACGACCCGCATGCCAGATTTTACATCTCCGTTTTTGTCAATCCAACTGGGCGCAAGACCATGCAGAAAAAAGTCGCTGGACCATTTCCTGTTGGATCGATGATCGTAAAGCAGAAGTTTCGCGAGCAAAATAAGAGTCCGGAACTCCTGACCATGATGATCAAGCGGGAGCCTGGCTTTGACCCAAAATTCGGCGACTGGGAGTATCTGGTCGCTTCTGGCGACGGCAAGAACATCTTTGGCAGAGGCAAACTTGAGCAGTGCCAAGGATGTCACATCAGCATGGCCAAGCAGGATTACGTGTATCGGACTTACTATTCCACTCCTTTGCCCATCGGCCCGACGATTCACACTAGATAAGCGTTCCCGCTACCCGTGTAATGCCAATCGCCTCACTCACGCTCGAGATTCGCATTGAAGGTGCGCACTCGCTCAAGGACAAGCGCCAGGTCGTACGCAGCCTGAAAGACAAGCTGCGCGCGCACTTCAACGTCAGCGTCGCCGAACTGGAAGAGACCGACCTATGGCAGCGCGCCACCATCGGCGTGGTGGCCATCTCATCTTCGCGCGATTACCTGCAAGGCCAGATGCAGCAGATCGAGAAGCAAGCCGTCCGCATCGCCAATGACAACGGCGCCGAGGTTGTGGATACGTTCACTGAATATTTGTGATTGGTGACGGTGCGCAACGTTTATCTTCAGATCTCGATGATTTCCACAGGCTTGTGCTCAAATTCAAAATTCAAGAGCCAAAATTACCTTTGCGCCGCCATTCGCGTCTAACTGTCCACTGACATCCGATATACTAGAGAGTTTTTCCAGAGTTTTTTTTCATGCCTGAGCCACGCCAACTGCAACATCGCCGGGAGCGCGTCGCGGAAGCTTTGCGCGACGAGATCGGCGCGCTGCTCGAGGGCGAGCTGGCTGATCCGCGCATCGGTCTGGCCACGGTGAGCGAGGTAGTGATGGAATCCGGCGGAAAACTGGCGCGCGTCTACGTGGAAGTGCAGGGGACGGAAGAAGAGGCCGAGGAAACTATGGAAGGCCTGGAGAAGGCGAAAGGATACATCCGCCACGCGGTGAAGATCTCGCTGGGTTTGCGCCGCGTCCCCGAGCTGCTTTTTTATAATGATCGTTCCACCAAAGATGAAGCCAGGATAGATCAGCTACTGGGACGCATGAAGAAGCGGAAGAAATAAATGCTCGACGACGTGCTCAAAACCGTGGACGAAAACCAGCGCTTTGTGCTGACTTCGCACGCGCGGCCTGATGGCGACGCCATCGGCTCGGTGCTGGCCTGCGGCGCGGTGCTGCGCCAGCTCGGTAAGACTGCGGACGTAGTCCTGAGCGACGGCGTCCCGGTCATTTACAAGCCGCTGCCGTTCGCCGACGACGTGATCCACGCCCGCGCGGTCAGCGGAAAGTATGAAGCCGCCGTCATCCTGGAATGCGACAGCCTGCAGCGCACCCGCCTCGCCGATCTCGACAAATATTTCCTGGTCAACATCGACCATCACCAAAGCGGCAAGCCTTTCGCCAATGTCAACTGGATCGACCCTTCTGCGTGCGCTACCGCTGAGATGATCTACAAGCTTTCGCGTGAAGCTGGCGTCAAACTGACCCCGCAGATGGCGACCTGCCTCTACACCGCCGTCCTCACCGATACCGGATCATTCAGCTATGCGGGAACGAATCCGAACACCTTCGCGCTGGCGGAGGAGCTGGTGCGAGCCGGCGCTGACCCGGTACGAATCGCGCAGTCGGTCTATTTTTCCAACCCCACGTCGAAGATGCGCCTGCTGGGCGCCGCGCTCTCGACGCTCGAGCGTGAAGGCAAGCTCACCTGGATGCACGTGACCCAACAGGTCATGCAGAAGTTCGACGCGCTCGAAGAAGACTGCGAGGGGCTAGTGAACTATGCGCTCGGCATCGCCGGCGTGGAAGTGGCCGCGTTCTTCCGCGAGATCGAGGGCGGGCGCTGGCGAGTGAGCCTGCGCAGCAAGGGCAACGTGCCGGTGCGTCCGATAGCAGAGTCGCTTGGCGGCGGTGGGCACGATTGCGCCAGCGGCTTCTCGTTGCAAGGCTCGCTCGACGAAGTCAGCGAGCAGGTTCTGGCGCGCCTAAGAACGGCGCTGGGCGAAGGCAACGTGCAGTAGGCTGCACGTACAATGTCGGGATGCAGATCACGCTAGCCACCCAGATCGCATCGTCGTTCGGCGCGCTCCTTATTCTTGTCGCCTACATCGGCCACCAATTTCATTGGATGGATTCCGGCAAGCCTCTCTACAACATTCTGAACGCGATCGGCTCGGGAGTGCTGGCTTACATCGCCGTGCGCCCATTCCAGGCCGGATTCCTGGTGATGGAGGTGGCCTGGGTCATCGTTAGTCTCTACGCCCTGGCCAAAGCATTGCGAAAATCTTCTTCGCAGGCGCAGGCATGAGCAATGGATTCGATCGCGCGCGCGTCCGCAGTCTCGCGACCGAGATCCTCATGCTGGTCGTCTTCTGCGGATTTTTCTTCTTCTACCGCATCTCCGCTTATGGATTGATGGGCGCCGATGAGCCGCGCTACGCGCAGGTTGCGCGCGAAATGTTGCTGCGGCATGACTGGGTGACGCCGACGCTCTGGGGAAAACCCTGGCTGGAAAAACCCGCGCTCTACTACTGGGGCGCGATCCTCTCATACAAATTCACCGGCGGCGTAAGCGACTGGGCAGCGCGCGCCGGCGATGCTGCGATGGCGTCGCTGATGATCTTCGGGATCTACGTCATGTTGCGCCGCATCCGGCCGCAGGACCCGCTCGATGCGGCCTTGATCACGGCTGTCGCGACGGCGATCTTCGGATTCGCCCGCGGCGCCGATACCGATATGCCGCTGGCGGCGTTCTTCACTCTGGGAATGCTGTCATGGATCACATGGCATGAGACGGAGCAGAAGCGTTGGCTGGCGGCGTTTTA
>Ga0137403_10006620_pt1 | contig 13225 bp, 11 predicted proteins | sample CZOMad2_1_16fung_FD_122057 | JGI IMG/M metagenome (GOLD analysis project Ga0137403, IMG submission 122057) | Vadose zone soil fungal communities from Angelo Coast Range Reserve, California, USA - CZOMad2_1_16fungal (Hybrid Assembly) | ecosystem: Environmental > Terrestrial > Soil > Vadose zone... | reverse complement strand
CTTTCTCCGGAAGACGCAGTCTACAAAAAAGCGATTGAGCTGTTGAAGACACCGGCAAAAAAGGCCGCGTAGTTTTTCCGTGAAGTCCGGCGGCACGTCCGCAAATATTTTTCCCAAATCAAAATTCAAATTTGGCAGGACTGGCGAAGTTTTGCTGTTCGCTTTGTCCACGATCTGCTTGTGCCTTCTCGGATGCAACCGCCATCGCGCAGAAAGATTGAGCGCAGCGCAAGTTCATCAGGTGACGCAGGAACTTGCGAAAGCCACATCGGATACGGCGCCGAGTGGTACCGTCATCAAGATTCGGCGCGCGAGGAATACTTCAGCCGGGAATGGAGCGGATGATTTGTACGTCGGGTTACGCGAAAACGCGGGAGCAAAGGACCGAGTGCGGCAGAGGCTTGATGGAATTGCGACGCGCCATGGGCTGACCGTCGATGCCTCCAGCGATAACGGGAATAGGTCGAGGATTACACTGCGCAGCGCTGGTGTAGTCACGCACCATATTGAGATTGAAGTTCTTGCTTCGCGAGCAACAGAGATTGGCGCGAACACTGGGGGAGATCAGGCACGTCTGGCAATTCTTCTGGACGATTTTGGGAATGATCTCAATGCCGCGGACGCAATTTTTGCTTTACATGTTCCAATCACGCTCTCGGTTCTGCCCTACAAGGCACACTCGCAGGAAATCGCACGAGAAGCGCGGAAGCACGGATGCGAAGTGATGCTCCATCTGCCCATGCAATCCAGGGCAAACGAAATGGCGGAGCAATACGAGCTGAAAGCGGGGCTCTCAAGTGAAGAAGTGCAAAGTATCGTAACGAAAATGCTTGAAGCGGTGCCGGAAGCGGATGGCGTGAACAATCATCAGGGGTCGCAAGCGACTTCGAATGGCGCGTTGATGAGCGAGCTGATGCCGGTGCTGAAAGACGCGGGCGTCTTCTACGTGGACAGCCGCACAACGACAGAAACGGTGGCGTACGACGCAGCAAAGCGGGACGGTGTGAGAACTGCTTTTCGGAACGTGCCGTTCCTGGACGATATTCAGAACAAACTTGCTGTGAAAAGGCAATTGCAGATTGCGATTCGCGGAGCAAAGGAAAAGGGAGAGGCGATTGCCATTGGGCACCCGCACGCGGTAACGCTCGAGGCGTTGCGGGAGATGTTGCCGGAGGTAAAGAAACAAAACGTGCGGCTGGTGTTTGTGTCCGATGTTGTTCACTAAGGCCGTGTTCACTCAGGCGCGGCAAGTGATTCGGAAGCGGTGACCGGAAGCGGCTCCGGAGACTTGCGCGGTGGAAAAGCTTTGTGAATGAAAAAAGCCGCTGCCGCCATGGTGACAAAGCTGAAGACGCTACCTTCGGGACCTACGCTGCCTCCGGTGAGCCAGGTAGGCCCGTGAAGAATGGCATTCGAAAGATGGCCTTCAAAAACGTTGCCGCTGTTTGGAACGGAAAACAAAAAAGTCTCGCCAAAGTCGAATGCGGCGTGCCAGCCGACGAGAAACCACAAGTTGCCAGTCCGCCTGAGCGTGAGCGCGAAGATCAAGCCAATGGTCGCAACGCTTAGCGCGCCGACCCAGCTTTCTCCTTTATTCATGAGATGAACCGCGCCGAAGCCGAGAGAAAGGATCCACGCTGCGGGCCAAAAACCGATGCCATCGGCGAGCGTGAATTGTAAATAGCCGCGAAACGTAAATTCCTCGAAGAGTCCGACCACAACAAAAAAGAGCGCCCAAAACAGCGCCCATTTGAAAATGGCTGCGCCGTGAACGTTTAACGGCCCAAACGCGTAGCCGCCGAAACTAGCGATACAGCCCATCAAAACAACGACCTCCACGACGCCGAGGACGCAACCCTGCCAGAAGCGCACGCCGAAGAGCGAGTCCAGTGGTAGTCCGTAGTCGCCTGCAGGCCGACGTTCAATCCGGGCCATTACACACGCAGGAAGAAATACGAGGATGAACAGCAGGGACTCTTGCAGAAAAAATTGCCAGGGTGCAGGAGTGGCGGTCTTCGGCAAGCGAAAGATTTTGTCGAGTGCAAAGTTCATTGCAATGCTGAAAATCACGACAAGGAGAATGTAGATGACAAGGCGCCAGCCGGCGCGCAGGCCTCGACCGTTGTAGAAAATCGTATGGAGCGTCCCACGAGGAGCTTGTACCGGTAGAGAATTTTCCTGGTGCGCGGGGAGCTGCGGGCTTTTGTTGTCCATACCATTCTCCTGAAGCGTCTCCCACAGCGGTTCAGGCGCGACAGCCCTTCTCGTTAACGAGAAATCGAGGAAGCGGCGGCGCCGAAGATGTGGAGAGTTTTGGGCTCCTGGAGGAATACCACAAAACGAAGATTTTCGTGCTTCCAGGAAGGATCGAGTGTGACGTTGTTTGTGGCTTTGGCGGAACCTGCGTCTACGTGTTGAGCTCGAACATGGGTGAGTGAGCGCAGAACGGCCGCGTGCGTAAGATTGCGGCCTTCATTTTCGCCGCGAAGAACGTTTGAAGCGAGGCCGCGCTCGGTTACAGCAAGCCACAACTCGGCTGAATGCGCTTCGAGCGGAATATTTTCGACGCCGATTGTAACTTCGGCAGACTGCGAAGAGAGGTTAGCCAACGAAAGATGAAGCTCAGCCGTGGGAGTTTTTGAAGCTTCGATGATGTGTCGACGTGCTTCGCGCTCAGAACTGCCGACGACTTCGCTGCGGCCATTCACGACGAGTTGCGGTGTGTAAACACCGTCGTGGCGGAAAGTTCGCGCGTATCGCTCTTGCCGTTCGGTCCAATTGTGCGAGGAAAACGGATCGGTCCAGCCGAGCCGGTTCCAGTAGTCGACATGCTCTTCGATGGCGATGATTTCGACGTCGTCCACATGACCGGCGTCATCGAGAGATTTTAGAAAAGCGTCTGCCGGCGGGCAACTGGAGCATCCCTCGGAAGTAAACAACTCCAGGACGACGGCGCGATGATCGGTACTACCGGCTGAAGCCTGCCCCGAGACATGGAGAATCGACGGGCCAAGTGTTTTCAAAACGAAAACTGCAGCTGCCAGCGCCAACAGGGCCTTAGAACGCATGTGCTTGCCTTTCCAGAGCGGAGATTACCACTGTAAGAGCGCCGAAAGCGAAATAGGTATCCGATTCGAATGGAAAAAGAAACGTTGACGTCGACTAACTTGAAGTCTAGCTTTAACCAGTTAGTTCGGTGAGAACATTACGAGGCGTTAGTTGGAGGACTTCGTGGAAGGTAGTCAGGCTTCGAATCCGGTGAACGGGAACAGGTTGTGCCTCGATTTTGTGAATTTACCATTTACTTCGGGCGATCCGGTTGCGCATGCGACTTCCTGGCTGGAGCTGGTCGACTTCTTGTCGGACAAACGTATCGTTTCACGAGCGAGAAGCGAGGAGCTAATCGATCTTACGGAAAGCGACCCAAAAGCCGCCGGAAGTCTGCTGGCTCAGGCAGAGCGGCTAGGCCAGGGCATGCGCGCGGCGTTTCGCGCGATGTTGAAAGCGGGCCGCGTCCAGCGGGAGTGGCTGGAACCGATCAACGAAACTCTTCGGGTTACGGAAGGGTACGATCAATTAAAGTGGGATGGAACTAGCTGGAGGATGGGGTTCTTCGCAAAGCACGAAGGACTGGAGTGGCTGCTGGCTGCCATTGCGCGATCCGGAGCTGAGTTGATTGCCGAAGGCCCGAAAAATGGACTACAACAGTGCAGCAATCCAAATTGTCAGGTTCTCTTTTACGATGATTCGAGAACTCACCGGAGAAAATGGTGTTCCATGGCGCTGTGCGGAAATCGCAGCAAAGTGGCGGCATTCGCGCGGCGGCACGGCGGAGAAAAGGTTCGTGCGCAGCACGCTTAGTTAAGCCGCTGCTTCTGCGGCTTGATATATTTCGGCGACTGATTTTTGGCCCATGGATCGTAACTGTGAGCAAACACCAGGCGCTCGGCAAGCGGCGGGTGAGAATACATCCAGAACGTAATGAATGCCGGCGGATTGGGATCGGCGAGATCAATTTCGCCCATGGCCTGAAACGCGTGAGCGGCCACCTGCGACGAATTGGGAACGATGCCGTGAATGAGTTCCAGCCCAAAGACGTCGGCGTGGTGTTCCTGCATTCGGCTATAGCCATTTACGATGGGAGAAGAGAGAAACATGATCCCTTCCAGTATGAGCAGTAGAACGGCAAGGGCACCCCAATCCTGCGGGCCATAAACCTTCCAGCGACTTCCCCATCGAGCGAGAATTCCGTGGAGTAGCTGGTAGGCGCAGAACAGCGAGATGAGCAAGACCGCGGTGAAAAAAAGAAAGCCGTTCCGGATGTGATTGAGGACGTAGTGTCCGGCTTCGTGGCCAAAAATAAAAAGTGCTTCGTGCGGGGTCATCTTCCGGAGCACGTTATCGTAAATGACCACGCGTTTTGAAGCGCCAAAGCCAGTCACGTAGGCGTTGATAGCGTTCGTTTTGATACTGGCATTCATCAGGAACATCCGCTCGCGAGGAATTTGCAATCCGGCACGCTGCGTGAGTTTCTGCAAGTCAGTGCTGAATTCAGGATGCTGAACAGCGAGCGGCTCGAATTTGTAAAAAAGGGGATCGATGATGACCGGCTCAAGGATAAAGACGCCGAGGATTATTGGTAGCGCGGCAAGCCAGAAATAGAACCACCATCGTTGCGGGCTTTTGCGGATGACCAAAAAGAGAATCAGGCCCAGCAAGGTGAGAAACGCGAGATCGATCAGTTCGGCTTTGCAGCGGTCGAAAAGCCATGAGCCCCAGCGTTGCACGGACTGTTCGTAGTGAAGCGAAAGCGCGTGCCAGGCGATACCGACCGGAAGATCGGCAACATCAATGAGAAAGCCTAGAATTGGGATGAAGAGAAGTCCTTGAAGAAAGCGGTTTTCCGTGGTGCGTTGCGCAAAATCACGAATGCGCGCGACAAGACCAAAACGAAGCGCGAGAATAAGCACGGCAAATCCGATGAAGACGGAAAGAAAGTAAAGCGTGTAACCGGCGCGGGAGTAAGCCACGGCCTTCTCGTAGCGATCGTGGGAAAGCGTGTACTGTTCCGTTTCGTTTAGAGCGCCAGGCGCAGCCGCCTTAGCGGGAGGTTCGATTTGCTGCGGCGGCGGAGTACGAACCGTGGGAGTTTCTTGAACCGGAAAGGCGGGCGACGCAAGAACGCCGGGCGTCAGCCACAAACAAACGATAAACAACGCATGGGTCATGCGTTGGCGCTGCATTCGTCCCCCTCTGTTTCGATTGATGAATCGCCACGCGAGACCACCAAGCGACGCGGGCGACGCGAGTATGCAGTACATCCGGCTTCACCTGCAACCTTCCAACCAGTCCGCACACGTGATGCCGGGCGGCGAGGCTCTTTAGTTAGATGGCCGCGGGACAAGGAAGGAAAGCACGAGATAGCAACAATTAAGGTGTGGTAACAGGATATTCCGTCTTAAGGCAATAATTTCGTACGGCGCCCGATGTGGCAAGGCTTGCGTGCACGATGGAAGTCCAACGCTCGAGACGATGATGATGATAGCGGTGAAACAGGTAAGAGACTCCTATGGAGACAGCCGTACCGGCTGCTTCGATGGCGGCGAATGCGGCGTGATTGTCGACGATGTCGTTGGTCAGAAATGCTTCGTCGCGGCCACGACGGCGAAAGTTCAAGGTAGACGAGTAGTCCAGTGCACGCGAAGCTCCGACGGCAGCAAACAGGAAACTGTTCTTGCGATCCCAGAAGCGATGTTCGGAGGCCGGCAATTTTGTATTGAGGTCGCCGCCGCCTGAGTTCGTTGGACCTTTAGACGGATTACCAGAAGATTGCGCGCTCGAGACACGAAAAAAAAGATCGTTCGTGCATGGAGCGGAATCGGTCAAGGGGTAAGCAGCCAGATTCGCCGGCAAGACAAGCGGAGAGGCCAAGCTGACGCGTGCGATTTTGCAACTCCGGACCCTGACAATCGCGCGGGTCCACGTTTGCGGTTCGGCAGAAGCGCCGGCAGCGCCGAGAAACGTGAAACCAAGCATGATACTTAGGGTGCGCGCAAAAACTGGCTTTGCCTGACTGGTCGGCGAAAAGCGGAAGGGTTGCGATTTATGTGCTGAAGCGAAGGTAGATAATTGCAAAGGGTCGAAGTCTCGTTTTAAGTCGCGCGCGATTCTCTATTTTAGGGCAAGTGGTCGGGGCAGTGCACTATTATCGCGACCAGCCGACACTTGCCGCACCCGCATCCGTGCCGTAGCGCTCAACGCCCGGCGCGTGTTCAGTTTCTCCTCGGCGGAGATATACTTGCCCGGTCCGGGAGTGCATCCAGGGTGAACGAACATTTCATGAACAGCCATCGGGAAACGAGCGTTTTGGCCGCAGTGGCCCTGATCATTCTGGTGGCAGCAATCCTTGGAGCGAACCTGGTTTCTGCCGAAAAGACGACGGGCGGCCGGCAAAGGTCGTTTGTGTTTACCTACGAGGTGCATGAAGGCGAGACGCGTCTAGGGATGCCTTTGCCACAGTCCGATGAGCATCAATCGCTCAAACGGTTCAGTCGTAATTGATTCGTCGCAGTGTAAGGGTCCGAATATTGCGCGTGCCGCGTCCGCGGCGTATGTTGGCTTACAGGTCCTCAAAGGAAGAAACCTATGTTGAAGCGGAAATGTCATTATCGTTTTGTCACTTTCCTGATAGCGTGTGTGTTTTTGACCGGATTGTCCGGCGCGGCGTTGGCGCAATCCCAAGACGATTCGGCGCCGTCGGTGGCAGAAGCCGCGCGGCGAGCCCGCGAAAAGAAGAAAACCGCTGCAAAGCCTGTTCGGACTCTCACGAATGACGATTTGCCGGCGGCACCCGCCTCCGGTGCGAACGCCGCAGAAGCGCAGGTCAATCCTGCAAAAGCCGAGGACAACGCTGCGGCGGCGAGCGATGCGAACCAAGCGCAAACCGCTCCGGTGAACGATGAGAAGACCAGGGAGAAGAACGCGGAAAACGCTGCGGCGTTGGAACAAGCCAAGAAGGAATTGGCGCAAGCACAACACGAGCTGGACGTGACGCAACGAAAGGCAGCTCTTGATAGCGATGCCTATTATTCGAAGCCCGATTTCGCCAATGACAAAGATGGCAAGGCGAATCTGGATGCTGAGGCGCAACAGATCAGCGAAAAGAAACAAGCCGTGGAGACGCTGAAGGCTCGCGTTGCTGAGTTGCAAGCGTTGGTCGGCGAAGCACCTTCTTTAGAGCCTGACAAGAATTCACCGAACAACTAGACTCCGATAAAACTCGGCAAAGATTATTTCGGTTCGAGCACTGGCTTATTTGGGCTCAAGCACAAGGGGTAGCCCGTTCTTCGGGTTGCCGATCACCACGACTTTCGTGTTCGTGCTGAGTGCAAGCTTTTCGGTGGCTTCAATTCCTTTCCACTCCAAAAGCTGCGGGCTGATACCCTGTGCGACAATTTTCTGAAAGTCCGCGATGCCCTGGGCTTCAATGCGCTTGCGTTCGGCCTCTTGCTTTTCCTTTTGGAGAATAAAACTCATGCGGAGAGCGTCCTGTTCGGCCTGCTGCTTGGCTTCGATCGAGCCTTTCAGCATGGCTGGGAGCTGCACGTCGCGTAGAAGAACCGCTTCGACGATGACGCCGCGCGCGGCAAGTTGTGTCGTCAACTCGTCCTGGATCTGTTGCTGGACGAGTTCGCGGGCATTGGTGTACAGGGCGTTCGCGGTATGAGACGACGTAGATGCGCGAATCGCCGCTCGAAGAGTGGGCTCAACGATCTTTTCCGCATAGTTCTCTCCAACCGTCTGAAAAACTTGCGCCGCTTTGCTCCGGTCAAGACGGAAAAGCAGAGACGTATCAAGAGCGAGGATCAGCCCTTCATTCGACGGAACGTTTGCGCTTTCTTTGACCGACTGGGTCTGGACGGAAAGTTTCTTGACGGCCTTAAGCGGATTGATCAAATGGATGCCTTCGCCAAGCACGTCACCGGTGACTCTGCCGAAGAGGGTCAAGACACCGACATTGCCGGTGGGAATCGAAGTGGTGCTCGCGAACAGCAGGATCAATACGAGAATTGCGCCGAGGATACGCAGGGACCGATTCCTGAGGTTTCCAAAATTCGGCATGGCGCGAAGCGAACCACCCAAATCGAAGTCACCACGTCCGGTAGTAGTCATGAAGTTTCTCCGTCGATAAGCTGGGTAGAACTGGGTTTCATTGATTTGCTCTGCGTTGTTCTCATCATCCAATACATCGGACGGCACAGTAAAACTTCGCGCGATGACGATGGGAATTGGTCAATCCCCGACCGCAACCGGGGCCTTTGAAGCTTCACAGGAAATCCACACGTTTGCAACCGCACCCCTATATCTTGTGTGGTTTGTTCTTGACACCACCGGCTTCTCGCATCACAATCCGGCATCTTTGCTGCTTCGGACGCCGGCGGGTACGGCTTCGCATCCGCGTCCACTGGGGGAAGCAACATGCAATATCTGCCGGGATGGACTGTGCAGTGCATTAATCAGGAGTGTTCGGCGAGAGGACATTGGCTCCGGGCGCATCTCTCCGGACCGAATGCCGGGCTGGAGTTCTGCCCGAGCTGCGGGAGTTCTCTGCAAGCGGTGCCGCCGCCAATTGGTCCCCGGCTCCGTATGAGGCCGCGTTCCCTGGCCGCGAGGCCCCCGTTGCGACCCAGACCTCATTAGATTTTTCGTTAGCGTCGCGCCCTAATAACAAAAAGACCGGAGGCGGTTGCCTCCGGTCTTTTTGTTGTTGTGAGATTTCTGGTGAGCCTGTTGGCTTCGCCAAGTCAACCTTCGATGAGTCCCTTCTCCAGCATTTCTTCGTCGCTAAGCCAGAGGTCCGGAATATTTGCAGAGCCGAGCCGAAGAATGTCCTCGAGCGCGCCGCGGACTTCGTTTAGGCGAAAGTCCACGCCCATGCGGTCCAGAAGGTCGAGCAAAGGCTGAGCACCTTCAGCAAGAAGAGGCTTCACAGTTGCGCCGACTCGGTCCAGCCGATGGTAGGTGAGCACGTAGACTGCACGCGGACCTGTACCGTACCGGACGATGTGAAGAAATCCTCTTGTGTGTGGAACGTTTGCTTCTGGCGAAAAGGCTGGGCGGGGTGCGGAGGCGCTCATCGAGTCTCTCGCTCGAACTTTATATCAGGGTTTGCGACTACCCGCCCTGAAACCCGCTTTAGGTCAGGGTGCGTAAGCACAAGGTGTTTTTCTAAGGGTTTGCAAAACAAACCCTTAAACCCTGAGACCCGTTCGCGCCGCATCCTTAGCTGCACCCGCTGGTGCTGCCGCAGTTTTCGCATTTGTAGCAGGCTCCGTTGGGCACCATCAACATGCCGCATTCGCTGCAGGTTGGCGCTCCTTCGTGAGCGTTGCTTGGAGTTCTCGACCCGGCCGGTTCCGTCGGCTTGATCGCCGGCGGCATTGCCAGATTCGTTTGCAAGTGTGCGGCGGCAATCCCTTCAGGCGCCGCGCCGTTGAGCTTCAAGTAGTCTGATGAGATGAAACGTCCGCCAAGCCAGCGTGCAATGTAATCGAGCACTGAAGATACGAAACGAATGTTTGCATTGGCGGTGATGCCGCTTGGTTCGAAGCGGGTATTCAGGAGCTTGTCCACGAACACCTTGAGCGGCACGCCATATTGCAGGCCGATCGAGATGGTAAGCGCCAGACCGTCCATTACGCCGGAAAGCGTAGAGCCTTCCTTGGACATTTTGATAAAGACCTCGCCCGGACGATTGTCTTCGTAGAGGCCAACGGTGATGTAGCCTTCGTGGCCGCCGACGCTGAACTTATGGGTAACGGAGGCCCGTTCCGCCGGCATCTTTTCGCGCTGGGCGCGTGCGAAGAGTTCACGCTGCATTGGTTCCAGAACCGCCGCCACGGCAGCCGCGGATTTTTCTTCCTTTTTGTTGCCGCCTGCATTGAGAGGCTGCGACTTCTTGGAATTATCGCGGTAGATCGCGACTGCTTTGAGCCCGAGCTTCCACGACTCCATGTACGCGTCCATGATGTCTTCGATCGTGGATTCCTCTGGCATGTTGATGGTTTTCGAGATCGCGCCAGAAAGGAACGGCTGCGCTGCCGCCATCATTTTGACGTGACCGGTCCAGGTGATCGAACGCCCTCCACCTGGTGGTGCGAGCGAGCAATCGAAAACCGGCAGGTGGTCTGGCTTGAAATGCGGCGCGCCGTCCACCTTGCCGTGGCCGTCGATGTAGGAAATGATTTCACTGGTTTGGTCGGGCGTGTAGCCGAGTTTCGTCAGCGCCTGCGGAACGGTGTTGTTCACGATCTTGATCAGGCCGCCGCCAACCAGCTTCTTATATTTGACAAGAGCCAGATCAGGTTCGATGCCTGTCGTGTCGCAATCCATCATGAAGCCGATGGTGCCGGTCGGGGCGAGCACGGTGACTTGGGAATTCTTGAAGCCGTTCTTTTCGCCGAGATCCAACGCGTCATTCCAAGACTCCTGCGCTGCCAGGAAAAGCTCCGGTTGCACATGATCTGGATTGATACCGCGCATGGAATCGCGGTGCATACGGATGACATCGAGCATCGCTTCGCGATTCACTGCGTACCCGGGGAAGGGTCCCATTCTTTCTGCGACCCGTGCAGACTGCGCGTAAGCTTCACCGCACATCAGCGCGGTAACAGCTCCGGCGACGTCGCGGCCTTCGTTCGAATCGTACGGCAACGCCATGGACATGAGCAGCGCGCCGAGGTTCGCGTAGCCCAAGCCCAGCGGCCGGAAATTGTGCGAGTTTTCGGCAATCTTCGGCGTGGGGTAGCTGGCGAAATCGACGAGGATTTCCTGCGCGGTGATGGTCACATCGACCGCGTGCTTATAGGCTGCAACGTCAAACTGGCCGTTGGAATCGACATACTTTATCAAATTCAGCGAAGCGAGATTGCAAGCCGTGTCATCCAGGAACATGTATTCAGAGCACGGGTTGCTGGCGTTAATGCGAGCGGTGGTCTTGCAAGTATGCCAACGATTCACCGTCGTGTCGTATTGCATGCCGGGGTCGCCGCAATGCCAGGTGGATTCGGCCATCTTATAGAGCAGGTCACGGGCGCGGAGTTTATCGGCCGGCTGACCGTCGGTTACGTTCTTGGTCCACCAGTCTTTATCCTGCTCAACAGCGCGCATAAAGTCGTCCGTCACGCGCACAGAGTGGTTCGCATTCTGAAAAAAGATCGAGGTGTAGGCTTCGCCGTCGATCGCGGAATCGTAGCCGGCGCGAATCAGCGCGTGTGCTTTCGTTTCTTCCTTATATTTGCATTCGATGAATTCAACGATGTCCGGATGGTCCACGTTCAGAATGACCATCTTGGCCGCACGACGCGTCTTGCCGCCACTCTTGATGACGCCCGCGAAGGCGTCGAAACCCTTCATGAAGCTCACCGGACCGGAAGCGATGCCTCCGCCGGAAAGAGTTTCCTTACTGCCGCGCAATGAAGAAAAATTGGTGCCTGTGCCGGAGCCCCACTTGAAGAGCATGCCCTCGGTACGGGTCAGACCCATGATCGATTCCATGTTGTCGTGGACAGAGTTGATAAAGCACGCGGAGCACTGAGGCTTTGATTGAACACCGACGTTGAACCACACCGGCGAATTGAAGCTCATCTTCTGTTCGACGAGGAGATGGGTCAATTCGTCCTTGAAAGCATCGCGTGACGCGCTGTCGGCGAAGTAGCCGCCTTCCGTGCCCCAGCGAACAATCGTATTCACGACGCGGCCGATTAGCTGGCGCACGGAGCCTTCACGCTCCGGGCTGCCGGGTTTGCCGTGGAAATATTTGCTGGCGACAATGTTCGTCGCCGTTTGCGACCAATTTTTTGGAACTTCGACGTCTTCCTGGCGGAAAATCGTAACGCCCTTTTCGTTGCCGATCAGAGCGGTGCGCTTTTCCCATTCGACTGCGTCGAATGGCGAAATCTTTCCGTCGGTGAAGAAGCGGCTGAAGTTCAATCCCGTCGGCGTGCCTTGTGTATCGGGCGTGCCCGCTTCAACTGATTTGCCATGTAGTACCGGCTTCACCGTTGCCATCCTGTTCCTCCAAGCGCCGGGTCCCCGTTTGCGTGGAGGGAACCCTTTTATTTTACTCCTCTGTGGTTGCAGAGGTCATGCGCGTTCGACTTCGATTCAATTCCTACGATTCGTTGTCCCGTGGAAGCCGCCGGGATTCGCAATGATTTCGCAGCACGAAAAAGCGGCGCCAAGTCTGGCGTCCGCAAACGAAAATGACCTGCCATCGGCTGTCGATTGAGCTGAGCCTCATAGCAAGCCTGCCACTTCGCGCTAACTAAGCGCGGAGCAGTTACTTCGCGCTGGATTGTTTTGCGAAAACCCGGCAAGTCTCGTGGATTAGACCGAACTAAGTCACCCTCGACTGGGTTCGTCTGGCGCTTCCACGATCCCCCGAATCTGGATTTGCAGTATCAATGCACGGAAAAATCCTGTCAAGGGAAAAACGCAAAATGTGGATGAGTTTTTCACTAGGTGCCCATATCTTGTGGTGCGTATTCTAGAAGCCGCACTACGTTCGCCCCAACTCTTCTCGGATTTTTTTGAATTTCTCTCGTAAGCCTCTCAGTGAAAACCGCTTACGCACTTTGCGTCGGCAAATGTTCCAGAACGAAGCGCTACCTTTTTCCCTGAGCAAAATCCCGTCGAGCTTACAGGCTGTTGAAAAATTTCCCTCTGCCTTCAGCAAAAATTCATCGCATCGTGCGGAACCGTACGCAGTTAGGAAGATTTGCAGCAAGGATGAGAACTTTCAAATTGATTTCATTCCGTGCCACGCGATTTTGCCGCTTTCTTTCGCCGTCAACCGGAGCTAAGCTTTTTGCATCCAATATCATATGAGTAGATTCTATTCAGCGCTGTTGGGTCTCCAGGTTTTGGCCACTGGTGCGCTCGCCCAGCATCCCGCATCGTCCCTAGCGCCTGCGTCGTCGCCTACTGCGCAGTCGGTAGTGCGCTCGGCATACGGCGAAAAACTTAGACTCACTGGTCTGCCCAACGGCGGACGCGTCAACGAATTCCTTTATCGAGGGGCCCAGCCACACATAGAGGGAATCCCAGAGCTAAAAAAACTGGGGATCACCATGATCGTCGATCTGCGCGGCGAGGATTCGGGCAGAAGAGAATCAGAGAAAGAGCAAGCCGAAGCGCTCGGGATCCAATTCGTAAGTATTCCCGT
>Ga0137403_10006619_pt1 | contig 13226 bp, 6 predicted proteins | sample CZOMad2_1_16fung_FD_122057 | JGI IMG/M metagenome (GOLD analysis project Ga0137403, IMG submission 122057) | Vadose zone soil fungal communities from Angelo Coast Range Reserve, California, USA - CZOMad2_1_16fungal (Hybrid Assembly) | ecosystem: Environmental > Terrestrial > Soil > Vadose zone... | reverse complement strand
CGTGGTTGAAAGGACTAGAGTTGGCGAATGTAGCGTGTTGGCGGATTATTCCGAGCGCATGGCGAGGATTTGTTTGCTCTGGATTTTGATTTCGACGCCCAATGGCGGACGGATATCGCTTCCCTGGACGATGCCGCCGCGCATCCAGACGTCGCCGGGAAGATTGGAAGTCTTCAGAGGATCGTAGAGAGTGCGGCTGCAAGGATTGCCGACGAGGGGATGATTGGCGCGGGGGAAGCCGTAGTCCTCGCGAAGCCTTTTCAGGTCGGCGATGTATTCGAGTTGGCAGGAGCCATACGGAGCTTTACGCGAGAAAGCCCAGTAGCCCGTGGGAAGAGTGGGAGAGCCGGAGGGCAGGCGGACGATCGTCGCTGGAATATTTTCACCGGTCAGGCGATTGCGCACGAAAAAGTCCGCTGAGGCCCAGGGCTTGGAAAGGTCAGCGACAGTTGCAATCACCGGGTCGGATTCCGTGGCGTGGGGCAGTAGTGATGCCGGGTCCGGCGGCGGAGGAGGAATTTCCAGTTGGGGAGCTTGCTCCGCGCGAGCAGGTTCGATTACCTTGTTTCGAGATAGCCAACGAACCGCAAAGAGCAAGATGATGCCAATGACCACGAGGCCGATGATGAGCGGAAGCATGGGGTTCGGGGCGGGCTTGCGCGGGCCGGCGACGCCCGGAATCTGGGGCATCTCCGCTTTCAAGTGGGCCGGAGTTTGGTGAACAGCCATTTTATTAGAGGGCCCTTAAGAACCCACGTAGCCCAGGAAGGGAGCCGGGATGGGCGCTAAGCGAACAGGCCAGGAGAGATTGTACTGACGAGACAGGCAGAAGAGCAAGATGAGAGGCAAACAATGAAGAAATGTATCGGAAACGATACTTATATTAGTCAGATGAAGACATGAAACGCCGGAAGGCTTGTTTCCTGTGGAGAGGCAGCCTAGTGTAGGAGTAAGGTTTCGTCGAGGGGAATCGGCAGAAATGGCTGGAGATACCCGACAATCGGCCCGCGCCTTTGTTCGCAGCTTGAACATTCTGCTGAAATTTGCGCGCTTGTATGAATTCGGACACGTCCGGACGATGGCGCAATTTGAAACGGCGTGGAAAGAGTTGCACGCCGCGCTGCAAGAAAGCCGCGATACAGGTTTGCTGCTGGGCGCTTCAGGAAATCAGATCTTGCTGGATGGAGTTCCGCTGGGAGCCGCGGCGGCGGAGAAAAGTTTCGCGCAACTTCTGACTTCTTCCGGTATCGCAAGTATTCACTTCGCACCAAATCTTACCCAACCGCAATTCGCGCGATTCGCGCGCGCCTTCCCGAGCGGAAATGCCAAGCCAAGTTCACTTGCCGAACAATTGAAAACCGCGATGGCCGGTGACCCGAGCATTCGCATCAATGAAATTCGATTCGTGGCGGAAGACAGTTCGGTGGCGGGAATAAAAGTTGCGGCGCAATTGACGTCGAAAGTGCTGGGTGCGCAGGGAGACAAGTTCCGCGAAATATTTGAGGACCCACAAAAATTGCTGCAACTGATTTTGGCCGCGGAAAGTAATCGCGGAGGAAGCGGCGGCGGAGGCGGCTTGGGATTTGGGCCCGGTGGCGGCGGAGGGGGCGGAGGGACAAGCGGCGGGGCAAGCTGGAGCGGCGGCACGGGTGGCGGCGGAAGTTTGTGGGAAGCTGGCAAACCCGGCACGGCGACCGGCAGTGGAACAGGCGGCGGACCGGGCGGTGGATTGGGCGGCGGAACGGGTGCGGGTGTTCCTGGCGGCGGAGGCGACGGCAAGGGCGGTAGCGGTGGACCCGGGAGCGGAGTCGGCGGCAGCGGAGGACCGGGTGGCGGATTTGGCGGTGGCGGAACCGGAGGGGGAGCGGGCGGAGGAACTGGCGGCGGGACGGGCACAAGCAGCGAACCGGGCAAGTGGCTGGCGGCCACAGCGATGTTGAAAGGCGGCATGACGGGGGGAGTCCCCGGCATGCCCGGGGCTGCAGGTGCGGGTGGCGCGTACGCAGTCGCGGAAGACGATGTGCGTTCGATGATCGGGCTGTTTGCGCAACTCGGAAAGGCGCGGAAAGATCCGGATTCGCGCATGGACCCGGCGGCATTTCAGTCGCGGCTTTCGACGCTGCCCGTGCGTGCGCAGGTGACCTTGCAGCAGGCACTGGCGGGGTTGGCGGCTCAAGCGCCGAACGAAAAACCGGACAAACCGATGCTCCTGAAGCTGGCGGAGCACGTGGCGATCCGCTTCGCGCTGGACAGCTACGAGCGCGGCGAGTTGCGAGTGAACGCGGTGAAGCAACTGCTGGACCGGATGAACTCGGAGATCGAAGCACTGCGGAAGATTTTGGGCCAGCAGGAAGAAACGATGGCCAACGCGGGCCTGCAGATGCAGTCGTACACGGAATTGCTGGACCAGGAATTCTGGCTGAACGTTCCGGAGGAAAACAAGAAAGAGGTTTTGACGTCCGACGAGGCTTGGTGCGTGCCGCCGCGAAACGTGCGTGCGTTCCTGGAAGAGATGCTGCGCCGCGGAGAACTGAAGACGGTCAACGAAATCTTGTTGAAGTACGCGACCTGCATCGGGCTGGAAGCGCCGGAAGCGAGGCGGACGACAGCGATTGGCTTGTCCGACCTTGCGGAGTTTTACGGAAGCGGCGACGGCAGTGCGTTGATTGACGTGATTCAGCGGCTTGGGAATCAACTGGGAGTGGAACGGGAAACAGATTTGCAAACACTGGTTGGGGCGGCGTTTGTGCGGATGAGCCAGGAAGCAGGCGCTAAGAGGTTTTATCCCGCCATGCAACAGGCGCTGGCTTCGCTCGAGAGCGTGGAAGCGCTGCGGCCGGGGTCGACCACCAATATCCGGCAAAGAATCGGTACAGAAGACCGTTTGCCGGAATTCATCGAAGATGCAATGAGATCGGGACACCCGCAGGACGGTTTGCTGGACATCCTGGGGTTGATGCCGAAAGCATCTCTGCATTACCTGACAAATCGTTTTGCAAACTGCGGTTTCCGCGAAGATTGCGAACTGTTGGGCGAAATGGTGCGCGGGCTGGGCGAGGAAGCGGTGAACCGGCTGGCGGAAACGCTGCAAACAGCGCCGGCAACGGAAGCCACGGAAGTGATCGGACTGTTGAGCCAATTATCGCCAGAGACCGTGGTACACGCTCTGCCAACCCGGCTGGCCCAGTGGCCGAGGACTTCGCATGACCGGACAATAAGACAATTGTCGTCCACCCCTGCGGAACAAAGAGCGCTACTGCTGGTCTCCATGTATGCGTCGCTGGATCCCTTGATCCGGCCGCTGGCGCTGGATGAAATGGGAATGAGCGGCCGGACGGAGTGCATCCCGCTGCTGTTGGACCTGATCCGCGACGACACCGCGCCGGGATTCACGCGAATCAAGGCGATCGAGGCGGCAGGACGCTTGCGCGCCAGCGCCGCCAGCGGAATGCTGCAACTGTTCCTGGAGTCGAAACAGGTGTGGCGTTGGTCGTATCATACGGAGCTTCGAATCGCTGCGGCGCAGGCGTTGCAGAAGGTGGAACCCGCGCTGGCGATCGAAAAAATCATGGCCAGCGGGCTGGACCGGAAAGAGCTGGTGCTGGAGCCGACGGATCCCGAACTGAATGTGTCGGTGACGCGGCAGCGCCGGTACGCGCGGTTGAAACTGACGAGACACGTCCAGGCAATCACCACGAATTTGCGGGAGAATATGCGCCTGACCGTTGCGGAGCTGAATATGGGCGGAGGAATCGGCTCTTCGGACCGGCACCTGGCGCCCGGCTCGCTGCTGTCATTGAAGTTCTCGCACGGTGTGCGGAGCATACGGGCGCAGGCGATCGTGCGCGGCGCCAGGCCCCAGGCGATGGCATTTGAATTTGTGGACATGGAATTGGACGAACGCTCCCGGCTAAGGAAGCTGCTGCTGGAATTGGGCGGATTGCCCCAACCTTCGAACGTGGTAAATCGCACCAAGCGTCCTGGGCGAATCGCCGTGATGAGGTAATTCGCGGCAACAAATCACAGACGACGCACCTGTACTCGAAAAAGATGAGCCCGTACGTTCGTGCAGTCAATCGAACTGTACGTATGGCGGGATGACGCCCGGGTCACACGGGACCTCCGTACCATTGTCGCGCTAGTCCAAGAGTTCTACGGTACTAGTGAGAAGGTCCCAGTCGGCCGATTCAAAGGTCAGTGGGCAACGGAGTCCCACGAGCCTTGATGAAAACGGATCCAAAAGCGACGGCAGCCCGCGCATTCGTACGCAGCCTGAACATTTTGCTGAAATTTGCGCGCTTATACGGGTACGACCATGCACGTGTTGTGGAGCAGTTGACGGTCGCTTGGAATGAATTGCGAACGGCGATACCGGAAGGTGCAGAGACTGGATTGCTTCTGGGAGCCTCGGGAGCGCAATTGCTGCTCGACGGGGTGCCGCTGGAGGGGTCGCCGGCGGAGAAACAGTTTGCCCAGCTGCTTTCCGCGGCTGGGTTGGCCAGCGTGCAGTTCACGCAGCAGGTTACGGAAGCCGAACTCGCCAGATTTGTCCACGCGTTTCCCACTGGAAAAGCAAAGCCCACTGAACTTGCCGAACAATTGAAAGCCGCAATCGCGGATGCCCAGGGCATTCGCGTCAATGAAGTGTGCTTCGTGGCCACGGATTCGAGATTGAAAGAATCCAGCATGGCGGCGCAGCTTGCGGCGGCAACCCTGGGCGACCAACAGGATCAATTCCGCAAAATGCTGAACGATCCGAAGAAGCTGCTGGAGCTGATTGCTGCGGCGGAGGGATCGAAGACCGGTGCCGAAGCCGGCGCTGGCGGCGAAGGAGCCGGCCCCGGAGCAGGAGAAGGATGGGGCGGCGGAGCGGTGACCGCCGAAGGCAGCGGCGCATCAGGAATCGCGATAAGCGGCGCCGCTGGAGGAGGAGAGGCAGGCTGGGGTGCAGGGCTCGGCGCTGGAAGCGGATTGGGAAATAGTGGTCCTGGAGCGGGCCCGGGCATGGGACCAGGCCGGGGGATTGGAGCCGCAGGCGGCACGGGCCGGGGCAGCGGGGGTTTGGGAAGTGCAACGGGTCCTGCAGGAATCGGAAGCGGGCCAGGGTGGGGCGCGGGGCTTGGCGGTGGTATCGGAAAAGGGGCAGGTACCGGCGGCCGGATGTTTGGAGGTCCGGATGACGAATCGATCTATCGAATCCTGCGGGCGCTGGCGACGTTTGGGAGCATTGGAACGGGCACGAGTCCAACCGCGGCCACGGTGGAATTTCAGGATCAGGTGTCGCAACTGCCTGGCAAGGCGCAGGAGACGCTGAGAAATGCGCTCGCGGGGCTCGCCGAGCAAGGGAAGAACAAAAAGCTGGATGAGGGCGTGCTGGTGCAACTGGCGGAGCACTTGTCCATCCGGTTTGCCCTGGAACAATTCGAACGCGGGGACGTGAAGGTGAACGCGGTGCGGCAGATGTTGGACCGCATGAACCAGGAAATCGAACACCTGCGAAATATCCTGGGGCAGCACGAAGACAAAATGGCGGAAGCGGGAATTCTGGCGGAATCGCACCGGGAGATGCTGGACCGCGTCTTCTGGGCTTCGGTGCCGGAGAGCGCGAAACGGGAAGTGCTGCTGTCGGAGGAAGCGTGGTGCATTCCGCCGAAAAACGTTCAGTCTTACGTGGCGGAATTGCTGAAGCAGGGAGAAAATGCGGACGCGGTCAGCATTCTGCAGAACTACGCGAGTTGCGCGGATAACGAAGAGCCGGATGCGAGGAAGCGCGCGGCCACCGGGCTTTCGGAAATGGCCGGGTTGTATGCACAGGCGGGTCCGCGGCTGCTGCAGGATGCGCTGCGGCACATCGGGCTGCGGCTGAGCGTGGAGCAGGACCAGGATTTGCAATCGCTTGTGAGTGCGGCGTTCGTGCGGTTGAGCCAGGAAGCGGCGACGCACCGCCATTATGCGGCGATGTCCCAAGCGTTGAATCTGCTGGACGGAGTGGAATCGCAACGCCCGGGAATTGCGAAGACGCTGCGGACGAAGATGGGGATTGAAGAGCGGGTGCCGGAATTTGTGGAGGAGGCATTACGCGCAAGAGGACTGGCGGCTGGACTGACCGGAGTGCTCAAGCACTTGCCGCAAACGGCGATGGAGCAATTGTCCACGCGCTTCAATCGTTGCCAGTTCCGGAGCGATCTGGAGAATGTGGCGAGCCTGGCGCTGGAACTGGGCGAAGAGGCGCTGCAGTATTTGCGGGATACGGTGCGCGGCGGGCCGGTGGCGGAAGCGGCGGACATGGTTGGGTTGCTGACAAGGCTCGATATCCAGGCCGCGGAAGTTTTTCTGCCCGGGCGAATGAAGGATTTTCCACGAACGTCGCAGGACCGCGTCATCAGGCAAGTCGCGGGCTGCGGCGCGCACGGGAGTTGCCGCTTGCTGCTGGCTCTGCTGGACCACGTGGATCCGCTGGTGATGCCGCTGGTGATTGATGAAGTGGGGATAACCGGAGATCGCGATGCGCTCGGACGATTGCTGACCATCGCCGACGGGGATTTGCCGGCCGATGCAGCTCCTTATTTGCGGTTGAAGGCGCTGGAAGCATTGGGGAGATTGCGCGCGCCAGAGTCGACGAACACGCTGCGGCGAATTGTGGAAGCGAAGAAGATTTTCGGCTGGGCGAATCCCCAGGAATTGCGAATCGCGGCGTTTCAGGCGCTGGCGAAGATGGATCCGGAATGGGCGAGAAAGTTTTTGCCGGAGAGCGGCATCGAAATCGAGGATCTGACGCTGGAGCCGCTGGAGATACCTGTCGAGTCTAAGTTTGTGCGGCATCGCAGGCACGCGCGAATCCGGCTGCGGAAGAGCGTTGCGGCCGTGAGCACGAACCTGAAACAGAATTGCCGCTTGGAAATTAAGACGGCAAGCCTGGCAGGCGGACTGGCGACGACCAACATGCATCTGGCACCAGGAACGAAGGTGCAATTGCGAGTGCAACTGGGGTTGCGAAATGTGCAGGCGACGGCGTTGATGAGGGACTACCGGGCGCAGGATATGTCCTTTGAAATAATTGACATAGGGCTTGAAGAACGCGGAAGGTTGCGCAAGCTGCTGATGGAGAGCCTGGGAAAAGGTAACGCCGAGTAGACGCCTTAAGAAAAACCCGCCAGTCGGGGAATTGCAATTTGTCGATAGTACACAACCAGTAACTATTCGCAAGTACTACAACGCGGTACCTTTGAGGTATTTACCCTACACAATTTCCACTTTAATCTGCTTTTAACGATTTGTTACGCCCATGTGCGCCCTGTTGCGGGCGAGAAAGTCAGTAAGGGTGGTCTGCCTAAATGTCTAAGGGACGTCAAATCCGGATTTGCGCGGCATTGTGTGCCCTCGCAGCGTTGCTGACGGGAGCGCGGGCGGAAGAAACGCGCCAGGACTTCCCTGATAATCCGCGATTCACGGTGCAGAGGTTTCAGGACCAGGAGGGCATGGGCGCAATAACGGCAACCGCGCTGGGACAAGATGCGCAGGGATTTCTGTGGATCGGCACGCAGACGGGACTCTATCGCTACGATGGTACGCGCGCGAAAAAAATGCCCGAGGTGGAGAGCATCATCGGGCACTACGTTGTGGACCTTTTGATTGCCCCGGACGGCACACCGTGGTTTGCGGGAACTCGCGGAATCGCGTTTTACAAGGATGGGCAGTTTCAGAAACTGGAGATTCCAGCGAGTTCGATGCCGCTGTTGAACGGGGTGCAGATTTTTGCCGTGGACAGCCGGGGGATTGTTTACGCGCTGACGTACAAGCGCGGCCTGTTGAAACTTGATCCGAAGAATCCAGGCAAGACGGAAACCATCGCGCAAGGACTCGGCAATTGGGAAACGCCCGAGGGAATTGTCCGGTCGGTGGATGATTCGATCTGGTTTACGGCTGGGCGGAAGTTGGTGCACTTGAACGCGGGATCCCGGCAGATGGAAGTGGAGCCTGGGATCCGTCTGCCAAATGAGCGCGTAGTGGCACTGCAATTCGACGGCATTGGAATGCTTTGGCTACGGACCGCGACCCGGCTGGCCCGAGTGGACCTGCGCGACCGCAAACTGATATTTGAAGAGGAAGTAGCCGGCGAGGCGAACGAGGAAGAAGGGAAACCTTCGGTCGACGCCGAGGGGAAACTTTTGGTACCAAGTTCTGCGGGATTGTACTGGCAACAGAATGGCCAGTGGCGGCTGGTGAACGTGAAGCACGGGCTGGTTAGCAACCTGATTCAATGCGCGCTCGAAGACCGCGAAGGAACTTTGTGGGTGGGCGGCTCGGGCACGGGGCTGGACCGACTGACGGGAGTGCGCGAGTGGTCGGCGTGGACAACAGCGGAAGGATTGCCGGATAACTCAACTTGGACGACGCTCCGGGATCGCCAAGGACGGTTGTGGGTGAGCACGGCGCACGGAATCGGAATCTGGAACGGAGACACACGAAGCTGGGAAAACGTGCCTGCGCTGCGGGAACGTGTGGGGAGGCAGATCCGTCAGATGCAGCTTGCTCGGGATGGATCCATCTGGGCGCTGACTATCACGGGCGCGATTGTCCAGATTGACCCGGAATCTTACGCGACAACCACCATCGCGAATTTCCGGGGAAGAAATTTTGTGGCCATTCAGGCTGCGCCGGACGGCAGTATCTGGGCGACCACGCGCGCGCGCCTGATACGATTCGTGCCCCGCGGACCGGCCACAATGCCGGTGGAAGTCCCGCTGCCTGCAATGGATGAAGCGGAGATCGAGTATCTGACCTTCTCCCCGAAAGGTGTGCTGTGGGCGACTGGCCCCGGGACACTGTACCGCTACGACGGCAAAAACTGGAGAGTCCTGAAGGTGAAGGACGGCTTGAACGGCCAGACGATGACGAGCCTTGCCGCGCCCAACGACGACGAGGTCTGGGTGGCGTACAACGACGTTGTGGGTGTGACGCACGTAACGCTGGGGCCGGGCGGGGTGCCTCGATTTGAATTTCGCGATTGGGATCGGACGGTGGTGGGGCGCGACGCGGAGAACCGAATTTGGTTCAACGGGACGGATGGAATCGTCATTCTCTGGCCGGACGGCCATCTGCAGCGGCTAAACCATGCGAATGGATTGATCTGGGATGATTTAAGTCCGTGGACGGGAACGCGGGAAGAAGCGGATGGAAGCTACCTGATTGCGACGTCGCGGGGATTGTCGCGATACAAGCCGGTGGGCGAGGCGAAAAAAGCCGCTTCGCCGAATGTGGTGCTGACTTCGGTTTCACTGGGCGGCACGGAACGCAGTGTGGACCAGAAGTCCTTTGTGGATTCGATCGACGGATCCCTGATGGTGCAATTTTCGCCGATGGTGCTGGATACGCCGGAAGAGGTGTCTTGCCGCTACCAGTTGAACGGACTGGAGAAACATCCGACGGAAACGCTCCAGCGCGAAGTGCGCTACGGCGGGTTGCCACCGGGAAGTTACGAGTTCTGGGTGCAGTGCAAACAGGCGGATGCGCCGAATTATTCCGCGAAGACGAGTTTTTATTTCCGGGTGCTGCCGAATGTGTGGCAATCCAGTTGGATCCGGGGTTTGGCGGTTGTGGGGTTAATGGGCGGCATCTGGGCTTTCGTTTCGCTGCGAACGCGAACGCTGAACCGGCGAAAGAGCGAACTGGAGCAGGCGGTGGCGCAGCGAAGCGCGGAATTGCTGCAGAAGAATAAGGAATTGGAACAGATCTCGCTGACCGATCCATTGACGGGTACGCGGAACCGGCGCTATTTCTACGAAACGATCCCCACGGATCAAGCGCAAACGTTGCGATCGCATCAGAGGTTCGGCGATGCGCAGAAGGCGGGTGCGGCGCCACGGGAACTGATTTTTGTGCTGGTGGACATCGACCGGTTCAAGCGTGTGAACGACGAGATGGGCCACGCGGCAGGCGACAAGCTGCTGCAGGAAGTGGCGAAGCGCATCGGATCTGTGATGCGGCGTTCGGACGACCTGGTGCGATGGGGCGGGGAAGAGTTCCTGCTGGTTTGCCGGACGACGGACCGCGCGAATGCGGGGCTGCTATGCACGCGCGTACTGGAAGCCGTGCGCGACCTGCCGTTTGATGTCGGCAACGGAGTGCAGTTGCACAAGACGTGTTCGATCGGATGGGCGCCGTATCCGTGGATGCCCGGGGACTCGCAGATGCTCTCGATTGACAACGTGATCGAGCTGGCAGACAAGGCGCTGTACCTGGCGAAGCGCGAGGGACGCAACCGGAGTTATGGACTGGTGCCGGCACCGACCGCGAAGACTTCAGAAAAGAGCATTTCGATCGAGAACCTGCGCGATTGCCCGCCGGAGCTGGTGCAGATCGTTTGATTGCCAAGATTTCCCGATAGTCCAGTTATTTTGCAGCTTTGCGAGCGAGAGGTTGCGGTCGATTCCCCGAGGTTTACTTCAGTGGGGCAGGCATTTCGCGACGATCAGCGTAATGTCGTCATGTTGTTCATGGGGGCTGAACCGGCGAACTTCGTCCACCACGGAAGAGAGCAGTTCGCACGGTGGAAGGGCCCGGTGGCGGCGCAGGGCTTCCACCAGGCGCTCTTCACCAAACTCTTCGCGATGCGGGCTGAAGGCTTCGGTGATGCCATCGGTGTATAGCGCCAGAGTGTCTCCGGGAAAGAGTTGGCTTTCCTCCACTTCGCATTCCCACTCCTTGAAAGCGCCGAGAATCGTCGCTGTGGAGCTGAGCCGATCGAGGGAATCATCAGCGCGAAGGAGCAGTGCCGAGAGATGGCCGCAATTGATGTAGCGAAGGCGGCGAGCCGTGTCGTCATATTCGGCGAAGAAAAGCGTGGCGAAGGAACCGCCTGAAGTGTTCTGGCAGAAAAGCTGATTCACCGAGCAGAGAAAACGCTGGGGCTGATCCAATGCGATAGCGGACTGGCTGCGAAGGTTGGCCTGGAGATTGGCCATCAAGAGAGCCGCCGCGATGCCTTTTCCCGAAATGTCGCCAACGACCAGGCCGAGGCGCTCTCCACCCAGGTCGAGAAAATCGTAGTAGTCGCCGCCAACCTGGCGCGCCTGGTGGCAGATGCCGGCGTATTCGAGCGTCCGCAGGCGGGGGAGTGTCTGCGGGAAGAGCCGGGATTGCACCTGCTGCGCGATTTCGAGTTCCTGCGCGGCGTGGCGTTCGGCCTCTTGACGGTCGGCGATTGCGCGGCGCTGCGTCTCTACGGCGTGAGTGACTTCATCAAAGCTGACAAGCGAAAATGTGTTGCCGTCGGGATCCCGGAAGCGGCTGAAGACGGCTCCCCAGATCGGCGGAGCATGATCGTTGGGAGCACCGGCATCATTTGAGAGCGACGGCTTCAATTGCAAAGCGTGCTTGAAGCGCCGGAGACGCGGGTTGGAAAGAAAATGGACGCCGCGTTTGCTCCATTCGCGGAATTTTGCAAGCACGTCTTCGGTGACGAAGGTTACGTGGGATGCGCGGCCAATTTGTTTGAACTGTTCGGAGTCCGTGCGCGGCACGATCAAGGTTAAGTTGGCTGTGCCGTCAGGCGGAGAGACCACCACCCATGGCTGCCCGGTTTTCCCAGGTTGCGAGCGTCCGTCAAAGACAATCTGAAAGCCGAGCAGGTCCAGATAGAACTCCAGGCTTCGATCGAGATTCCGCACATAGACCATCACTGACTGCAGGCGCAGGAAAGGTTCCTGGCGTGGCAGGTTACTGTTTGCGGTGTCTGTCAAGTGGGGCCCCGAACTAGCCATGGGCGCATTATATAGGGCCGCGGGATATTTTATGAGGCACCTTGTGGTTTTGCTCCGGCGAGGAAGAGAGCCGTGTGCGTCTCGGCTGGCGTTCCAGTGTGGCAGCGGGTGTTGCCCTAACTAGTTCGTATCGTTTTATGCACACTACCGTGTCCTAGGCCCTTGTCACCCGCGCCGCATTGAGTTGGGATAGAAGGGTAGTTTCCAATTCAATTGAACCGGCAGGTACGGCATGAAACTCTTGGCTTTCTGCGGTGGCAGCGTGCTTTGCTTTTTGTTTTCTTTCCCAGCAAGTGCGCAGAGCACGGGGCGGATCGATTGCGCGCGGGACGGCGGGTATGTCTATCTATATAGCTCGATGACCACGCTGGAAGTGCGCATGACGTTGCAGTGCGGCGAGGTTGTGCGCGTCACTGGGCGCAGCGACGATTACTACAGCGTGCGGACTGCCGCTGGCGAGGCTGGGTTTGTTCCGCGGACAAGCGTCTCTTTGCTCAAGGATCAGCCGGGGACCGGCTTGCCAGCGCCGGCAGCGAAGGCGCCCGCGCGGGAACGCACCCACTACGATGAGCCGCGGAACGAGGTGGCTGGACCTGCACACACTGGCACGGGTGCGTTCGCGCTGGCAAATAACACGCCCGTTCGCGTGAAACTGAGCAAAACAATCTCGTCGGCGACGGCCCATGTGGGTGATGCGGTCGAGCTTGAAGTTGTGGAAGACGTGATCGTCGATGGCGTCACCGTATTGTCGGTGGGATCGAAGGTGAGCGGCGTCATCGCCGAAGCGGAACCCAAGAAGCGTTTCGGCCACGGCGGCAAGTTGGCGTTCAGCATTACCTCGATCGCATTGGCCGATGGAGAGCAAGTGAAGGTCCGCTGCTACCAGGAGGCTTCTGGCTCCTCCAATACCTCCTCGGACGCGGTTCTACCGCTCAATTCGGGCAAAGATGTTGCGATTCCCAAGGACGTGGAATTCACGGTGCTCGTGGACGGCGAAGCGCGCCTGAAACGCGAAAGTTTCGAGACTCCGAAAACTCATCCGACCAGTTCTCCCGCCACCACCGGACAAAAAACCGAACAGGCCCACTGATTACTCGTTCCACAGCGGAACAGACATTTTATCTGGGGAAGTTGGAGTGAAGTCTTTCTAGGTAAACCGGCGCCGGGATGGTCCACGCTCATCATCATCTTGAACGTCCGCTTCAGGGATTGCGTCACCTTCTGCTATCGGAGTAAGGACGTCCCGCGCGAGCGTTGCGTCTTCGTCGCGCACCAGAATCTTAAACCCGGCGCCGGTCCACGCAAGGTGTTCACGCATTCCTCCTGCGGTGTCAGCTTGGATTAGGGCCTGGATGCCAGCATCCTCCAGCATGCCCCTGGCCAGGTCCGCCTCAGGGCGGTTGCCGTAGGACCGGACGACAACGAGCTTACTGTGATCCATAGCAGAATTATATGCCCGCGGGG
>Ga0137403_10006618_pt1 | contig 13226 bp, 8 predicted proteins | sample CZOMad2_1_16fung_FD_122057 | JGI IMG/M metagenome (GOLD analysis project Ga0137403, IMG submission 122057) | Vadose zone soil fungal communities from Angelo Coast Range Reserve, California, USA - CZOMad2_1_16fungal (Hybrid Assembly) | ecosystem: Environmental > Terrestrial > Soil > Vadose zone... | reverse complement strand
CCTCGAGCCCGCTCGACCAGTTGGGGCCCATGCTGTAAGGACACGCGGCAAACCAGCTCTCCAGGTGCTGCCAGATGACGTGGAAATACCGCACGTCGCGGCTGAGCGCATACGCCTGTGCCAGCGTCACCAGGTGCAAATGCCGGTTGAGCTCCCATAGATACTTGATGTCTCCGACCAGCCGGGGGTTGCGGTAATCGAGCAGCTTGCCGAATTTGAGAGGCGCTTCCACGCCGGTCTTGGGATCGCGATTCCAGCGCGGCGGCGTGCCGGGATCGACGTCTTGCAAGGCGAACACATCCAGCCTGCCCGCCGCAAGGCGGTCGGCGGCGGCGAGGTAGCTCGCGGCATCGACTCTCGCCGCGGCGTGCACCCAAGGGCGAGGTGTAGTCGCAAGATCCGGCGGCGGAACCGCCTCCGAGCCGGCCAGCCCAGCGCGTTCCGCTTGCATCGACAGCGTGCGAAGAAGGCGATGCGAAACTTCCATGGGCGTCATGCAGCGCAACCGGTTGAGACGCCACCGCAACCATTGCTTTATTCCCGCTCCCTGAGAAGAGGAATCGAGCCGGGGTCCAGGTTCTACCCATTCGTGTCCGGGCATATCGCTGTTCCAGAATGGCGTAGACACGGTGCTACGACCCGCCTTTCTGCAGGATGTACGTAATACGATGCAAGAAAATCTCGCGCAGACCCGGTATATTTGTCGCGACCCCGAATGGGCGCGACAAGAGTGCCAGCGCCCGCACTTTGGAAACGTTACGACCGATACTTCCGATCGGTTTTCTGCTGTGCAGAACGACTTTCCAGTCGTGGTCGCGGACGAAGCGACGGAACTGCGCAAGGGTCGTCCCGTTGATGGTGTTGCCTCTTTCCCAGGGTTCCATTTTCGGCGACGAGCGCTTATACCAATACGCCTCTTCTCCACGCTCTTCGAGAATTTCGTTGTAGGCCCGCACCAGTGTCTCTCCGCTGAACAGGTAGTGAATGCATGGGAGTCTCGTTGCCAGCGCCAGGTGATGTTCGGTCGGATGAAAATAGCCGGGAAACACGACGAAGAGCCTGCCCCCTTTCTTCAGGACACGGTGGCATTCCCCCAGGGCATATTGCACATTCTGCACGTGCTCGAAAACATCGTAGGACAAGATGGCGTCGAGGCTGTTGTCCTCAAAAGGCAATTCTTCCCCTACCGCCACGCGATAGTCGGCAGAGATTTTCTTCAGGCGCGCGAACTGCGTCGCAGCGTCGATGAATTCCTGCTTCACGTCGATGCCCGTAAGAAAGCCGAGCTCGTACCGCTCGAACCAGGCTGCGCCTCGCCCGCCCGTGAAACAGCCCAGATCGAGGGCAACTTTCCCCTGCAGGAGCGGGGCCAGGTCTATTCCAAAATAATGGTCCCAGGGATAGGCGAGCTCGTTCCGGTATTTGCTCTCGGAGGACGCGAGCATGATCGCCTCGCGTTCCGCTTCGGTCCCGTTGACGAAGACCGCATGCCGAAACACCTCCTGGAATTCGCCCGCATTTTCCCCGGGCGGCGGCGGGAAGGCCTCCCACCTTTTCATGAGCGACTTGGCGAGTTGAACGTTCATCATGAATGCCTACTCCTCCGGTTTCAGCGCCGGCTGCGAAGTTCGGGCACCGCGGCCGGTGTGCTCCTCAGCAGGTCCTTTGCCACATCCAACACCTTCCCGCAGCCGATTTCGATCGCGAATTCCCGCGGCGCGCGCTCTCGCACCCGTTCGCTGATCCGCCGCCGCAGGCTTTCGTCCTCCAGGAGCCGGCAGATGCGGTCGGCCAGCTGGGACGGTTCTTTCGTTGCGACCAGGAAGCCGTCCTCCCCTTCCTTCACGAAATCCGGGATCGCGCCTACGGCGGTAGCGACGACGGGAAGCCCCGCGGCCATGGCCTCCGGAATCACGAGCGGAAACGCTTCGGTCCAGGACGGCACCACGATCATTTTCGAGGTGACGAACGCGGCGGCCTTGTCGCGGCCCTCGAGGGAACCCAGAAAAGTGAGGCGCGCCGCGATGCCGCGGCGCCCGGCCTCGGCACGAATCACAGGTTCCATCGCATCGTTCTCGGCGACGCCTACCAGTACGAAGCGCGCTTCGGGATGGCGCTCGATCACCCCGGGGATGGCGTCGAACAGATCGTAAATACCCTTGGGCGCGGACAGCCGCCCGACGAACAGCACGGCGCGCTCGCCGGACGCGAGCCACGGTGCGGGTGTATTGGCGGGCATGTTGCGAAAGAGGGCGACGTCCGCCACGTTGGATACCCAGACGAGGTCGTCGCGCTTCCACGCCTTGCCCATCTCCCGTTGATAGGTGGGGCTGAGCACGATCACGCGGTGAGCCGCTGACATCAAGAACCGGCAGACTGCACGACCGATGCGCGTCTCACCCGAAGGAAAGCGCGCGTGCAAGGTGCCGTGATAGTGGCAGATGACCCTGGCGCCGAAAAGGCGTGCGGTCACCATGAACATCCAGTCACGCAGAATCGACAGGCTCGAGGTGGCGTGAACGAGCGCCGCGTCGGGCCGCACCCGGACGAGCATTCGAATCAGCTGCAGGAAGTCGCGCGCAAAGTAGAACGGCGTCTTCCAGGTGGGGTTCTCGACCGCCCAGCGCAGCTCGCGCTTCGAGGTGTCTACCGGGTGCACATCGAACTCTCGCGCCAGGCTCGAATGGAGCTGCATGTCGACGATGAGCTGCACGCCGCCAAGCGGCGGCGGCAGCGGGCCGATGAGAAGGAGACGGGGGCGTGGTACGGCCATGTCAGACGATCCCGAACGGGAATCGCGGCTCCATCTTCACGATGCGGCGCTCGACGATGGACCGGTGCGCGGCGAGCAGCGCCTGCGCCGAAACGAGAAAGCTGTCGGTGTAGTCCACCGCGCCTGGCACGCGGGAAAACTGCGCGACCATCGCCTGGAGCATCGCTTTCTGGCCCAGATCGGGCTGGAGCACACGCATGCCGCCGCCCGCGCCACCGCGAAGGATGAGCTGGCGAAAGCCGACGATCGTGGCGGAGCGCCCGCCGCCGAGGATGTCGATGGTCTCGTGCTCCAGGCCCTTCTGGCTGCCGCACACGTAGTGCACCACCCCCAAGCCCCCGTTCGCGAAACGCAGCGTGATCGCCCAGCTCTCCTCGCGGTGTCCGGGGTCGGGCGTGGCGAATGCGCCGACCTCGACCGGCAAGCTCTGTGCGAGGTAGATCGCGAGATCGATGAAGTGGCAGACGTCACCGAAAAGAATTCCGCCGCCCGCAAGCTTGTCCTGGTACCAGCTGTCGGCTGGCACACCTGCCGAACGCACGGTGCAAGTGACTTGCCGCACTTCGACCCCTTTGAAGTGGGCGAGCGCGCGCTGGCTCAAGGTACTGAAGCGGCGGTTGTGGCCGATCCAGAGGGTCGGGCCGCCCGCGCCGCGCGTGCCCAGCGCGGCGGCGACGGGTGCAAGCTGCTCCTCACTCATCGAGAGCGGCTTCTCGACGTAGGCGTGCTTGCCGGCTTGAAGCGCCAGAGCGGCGTAGCGGGCGTGGCTGTCGTGACGGGTCGCCACCATGATCGCGTTGATCTCGCGATCGCGAAGCAGCTCGCCCGCGTCGGTGGTCGCCTTGCGGAAGCCGTATCGTTTGGCGAGGGCCTCGGCGTTGGGGCCTTTGGTCGTGCAGATACCTTCGAGGCTCAGGTCGGCGAGGGAGGGAAAACACGGCATGAGCATGGACTTTGCGTAGTTGCCCGCGCCGATCTGTCCGAGCCGCACCGCGCCGCGCGGCTGCTCGCCCCCAAAGGTGAGAGTACGCGGCTGCAATTCGAACACACCTTTCTCGGGCTCGGGGTACTCGAACACGATGCCCACGGCCTGATTCAGCTCGCCGCTCGCGATCCTGTCGAACACCGGAATCGCTTCCGAGAACGGGAACCGGTGGGTGATGAGGCGCGGCACCGCGAGCTTGCCCTGCGCGATCAGGTCGAGAAAGGCTTGCATGTTCCGGTTGGCGGTCCACCGCACGTAGCCGATCGGGTAGTCATTGCCGCGCGTGAAATAATCCGGCTCGTTGATCCCTGCCCCCATCGCGCGGCTGAAGAGGAAATCGATCTCCTTGCCGAACCAGGTGCGCCATTCCAACTGGATCGCGGTGTTGCCCAGGCACACCACGCGGCCGCGGTCGCGCACCAGCATGGCTGCGAGCTCGATCGGTCCGAGGTCCTTTGTGGAGGCGGTGAGCAACACCGCATCGACACCGAGACCGGCGCTCGCGCGCAGCGTGTGGTGGAGGGCCTCGTCCGGCTCCGGACCGCAAGCCGCCTCGGCCCCGTTCTCCGTCGCGAGCGCGCACTTGCCCGGGTCGGGGTCCACTCCGATCACGCGGCATCCGTTCGCGCGGCAGAGCTGTACGAGGAACTGGCCGAGCAGGCCAAGCCCGACGATGGCGACGCTTTCGCCCAGCTCGAGCTTCGCCTGGCGGATTGCCTGGAGGGCGATCGCGCCCACCGCGCTCGAGCTGGCGGCCTCGAGACTCACGTTGGCCGGAACGCGCACCACCAGGTTCCGCGGCACGGCGTTGTACTCGGCGTGCGTCGCCACGCCTTCCCCGATGCAGGCTACGCGGTCATCCACGCGGAGCTCGTCCACGTCGGAACCCACTTCCACGACGGTTCCGGCGCAACTGTAACCGAGAGTGGCCGGGGCCTTGAGCCGCTCCTGCACTTTCCGGAGCGTGGGGACCAGGCCCTGCTCGCGGAGCGTGTTGAGTACCAGCCTGACCTGATCGGGCCGCTGTCTCCCTTTCTCCACGAGGCTCATGCGCGCCTGCGAGACCTTCATCTTTTCGGTGCCCACGCTCACGAACGAGTAGTGGCTGCGCACGAGCACGTCACCCGCGCCGACCGCGGGGATGGGCACCTCGCCGATATCCAGGGCGCCGTTGCGAAGGTACTGGCGGACTTGCTTCATGTCGTTCTCGAAAAAGCCGCGGGAAAGAGGCTCGGCTGCATCATCGGTCCCGGAAAATGTCCGCGCATCACGCAGCCAGCAGCGTACGCAGAGAGGGGGCGAAGTCCGCCTTGACCCTGTCCACCGCCGCTTCGCTGCCGTCGTCGTCCACGAACAGCCGGTGCCAGATTTCCAGGGCGAGCATCAACCAGATCCCCTGCTCCCGGTCGACGCGGCCCCCGACGTGATCGCGCACGATGCCGCGCACCACGTCGGCATCGTAGTAACCGCGGTCCAGGCAGCGATCGGAAAGCAGCACGTCGTCTATCAACCCGCGCCACGGCCCGGCGAACCAGCGCGTCAGAGGAACGGTGAAACCCACTTTGCGGCGGTAAATGGTCTCCCGCGGGATGTACCGCTCAGCGAGCCGCTTGAGCACGATCTTCGAGCTCAAACCGCTGACCTTCAGGTGCTGCGGCAAGCTCGCGGCGAATTCGACGACCTTATGATCGAGGAATGGCACGCGGGCCTCGATCCCGGCTCCCATGCTCATCCGGTCGCTCTTGACCAAGATGTCGTCCACCAACCGGGTATGTACGTCGCAATAGAGGAAGCGATCGAGAGCACTGCTGCTGCCGCAGCTGTTGACGATTTCGTCGAAAGTTTGGGCCAGTCCGCCATCGCCGATCTCGTTTCGCATCGCGTCGGAAAGCACGCTGGCCTGAAGCTCGGTGTCGAAGCCCCCGTACCACGACGCGAAGCGGCGCGGAGCATCGGCGATCGCGAGGATCTCCGCCATGCTGCGCAGACGCCGGCCTTTGAACGGCAGGCCGCTGGCGAGGCCGCGCAACAGAACGTTTCGAACTCCGGAATGCATCCAGTCGAGCGCCGCGGAGAACTGGTCGAACATGTACTTGGAGTAACCGCCGAATTGTTCGTCGGCCCCTTCCCCGCACAGCATCACGCTCACGTGCTTTTTCGCCTCGCGGCACATGAAATAGGTGGGGATTCCGGGAGGCTCGCCCATCGGTTCGTCGTAGATCCAGGCGAGGAAAGGCAGTTCCTCGGCGAAATCCTTGAAGCCCACCGTGATCTCGTGGTGCTCGGTGCCGTAGCGTTCCGCCACCTTGCGCGCGTAACCGAGCTCGCTGAACTCGGCGACGTCGAAACCCACGGAAAAAGTCTTCACCCGCGCCGGATCTCCTTTTTCACGGCGCAGGCTATCCATCAGAGCGACCACGACGCTGCTGTCGACGCCACCGGAGAGCTGCACGCCCAGCGGCACATCCGACATCAACTGCATGTCCACGGTGCGCTTGAGCAGCGTATCCAGCTGCTCCGTCGCCTCTTCGAGATCGACTTGCTCGGACCGGTAACGCACATCCCAGTAACGCTGCGGCGCCGCGGGCACGCAGCCGTTCACGTCAACCGTCATGCAGCATCCTTCCGGCAGGCGCGACACCCCGTCGAACATCGTATCCGGGCGCGACACGTACCGGGTCACCAGAACCTGCGCGACGCCTGCCCGGTTCACCTTGCGGTCGCGCAAGGCGGGATGGCGCAGCAGGGATTTCATTTCGCTCGCAAACAACAGCGCGTTGCCGTCGCTCCACCAGTAGAGCGGCTTGACCCCCATCGGATCTCGGGCGAGTGAGAGGGTGCGTTCGACGGTATCGTATACAGCGAAGGCGAAGATGCCCTGCAAACGCGCGGCCAGCCCGTTAAGACCCCACTGCTCGTAGCCGTGCACCAGAACCTCGGTATCGCTGCGGGTCTTGAAACGATGACCCTGCGCCTCGAGGTCGGCACGCAAGGCGACGAAGTTGTAGATCTCGCCGTTGAAGACGGTCCAGATGGTCCCGTCCTCGTTGCACATCGGTTGGTCGCCGGTGTGCAGGTCGACGATGGCGAGGCGCCGGTGGCCGAGCCAGCAAAGATCGTCCGCGGAGCGCCACTGGCCTTCTCCGTCCGGTCCCCGCCTGCGGATCGCCGCCAGCATCTCCCGCGCTACATTAGGCGAGATCGGCGCGGAGTTCTCCGGGCGCAACCTCAGATAACCGGCGATTCCGCACATGCCGCTGACTCCGATTGCATTGGAGGGTAAGTGGGGGAATGCCGATCAGACATTGCAGACCACGCCCTTGAACTTGCCGTTCCTGGTTCGGGGAATCGAGTCAACCAGCCGTATTTCCAGCGCGATCGCGTCGCCGAGGCGGTAACGGGCATTGCTCTGCAGGGTTTCCCGAGTGCGTTCGTTGAATGCCGGAGAAGGAACTACAAGCATTGCTAGCGTATCGAGACGATCCTGGCGAATCTGCGCTTCGAGTATTCCCTCCACGCCCTTGAAAAGATGGTCGAGACGGCCGATCGAGCGCCCATCTGACAGCTTGATCGAATCGTCGACCCGGCCGATGATCCGCTCGATCAGCGGGAACGACCGCCCGCAGGAGCACCGTTCATTCGCCCGCGCAGGCCGCACCAGATCTCCGCAACGATAGCGGATCAAAGGCATCGACAGGTTGTTGAAACCGGTGCCTACGAGCTCGAACAAGCCGTCTTCAGCCGGCAACATCTCTACGAAAGAATAGTCGGACAAGAGGTGATGGCGACCCTGCTCGCAAGTGCCGATGGCGGCGACGCGCTCGAACTGACCGTACCAGTCGAAGACCCGGCAGCCGAAGGCGTTCTCGATTTCCCGCCGGCGGACTTCTGAAAGCGTTTCGGATGAAGTCACGATGCCGCGCAGAGAACTCCCGCGGTAGCGAACCCCCGCGCTCAGCATCCAGGTGGCGAGAAACCCGATGGAAGACGGGTAGGCCTGGATCACCACCGGATCAAAACCTGCAAGTGAATCGAGGCAGGATGGCGCCGCCGATTCCGACAAATGATAGGAAGAGAGCATCAACATGTTCTCCGCCCGATTCACGCGCCAGTAAGGCGGTTTCTCCTGGGTCGCGGGGACGATCATGTCGCCCCGCATCCACGCCCGCCGGTCACCCCGGCGCAGGCCCGCCCAAGTGAGCTGCCGCCAGATGAATGCGTTTTCCCGGTTGATTGCGGCCAGGTCCTGGTAGAGGCTGAGCGGTGCCCCCGTGGTTCCGCTTGTGCTTCCCGAGAACAGCGGCCCCTGCTTTCTCCCGGAGATGAGTGATTTACCGGCTTCGCGCACCTCGGCTTTGTCTATCAGGGGCAGCTTCGCGAGCGCTTCCGGAAACTCCAGCTTCTCGAAATCCAGATCCAGAGAGCGGTACTTGCTCCGATAATACGGAACATCGCGTACCGCGGATTCCGCGATCATCCGCAGTTTTTCGGACTGGAAATTGCGAAGCTGCCGCTCTGACCACCATTCGCTCTTATGAATTTCGTCAGCCATGGCTTCAAACGCGCGCCCCTCCCGCATCGTGCTGCGCAACGAGGATTTGGCCGAAAGGAGCAGCTCCTGCGCCCAGACCGGACTGTGGCGATATGCGAAGGAACTCGACATAAAGAGCTATGATTTCCGCCCGGCCGAAGCATGAAGCGGCCGGCACCTGTTGAAGTGGCGCCCGAACACCGGACTCTGAACGTCCGGCTCGGACGTCACGCGATGCCGCAGGTCGTCAATCGATCCACCCCTCTCCGGGACAATCGACTCGGCTCACGGGGTGACATCAAACGCGTCGACCAGGACCCAGGCATCCGTCGCGAGCGGGTTCTTGCCTATCACCTGGATCGTCAGCGTATGCGTCCCCGCAGCCAGGCCGCTCGTCGTGAAGTCGGTATGCTGGGGCCCTTCCGTCTGCGAGTACGTATCGAAGTCCTCGACGAAGGCTCCATCCACGAAGATGCGGGCGATCCCGCACTGGGGTCCGCGCGCTCCGATCCAGCTGATCCCCGTGCCGGTGAAAGTGATGGTCGCTTGCGCACCCAGCGTATTCGATTCTGCGGTGACTCCCTCACTGTATGCCTTGTCCCGATTGCCCTGAATCCAACCGGGGCCGTAGGCGATGGCCGGATCCGTATCCTGGTGGCGCGTTCCAGACGTCCTCACCTCGAACGCATCCACCACGATCAGGGCATTCTGCGAGAACGCGTTTTGCTGACCGGTCCCTTCGATCGTCAAAGTATGGCTCGTGTCGGCCAGGCCCGTTGCCGCGAATACCTCCGCCTGGATTTGCTCCGTGGGCGAATACAGATCGACCACGGAGACCAAGACGCCATCCAGGGATACGCGAGCGATCCCGCTCTGGGTTCCGCGTGCGCCGATCCAGCTGATCCCCGTCCCGGTGAAGGTGAAGGTCGCTTGCGCGCCCGGCGTCGTCGACAACCGGGCGGCCCCGGCGCTCCACGTTCTGAGCGAAGCGCCCTGAGTCCAACCCGTGGTGACTCCGGGGATCAACGTGACGACCGGATTGTCCTGAACCCAACCGGCAGAGTAGGTGACGGACGGGTCCGTTTCCTGCAAGCGCGAAATCGCCACGGCCGGCACGTCGAACGCATCCACGACGATGAGGGCACCCGCCGCGGACGCGTTTTGCCGGCCGGTTACTTCGATGGTGAACGTGTGGCTCGCGTCGGCCAGGCCGATGGCCGCGAACATCGGCACTCGGACTTCCTGGCTCTTTGAATATGTATCGACCTCGGCCACGAACACTCCATCCAGGAACACGCGGGCGATTCCGGTCTGGGGCGTGCGGCCGCCGATCCAGCCGACCGAGGTCCCGGTGAAAGTTATCGTCGCTTGGGCGCCCGGTGCGCTCGAGACTGCAGCGGTCCCGCCGCTCCAGGTTCCGCTGGTGTCGCCCTGCGTCCAGCCGACCGTGTAGCTCACGGACGGATTGGTCTCCTCGAAGCGCGCCGGCCCAGCGTTGGTTTGAGCGAAAGCCTGAGGAGAGATGCAAGCCAGACCGAAAATCGCCGATACAGCCGCCGCGTAGACGCGCCTGCCAATCTTCGCCATGTCCATGGTTTGTCCCGAGAGTGCTTTACCAGAAGCCCTGATCATGATCCCCGACTATTAAGAGGCGGTGATCCGTCACAGGCCGAAGGAACTATGAAGAACTATGAAGTCGCCGTGAGCGCTGGGTGCGTCGCGGCGGGAGCAATGCAGGTCGGCCAGATCTTCCCCGGCCGACCGACAAGCATCGCTACCCCTCCACAAACAAGGCGGGGCAGGAACCTCCGAAGAATCCCGTGGTCGAGGGGTTGGGTTTATGGAGTTGGATATTTCCGCCTCCGGCGCCCGAACCGCCCAATGTGTGATCCAAATCGAATTCGGTCGTATAGACGATGACGCCGAATTGCGTCAGCCGAATCATGAACTGATCGTCGACGCCCGGTTCGCCCGTGTCCCTGGCTGCGACGACCCAATCGACGTCACCGACAAGGTTCGTCCTCGCCGTGCCGCAAATGAAGCGGGCCCCGGTCGGCCGGCCGTTGGCGTCGGTACTCGAGTCGATCTCCGTGTACGCCGTGATGCTGGTCCAGTGGACGTTCAGGCCGATGCCGTGGTCGATGTACTCCAGATGTCCCCAGGTCGGCGAGCCGTCCTTGCATCCGCCCCCGACGCCGAAGTTTCCCTTCGCGCCGGTGTCGCGGACGATGAAGCCGCCGCCGGTCAGGAAATCGCACTGCCAAGCAGCCGCAGAGCCGCTCGCGAGCGCGAGCGCAAGCGCCGCGACTCCAAACGCATAACGAGTCCAAATTCTACGCATTGTCATTTCTCCATTCGCATGGTGAGATCATTCGGTCTTGCTCGGAAACGCCCTCAGCGGCTCGCCTGGACGGCTTTCGCGCTGCCGCCGCTCAGGCCGGCTGTCGCGGATGCGACCGCAACGTCCGCAACGCCGGAAACGATCGCGTGAAGCGCATTCACCACCAGGGTTCCGTCCGGCAAGGTTCGCTGTTCGTTGAGCACCACCAGGCCTCCGGGGATACCGATCGTCTGGTTCGGGTCTCCGGTCACGGGGACGGGCGCCCCGTTGATCGAGAGGCCATCGATATTCGAGCCGCCAACGGCGCCGCCGGCGACTGCCGACGCTCTTGACATCACGAAGTCGGCGCCTATGCTGGTTCCGGCGACATTCAGGGCGAGGGCGGCAAGCGAGGCTTCGGAGTCGATTTGATCCGGATAGCCGATAGTCACCGCGTGAAGAACCTCTCCCGTGAGCAGCGAGGGAACGCCTCCTGTCGTATCGGACGCCTGCAAAACGCCACTCGTCCCTGCTACGAGCGTTCCGGTGCCGCCCAGCACCGTCGTCACACCGAGTAGCGTGCCCACGGGCCCAGGGATCGGCGCCGGAACGGGGAGAGGGGGGAGAAGCTGCGCGCTGCTCACTGCAGGCCATAGGCACAGCCCGCCCAAGACTGCAAGGACGGCTGCGGTCGAACTCAAACGGGACGAATTTCTGTGGCGCATGGTAAATCTCCTTTCAGTTTCGGACTGCCTGGAAAGATTCGTGCTTCATGGCGTGACGTCGAAGGCATCGACCACGATGGAGACACCCAGCGAAGCCGGATTCTTCGACCCCGTCACTTCGATAATCAGCGTATGGCTCTGGTTGGTCAGGCCCGGTAACGTGAAGACCGCTTCCTGGGGGCCTTCCGAGGGCGAGGGGATAAACATATCGAGAGAATCCGCAACGACCGTTCCGTCCAGGATCACGCGGGCGATCCCGGCCTGCGGCCCGCGATAGCCGATCCAGCGCACCGACGTCCCGGTAAAGGTGAACGTGGCACGATCACCCGGGATCGTGGACACCGCTGCGGTCCCCTCGCTATACGGATGGTCCCGATTGCCCTGCAACCAACCGGCGCTGTAGGTGATGGCCGGATCGGTCTCCTCGCGGCGCGTCCCCGACGTGATCACGTCGAACGCATCCACGACGACGATGGCAGTCGCCGCGGCCGGGTCTTGCCGGCCGGTCACTTCGATCGTCAAGGTGTGGCTCGTGTCGGCAAGGCCCGCAGACCTGAAGTGTTCCGCCTGGAATACGTTTTGGTGGGCCGCGTCAGGGGAGGGAGCATAGGTGTCAACCTCCTTCATGAAGGCCCCATCCAGAAATACGCGAGCGATCCCGCCGTTCTGGGGACCAAGCTCGCCGAGCCAGCGCACCCCCGTACCGGTGAAGGTGAACGTGGCTTGATCGCCCGAGGTCAGCGAGCCCGCGGCGGTCCCGCCGCTCCATTCAACGCTGCTCCTATCACCCTGAACCCATCCGGCACCGGAGAAAACGACCTTCGGATCCGTATCCTGCAGGCGCGAGATCGTCACGGCGGGCACGTCGAACGCGTCCACGAGCACGAAGGCAAATTTGCTGGCCACGTTCTTGCGGCCGGTCACCTCGATCGTCAACGTATGGCTGGTATTGGCGAGGTCCAGTGCCGTGAACAACGGTACCTGGACTTCTTTGGTCGGCGAATACGTATCGACCTCGGCTACGAAGGTGCCATCCAGGAAGACGCGAGCGATGCCTTCCTCGGTCCAGCGGCCGCCGATCCAGCTGACCGAGGTCCCGGTGAACGTAAAGGTCGCCTGAGCACCGGCCTGGTCCGTGGCCGTGGCACCCCCGTTGCTCAAGGCCGCGTACTTATCCGGGCGCCAACCCGGGCCGCTGTAGACAACGGACGGATCCGTATCCTCAAAGCGCGTCGACGCCGGTGGCGGAGCGGTGTTGTTGGCGACCGTCACGGTCACCGGCGCGGAGACGGGGCTGCGGTTGCCCGCGGCATCGCGCGCGATAGCGGTGATCTTGTGCGAGCCATCGCTTGCAGTAGCTGTGTTCCACGAGATCGAATACGGCGCCGTCGTCACGTCCGCGCTGCCGTTGACACCGTCGTCCAGTAGAAACTGCACGCCGACGACGCCGACGTTGTCAGAGGCACTGGCCGTCACGGTCGCCGTTCCCTTTACCGTCGCGCCGTTGCTCGGTGCAGTGATACTCACCGTCGGGGGCGTGGTGTCCGGAGGAGGCGGGGGAGGCGCGTTGTTCACCGTCACCGTCACCGCGGAGACCGGGCTGACGTTGCCCGCGGCATCGCGCGCGACAGCGGTAAGGGTGTGCGAACCATTGCCGGTAGTGGTCGTGTTCCAGGAAACCGAATACGGCGCCGTGGTGTCTTCGGCGCCGAGATTGGAACCGTCCAGCCTGAACTGCACGCCGACCACCCCGACGTTGTCCGAGGCGCTCGCGGTCACGCTGGTCGTGCCGGAGACAGTGGCTCCGGAGGCGGGCGCCGTGATGCTGACCGTCGGGGGCGTGGTGTCCGGAGGAGGCGGCGGAGGCGCGTTGTTCACCGTCACCGTCACCG
>Ga0137403_10006615_pt1 | contig 13229 bp, 13 predicted proteins | sample CZOMad2_1_16fung_FD_122057 | JGI IMG/M metagenome (GOLD analysis project Ga0137403, IMG submission 122057) | Vadose zone soil fungal communities from Angelo Coast Range Reserve, California, USA - CZOMad2_1_16fungal (Hybrid Assembly) | ecosystem: Environmental > Terrestrial > Soil > Vadose zone... | reverse complement strand
GCCGGCCAGTCGCACGCGGTATTCGTCCCGCCTGGTGATCCCGACGCGTGGGGTCGAGCCGTGAGCGCGCTGATCGACGATACGGAGCGGCGTGCGACGATGGCGCGGGAGGGACGGAGCGTCGCCGAGCGGCATGCGTGGCCGCTGGTGGCGCAGCGGGTGCTCGCGGTGTACCGGCGGGTGACGGGATGATGGGGTTCGACCTGATCTTCGGGCCGTCGGTCGAGCGCGGCCCCAGGAATCGGCGGATCTACTTGACGTTCGACGACGGGCCGAACGAGCGGGCGACGCCGGCGATTCTCGACACCCTCGCGGAGTTCCGTGTACCCGCGGCGTTTTTTCTGGTGGGCGACCATGTGCAGCGCTTTCCTCGGCTGGCGCGCCGCGTGGTGACCGAAGGCCACATGGTTGGGAACCACACGCATAACCACGTGAAGCTGCACTTTGCTGGTCGGGGGCGGATTCGCGATCAGCTTGAAATGGCGAATCGCGCCATCGAGTGCGCCGCGGGCCGGACGCCGCGCGCTTTCCGTGCGCCGCACGGGTACCGGAGTCCATTTCTCAGATCGATAGCTCTTGATATGAGCTATACGGTGTTCGGGTGGACCTTCGGCGTATTCGACACCGCGCGACCGGGCGTCGAGGAAATCCGGCGCCGCGTCCGCAGACGGCTGCGACCCGGCGCCATCGTGCTACTCCACGACGGAGATGGCTACGATCCTGAGGGAGACAGAATGCAAACCGCCAACGCCCTGCCTGGGATCATCGAGGATGCGCGGAGCGCGGGCTACGAATTCGCACCACTGTCCGAACTGCTACACAGTCGCTCCTAACCGGACATTCGGGGCACTTTGGCTTCCTGGCAGTGCAAACCAGCGCGCCCAGCTCCATGAGCGCCTGATTGAATCTCCACGCTCGCTCTCCCTTTTTCGGCACAAGCTGCTCGGCGAGCTGCCACACATCCTTCGAGCCAAAAGCTCTCTCCAACACTCTGCGCACGTTCGTATCGACGGTCGGGACAGGCTTCTCGTAAGCAAAGCACGCCACCGCTCCCGCTGTGTACCGGCCGACACCGGGGAGTGTCCGCAGGGACTCAGGATCGTCGGGCAACGTGCCGTCGTGCCGGCGGGTAACCTCGCGCGCGAGCTGGTGGAGATTTCGGGCTCGAGCGTAGTAGCCCAGGCCATCCCATGCTTCCATCACAGCTTTGGGTTGCGAGCGCGCGAGCGAGCCGAACGAGGGAAATCGCTTCAGAAACCGAGGGTAGAATTCCAAAACTCGGCTGACCTGCGTCTGCTGTAGCATGAACTCCGACACGAGGATGGCATACGGATTGCGCGTCTCGCGCCATGGAAGAACGCGTGCGTTGCGCTTGTACCAGGCTAACAGCTTGCGCGTGAAGCTCATAGCCACACAAGATACAGGCCCATGAGCGCTTTCACTGCCGCCCTCGACCTGCGGCGATATGTCGGGCGGTGGTCCCTACGGAGCGCCAGCCACGCTGGGCGCTTCTTTTTTATGCTCATGGACCTGGTACGCGGCATCTTGGAATGGCGCGTCTGGCTCCCTCGCACCATTGAGCAGACCATCTCGGTGGGCTACGGCAGCCTCTTTATCGTGCTGCTCGTAGCGGGCTTCGCCGGGGCCGTGACCAGCCTCCAGGCGGGCTACCAGTTCACCGGCCAGCTTCCCCTCTACGTAGCGGGCGGCATCATCTCCGAGTCGATGATTCTCGAGCTTGGCCCCGTGCTCACCGGGCTCATCCTGGCAGGACGGATCGGCGCCCGGTACGCCGCCGAGCTGGGCAGCATGCGGGTGACCGAGCAGATCGATGCGCTCGAGAGCCTCGGCCGGTCGCCGGTGACCCATCTGCTGCTGCCGCGGATCCTCGCTGGGTTGTTCGCGATCCCGGTCCTCGTGATGCTGGCGAACGCCTTCGGCATCGTGGTGGGCTACATCACCGCCAAGTCGTCGCTCGGCCTGACGTACGCGGACTTCGAGTTCGGCTCGCGTTACTTCTTCCGACCGCTCGACCTGTACTACTCGGCCATCAAGTCGGGCGCGTTCGCGGGGGCGGTCACGATCATTCCCTGCTACATCGGCTTCAACACCCAGCAGGGGGCCGAGGGTGTCGGCCGGGCGACCACGCAGGCCGTGGTCGCGGCGTCCGTCACCGTGCTGATGCTCGATACAATTCTCACGAAGCTCATCCTGGGGACCGCGAAATGAGCATCGAGCTGAAGAAGGTTTCCAAGCGGTTCGTCGACAACGTTGTGCTCGACGGCGTCGACTTCTTCGTCGCGGAGGGCGAAACGGTCGCCTTGCTCGGCCCCTCGGGCGTCGGCAAGAGCGTGCTGCTCAAGCACATCATCGGCCTCATCAAGCCCGATTCGGGCGAGGTGTGGGTCGACGGGCAGCAGGTGCCGTTGCTGGGTCGCAAGGCGCTGGCGCTCCTGCGCAGCCGCATCGGCTACGTCTTTCAGAACGGTGCGCTGTTCGATTCGATGGACGTGTTTGAGAACATCCGGCTGGGCATCACCGACGAAGAGAAATACGCGGACAAGGACTACTGCATTCAGCGCGTTAGAGAATGTCTGCGGCTCGTGAATCTGAGCGAAGAGGTGGGCAGCAAGTATCCATCGGAGCTGTCGGGCGGGATGCGCAAGCGCGTCGGGATTTCCCGGGCCATCGCCGGAAAACCGGTATACTTGCTGTACGACGAGCCGACGTCCGGCCTCGACCCCGTGAACGCCGATGTCATCGATTCGCTGATCGAGCGGTTGCAGCAGGAAATCGGGGTGACGAGCGTGGTTGTGACGCACGACGTCCGCGGCGCGTTTCGCGTCGCCGACCGGATCGCGCTCCTGTCCAAGGCGAAGATCCGCGCCGTGGGTACGGCCGAAGAGATCGTCGCATCCCAGGATCCCGTGGTGCAGCAGTTCCTTGAGCGCGATCTGGAGATGGCGGTCATCCAGGCGAATGAGGTTCCGACAGGGGAAAGACGCATAGGCGGGCGCTAATGGACCTTACCTATAAGCAGGAAGTCGGAGTCGGGGCGTTCGTGCTGGTGGGCGTCGCCGTCTTCCTCGTCGGGATGTTCTATCTGACGGGGCGGTCGCTGCGCGCCGGCGGCATCTCCCAGGATGTGATGTTCGAGAGCGTTGCCGGGCTGAAGCAGGGCGATCCCGTCCTCGTCTCCGGCGTGAAGAAGGGCAGGGTCGCACGCGTGGCGCTCGAGCGGGTGAAGAGCGTGCGCGTCACGCTCGAGCTGTCGAAGGACGTGGCGCCGCACATCGACGCGAGCGCCGCCGTCGCCGCGATGGACCTGTTCGGCGCCAAGTTCATCGATTACAACCCCGGCGCGCGCGACGAGATGCTAGTGACCGGTCGCAGCATCGCGGGGACGAGCACGCCCGACATCGCCGGCGTGGCGCAGGGCGTCGCCAACCGTGCCAACGAGCTGATGGAGAACGCGGCCAACATCGTGTCGGACCGGCTGGGCGAGGACATCCACAACACGCTGCTCGTGACGCAGCGCGCGATGGGCGCGCTCTCGGGCATGCCGGAGGGGCCGTTCATCAAGCAGACCACGCGGACGCTGCAGGCGACCGAGCGCGTGATGCAGCGCGTGGACTCGATGCTGGGTTCGGGGACGGGCGCCAACGTCGATTCGATTTCCCGCAATCTCGCGCGACTCACCGAGCACCTCGGGCATACGACCGCGGCGCTCGACACCTTGTTGAGCAGGATGAATCGCGGCGAAGGGACGCTGGGAAGGATGGCGTCCGACACCATGATGTATCATGACCTGCACGAGCTGTCGGTTTCCTTGACGAAGCTGTTGACCGATCTTCAGGAGCACCCGGACAAGTACATGAAGCCGGGGCTAATAAGGGTAAAGCTGTTCTAACCGTCACTTTCCTCGGCACGTCCGCCGCCAGGCCCACAGTCGAACGCAACGTTTCTGGCCTCGCCATTCACCGCGAGGGTGAGACGTTGCTGTTCGAGTGCGGTGAGGGCACCCAGCGCCAGATGATGCGCTACGGCGTGAGCTTCGCGCTGTCCGAGATCTTCTTCACGCACTTTCATGCCGATCACTTCCTTGGCGTCATCGGATTGATCAGAACGCTCGGGCTTCAAGGGCGGCCCGAGCCGCTGTTCCTGTACGGTCCCAAAGGCGCGAAGAAAGTCTTGACTACGGCCATGCAGCTGGGCGTCGAACGAGTCCCCTTTCCCGTCGAAATCACGGAAGTCAAAGCCGGTGACACCGTGGGAAAGCGGGATGGCTACGACATCTACGCGTTTCCGACTGAACACGGCGGCGGTCCGTCACTCGGTTACACCCTGAAGGAGCACGTGCGGCGCGGACGCTTCGACGTCGAGAGGGCGAAAGCCGCTGGAATCCCGGAAGGTCCACTCTGGGGCAAGATCGCCAAGGGTGAGACTGTCGAGCTGGCTGATGGCAGAAAGCTGACGGCCGATGGCTTCGTGGGAGCCGCTCGCCCGGGCCGCATCGTCGCCTTCACAGGCGATACGCGTCCCTGCGCAGCCACGGTAGACGCGGCGCAGGGCGCAGACCTGCTGATTCACGAGGCAACATTCGGCGAAGAGGAGCGCGATCGCGCCCGCGACACCGGTCATGCGACCGCCAAGGAAGCCGCGCAGGTCGCGCTGGCCGCGAAGGCCAAGCGACTCGTGCTCTCGCACGTTTCGGCGCGGTACTCGATCAGTGCCGATGAACTCGTGAAGGAAGCCCGAGAGGTGTTTCCCAACGCGAGTGTTGCGAAGGACGGATTGGAAGTCGACGTACCGTTTGCCGAGTAAAACGACGGCGTTGACTGGTTTGTAGCCCGTCACAAACGACCCTGGGGCGGGACATTATATTCCCCGCCCCATGGGACCGGTCTCATTTACCTATTCCGCCAGCATCCCCGCACCAATCGACAAGGTCTTCGCACTGATTTCAGACCCGCTCAGAATGCCCGAGTGGTTACCGCGCTGCATCGAGGTGAAAGCGACGACCCCCGAGCGAGCGGGCAAAGGAGCCCGCTACAAAGTCACCTTCCAGCGTGCCACCAACCGCCACGAATCGGTCATCGAAATCATCGACTACTCGGCGCCGCACACGTTCGGGTGGGTCGAGATCTACCATCGTGTCGGCTCCAAGACTTTTTTCGCCCTTGGCTTTCAGGGTGGATCCACCAAGGTCACTTTCAAACACGCCTGGCAGCCGACGGGCTTTCGTTCCTGGCTCAACGGTCAGTTCTATCGCCGGCGAAATGCCCATCGGATGTTTTCGGGGCTGATCAATAATCTTCGAAAGGCGCTGACGCGCTAAGACCCAGACTGGCCGGTCTAGATCGTGGGAGGTAACATGCGTCATGCTAAATGGTCGTGACGCTCCCTTCACGACGAAGCTCATCGCCGTAGGTCTCTCGGTCACCGCTCTCGCATTGGGCCGGGAGTTCTTCATTCCAATCGCGTTGGCACTGTGCTTTCAGGCCCTGCTGACCCCGCTCGTGCGTGGGCTGGGACGGCTGCGGATTCCCGCGCCGGCTGGCGCCGCAATCGTGGTTCTGGGCGCGCTCGCCGTGCTCGTCGTCGGTGCGTGGGCGTTGTCGGGACCGGCAAGCGAGTGGGTGGACAAGGCACCGGCGAACATCGCGACCGCGCGGCGGAAGCTGCGCGAGATCGGCCGTCCCCTCGACAGGTTGACCGCCGCGGCAGAGGGGACGCCCGCGGTCAATCCGGCGCCAGCGCCCACGCCAGCCCAAGCGGCACCGGGCCCCGCGGTGCCGTCACTGTTCGCTCAGTTGCTGGGACGGGCGACCACGGTCGTCACGGGAGGGCTCGAGGTCATCGTGCTGGTCTACCTGATGCTCGCGGCGGGGAACATGCTGTTTCGCAAGTTGGTGAAGCTGTTGCCGGCCCCCGATGATTTGCGCACGGCTACCGACATCCTGAACAAAACTGAGAGGATTGTCGCGAATTATCTGACCATCACGGCGCTGATCAACGTAGGACAGGGTATCGCCGTCGGTCTCGCCATGTGGGCGATCGGCATGCCCGATCCATTCATCTGGGGCATCGTGACGTTCGTCCTCGAGTTCATTCCGTATTTGGGGGGCGTGATTATTGTCGGGCTGCTCCTGATCGACGGCTTTTCGGTTTTCCCGGGGTTGGGGCAGGTACTCGTACCGCCGGCCATCTATCTCGTCATCTCGATGCTCCAGAACAACGTCGTGTCGCCCTATGCCTACGGCAATCGCCTCAAGCTGAACCCGCTCGCGGTGATGATCTTCGTGCTGTTCTGGTGGTTCATCTGGGGAATTCCGGGCGTGTTCCTCGCCATCCCGATTGCGGCGACGCTCAAAGTGCTGGGCGATCAGGTGCCGCGGATGGCTACACTAGCGGAGCTGCTTGGCGAGTAGTCCGTCCACCTCCTGCCCGAGGTCTAGAATCTGCCGGCGGATGTCATGACGCTCGGCGGTCAGGCGCAAAAAGGCGCGGCGGCGAAACAGCAGGATTGCGAGTGCCCGCGTGGCTCCGACCACGCGGTCAACGCGCTCTGCAAAATGGAGCGCGACATAGCCCGTCAGCGGCAGAATCGGCGCGACGAGCACCGCAGCCCAGATCCCCTTCCATAACCAGACGGCTACGAGGATCGCGGTCCACGTCAGCGGGAACAGCAGCATCGCGCTGAGCAGCTTGACCGTCGCGAGCGCATCCTCCGCGCCCTTGGACATTCCGGTCGCGACCCATCCCACGGTCCGATACGCTGGATAGTGAACCAACGCGCCGATCAGCGCTGCGGGCAGTCCCAGCGTCAAGAACAAGACGCTCTTCACGGCGTACGAGATTGCGCGCCGCCAGGCGTAGCTGCGCGGAGCGAGGTGCCGCGCATCGAGCCCGGCGGCGCTGAGCGAGGCCTCGTAGCGTTCGAGCCGGGCCTGCAGCTGGGCCGCGCGCTCCGGCCAATGTCGCCGTGCCACGTCGTATCCGGTGAGCAGGCGGCGACGCACCTCGAACTCATCGGCCAGCGATGGAGGCCGCGCGGGTGCGTCATCGGCGGCACTGAAGATGTGTTGCGCGCGTGCGATGAGCGCGTGCGCGTTCGCCTCTTCCGCGTCGAGTGTCACCGTCCGCAGCGCCGCCTCCAGGCGCGCGGTGAGTGCCAGCACGGGCTCGGGCGGAGGCTCCGCCCCCGGGGCGAGGGAGATTCGCTCGACCGAGAACGGTGCGCCAAAGTGCAATAAGGCCACACTGCGGAACGTCTTCTTGGCGCGGTAATACAGCCCAACCGGGACGATCTCGAGGACCAGGTCAGGAGGCAATGCGGCAGCGGCGCCAAGCGCGATGCGCGCAGTCCCGGTCTTGAGCGGCCGCAGCTTGGGGTCGCTGTGCGAGGTGCCTTCCGGAAAAACGGCAATGGTGCCGCCGCGGACCAGCACCGCCCGCGCCGCGTCGAACGTTTCGGCGTTCTTCGCCAGATCCGCGCCCGCGTCCTGGCGGCGGTGCACGGGGATCGCCTCGAACGCGCGTGCGATCGCGCCAATGACCGGCATGTGGAAGAGGGGAGCCTTTGCGAGAAACGACACGCGCCGCGGCGCTAGGCACAACAGAAACGTCGGGTCGATCAGGCCGTTCGGATGGTTGAGCACAAAGATCACGGGGCCCGTCCGCGGCACGCGCTCGGCCCCGCTGACCTCGGTCCGCCGGAAGAAGATCCGCAGGATGCCGCGAAGCAACAGGCGGAGCAGCGCTCTCACGGCGTCGCTGGGATCGCCGTGCGCGACATGCGCCACGCGGCGTAGGTCCAGATCAGGCCGCCGGCGAGCACCGCCACCGGGATGATCAACACGGCGTCACCCAGCGAGCGCGCATCCGATATCATTCCCACCACAGACGGTGAAGGCACATCGCCGAGGATGTGAATCGTGAAGATGCTCAGCGCGACGGCGGTGGCGCGCATGTGCGGAGAGACCTCGTTGACGATCGCGGAGTTGACCGGTCCCGTGGACGCGAACAGACAGAGCTCCGCGGCGATGATCGCCGGCCAATACACGTAGGGTTGCGGCGCCGCCAGAGCGAGGAGTGTGAGCGGAGCCGCGAGGAGCGTGACCGCTCCGGAGAGCCACAGGTATGCCTGGCGTGAAATCTTCAACAGGCGGTCGCCGAGCCATCCCCCCCCATATGTCCCAACGAATCCGGTGACGACCACGATCGCGCCGAATTGCACCGTCGCCTGGGCTTTGGGGATGCCCCGCACCCGCTCGAGGAAGGTCGGCGTCCAGAATGCCAGCGCACCGATCGCGAACGTGTACGCGGCGTAGCCCAGGACGGTGAACAGGTATGCCCGGTTGCGAATCAACGTCCGGTACGCGCCGCGAGCGCTTGCCGGCGTTTCAGCCGCCGAATCCTGGCAGCCGCGCGGCGGGTCGTAGAGCCGCAGCGCCAGAAACGCCAGCACGAGCCCCGGTATTCCTGCCACGAAGAACGCCTGACGCCATCCGAAGTAGCGGTCGACCAGCCCGCCGACGATGTAACCGAGGGCGGAGCCGATGGGAATCGCGGCAAAGAACACGGCGAACACCCGCCCGCGCTGTTGGCGCGGGAAGTAGTCCGCCAGCAAGGCCGGCGAGATCGTCCCATACGCGGCCTCGCCGATCCCGACCGCGGCACGGGCGGCGAACAATCCGAAATAACTTCGGGAGAACCCCGCCAGCGCGGTCGCGGCGCTCCAAATCGCGACGCCGATCGCGAGCAACCGGCTGCGCGACCGCGTGTCGCCGAGCCGGCCGAACAGCGGCGCCGCGAGCATGTAGACGATGAGAAACCCCGTCATCAGCGAGCCGAGCTGCGTATCGGAAAGGTGTAGCTCGGAATGCTTCATGCTTTCGGCGAGGGCGGCGACGATCCATCGGTCGAGATAGTTGAATAGATTGATGAACGTGAGGACGATGAGTCCGACACGCGCTTGCTTGGAGAATAAAGGGAGTGAGGTTATGTTCCGGGCCCTCACGGGGCTGTAGCTCAGCTGGGAGAGCGCCTGGATCGCACCCAGGAGGTCAGGGGTTCGAGCCCCCTCAGCTCCATAATCGCTGCCCCTTGGTGTAACTGGCAACACGCCTGACTCTGGATCAGGAGAGTCCTGGTTCGATCCCAGGAGGGGCAACTTCGAGGGCCGCGGCGCTAACGCTTGGGCTGCGACGGGCTGACCAGAGTTGCTGTGGCCGCGGGCCCACCACAGCGCCACATGAACAGTGTCGAAGCTCCGCGGCACAGCGACTGCGGCTACCAGGGCAGCGTGCCTCAGAGAGCATCTTCCTGCCAGCTTCTCCAAGGGCACACCGCTTGCAGTCCCCATGCGTTGCTAGCGTGGCTGGTTCACGCGATGGGTAAGGCGGTGGTGTCGATGACACAACTAGAATGGGCCCGTCTGAAGGTCGAAGGTCCCTACCCGCTGCGCCGCGGCGCATGGTATCGCGTCACCGAGTTCTTCCCGGATGAAGTTGTATTGGACGTCAACCGGAAGCCGGTAACCCTGCCGCTGTCGCTGCTCGATATCCGTGGAGAACTGCCACGCCGCTGGACGATCGTCCCTCGCCCCACCAACGCGGTACGATTGCCGAAGAGCTGGGGCGAGCGGTACGGAGTATGTCCGAGTTGCAAGTCTCGTGCGCTGCTACGCGGCTCGCCCCACACGATGCCTTGCCCGAGGTGTCGCGAGGTGTTCCCAGTCGGGTGGGATGAACAGTACTTGCACTCGAACCTGACTCGTCGCGACGATCCGCATCGCTCCGGGCATCCTCGGCGCCGCTAGGCGCGCGGGGCTCCGTCCCCCTGCCCGGCGGTGCGTGAGACCTGTCACCGTCATCAGCGGCAGTCCAGACGTAAACATTGGTCCATGACACACGCATCCCGCAGCTGGATCCTCCTGGGAGTCTCGCTCTGGCTCGCAGCCTGCTCGGACATCAACAAACCTTCGGGCAGTCTCTTAGCCGACCGCTACCCCTGCGATCAGGGAATAGGCAATGATCCGGACGTGGTCTGGCACGAAGACTTCGAAGCCGGCTCGGTGGCGGCAATAACGGCGCGCTACAACGACTACAAGAACCCGGGCAGCATGGCGCTGGTCACCGACAAGCCGTCGCAGAGCTGCGGTGCGGCCTCAATGAGGCTCACAGCCGGTGGCTCAACCGCGAGCGACGACGCCACCGACCTGTACAAGAAGTTGCTCAAACCCGACGGATCCGGATTCGATGAGCTGTACGTGCGCTGGTACGTCAAGTATCAGGCTGGCGCGCCGTGGCATCACACCGGCGTCTGGTTGGGCGGCTACAACCCTCCGAGTAACTGGCCAAACCCGCAGGCGGGGACCAAGCCTGTCGGTGACGACCGCGTCTCCTTCGCCCTAGAGCCAGTGTGGGGCGCCTCTCCAAACCTGCACTTCGATTTCTACAACTACTGGATGAAGATGCACACGTGCTCGAGCTGCGGCGGCGCATACTGGGGGAATGCCCTCGTGAGCCAGAACGCCTTCACCGTCGAGGACGACTGGTGGGCGTGCGTCGAGGTCCACGCCAACCTCAACACCGACATGGGATCGGCCGCAGGGGCCGCGCTCGAAGTGTGGAAGAATGACGTCCTCGTCCAGCGGTTTCCCGAGACCGGTGCGAACGGGTATTGGGTGCAGGACCATTACTGCCCGGCTGGGGCCGATGGCTCGCAGTGCGGCTACTCGCCCACTGTGCCGGGCCCGTTGGACATCCAGTTCCGGAGCAGCGCGGCGCTGCAACTGAACCACATCTGGCTGCAGAACTACATCACGGACGCGAGCGCTGGAAACGTGTGGTTCGACGATGTCGTCGTGGCCAAGACTCGGATCGGTTGTCTCCGTTAGCCCTCGATAGCGAAAAGCCGGCGGAGGATGTCCCGCCGGCTCGTTCGTCATCCGCTTGATCAGTCGCTATGGCGCGTTCTGATAGAAGCGCACCTGCAACAGCTTCAACCCGTTGTTGTCGTAATCCCAGAAGAACCCTTGCAGACACGGATCGAAAAGACTGACGGTTGTGCCACCGCACGCGGTTACCACGTCGGCGTTGGCGATCGGGTCGAGCACGATCGTCGTGAGCGCATCTGTTACGTTGCGGAAGCTGCTCTTGCCTTTGTCGCGCACGAAGACCTCGTTCTGCGTCGAGCAAATCACGCCCGCCGTGTTAATGTCGAGGTCACTTGCGCAGGTCGTGATCTTGGCCTGCCCGCCCGGCTTACCGAGCGCGCGCGCCCAGATTGTGTAGCCACCCGGTGCCGGGAGGGAGAACGAAGCCTCCCCATCGGTCCCGTTCTTGTCGAGCACGTCGAACACCCCAGCCTCGGCGCTCTGATTGAGGAGGATCTTCGTGCTGACGCCATTATCCTTGCTCCCGAGGTTGACGAAGATGACGTGCCCGCTCGCCCAGTCCGGATTGGCGTTTTTGGAGCGCGGGACGCCGATGATATTGAGACTGTAGTGGGCCCCATTGGGAGCACCGTTTCCGGTCTGCGCGACGGCAGTAGATGTCGCGCCCATCGTTGCAGCCAGGACGGCCGCCAAGCACCTGGTTCGCATCAAACCTCCCCTAAGTAAGCGTGAGCGACCCACCGTCCTGGGGCGTTGCAGCCTCCCAACGAGCAAGTGCCCGAGAGGCTGCCTCTGGGTCGCTCGAAACGGTAGTCCGCTGCTACTTTACCAGGCCGTGAGTACAGTCACGACACTTCCGGTGACCCGAATGAGCGGCCGCATGTACCGCCTCTCTGGCTTTGCTCTCGGCCTTGCGCTGCTCGTGCCGCGGTCCCTGTCTGCCACCCAGGCAGCCGGCTCCGATTCGCTCTCTTCCAGCCACTCAGCTCGCATTGCGCACGCGCGCGTGGTGACCACGCCGCCGATCATCGACGGCCGTCTCACCGACCCCGCCTGGCAGGAAGCCACGCCCGTCACCAGCTTCATCCAACGCGAGCTCCATGAAGGCCAGCCGGTGACCGAGCGAACCGAGGTGCGCATCATCACCGACGGCCAAGCGCTGTACGTCGGCGCGTGGCTGTACGACACCGATCCCTCAGGGATCGTCCGCGGCGAAAAGGTGCGCGACGGCGATATCTCGAAGAGCGATTACTTCGGCTTCCTGCTGGACACCTATCACGATCGGCAGAACGGTTTCGTTTTCACCACCACGCCCGCCGGCATCGAATACGACGCGCAGGTCGTGAGCGAGGGCGAAGGCGGCGGCATCCAGCTCCCGGGCCAGACGCGCGCGAGCGCTGGATCGCTCGGAGGCTTCAATCTCAACTGGGACGGTACGTGGACGGTCGCTACGTCGGTGGACTCGGCGGGATGGTACGCGGAGTTTCGCATTCCGTTTACCACGCTGCGCTACGGTGCGGGTGAGTCGCAGACCTGGGGACTGAACCTCGTCCGCAGTGTCCGGCGCAAGAGCGAAGAAGCGTTTTGGTCGTTCATTCCGCGACAGTTCAGCCTCATGAAAATCTCACGCGCCGGGACGCTGGAGGGTCTCCAGGTGCCCTCGCGGCGGGTTTTGACCGCGACGCCCTACGCCCTCGCGGGCGTGGAGCGCAACTTCACGGTCGATCCGGAGGCGCGACAGCGCGGCGACGTCGGCGGTGAGATCAAGTACGGCGTGACGCCGAGTCTCACGCTCGATCTCACGTATAACACCGACTTTGCGCAAGTCGAGGTGGACGAACAGCGGACGAATCTCACGCGCTTTCCGCTGTTCTTTCCGGAGAAGCGGCCGTTCTTTCTCGAGAATGCCGGCATCTTCTCAGCCGGGACGCCACAAGCCGTAGACCTGTTTTTCACGCGCCGAATCGGTATCGACACGCTCGGCCAACCCGTGTCCATCGTCGGTGGCGGACGGCTCACGGGGCGCGTCGGTCCACTCACCGTCGGTGGTTTGGAGATTTTCACCGAGCACCAGGCCTATTCCGTGCTGCGTGTGCAGCGCGAGTTGGCGGCCCGGTCGCGTGTCGGCCTCATCGCCGTGCAGCGCATGGCGACCGGGAACACTGGAAACTGGAACCGCGTGTACGGCGTGGACGGTCGCATTGGCATTCGCGATGCATGGACGCTCGACTGGTGGGGTGCCGCGTCGGGCGTGCCCGGGCCCGACGGCAATGCGACCGCGTACAGTGCGCGCCTGGGCTATGAAACCGGCGCCTGGAGTAATGTG
>Ga0137403_10006614_pt1 | contig 13229 bp, 14 predicted proteins | sample CZOMad2_1_16fung_FD_122057 | JGI IMG/M metagenome (GOLD analysis project Ga0137403, IMG submission 122057) | Vadose zone soil fungal communities from Angelo Coast Range Reserve, California, USA - CZOMad2_1_16fungal (Hybrid Assembly) | ecosystem: Environmental > Terrestrial > Soil > Vadose zone... | reverse complement strand
TAGCTGGCCCGCACCGTTCACGGCGCCGTCGATGATATGAACGTCGATGAACTTCCAGAGCACGTTGGTCGAGCCAACCTTGATTGGCTGCACGACCACCGCATCGTACAATTCATCGACGTAGTATTTCTCTTCAAGCAATCGAGGCGGCTCCCAAAGCGGCTTGCGCTTGAACCACGCCCAACCCAAACCCATTCCGATAAGGGCTATCGCGGAGGAAACTATGATCAGCGTCCACTCGACGCGCTGCTCTTCAAGGTAACGTGAATAATCAATCCCGGCATCGCCGGCATCTACCTTGGGGCCGACGTCCTCAACGGAGTGCTCAATGAAATGCTCAAAGTAATTCCCAGTCTCACCTGCTGAAAGGATCTTGGGTACTCCGAGGAAGCCAACTAAGATCGCGCCCGCGGCAAGGACAATCAGCGGTATGAGCATCGACTTCGGCGACTCGTGCGGTCTGACTGCGTGCCCGTGTACTTGGCTGGAATGCGATGAAGCTGTGTCGGAGTCTGCGAACCGTTCATCGCCCCAGAATGTGAGCACGATCAGCCGAGTCATATAAACAGCAGTCAGCAGCGCGGTTACTGCCGCAATTAACCATAGAATCCGCGGCCACGGCGCTGGAAGGACCACACTGGTGAACGTCTTGAAGAGGATCTCATCTTTGCTGAAGAAGCCGGAGAGAAGCGGAAAGCCTGAGATCGCGAGCCAACCCGCAAGCATCGTCAAACAGGTTACTCGCATATACTTCTTCAAGCCGCCCATTCGTCTCATGTCCTGCTCGTGATGCATACCTATGATCACCGAGCCTGCGCCGAGGAACAGTAGCGCTTTGAAGAACGCGTGCGTGAAGACGTGAAAGATGCCTGCGCCAAACGCACCGACGCCGCACGCGAGGAACATGTAGCCGAGCTGCGAGATCGTCGAGTAAGCCAGCACCTTCTTGATGTCCCACTGCGCCAGCCCGATCGTTGCCGCGAACAGCGCGGTTGCCGCCCCGATGATCGCCATGATCACCATCGCGGTCGGCGCGTGAGTGTAGATCGAGCTCGCGCGCGCAACCATGTACACTCCGGCGGTCACCATAGTCGCCGCGTGTATCAACGCGCTCACCGGTGTGGGTCCGGCCATCGCGTCCGGCAACCAGACATAAAGCGGCAACTGCGCGCTTTTGCCTGTTGCCCCAACAAAAAGCAGGACTGCTATAGTCGTCATGCCACCAGCGAAGATCGCCGACCAACCTAACGGGTCATGGACTTGCGAGAACGCCCAGTTGAAGGCGCCTTGAATTCCGCGTGCGGGATCATCGAAGTAGAAGATCGTCCCGGCTTTCAGGAACAGCAACATCACTCCGAGCGCGAATCCAAAGTCGCCGATTCGATTGACGATAAATGCTTTTTTGGCGGCGTCGTTTGCGAAGTCCTTTGTGAAATAATAGCCGATCAGCAGGTACGAGCAGAGGCCGACACCTTCCCATCCCACGAACATCAGCAGAAAATTGTCGGCGAGCACCAGCGTCAGCATCGAGAACATGAACAGATTCATGTACGCGAAGAATCGCCAGTAGCCCTTGTCGCCGCGCATGTAGCCGGTCGCGAAAACGTGAATCCAAAACGCCACGAACGTGATGAACAGGATGTAGATCGCCGACAGCGAATCCAACAGCAGGGAGGCGTCTGCCCGAAAAGCTCCGACGCTGATCCAGGTAAACAGATAGTCGTAGACCTTATGGCCTTGTTCTAATACAGTGTGATGCTTGACGAACAAGTAGAACGAGAGTATCGCCGACACCGCAACCGTCGTGCAGGCGATCAGGCCAATCAGGCGTTCGCCCATTCGCTTGCCGAACAGCCCAAGGATTGCCGAGCCAATGAGCGGAGCTAGAATAATAATGGCCAGTAGCGGTTCAGTGTGAAGAAAGTTCATCTGGCTTCAGCGTCCTCGGCGGTGGATTCTACCTCCTGCCAACCTCTTCCGCTCTCACAGCTTTAGCGCGTCTACCTCGTCAACGTTCAGCGACTCGCGGTTGCGGAAGATCGAAATAATGATCGCGAGCCCTACCGCCGCTTCGGCCGCTGCCACCGTCATCACGATGAAGACAAACAGTTGACCCCCGACGTCGCCGAAGAAACCAGACAACGAAACGAGCGTGAGGTTGACCGCGTTCAACATCAGCTCGATGCACAAGAATATCGTGATGGCGTTGCGCTTGATGAAGACCCCGACTGCCCCTATCGTGAAGAGCAGAGCCGAAAGTCCTAGATACCACGCCAATGGGACCATTGAATCTCCAACGACCGGGAATTGAAAATTGCAAATTGAAAACTGCAAATTGAAAATTGAAGCGGCCCAATGTTGTTCAAATTTACAATTCTCATTTTGCAATTTTCAATTTTCAATTCCCGCCTCTCACGTTAGTCTCCCTCGCGTCTTGCCAATACCATCGCTCCTACCAGCGCCATCAGGATCAAAACTGAAGTCACCTCGAACGGAAGCAAGTAATCTGTGAACAACGCGGTGCCTATGCTCCATGTTGTACCCACCGCCTGCTCGGGATTTCCCGGTTGAATCGGCAGTGTGGTAAGACGAATCGGTCGAAGAACGTAGAACATTTCAGCGATCATCAGCCCGGCAAACGGGATTGCAAGATAACGCAGACCCTTTTGTTTTTCGATTTGAGGCTGGTCCTTCGGCACGTTCAAGAGCATTATGACGAATATGAACAGTACCATTATCGCGCCCGCGTAGACGACTATTTGAACCGCAGCGATGAACTGCGCGTGTACCGTCAGGTAAAGAGCAGACAGAGATAGCAGCGTTCCGATCAGTGACAACGCGCTGTAGAGCGGACTCCGTTGAAGAAGAATGTTCAACGCGCTCGCGATCGCGATAACAGCGAAGACTATGAATAGAAGTTTTTCTTGCCACATGTCAGGGGTCTAGCGCATGAACAAGATCACCGTTGACGAAATGATGATGTTTACAATCGACGCCGGCAGCAGGAATTTCCAGCCGAACCGCATCAATTGATCGTACCGGAAGCGCGGCACCGTATAGCGAATCCACATAGCCATGAAAATCAACACGAACACCTTGATTGTGAAATAAACGGGCCCGAGGTACGGCAGTCTCCCAACGGACGGGCCGTTCCAGCCCCCGAAAAAGAGCGTCGTCGATATGGAAGACGCGGTTATGAGATTCAAATACTCCGCCATCTGAAACATTACGAACTTCATCGAGGAGTATTCAGTGTGATATCCGGCTACGAGCTCGGAGTCCGCCTCGGGCAAGTCAAAAGGAGTGCGATTCGTCTCGGCAAGCGACGCGATGTAGAAGATGATGAAGACCAGAATCAACAGCGGGTAATGGAAGATGTTCCAGGCCAATCCGTGGAAGCCTCGCTGTGCATCGACGATCTCGACCAGGTCCAGCGTGCCGGTGTAAAGCAGGACGCTGACGATCGACAGACCCAACGCAAGCTCATAACTTATCATCTGCGCGCTCGACCTCAAGCCTCCCATCAGTGAGTACTTGTTGTTCGACGACCACCCTGCCAGCACGATGCCGTAGACGCCCACTGATGTCAGCGCGAGCACATAGAGCAGCCCGACATTCATTGACGTTACGTGCAACTCGATCGTGTGGTTGAACAGCGTGATTTGGCTGCCGTACGGAATCACTATGAAGGTCATCAGCGCAGGTATTAGCGACAGCGCCGGGGCCAGCACGTAGAGCCACTGGTTTGCTTGAAGCGGGATGATGTCTTCTTTGAAGATCATCTTGAGTCCATCAGCCAAAGGCTGCATTAACCCCCACAGGCGGAACTTGCCCAGGCCCACACGGTTCGGCCCGACACGCATCTGTATCCAGGCCATGACCTTGCGTTCCATGAGCGTCACGTATGCGACTGCGGTGACTAGTATCAGGAGGATTACGATGGTCTTGATTACCCACTCAAGCAGGAGGTTAGTCATAAGATATGATTGACCAGTGGCGAGCTCAAACTCACATCATCTGTTCCACTCGAGGATGCCCTTGCGCCAGACGTACACTAACCCGACGAAGAGGACCACCATGAAAACCATCATCTCTCCGTAGAAGACGAACTTCAAATGCCGATAAACCTGGGACTGCACGACACCCCGAAAGACTACCGCCCACGGCACCAGAAACACGGCTTCGATGTCGAACAGCAAAAAAGCCATCGCAACGAGGTAGAACTTGACCGACTGACGCTCGCGAGCGGTGCCAACCGGCTCAACGCCGCACTCGTAAGGCATTAGTTTCTCGTGGGTCGGCCGCCTCTTCTTTGCGAACCGCGAAAGAATGATTATGACCGCAGCCATGCCGATCGCGATTATCAGAATCAGGAGGACGGGAACGTAGTTGACCATTTCACCCGGCTCGTCTTTATCAACTGCTGCGATTCGCTGCGACGGCTCGGTGCCCCGAAATTAGCCGCCACAAATGAGTAGGCATCTTATCGCTCGCCGAATTTTAGTGTCAAGCAAGCGCAGCTGCGGCCTTGCATTGAACATATCACGCGAACAAGAAAAGTATTGTTGCTGCTCGGCGCTTCGACTAACATCGTGAGGAACTCGGGTTTGAAGTTCCAGCTTTAGCTGACTCGTGAATTGGAACCAACTACCGTGACTTGCGAATACTGTAACAGTTCGATGATTGAAGGCGAGATGAAGTGCGCGAATTGCGGAGCTCCGATCGTTCGAGACGGCTCTGCTTTACCGGACTTCCGCTCGTGCCCGACGTGCCATCGCAAACTTCTTGCACTCGCCAGCCCGGCTTGCAATTACTGCGGGCGGCGCCTGCCGGACGAATACATTGAGGCTCGTGAATCGGATCTGAAGCGGATCACGGAAGTCGGTGGAGGTGAAGAGAAGACCGAGCTGCGTCGCAAGGTGGATGAGCTTATTCGCCAAACTGCCGGGCACGAGCGGGGCCGTTCTTCTTCGCCGCTCGGACCCGTTGATATCACGAGCCTGATCGACCTTTTCCGGTAGCAATCGGGTTTGAGGCGCGTGCCTTAACCTGTGAACCGCGGCAACCTGAAGCTTGTACTCTTAACCCAACCTGAAGACTCTGAACCAAAAATGAAGGATTGTACGTCGAGGACCGCTCAAGGTTGATTCTGTCCGGCATACCGAAGCGGATCAACCGGTTGATCATTCTCTCTTATCTCGTAATGTACGTGCGGACCGGTTGAGCGGCCAGTGCTTCCAGCGTTACCGATCTGATCACTGCGTTTCACTCGCTGTCCGGCTTCTACCGAAATTCGCGAGAGATGTCCGTAACGAGTCGTGATTCCATTGCTGTGATAGACGATGACCAGGTTACCGTACCCCGCGTGAGGAGCGGCATAGATTACCAGTCCGTCAGCAGTTGCCGTCACCGGCGTGCCGAAGTCCACGGCTATGTCGAGGCCTTCGTGCACCTCGCGCCCTTCACCGTTGAAGGGATTGCGCCTCATGCCGAACCCGTCCGTCACGTAGCCATTCACGGGCAGCCCCCTGGGGATCGAGGCCAACCGAAGAATGTCAGAACGCAAACGGTCGTTGATGTGCCTCACCTCGCGCTCGAGGTGATCTGCTGCTTTGTCGAGGGCCACAACCGTCTCAGGTCCGCCGATGCCCACCAGTTCGTCAATTTCAGGGGAGTGCTCCATCCGGGCCTTTCGCGCCAGTTCCTTTGACATATCCTGGACGTAGGATATCTGACCTTTGAGTCTGGCGTAGGAATTCTGATAGGCGTCGTTGGTTTGCTTTAGGGTTTCGTTTTCCGACTTGACGGAAAGGTATTTCAGATTGAGCGCTTCGTGCTGGCCGAGCCTCACCGCTCCGTAGATAATCAGCGCAACAGAGATGACGAGACACGCGGCGACTGCACGGAGAAGATTGCGATGAATGCTAAGTTGTCTGACTTTTGATGTGCGACTCGGAGATATCAGGAAGGTATAAACCCGATTATCCTTGGACATTCAGCACTCCTGGAGTTGTTCAGAGTATGCGGAAGTTGCCACGTCCCACAGCAACACCCGAAAATCATTTATTGCTTTCTTACGAGTGAGGGATGAGTCCGTCCAAATGCAATGCGCAGACTACCATATGCGGAAGGTGAAAGGCAACAGATGTGGCGTCGTCAGATGCGATTTAAGAAAATCGCAACAATTCGGGCATCGCGGAAGGGGGCAGAGGTCGAGGAATGCAGAGGAGCAGAGGGGTGCGCGTTATTCTCTGTTCCCCGACACCTCTGCTTCTCAAGTCTTTCCTGCTAGGCCTGCTGGGTGCGGCGGGGCGCTATGATCTTATAGATGACCCACGCTACCAGGATGAAGAGACCAATGACTATCGCCAGGAAAAGCAGCTTCAGCAAGAAACTGGCTATCGTAAGGATAACCACGACGAGCCTGATGGCTATGACGAAAGCCACCAGTCCGAGTACGAATCTGATAAATCCCATGACTAACCTCCTGTGAAAAGTCCGACAAACTTCAGTTTGTCGTCTTACCTAATGAACCAGCTGCGGAAGCCCGAGACAAACTACCCGACGACTTACTAAAGTTTGTCGGACTCCGCTCTTGATCTTTCCGTTCTGTGGACGAGAGCGTTTGCCTGTGTCTGACGAGCCGCGCTCGCCTGAATGATGATGTTCTTGTAGGAAGTCCTCAACTTGATCGTCGGACCGTCCAGTCCAAGCTCCTTCATAAGGCTGTTACGCACTCTTTGTTCAAGCTGGCTGAAGCCTATTGGCTGAATCTGGCCGTTGGCGCTTTCGGCGTCGAGGCGGAAACGGCTCGACTGTGGAAGCACAATCTTGATCTGGCCGTGGTTGTTCTGGACGTCAATATCACCGGCCGGTTCCATCGCCGTCGTCAAAGTCACATCGCGATAGCTCGTTTCGACTCGAATGTCTTCATAGAAATTCTTCACGACAACATCGCCGTGGGTTGTCTCGATCGCTACGCTGCCCTTCACGTCTTCGGCGTTGACCGAGCATTGCTCAGCCTGAACCTCCAATTCCCCGGCTATTGAAGAGAGCTGAAGGTTGCTGTTGGACGACGACACTCGCAGGTCGCCGTCAATATTCTTCGCGCGAACGTCGGAGTGCGGCGCATCGATTACCAGATCCGCAGCTCCGGATACATCGACGCTGGCGTGCTCCGTCTTGAGCTCGGCGGTCTGGTCCAGCCCCTGTGCGACTATACGGCAAAACGGAGCGTTAACATGCACGGGCCCGGAGATGTCACGCAGATCGACTGCGCCGTTGCTCGCGGTGCCTGCGGATAGGGCCACGGCTCCGACGACATTTGAGATTCGCGCGCGTTTGGCGCCGGTGACAGTCAAGTCGCCTTCGATGTTTGAAGCGGTAACCTCGCAGTAGCTTAGCGCGAGATTTACATCCCCTTTGATTCCCGTTAGATCCGCCTGGCCGTAGCTTGCCTTTGCCGTCAGACCTCCTTGAATCCCGTTGGCGGTGACCGATCCGTAGCTGTCGGTTACCGAGACGCCGACATATGAAGGCACCTCTATCTGAATATCGGTCGTGAACTGTTCGTTTACCTGATCCCGATTCGTTGTTATCGTCAACCCGTCTGTTGTCTGACTCACGAGAAGATGAATTCGATCGGCGATCTTGCGAGCGTCGTCCTGGCTCCATCCGCGAACGCCCTTTACGAGCGTGGCCCTAACCGTGGAACTACCTCCGGTGATTTTCACACTTCCATAGCTGTTATTCACAAAAACCCTCATGCCAGGCTTTATGTCGTTGTTGATAACAGGTTGATCAGCGAAGGCGTAGGTCTCGCCCACAACTGAATCGCGCAGACCGCTGAGAAAGCCCGGCAGCCGGAGCGCCGAAAGAACTGAGGGGTTGTTAGCGGTCCGGTTAGCAAACACTCCGGTGACCACGATCAACAAGACAACCAGCACTCGAATCGGTGTAAGCACACGGGGCGGCGGTCCTTCGGTGTGACGATGCGAGTAGTAGCGGACGAGTTCAACGCTGGCGAAGACGACTAGAAGCAAGACCCAGTAACGGCCGTACACCTGAAGTGCGTTCAGCCCCGGTTGAAACCGTGCCGCCAGGAACAGAACGCCGACGATTATCAGCAGCATCCCGACTAATGGCGAACGAGGCTTGCGCTCGACGGCAAAGCCCATCACTCGAACCACTCCTGCGCAGATCAGGAACACGGGCCATAGCTGCATCAGCCAACCGGCAATCCCTGACCCGGCGGGAGCCAAAACGAGAACTAGCCCGGCGGCCAGGAGCAAGAGCCCCAGCAGCAACGTTCCCCTTCTGTTCTTGCGTCCCGCAGCCAACTTTCGCCCTACCTTCGACCGGCCGGATTAGACATCCGTCCGCTCCGTTCGGATGATCGCTCACTAAATCTGCCGGGCACCAGCGAATACGGCGGAACCGAGGGAGGCTGCTGATAGCTCTCTTCCCGCGACCGCTTGAAGTACCGTGTCAGCAGGTAACCTCCCAGGATGATCAGAGCAACCGGGAAGAGCCGCGCGACCGTAACAAACGCGAAGGGCTTAACAATCTGAATAACCAGGAGCAGTCCAGCCGCGATCAACATTACTCCAATAAGCGGCGCGCGTTTGATGAGCGAGCGCTTGAACCGCTCTTCATCAACTGCCGGGCTCTCGCCGCGAGCGATCAACATCGCGGTACGGTAGGCATCAATTATCGAATAGAAATAAAAAACAAGGCCGGCGAGTGCAAAGACTCCGGCGGCCACCTTGAGGCTTGCGAGCTCGAAAAGGCCGATGATCGAGACGAAGTGAACCACTGCCTTGATGTTCTGTCGATTGTAGACAGCGCCCATCCCCGGCAGCACCGCGAACAACGCCGCCAGCCTTGCTCTGCCTCTTGGTCTGGCGTTGCTGTAGTTTCGCGAAAGGCCCTCGACACCAAGCACGATGCAATCCTGGCAATAGGGATAACCTTTTATTCGATGATCGCAAGCTTGACAAAGCGGCCGCGCGCAGCTCGAGCACTGGACGCGGGCGGCGCTTGCTGTGTGATATGAACAATACATAATTGATTCTGCCTCTGGTGGAAGCTTGTTTGGGCAGCTCCCATCCCTTTAACGTTTTGTGTCCAGCTATGGTTCAAGGAATCGCTGCAATCGTGCGCGCAGGCTAATTCTTCTCGCTTGTCTCTACCCGCTTGTTCGAGTTCGGTTCTTGCTTTTGATTGCGGTTGTCTTTGCCGTCTGACTTGTTCTCGCCGCCCAACGTATCCCATATCTCGCCTATGCCCAATCCGACTCGCTCCAGCCGCGCAACAACCTTGTCGGTCTGTGTGTAGACGTCTGCGCCCTGAGTGTAAAGCTCGGAAACCTTGACGTGAGCCTGGCGATAGATGCCGGTGACCGTTCCGTCGTCCGAAAATCCAAACAGCAAGAGGGCGAAAGTGGCAAACGCAAGCGCCGCCGCCGTTGCAAAGGTCCACCGGGCACTCTGAGTCGCGCGGGGAATGAGGTGCCCGGCAAAGGCTGCAAAGCGATCGGCCACCCGGCGCGCAAGGCTCGGCGTGCGCTCGGGCATCATGGCGATCAGGCGAGCCAGCAGAAGCTCCGTGACTTCCACCTCTTCGAAGGTGTGAACTGAATGGCAGGCGGCTACGGCATACACGACGCCGGTGAGCAACGTTGAGCATGCATCACACTTTTCGGCGTGCTCTTCAAAGCGATGATAAGTCGGGGCAGGCACGAAGCTATCAAGAAACTCGGTTATCAGCTCCTCAAATCCGTCGCACCCCAAAGCCCCGTGCTCAGCGGGAATGGCCGCAAGAGACGTTTGAAGCGGCACGGGTGGTTCAAGTTCGTCTTGCTGCCGGCAGGCGCCGATAGCCGCCTTCACACCGTCCATCAATGAGCGGCACTCCCGGCATTGCAGCGCGTGCGCTCGAAACAAGGTTGCGTCTCCCGGCGCAAGAAAGCCGTCAAAGTAATCGCTTAGCGCATCCTCGAATCTGTTGCAATCCATACTTGTAAGATTGGCGGAGCAACACTCCACCCCTCCCAAATCAATACCTGCGCGGGCCGAGTGACGAGCAGCCAGCCTGACGCGTTGTCTTTTTCCTCGCGCAGTACGACAGCCATTGAGCGCTGATCGTTGAGCCTCTGACTTCGGGCTACTGATCGCTGGCCGTCTTAGTCAGGGTTCACTTTCATCCTGCGCAACACCTTGGCCAATTCAATCCGGCCTCGGTTGATGCGACTCTTCACCGTGCCTTCGGGTATCTTCAGAAGGTCGACAATTTCCTGGTACGTCAACTCCTCGATGTCTCTAAGGATGACGCACTCTCGCAGATCATGAGAGAGCTTATTAATCGCAGCCAGCACCTGCAGCCTTCGCTCCTGTCGTTCAAGTGTGCGGTGCGGGCTATCGCTCGCAGCGGGCAGGTGATACTCGTGATTGGCCAGGTCGTCGCCCGAGTCGGTCGGCGTTCGCTGCCGCTTGCGATAGTCGTCAATCACCAGATTTCGAGCCAGGCGCATCAACCAGTTCGATAGATCGCCCAGCGTGGGATCGTACTGGTTCAACGAGCGATATACGCGAATGAAGACCTCTTGCGTCAGATCTTCCGCCGCGCTATGACTCGAGGTGAACCGGTAAGCGAGGTTGTAAATGCGCCTCGAATACTGGCGCACTATTTCCGCCCAGGCCTGCTGGTCACCTTCCACACAACGCTGAACCAATTCAGCATCGGTCGATGTCAACGCGAGTTTTGCTCCCACTCTGTCGCCTTCTCGCAAGCTATCCGTTTAGCTTCCCTGTCTTACGGTGAAGTCTTCCAACCTCGTAAACGAGACGGTGACGGAAAATGTTTCACCTGTCCGGCAGCCGCCTCGCCTCGGACCGCGATTGTAATGCGGAGCATCGATATTTTGTGCTAGAATCTCCGCTCGCCACAGTCCATAGCGGCTGCGCTTCAGGTGCGAAAGAAGTCGAGAGCATCAGATTTCCGCGCTCGATTTCACGAAAAAGTATAACACGAGGAGTGTCGCAACGCTTTGAGCGGAAGGATCAGAACCATCCTAAGTCTTGCTGTTGGCGCGTTGTTCCTCTATTGGTTCGCGCACAAGCTCAATTGGCTTGAAGTCTGGATCGAGGTGCGCAAGGCAAACTGGGGCCAGCTCGGCCTCGCCCTCGCCCTTCTAGTCGGCACCTACTTTGTGCGAGTGCTCAGATGGCGAGAGCTGCTCGAACCGATGGCACGGCCATCGCTTAGCGCCTTATTCCGCGCAACAATGATTGGCTTCACGGCTCTCTTCCTGGTCGGGCGCGCAGCCGAGATGATCGTGAGGCCGGCCGCGCTTTCGGTCAAAGAGCGGGTGCATCCTTCGGCGAGCTACGCGACCGTCATGATCGAGCGGGTGTTCGACATGGTGATGGTCGTCGTTTTTTTCGCGGTGAATCTGATCTTCTTCGAGTACATCGCGCGAGACGCTGATGCGACGCGGCTGTTTGGCTGGATCAAGGTAACTGGTGTCCTGTTGCTGGTAGTTGCCGCGGCCGGTATTTACGGTCTGTCCGCATTCAGGCGAGGCCGAAACGGCGCGCTCACCTATCTTGAAAGAAAGTTAACCTGGCTCCCAAAGAGTGCCGGCGCCGCCGCTATGAGTCTGTTGCGGCATATCTCAGAGGGCCTTGCGGTGCTGCACGATGCGCGCGGCCTTACCATCACGGTGTCATACACGGTTTTGCTCTGGCTGATGGTAGCTCTTGCACATCTGTTGGTTGTGCGAGCGTTTGGAATTCCGTACGCCGAGGTGCCATTCACCGGTGCGGTCTTTGTAATGGGAATCTCGATGTTGGGTTCGGTCGTGCCAACACCCGGCGGTGCGACCGGGCCGTTCCACACTGCCACTGCCGCGGCGCTTGCATTCCTCGGAGTCGAACAAAACAAGGCAGCCTCGGTCGCCATAATCCTGCACCTTGTCATCTTCACTCCGGCAACAGTCTTCGGCATGTATTACCTCGCGAAAGAAGGCTTGTCACTCGACCGGTTGAGACGCATCGGAGCAGACAAGGGCGGCGAAGACAAGGCCGACGAAGAGAAAACTGGCCAACCGCTCTCGCCTCATAAGCAGGAGAATGAAGGGGTGCTGGCCGCACGAGGCTGATAATCCACGCTCAAGAGAGATTCCTATGAAGTGTCCGTTTTGTTTGCATCTTGAAGACAGGGTAGTCGATTCGCGCGAGAGCCGTGAGGGCGACGTGATACGCCGCCGCCGCGAATGTTTGAAGTGCGAGCGCCGCTTCACCAGCTACGAGCGGATCGATGAGATACCCTACATGGTCGTGAAGAAAGACGGGACTCGCGCGCCGTTCTCACGCGAGAAAGTGCAGTCGGGAATCCTGAAGGCTTGTGAAAAGCGGCCCATCCCAACTGCCAAGATCGAAGCGCTCGTGAATCAGGTCGAGAAGTACGTACAGGAGTCGCGCGAGAAAGAGCGCTCGACGGAAAAAATAGGCGAGCTGATAATGCGGCGGCTTAAAGAACTGGACAAAGTAGCTTACGTTCGCTTCGCATCGGTCTATCTCGATTTTAAGGATGTGTCCGAATTCATGAGCGAGCTTCGCTCGCTGGTCCGGACCGGCCGCGTTAAATAGTGGTTCGGTGAAAGAGCATGAGTGCGTCCGACATATTTGAATCCACCGCAGACTTTGTTGCACGCTTGCGCTCACTTCGAAGCCTGCGGCGCGACCGAAAGCTGGAACTTCGCGGCCATGTGGTCAGAACGCATCTCTCTGCCGCGGAACGAGATGTGGTGTTCAGGAAGACTGCAGGCCGTTGCCACGTCTGCGGTGGCCTCATCGAGGGAGCATGGGAGGCTGACCATGTCTTCTCGCATTCGCTCGGCGGCCAGCACTCGGCGGACAACTACCTCCCTGCTCATCCAATCTGCAACAACTATCGCTGGTTTTATGGCACAGAAGAGTTTCAGTGGATTCTGAAGCTAGGTGTTTGGCTCAGAACACAGATTGAAAGCGAGACAGCATTGGGCCGACTTGCGGCCAAGGCGTTCTGTTCCCACGAACGCACCCGCGCAGGTCGGCGCAGGGCAGGCAAGCTCGAACTATGGGCTGCACCGAATGAAGACCGCGCGACTCCGCTGGGCAATTCGCGGGGCTTGGGACGGGGCCGCCATCGGTGAGCTACGTTCGGCTGAAAAAAAGGCTTATCGCTTG
>Ga0137403_10006613_pt1 | contig 13229 bp, 10 predicted proteins | sample CZOMad2_1_16fung_FD_122057 | JGI IMG/M metagenome (GOLD analysis project Ga0137403, IMG submission 122057) | Vadose zone soil fungal communities from Angelo Coast Range Reserve, California, USA - CZOMad2_1_16fungal (Hybrid Assembly) | ecosystem: Environmental > Terrestrial > Soil > Vadose zone... | reverse complement strand
GGACGCTTCGAGCGGCTGTTCCAGGATGGCACAGTCTTTTCGGGTGTCACGTACACAGACGCCCACGTCACCTTGAGCGGCACGCTGGTAGTCTGCGTGGCGCTGGTCGTCGGCGCGGTCATAGCCGGGATTGCTGCGGTCGCGGCACCGCGCCCGCGCTGGCTGCTTGCTACCGCAGTTCCAGCCATCGCCTGCTACTTGATCGTCGCCGGCGTGCGCTGGTATGTCAGCGGCTTCATCGTCGCACCGAACCAGCTGGTGCGAGAACGACCCTTCATCACCCACAATGTAGAAATGACACGCCGGGCTTACGCGCTCGACCGCATCGAGACGCACGCGTTTCCCGCCGACACTGGAATCGAGGCGGTGGAACCGGCCAACAACCAGACGACGCTCGAAAACATCAGGCTATGGGACTGGCGGCCGCTGCAGGATACGCTCCGCCAGATTCAGGAAATCCGGACTTACTACGACTTTCCGGGTATCGACATCGATCGATATCAGATCGGCGGTTCGGTCCGCCAGATGATGCTGGCCACACGCGAACTCAATGTGGAAAAGTTGCCCCAAAGCAGCCGCAACTGGATCAACGAGAAGCTGATCTATACCCACGGGTACGGCGTCACGATGAACCCAGTGAACGGCTTCACGCCCGAAGGGCTGCCGACACTCGTGCTCAGCAACATGCCGATCCAGAGCACGATTCCAGGCCTCACCGTGACGCGCCCGGAGATTTATTTCGGCGAACTCACCAATACCGACGTCTACGTCAAGACTCGCCAGAAGGAATTCAACTACCCGCAAGGTGATGCCAACAATCTGACCTCGTACCAGGGCAATGGCGGCATTCGGCTGGGCGGCTGGCTCCGCCGTACGCTGATCGCGCTCGATCGCGGCGATCTTTCGAAACTACCGTTCAGCGACGATGTGAATTCGGAGAGTCGCTTGCTGATGCGCCGCAAGCTGAGCGAACGCGTGCAGGAGCTCGCGCCGTTTCTCACGCTCGACCTGGACCCCTACGTCGTGGTCGGCGAGGATGGCCGACTCTACTGGCTGATGGATGCCTTCACGACGTCCGACAGCTACCCGTACGCGCGCCGTTACACGCTCGGGAATGACCGCATCAACTATATTCGCAACAGCGTGAAGATCCTGATCGATGCGTACACCGGGGAGACGACATTCTATGTGTTCGACACGCACGATCCGGTTATCGCCGCCTATCGGGCGCTGTTTCCCGGCTTGTTCACCGACGCGGCGGCGATGCCGGCTGCCGTGCGCAAGCATGTGCGCTACCCGGAACTGCTGCTGAACGTCCAGGCCGCCGTCTATGGCCTCTACCACATGACCGATCCCGACGTGTTCTACAACCGGGAGGATCTGTGGAGCGTGGCAACGGAGGTGGCTTTGCCCGATCAGCGCCAACAGGTCATGGAACCAAACTTCGTGCTGATGACCCTGCCGGGCGGACGGTCGACCGAATTCATCGCGATCCTGCCGTTCACACCGGCCAATCGCAACAACCTGATTGGCTGGATTGCAGGTCGAAGCGATGGCGAACACTATGGCGAGGCTGTGGTCTACGACTTTCCCAAGACCAAGCTGATCGACGGACCCTTGCAGATCGAGGCACGCATCGATCAGAACGCCCAGTTGTCTGGTCAGTTGTCATTATGGAATCAGCAAGGTTCGCACGTGCGCCGCGGCAGCCTGATCGTCATTCCGATCGGGCGGGCGCTGCTCTACGCGGAGCCCATCTACCTGCAAGCGGATCGCAGTCCCATGCCTGAGCTGCGGTTGGTGGTGCTCGCGGTGCAGGATCGCCTCGCTTACGGGCCGACGTTCGAATCGGCGATGGCCGCACTGTTTGGGACGGCCCCCTCCATGCTCAGCGCGCAAGTCTCGCCGGCCGCTTCCGCGGCACGGCCAGCGAGCGCCACAACCATAGCGTCCGCAGCTCCGGCGGACGTCAACGCCCTGATCGCCGAGGCGGCTCGGGACTTCACCGATTATCAGCAACTGACAGCTGCCGGAAAGCTCGCGGAGGCAGGTGAGAAATTGGAGGGGCTGAAGCGCACACTGGAGGAGCTGCAGGCTCGCCGCCATTAATCTCGTATGCAGGTAACGTGGTGAGCCGTGTGTCATCGATTTGGCCACCGACGGTGAAGTGATAGAAGCTCTGCCACTGCCGTGACGTGATTCCAAAGGCCTCATGGACGGGATCGTCGAAGTAGCAGCCGATACCTGTCGAGCGAATGCCCGTGTCTTCGGCCTCAAGGTAAAGCACCTGGCCCACCATGCCGGCCTCCCAGAACAGGTTTCGGTAAAACGCGGCGCCGTACGTGGTCAGGCTGTCCCTGTAGTCCGCGATCATTCCCAGGCTGAATGCTCCATCACCGGCGATGTGCTGGCCGCAGGAGACGGTGGCCGCGAGCGCCCGACAATCCCCTTCCTGGAGCAGGTACAGCGGGAGCCCGGGCGGACAAGAGGGCAGGTGCTGCCAGCGAAATTCCCGCCGCATCACTTCCTTGAGGGCCACGAGCTTGTCGGGATCGCGCGCGAGCGCGTAAAGGCCCCGAGGGACGCCGTCGACGCGGTGGACGAACAGGCCGAGATGGATGCGCGGCCGCCACGGGATCGCATCCCAGGGCATCGATTGCCGGTCGCGCGTCGGTATCAACCGCGCGAGCATGCGGAAGAACGCTTCCTGCGAAATCGCCGTCGAGCCATCCATCGCTACCGCGCTTCGGCGGCCGAGGATTGCCGTCTCCGCGGTGAGCAGACCGTGGCGGACCGGGAACCCGAACAGCTGCTCTTCGGTGGGGAACCGCGAGAAGTCTTCGGTGATCGGCGCGCTGGCGGATCGCCGCGTGGCCTGCGCAACCTCGTCGATCACGGGCCACTCGACACCGTGCGCGGGGCTCAGCGTGTTGGCCCTGCCGTACCATTGGGCGCCGATGCTGCTGGCCGTCAGCGGGTTCAGCTGCGCAGACGTCAACGGAAGACCGGATGTGACCAATGCCAGAAGCTCAGGCTCCTCACGCTCTGCCGTCCCGTAGTCCTCACCGCGGCTGAGCCCGACGAGACCCGCGATGGCGCTGTCGCAGATCCCGTCGAGGAGTGCCAAGCTCCAGCCAAGAGCCGCCGCCGCAATGCGGAGGCTTGCAAGTGCATGCCCAGCATCGTGTTGGCAATATCGGAACGCGCGCTCACCGTACTTCCAGGCTTCCCGCCAGTGCACCGACGAGAGGCCCACGAGGAAGGAACCCTCCGGAAAAAACGCACAGAGTTGGGTCCACGCCTTCGCGTGGAGGATTGCCCGCCGTTCGAGAGCGTGCTCCTTGGGTGCATAGTGGTACACGGCGGGCGCGCCGCCCAACCGCTCGATCGCCGGTAGAACCGCATATCCCTCGGTCGGATGGAGATTTCCGCTCGAGGGGTTCGCGCGCAGGGACCACGTCGTTTCATGGAAGCGTTTCCACGCCGTCAAAGACAGCGCGTACCGGAAGAAGAGAGAGATCGACTCCGGTGACAGCGGCTCCGATGACACTTCCCCGAGCGCGTAGAGCTGCCAGTACGGCAGCGGACGGCCCGGTTTGGGTAGCAGAAGCCGAACGAGGTCCGCTCCTGGATAGCGTCGGAACGGATCGGGCTGCGTGGCCCAGTCCATGCAGCCGAGCGAGGCCGCGTATCGGTGAAAAAAGTGCTTGGTCCGCTCATGGTAAGCAATGACCACCTCTTCGGAAGAGGCATCTGCGTCGAGCAGATGGCTAGACGAAGTCTTCGAGATCGTCGTCACGCGGCAATCTCCCAATGCGCGCCTTCGCGGAGGCGCGTGAGTAGTTGACCGCCGGTCCATGCAAGGCTCCGCAGATGTCCGCTACTAAAGGACGTCGGAGTACTTGTACGCCGCGGTTAAAGCGAGTCGCCGGGCCTCAGTTGACGGTGACGGTAATGCGCTTAGGCTCGACGCGCGGCTGCTTAGGGATCGCAATCTCGAGCACGCCATCGGTGTAGCACGCCTTGATCGTTTCAACTTGCGCTGACTCGGGCAGGGTGAAGCGGCGCAGGAATGTACCGGCTACTCGTTCAACGTGTTCAAAGCCATCGTCCTTTACGCGATCTTGCGTCGGGCGTGTGCCGCGAATTGTCAACTTGCCGTCCTCCGCGGACACCTCAATGTCCTTCGCCGCGACACCCGGCATATCCGCGCGCACGACGAAACGGTCATTCTCCTCCTGAATATCAATAGCCGGCGTCAACGCGGCGCGATCGGTTGCGGCGGGCTCTAAACCGCCAACACCTCCGTTGAATAGATGCTCAAGCTCGCGGGGCCAGCGATCCACAAGGGACCAGGGTCGGTAGTACATAAGGTTCATTTCGCTCTCCATTCGAACAGGCAATCGCCTTTATACTTCTCGATAACAACTCATATGGGGGCGGATGATCCAGTTTAAAGACCGCCTTGACAATTGCGGGTGGAACTTTGTTCCCACGCACGTACACTGTTAGGATCGAGCACAAATAAAACGATCCATATTTCTTAGTGGGACGCAGGATAGTGGGATGCAGGGGCTCCGAATGACCCAACCGATCGCCCCTGACCCCATCTACCGCGGACGGGTGTTCGACGCTGAAATCATCGAGCTGTGCGTTCGCCGGTACATCACCTACCGGCTGAGCTATCGGGACCTCGCTGGAATGATGGCGGAGCGCGGGGTCGTCGTAGCCCACAGCACAATCCTGCGATGGGTAATCCGGTACGTGCCGCGGAATATGAGAAGCGCTGGAACCGATTCTCTCGACCGGTCGGTACTTCATGGCGCACCGACGAGACGTACGTTTCCATTCGAGGCAAATGGCATTACCTCTATCGAGCGGTCGACAAGCAGGGAAAGACGATCGACTTTCTCCTTCGTCGTGACCGCGGCATTGCGGCGGCACACGCGTTCTTTCGCACGGCGCTCGCCGCGATTCTCAATCGATGGCCGCGCAAGACGACGCTGGATGGCCATGTGCCGAGCCATCGAGCCCTACGATTGCTTCGACGGGACCTTTGACGCGCTCGTAGTGTTGCCGCACTTTCGCTCGATTGTCGCAATCCCCAATCGAACACCAGATTTTCGTCCGGGCACCGCCGGCCGCACGGGGGATGTGCGGTCGGCGTTTATTGGGAGCCGCCTATTGTGTTTTGATGCTTTTGCTTTCCATGACGGTGGCCCATTTGCCGTCGGAGCCTTGTGCGGCCATTTTGAACGTGTAGGCGGTTGGGGAGAGTTCTTTGATGGTGACCCGGGTTTTGACTTTTTTGCTGCCCATCATGCTTTCGTCAGTGTAGGTCCAAGTGTCGCCTTTCACGGTTCCGCGCGGGATGCTTGTCATCGTCATGCCCGAGTTGTCGACGCCGCTATAGGTGTAGACCTTCGCTTCGGAGCTGTAGCCTAGGATATCGATTCCCTTGCTGGGGCCCATTGGGGTTTTTCCGTCGGTGTGACAAACGACGGCGAATCGTCCTTCGAACCAGTCGCATTTTCCGGTGGACGTAAACTTACCTCCGGGACCCATTTCGCTGGGCTTCATCTCTCCCTCAGTGTTCCAGTTTCCGACGAAGTACTGGAGCCGCTGGTGCTCCGGGCCGGGTTGGGGTGCTTTGGGCTCCTCCGCTGAGGCGAACTGGAGGCTAAACAGTGAGACAGCGGCGCACGACGTACGCCATTTCAATCTGTTCTTCATGACGTGTCCTTTCGATTGTGGGTGGTGTGGATGGAGCATCGCGGAAAGCCTAAGTTTACCGCAAATCTATATGGCGCTAAAAAGGTATCCTGCACCATAGCCGCCGCTGGCAATCGGCCGCAGAAGGGTCGGACTCGGAAGTTCGCCCCGCTCCGCACCGATCATTTGTGAATACGCTGCACGGGCTAAGTACGTCCACCAGTAGGTTTTACGCCCTGGATTTCTGACTAGGCTTAATGTTGTGGTTCATGCGAAAGAAGTTTTCCGGATCGTACTTGTTTTTCACAGCTACGAGGCGATCGTAATTGGGACCGTACGCTTCGCGGGTAATCGCCTCGCCCTAGTCAGCGGTGTAGTTGCTGTACGAACTTGCGACTAGGAACGGGCGCAGCGCTTCCCAACAATCGCGCGTCCACTGCTTGTTCTTGTCCGTGTTGGCTAAAGCGATCCGCATTAGCTCGTTTGACCGATTCCGTTAAGAATTCAGCGTGTTCTTGACGCCAACCGTGTTCCAGAAATACTCGAAGGCATCTCGGAATCCCGAACGACGTGCGTCCAACCACGGCGCCTCGTCAAAAAAAAGCGTGATCGGCTTTCCGTCCGCAGGGATTGCCCCAAGGGAATTCGCGAGATGTTGGAATGCGTCGTCCCACGTAGTAGGGATACTCAATGCGATGCCCTGATGAAATGCCGCCGACAGGCCATCCCTGAAGTGTTTGAGCTGAATCTTTAGCGCGCCATTGCGCTGTCCGGTAATTTCCATGAAATGGTCCGTTACCGGGTCCCGCCCGTAGCGGATGAGAAATGTCTTGCCCACTCGGTGGCGGCCCCACACCGCGACCAACTCTGGATCACTGGACGTGAGGGCGGCATGGATCTTTTCCCGCTCGATTGCACGGCCGACGAACTTGGTCATGGGAAGTAAGTGACCTTTTATCTGGCCGGAACCAAACTCCAGAACAGCAGTTTTGGCCAGATATAATTTATCTTATGTGGCCAGTAGGAGAATCCGGCAACCGGCCTTGGCCAAGGATCTACCGGGCCCTCCGAACCTCCATGAGCGGCGCTGGTGCGGTGAGGTAGCGAACTTGCGCAATGCGAAAATGGTTCACGGCTTAGCACGAATGGACGGTCGTTTGAGCCGAGAGACCCTGGGGCGATTGAGTCAAATCATCGATATGCTGGAGTTTCCCCACGCGCCAGAGGCGGAAGGGTCCCCGGGCGACCGCTCGCTGCGCTTAATTTGAGGGTAACTTTGCTTTCGGCTGAATGGAACTATAGTTAATTCAGTGACATACGGACGAATATAATTCCCTCCCTAGTCAATACCCATTCTGGGTAGTAAGATACCCAAAATGGGTATGAAGAAGCCACAATCGGTTAATCGTTCGCTAGTAAGGTCTGGCGTCGCCGATGCATTGTTTACGAAGGTACAACAGCGGGTCTTGGCTGTATTGTTTGGAAATCACGCGCGAAGCTTCTATGCAAATGAGCTAATCGCCTTGGCATGTTCGGGGTCCGGTGCAGTTCAGCGTGAACTAGCACAGCTAGAGGCCGCCGAGCTAGTGACGGTCAAGCGAGTGGGCAATCAGAAACACTATCAAGCCAATGCATCGGCGCCCATCTTCGAGGAGCTACGTGGCTTGGTGTTGAAGACGTCGGGTCTGGTGGATGTGTTACGGGCAGCGCTCGCCCCACTAGCCGCGCAGATCGATCAAGCGTTCGTCTACGGTTCCGTCGCGAGGGGCAAGGACACCGCGAAAAGCGACATCGATCTTATGGTGATCAGCGAGAAGGTCGCGTATGCCGATCTGTTCGCGGCTCTAGAACCTGCGACGAACCGGCTTCAGCGGACCGTAAACCCAACGTTATATTCACGAATGGAAATCGACAAACGAATTTTGGATGGTAACGCCTTCGTCAAGCGTGTGCTGGCGCAGCCCAAACTGTGGGTGATCGGGGAAGGTCGTGGCCTCGCCGCTTGAGAATTTGAGTGGCCCCGGCAGGCCCCTTCAAAAAGAACCGCCCGACGCGAAGGAGTTTGCGGGGTTAAAGCGATCCGCACTAGCTCGTTTGACTGATTCCGCGAAGAATTCAAACTCGCTGGAAAGCCGATTTGATCTCGCCTACAACGCCGCGCATGCGCTTTGTTTGGCCGCCTTGCGTTGGCATGGTTACCGGTCGACGAATCGCTATATCGTTTTTCAAGCATTGCCACACACTCTCGGGTTGGGGTCCCGAGGTATGGCGCGTGCTGGACGTCCACTAACAGCCACACCTTTTGCGGGTCCAATTTGAGGGTAGCTTTATCCGGCTTCTCAAAAATATCTTTAGATTCCCAGAATCAAACTCTTGCGGCACTTGTCAAATGCGAACAGTTCAAGCGCCTGGCAGAATTCGGGCGCAACGGCGGCAGTAACGCTTCACACTTGGCCCGACGGAAGGGTAGGCTCAGAGCGGGCCTTCGCAACGCCAGGCGCCGCCGCAGTAGATTCCGACCAGACGAAATTCGACGTCTGCCAGTTGCCCAGCCAGACTGGCGCCACCCACGGAGCACACGATGCCAGGTGTCCAATCGATCGGCCTTGACGTGAATCAACAGACGGCTGAAGTCAACGAGGGCTTCGATGCGGTCGCGGATGTTGTACAACCAACGTTACGAGCATGCCTGGGAGCGCTGCTCGTCACCTGCGTCTGCGCCTGTGGTGGGGGCGGAGGTCATTCCGGCGGCTCCATCGGCAATAGCAACCCCCCACCGCCACCGACCAGCGCGACGCTCCTCGCGGTCACGAATTCGACGACCGGCACCATCGACGTTTTCTCAATTGACACAAAGACGGGCGCCCCAACACCGATCGCCGGCGATCCTTTGCCCGAAGGGCCGACGCCATCGGCCGTAGCGATGGATCCCCAGAAGCGGTTTCTTTACGTGACCACTTCGTCCGGGGAGGTCAGAGGGTACTCGATTGATCCGTCGAGCCTGAATCTGACCTCGATCGCCGGAAGTCCGTTTGCGACGAGTGCCCAGTCCGTAGCGATCGCAGTCGATCCGAGCGGACAATTCGTACTGACGGCGAACGGCAGCACGAACACCGTCTCGGTGTTCAAGATCGGCTCGACAGGCGCCCTTGTTGAAGTGGTCGGCAGTCCCTTTGCGGCCGGGCTGAATAGCAGCGCGATCGTGGTCGCGGCGGGCAAGTACGTATACGCCGCGAACACGGGCGGTAGCAGCGTGTCGGCCTACAGCATGGACACGACGAGCGGCGCTCTCACGCCGGTGGCGGGCACTCCGTTTGCAACCGCAGGCTCGCCTAACGGATTGGTCGTTGACCACACGGCCACCCACCTATACGCAGCGGAATCGCAACCGAATGAAGTGTCCGGCTTCTCGATCGATTCCAGCACCGGCGCGCTGACGGCCATTCCGGGCAGCCCGTTCTCGGCCAGCTACCCGATCCATTCGCCGGTTATGGATGAGGAAGGTAAGCGGCTGCATGCCGCGAACGGCACCGACGTGGACTGCTTCCTGGTCGACGCGAGCTCGAGTGCCCTGACGGAAATTGGCCTGTCCCACACGAACGGACGAGCCGTTGCTCTGGCACTCGATGGTCCGGACAACTTCCTCTATGCGCTGGACAACGTGGGCAACCAGATCGAGGTTTTCTCGATCGACTCGACCGACGGTTCGCTGACGCTCATCACCGGGAGCCCCTTCGCACTGTTTCCCGGTGCGGGCAGCCAAAGCCTCGGGCCGAACGCGATCTCGGTCCAGCACTGAACGCGGCGAACGGCGCAGCGGATCAGGCGATAGGAGTCTAACCTACGTGGTCGATGTTCAAAGCATCGCTGGGATAACGGCAACCCACACCTGAATAAAGGTGGATCAGGCGGCTGGAATCGAACCAGCGTCGGCACCGTTTCAGAGACGGGCTGTGATGCCAGCAACACACACCTGAGAAGATTGGCGGGTCAGTAACGAGTTGCACGCTACTTTGCAGTTTTGGAGGCTGCTACCTCTCTCCGAGGACCGACCCGAGTATTGGCGGAGAGCACTGCGCCCGAGGCAGATGCCATTTTACTGACACGAACTGATTTCCAATCAGTCTCGGCACCCTGGCCGATTAACTCTCCATACCTTGGTGGGACCTGAAGGACATCGAACCTTCGTCAGCCGGTTAAAAGCCGGTTGCTCTACCATTGAGCTAAGATCCCGAAAATTGGTGCTCCGTGATCGAGTCGAACGATCTATCTCCGCGTTACGAATGCGGCGCATCGCCAGCAATGCTTACAGAGCAAATGGAGCCTACTCAGCGAATCGAACGCTGTTCCGCCGTCTTACAAGGACGGGCTTCACCAACAAAGTTTAGTAGGCATGATTGGTGCTCCGCCGACGAATCGAACGTCGCGTCTCTCCCTTACCAAGGGATTGCATCGCCGTCTATGCTTGCAGAGCGTGATTGGTTTCGCGGAGCGGATTCGAACCGCTGCAGCAAGCCTTCGGAGAGCTCGCGCTGACTCCATCAGCCGCGAAAGAAATGGCACCCCGTGCAAGAGTCGAACTTGCCCAGAAAACGTTCGTAGCGTCTTCTCCGCGTCCGTCGGACGGGGTAGTGGTAGTCCATCCTGGTGTCGATCCAGGCCGTTGCAGCTAATCTGGCCGCTCTCCGCGCTGTATAAGGGCGCGCCGCTCGCCGGAGCTATGGACTAATGTGGTAGCGGGACTTGGAGTCGCACCAAGATTACCGGGTTATGAGCCCAGCTAGGAACCTTTCCCTACCTGCCCGCTGTAAATTGGTGCCCCGAGAAGTGCTCGAACCTTCGTCTCTCCCTTTTCAGGGGAGCGCTTGGACCATCTCAGCTATCGAGGCGAATTGGTGCCCTGCATTGAATTCGAACCAATACTGAATCGGGTTTGAGCCGAACCCCTCTGCCGATTGGGGTACCAGGGCATCGTGCGTCGCGCTGGATTCGAGCCAGCACTGCCGCGGATTTTAACTTCGCGTCCTCCGCCGATTGGGCTACTGACGCATGAGTGGCGTCGCGAGAGAGATTCGAACTCTCGATCAGCGATTTAGGACATCGCGACCGTTCCGCCGGTCGCGACCGATTGGAATCCTCGAGCGGAGTTGAACCGCTGTCCGCGCGCTTAGAAGGCGCTGGGCCGAAGTCCGTCGGCGAGGATATTGGAGCGGACGACGAGAATTGAACTCGCCACGGCTTCGTTGGCAACGATGCCTCGCACCTTGCTGGCGTCCGCGTTATTGGTGGGACCACTAGGAATCGAACCCAGGTAGGTCGGTAATCGGCCGACTGCTCTGCCATTGAGCTATGGTCCTTCTGATTGGTCAGGGTACTCTGAATCGAACAGAGGCCACGACGTTCCAAGCGTCGGACGCTACCACTACGCTATACCCTGAAATTTGGACACGCCGACACGGTTTGAACGTGCGTGAGACGGGTTGCAACCGTCTGCCTAGCCTCTCGGCCACGGCGTGATATTGGTTGGATCGGCGGGACTCGCACCCGCTAACAGAGCATTCACAGCGCTCGGCCTGGACTACTTCGGCTTCGACCCACACAGATTGGTAGCCCTGGCAGGAGTTGCACCCGCACGTCCGAAGACGCTGCGTTCTAAGCGCAGTGTGTCTGCTGTTCCACCACAGGGCCATAACTGGTGCCTCGAGTCAGAATCGAACTGGCACGACACTGGTCTCTCAAACCAGCGCGTCTGCCGTTTCGCCATCGAGGCTTTGTTGGTGAACGTGTCGAGAGTCGAACTCGATAGGATCGGATTGAGAATCCGAGTGCTCCGGCCGCTTTGCATTCACGTTCGAGTTGGAAAACCGGACGGGGCTCGCACCCGCTAGGGTCTGCTTGAAAGGCAGATTGCTCGGCTCTTTGCATTCCGGTTTATTGTTGGTGGAGTTGCTGGGAGTTGAGCCCAGATGATACTGCTTGCAAGGCAGACCCCGTACCCCTACGACAACCCCAAAATACTTTGGGGCTTTCGCCCCGCTGTGGACTGTTTCGTGAAGTCCCTACGCGCCGTTTCCTCACGTCACGGCGAAGTGGTGCAGCGCCAAGGAATCTAACCTTGCGGGTCACTAGGACAACCGGTTTACAGCCGATTCGGCCTACATAGCCGGCTAGCACTGCATTTTCGGTAGTCCCGGTACGAATTGCACGCACGACATCCGCTTTGTAGGAGCGGCGCTCTGCTGATTGAGCTACGGGACCATTGAACTGTTCAGTCGTTATCGGCCGAGGCGACCCTGCGACGACTGGCGCGCACCGAGCATCCATTTATGAATCGCCTGCTCACTTAAGCGATGGTGGCGGTCTCAACGGGAGTCGAACCCGTCTCGGCGCATCGACAGTGCGCTCGGTTCCCACGATTCGTATGAGACCAGATGGCTGCGGACACAGGAATCGAACCTGTCTCTCTCGCCTTAACAGGGCGCTGCATCACCTTGATGCTAATCCGCAAAAATAAAGTGGAGCGGGATAAGGGAGTCGAACCCTTTTCCACAGCTTGGAAGGCTGGTGCCTGGCCGTTCGGCCAACCCCGCTCAAGACAGCCGCATTGTTAAAGAACAACCGGTGGTTGGGTATCGGGGTTTGGAGCTAGAGGGATTTTCCCTCTGGTTTTCTTGGCCCCGGCATGGCACCGGGGGCCACGCGCGTCAATCGACGGTAATGCCTGACTCGAGTCTATAATCGGGCCGCACGGTCGCGGTCCCGGGGAGACTCGGGCAATAGGTGAAATGGCGTTGCGTGGATATCGACATGGGCGCGATCTTAGTTCCCCGCACGCGAACAGTCAAATATTGCGGTACCGGGTGTGATATCCCTCACCGCGCACGCATCTCGGCGTTGCGCCGCCTGCCGTACTGCGCCATCGGCTCCTCGGCTTCATCGACGTCTGTGACGCCGAGCTTGCTACCCCGCCGAAGAGCCGGAGGTCTTCAATCACGAGGAGACCGTTGGGCGCTTAGTCGGAGAACTACCGATTCCCGCCCAGTGACGGAGGATTGTGTCTAGCTTCTCTACGGTCGACCTTGTTGGCTTTTCAAATGCGAAATCTACCCGACCGAAAGCATCCAGTTCACTCTGAATCTCGGCACTCCGGAATCCATCAATAACAATTTCGGCCTTTTCAACCGCTAGGGACTTCTGTAACACCAGTTGCTCGATTTGCGACCGCTCATCCGCGGGGACCAAGTTCCTGACCATCGCAAGAAACTCGGTCGGCGGCTGCGATTGATAGCGTTCGATCCACCGGCAGGCCATCAGTGCGCGTGACGCGGCCGCGCATGATCGAGGAGCCTTTGGGGAAGTTGCCCGTCAGCGCCGCCGGAATCCCCACAGAGATCCGGAGATTGGGTGCATTGACGATCTGCGCGACCAGCGGGAAGGCTACCGGCGACATCAACGCGCCGGTGAAGTCGACGCCGGTCTTCTGATCGCCTGATGCCAGTACCACCGGCTGTGCGTCC
>Ga0137403_10006612_pt1 | contig 13230 bp, 10 predicted proteins | sample CZOMad2_1_16fung_FD_122057 | JGI IMG/M metagenome (GOLD analysis project Ga0137403, IMG submission 122057) | Vadose zone soil fungal communities from Angelo Coast Range Reserve, California, USA - CZOMad2_1_16fungal (Hybrid Assembly) | ecosystem: Environmental > Terrestrial > Soil > Vadose zone... | reverse complement strand
AGACGATTTCCTCGTGCTGACCGAGCCCGAGCTCGGCGATCCGGTTCGCGCGCTGCTCACCCGCATGCGTCTCCGCGCACGCTGCGAGATCGAGGTGGAGGAGCACTCGTCCGTCGTCGTGCGAGGCGGCACGGAGGGCGGCTTCACGACGGACTTCCCCGGCGCGCACGAGCTGCTCGACGCGGCGCTCACGCCGACGCTCGACGCAGGAGAGCTCGAGCTGCGTCGCATCGAAGCAGGCGTGCCGCGCTGGGGGCGCGAGATCGATGACCGCATCCTTCCCGCCGAGGCGGGACTGGACGTGACGCACGTCGACTTCGGGAAGGGTTGCTACCCGGGCCAGGAGCCGGTGGCGCGGCTGCACTACCGCGGACATCCGAACCGTGGCCTGCGCGTGCTCGAGCTCGACGACGTGCCGGAGATCGATGCGGAGCTCGTGTACGACGGCAAGACCGTCGGCCGGGTGACGAGCGCCGCGCGGCGCGCCGACGGCTCGGTGGTTGCGCTCGCGTACGTGCGCACCGAGGTGCCCGAGGACGCGCGCCTCGAGCCGGCGCATGCCCCGGCTTGAGCAGGCGGACTGGTGGGCCGTCCGCCCGGCGCAGAACCTGAAGCCGGCGACCTACCGCTGCCCCCTCTGCGGCTACCGGTTGCACGCGATGAGCCCGCACGTGCTGATCTCGCCGGAGGGCGACACGAGCCGCCGGCGCCACTCCCACGCCGAGTGTGTCGCGGCCGCCCGGCAGGACGGCCGTCTGCCGAGCTACGACGAGTGGCGCAAGACGCAGCCGCGGCCGCCGGGCCTCATCGCGCGCCTGCGGCGCCGCGGTTGAGCGTGGCTAGACTGTTGCGTTCCCCGCGCCCGTAGCTCAGGGGATAGAGCGCTGCCCTGCGGAGGCAGAGGTCGCAAGTTCGAATCTTGCCGGGCGCATCAAGAGAAAACCCCGGAAACCCCGGGGCTTTCGTCTTTTCTGGGAGCTGCGTGGCTCGCCGCGCTGACGCCTAATCCACACCTAAACCCTCCCCGCTCTCGGCCGACGTGCTGGCGGCCATGAACCGATCCATGCGCGCCCGCGCGGTCTCCGCGGACGACACGAGCAGGTGGTGGTAGGTGCAGGGGTTCCCATCGTCGCCTGCGACCCAGCTCGCAAGACACGAGCGGCCGAACTCAGTTCGCTCAGGCAGTGCCTACAAAGTGCTGGCCCTGCAAGTCGAACTCTGTTCGCCTACGTCACCGATCTGGGGGCCGCTGCCCAGCCTTGAAATCGCCGGCGGCCTCGGTAGCCGCAAGCGGCGCAAGCGGTCACGAACCGAGTCTAGGAAGCGGTCTCGGGTCGAACAACCTCGAGTCCACGGTGGAGTGGCGGGTCGAAGAACCCGCCACTCCACCCGATGTCTCGCCTCTACGGCGTGACGGCGCCGTAGATGTTCTGGTCGAGTCCGCCCGCGAACGGACAGGTGTCGCTGCCGAAGCTCCCGTCTGGATTTTGAGCGCGGCATTGCTTGACGTCGGCGGCGTCGTTGTCGCCGTCTCCACCCTCACGTGGGTCAGTGCCGGCGACAACGTCACGCCAGTCGGTCCACAGGCCGTACGAGAAGGCCCCGACTGAGCTGATGTAGAGGTAGTCGCCACCGAACGGGACCGTCCGGCCGCCAAACTGCTCCCAGTTCGGGTTGCTCGTGACGCTGCTGAGCCGCGTTGCCGATGACCACGCGAGCGTCGAGGTCGAGCCGGATGCCGCGTAGGCATCGATCGACGGCACGGTGGTCCTGTCGGCGCAGTTGCCGAGCGGCCGCCGTGGGTCGTAGCAGGCGTCGTTGCGGCTGTCCCACCAGATCGCATGCATGGATCCCGCATCGACCGAGATGTCCGGGAAGCGCTGGAGACCGCCGTGACCGCGCGGGTCGTCGATCAGCACGGCCGCTGTATGCGCCCCGGTCGGCCCGTCGAGCCTGAAGAAGTAGATGCCGGACTGGCTGCCGACGTTCTGGTGGTACTTGTCCGGCAGATCCTCCGAGGTGACGGAGCCGTAAGTCGTCCCGCTTGCTACCTCCGTCCCGGGTATCGACGGGTCGTAGAGGACGTAAACGTAGTCGTGCGACTTGTCCTGCTGGTCGGCCGTCGCTCTCACCTGCGTCCCTCCGCGCATGAACGTGTAGCCGGAGGCGCAGTGGGAGTCGAAGTCGCCGCAATCGCCGACCACCGATCCCGGCGCCGGCTGCTCAGGAGTCTCGACGTTGGTATCCCGGATCGGGGATGCGCCCGGGGCCTGGGGGGCGCTGATGTCGGTCGGGTCGTACGGCTCGAACGACTGCACGAACCGAGGTGCCGAGAAGCTCGCACCGCAGTTCGTGGATGCGTTGTAGTCGATCCCGTCGACGGTCGAGTTGCTCCGGACGTCGGCGAACTGGCGGTACGTGACATAGACGTTCCCGTCGCCGGTGACCGAGATGTCTGGGAACTGGATGTCGTGGACGCTCTGGCTCAGCTTCATCGGAGACGAGAACGTCTGCCCGTGGTCGGTCGAGCGAACGAAGTAGACGCTCGAGTTGAACCCATTCGGCGAATTGCCCGTGAAGCGCGCCCAGGCGAAGTAGACGTTCCCGTCGCACGGGCCGCCCGTGCGGTCGACTTCGAGCGCGGTCTTGTCGTGGAACTTGCCCAACAGATTCGGCGCCGAGGAGCCCTGCGCAACATCGACCGACCGGATGAACTCCTTCCCGTCGTCGATGGTTGCGCCGGCCGTGCCGTTCGGGTTCTCGTATGTTCCCACCCAGACGTCGCCGAAGGTCTTGGCGGTGCCGGCCGGATCACTGGAGCTTTCAGACCCGGCGAACAGACGCCCGTGGTTGTCCCACGCGAGAACCGGATCGCCTGAATCGGCGGTCCTCACATGCGCGCGGGCTGCATACGGTGATTGATCACCTTGGTAGCCCGGCACGAGCGAGCTGACGAAGTTCGCGCCCCCGTCCTGGGAGCGGTAGTAGCCGAGCCAGATATCGCCGAGCCCGAGGAACGCCCCGTTCGCTTGAAACACAGGGCAGTAGTCGTTCGAGCTGCCGACGATTACCTGCGGGTTCCGCGGGTCGACGGCGACCGCAGGCTCGTTCTGACGGCCACGGCTCTGCGAACACGCCGCCAAGACGGGGTCGCTGTACGCGTTCCCCGTCACGAACGTGTAGTCGCTCACGTATCCGCCGGACGAACCGTCGTCATGTGTGAGCCGAACATTCGTGGGGACCGCCTGCGCCGCTGGAACTCCGATCACGCACACAAGTGCGAACGCGACGAGAGGCACGCCCCATCGTCCGATTTTCATGAGCTCCCCTCCTCTCGGTGACTGAGAGACCCTATAGCGAGGGCAGTCTAAAAGCGAGTCATATATTCGAGTGAGCGGCCGGGCGAGCCGAACGGTTAACCGTAGAGCCAGTCGAAGAAGACGACTAGAGGCTCGGCTCGGGCCGGGAGGATGGGAAGCGTCCTAGCGCTAGGCGTTCGGCTCGCCCCCCGACCCCCGCCTCGCGGGCTCGCTTTCGACCACCCTCGCCCGAGGGGTTTCTTGAGCGCGACTGGCGGGTAATGGCCATCCCAGAAGGGCAAAGGGAGGGCCGGATGGGCCCCGTAGCGAACCAAGAGCCAGCATGACTGTCGGGCTTTGGGCGATCGTCGCGATTACTGGGTACCTCGCGCTCTCGCTCGCTGCTGGACTCGCGCTAGGCGCGATTCTCGGCAGGATCGGTGAAAAGGAGTCGCAACTCGTCGAGTCGCAGGCGTGGGCGTCGGCGCCGCTGAAGCGGGCTGTGGCGTCCACCGAGGACGTTGCTGTCGAGGAGGAGGCCGTCGAACTCGCAGAGCCGATTGCTCACGGTCTTCCGGCGGAGCGCTCGAGCACCCGAACCGTGCTCGTCGCTTGAGGTAACCGCGAAGGAGATTGGTCGGATCAGCCTCGCTGAGGCGCTCGACGTGACGCTGCTCATCGCGCGCAAGGATCCGGGCCGGCATCATCCATCCGCCGCGCGTGCGTGTCGCCGCCGCTGGCTGCGGCGGTACCTCGAGGAGAGCGACGCGACTTAACGATCAGCGAGGTGGCGATCGCAGCATCGTGCCTCGCGGCTCTCGTCAGCGACGAGGAGGGCGCCGCGGACGCTTCGGGCCGTGGCCGAAAGAGCGACTAGGCGACGACGAGCTCGCGGCGTAGCGGCCCGGGCGAGCCCGGGCGTTGGGCTCGCCACCGTCGGGCGACCAACCTGCATCGTCAAGGGCCACGCACCGACGGAAAACTGTCACCCGGAGAACGCTGCGACGAGCTTCTGGGCCACCGTTCTGGCGAACGGCGTACGGCTCGCCGCCCGGCTCACTGTCGCTCGAAGGACGCTGAGGCCGATCAGTCCCCGAGCCGTACCATAGATTTGAGACCAGTCCAGCGAGCGGTTATTCCCCGAACCTCATCAAGCGTGATGACTGTTCCGCGCGTTGAGATCGCAAGGTCACTGGGGTCGCCGATTTCCTTCCAGCCATCCTCGGGCGGCTGGAGAAGTGTCGAATCCGGGTCGAGGTGGACCGTCCTATATTCCCCCGTTTCGACCTCGAAGATGCCGCGCGAGTTTTGCGGGGTGACGTACCCGAGCCGTGCGCGTGTCGCGACCTGAACCTCCACGTGAACGAGCACGTACCGACTGTTCCCTTCGAGAGTAATCACTTCCGCTGGCGTTTCAGCGGTCCAGTGTCCAGGCATGCGAAGTACGAAATCTCCACGATTCCAACCGTCAACGAAGAGCTGCAGAGGGTCGATCGTGCGGCCGTCTATCCGAAACTCAGGTGCTTTGGTCGTGGAGAAGGAGTCGCCTGCGGCCAACTGCCCACGAAATCCAACGCCAAGGTCGACTAGCTGAACTTGGGTCCAGACGATCGGGATAAGGACATCGAGCTGCCACTTCCGGCTCGCAACGTCGTGGAGTTGACAGAGCGAGATGCCTTTGTTGGCGGCGAGGCTTCTAGCCGCCTTGGAAAAGCCCTTGTTACAGATCAAGACGCCGCCGGTGGCCTCAACGTCTTCAACTAGAGACGCGAAAGCTCCGACGTCGACGACATTCACTCGACGGACCCAGTCCTTGCAGTCGACGATGACGCGGGTCTGGTTCTCTGCGTTCTCGATTAGCACATCTATCTGCCGGTCGCTTTGGCTAAGGCGGCCGGCGAGTGTCGCGTTGTGCGTCACGGCGCTCGCGGGCTCGAGTTCGGCATAGATCAGCGCCGCAAGCTTCTCGAGGTCAAGCCATGTCTCTTCGGGCGGACCCTCCTGCACGCGGCGAGGCTAGCCCAGCGAGCGGGCTGCGTAGAGGCGCCCCGCGACGGCAAGCGAGTCTCGAGCGAATCGCGCGGCAGGACTCCAATGCCGACGCTCGCTGGCTCTCGCGAGAGATCCTGCGCGAGTGGGTAGCGGCGAACGCTGATCCACACCTACTCCACGCCTAAACGTCAGAAAAGGGGCCGCGCAACCATGGGGGGCGTCCGCGGCACCCCCCCGAAACCGCACAACTAAAGGCTTCCCGAACGATCTGGAGCCAACGGCATAAACCCCGATCTACCCTGCGGAGGCAGAGGTCGCAAGTTCGAATCTTGCCGGGCGCATCAAGAGAAACCCCGGAAACCCGGGGCTTTCGTCTTTTCTAGGAGCGGCGGGGGAGAACGGCGTGCTCGTGTGCAAGCCCGGCAGGATCGACGGACCGTGATCCGGGCAGCCGGGACTTGATCCGGGCAGCCGGGACTCTCACGCGCGCACGACGAGGCCGGACTCGTAGGCAGCACACGCCCGGAGCCAGTCTGACCTCCAGTGGCCCTGTGCGTCCGACAGGATGTCTTCGAGGACGGCTGCCCGATCTGTCGGAGTGACGGGCGCGACAGCCGCGAGCTGCTGGAGCCGAAAAGGAAGCGGAAGGTCCGTCCGAACGAGCGGCAGCGCGAGGACGGCATCCGCCGGCGTAAGCGTCACGTCGAGCGTCTCTGCGGCCAGGCTGCGGCGGTCGTCCGTGTCGCAATCGAGCCTGTTGGCGACCGCGCCGATCTCCTCCGCCCCGTACCGCACCGCGAGGAGTGCGAGGGCGCGCCGGCGCAGGAGCTCGAGCTCGTCGCCGAGCGCCTGCGCGAGCTCCGAGCCGGCACCCACCACCTGCCTGACCGCCGCGCAGCGGGTGAAATGCTCGGCGTCGGCCCGAAGCGTCCGATCAAGCGCCGCGGCGATCGGCGCGGGGTCGGCGCCCGCCGCAGCGAGCGCCGTGAGCACCGCGAGCCCGAGCTCCCGGTCGCGGTGCTCGATGTACGGGAAGAGGCACATCGCCACCTGGTCGGGCGACGCAGCCCTTGTTGCCCGCACCAGGCGCACGGTCGCGGGCGTGGGCTGCTCCGACGTCTCCGCGAGCACGGCCGCGATCCGGGGCAGCGCCGCGTCGCCGAGGCGTCCGAGAGCCGCGGCCGCCGCGCTCATCGTGGCCGGGACCTCTAGCGCCGTCACCACCTCGTCGACGAGGTCGACGTCGGCAGGCCCAATCGCCGCCAGCGCCTCGGCCCGTATGCTCGAGTCGGGGTCGCAAAGCAGCGTTCGCACCGTCTTGCGAAGGCGGGCTTGGGCCTCACCGTCACCCGTCTCCGCGAGCCGCACGAGAGCCGGCAGGTACACGTCGGGTCGAGGGTCATCCGCGAGCAGAGCCAGCTCGCCGTGCTCCCCTGAGGCCTCGGAGGCGCTCGGAAGGAGGTCGAGCGCCAGCCTCACAGCTCGCCCGTCGTCGCTTCCGAGCATCTCGTGCAGGAACGCGGCAGTCTCGGCGTGCTCAACATCCACAGGAGCGTCACGCAGCAGCCGGTGCTTCAGCGCAACGACGAGCGCGCGCGCGTAGTCCCGATAGAGCAGGACCGCGGCGGCAGTCCACGCGACGCAGACGACGACGGTCACCGCGATGATCACGGCGACCGAGGCTCCGGCTGTGCGCAACGCGAAGAGCACGACGCCCGTCACGCCGATTGCCATCGGCAGGCCTGCGCCCTCGACCACCGATTGCACGGCAAGCCTGTCCTCGAGCGGGAGCACCTGGAAGGACGTGTTGAGCGACGCCCTGGTGACGCCGTCGGTCAACGCGACGTCGGCGATCCGGGCGGAGGCCACGAGCGCGAACAGGGCGAGCGACTCCGGGCCCGCGCTTGTCGCCGAGACGAGCATCGCCACCGCGAACACCAGCACCACCGCCGGATTCGCGACGATCCCGATCCGAAGCCCGAAACGTCGTAGCAGCGGCGCGGCGAGGAGCGCGAGAAACGCAAGGCTCACGGCGTTGAGAGCGATCGTGAACCGCGACAGGAACTGCGCGAGGCTATCAGCGCTGGCGAATCGGGCCGCGGCGCGGTCGAACAGGATGTACTCGGCCATGTACGTGCCCGCGGCGGACAGGACCTGGTAGGCCATCAGGAGCAGCACGAAGCGGCTGGAGAGAAGCCGGTGGAGTGGGGGTCGCGGTAACCCATGCGGTGCGCGCTCCACCTGGCCCAGCCGTTCGGCGAACCGGCCGGCCGTCACTGTGAGCAGCATGACGAACGCAACCTGGGCGATCGCGGCGATGAGAAACAGGCCGTTCGTCCCGCCGGGAAGGCGCAGCAGAGGCGTGGCCACGAGGCCGCCGGCAAGGAAGCCGACCGCGAAGCCGGACACGATGCGTGGGAAGTGAATCCGGATCTGCTGAACGTCGAGCAGCCGTCCGGCCTGCCCACCGATGAAAACGAAGCCGACCTGGAGCAGGATCGGGAAGAGCACGAGCAGCGGCGCGGAGACCCAAACCCCCGACCACAGCGTGAGCACCGCCCACGCCCCGAAGAAGAAAAGCCCAACGACGGACTCGATGAGAATGGCAACGTGTGGGAGCGGCCGGTGCCGGACAACCCGCGCGATCCACGCGGCGATGAGCGTTCCGAAGAGCGCGATCGCGACGAAAGTGAGCGGAAGCCATTTCGACCCATAGGCGGCGAGGAAGATCGCACTCGACGCGATCACGAGGAGCGACCCGCTCAGACCGAACACGAACGCCTGTGCTGCCAGCAGCCTGACCACACGACCCGCCTGGTTCACTCGAGCACGGCGGAGTCGTCGGCGCCGGCATCGGCACGCTCCCGCAGGCGCAGAACGAGCGCCCTGATTACCTCGGTGGCGAGCTCGGGCCGGTCGGCAAGCAATTCGTCCAGGACGGCCTTGCGCAACCTCAGGAGCAGCGTCGAGTCGACTGCCGTGACCGACGCCGACCGCGGGCCGGGCACCAGCACCGCGAGCTCTCCAACTGACGAGCCGGCGCCGAGCTCAGCGAAAACTCGACCGCTATGATGCACACGGACGCGGCCGCTGACGACGACGTAAAGGCAATCCTCGACCGCGCCGTGCTCGATGAACGTCGAGCCCGGCTCGACCGTCACCTCCTCTGCGGTCGCGGCGACCGAGGCGAGCATACGCCCAGGCACCGCGGAGAACAGATCGACCTCGTGAAGGGCCGCCACGCGCTCGACCAGCATCATGGCCCATGCAGACGCTCGAGCATCGAGACGAGCTCGGCGGCAGCGTACGGCCGGAACCAGGTCCGCACGTAACGGTCGCCGGGGATCACCAGGAGTTCGAGCTCCAGCTCGGCCGTCACGTCGCCGTTTCGCTCCGCCCGCCGGATCACTCCCGTCGTGCCGACCGGCACCCATGGACTCAACGCGGCCGAGGGATACCCGCCGGTCGGCTGCACGCGCAGCCCGGGTGCGGTCGGAATGTAGACGAAGCCTGAGGGAGAGCCGGCCGTCATGACGATCTCGCCCGCCGCCACGCGTACGCGTTTGAGATCGGCGAAGGCTTCGTCAAGCTCGAGCCCGTCGACCTTCGCCCCGCTCTGCGCGAACTGCTTGAGGAAGTCGCGAGCCTCCTTTGAACGTGGATCGACGGCGGCGCCGCGGTGGAAGCGCCGCCACTCCTGCTGGGTGGCGCCCTCGGGGCTTGCAAGCTCGGCCTCGACGGCGCTGATGCGCCCGGCCGACTCGGGATGCACCGCCGCGACGAGCCGCGCGACAAGGTTCGCGAAGTCTGGGTTGTCTCGCGGACGCTCCACTTGAACATGGGGTTCGTCGGTAATCACGGGGGCAGGAAGGTCGAGCGCTGGAGTCCCGGCCGTGAGCATTGGCAGGACGTCCGCGAGGATCTCGCCGATTACCAGCGAAGCGCTCCCGGCGGCCGCGATCGCTGCTTCGGGCTCGAGGTAGGCGCCGCGGTGGAAGGCGATCCGCACCTGGCCTTCGGCCGTCACCGTCACCGCCCGCAGGTTTGCCTCGCCGGCGCTTCTCGCGTTGTGGCCGCGAAGCAGGTACAGCTTGGCATCGTCCGCCGTCCGCAGCGAGAAAACGACGTCTCCCGTGGCCGCGTCGATCAGGATCTCGTACCCACCGGTCGTCCGCAGTGAGGTCCCTCGCTGCCGCAGCGCGTCCGCAACCCGAAGCAATCGGAGTGCGTCGAGCACGTCATCGGCCAGACTGAGGTGCGCGACGTCCTGCGACGTGAGCCAAGCGAAGGAGTCCTCGAGCGGGCTCTCGTACCAATCTGCGTTCGCCGAGGCGACGAACGGGTCCGCACCACGAGCGGAAAGCTCCTCGTCCGCGACCCGGTGCGTCTCGAGGTCGGTTAGGACGGCGCGCTGGATCAGATTCCGCAACGCATCCCTGTCGTCGAGCAGCGACGCGGGGACGAGCGACTTGCTGTGAACGAGAGTCAGGCTGAGCAGTTCGCGGAGGACGACGTGGGACGGGACGCGAAGCGGCGCCGCTTCCTGGACCGCCTGCAGCCGGCGCGCGAGCGGTCCGTCGAAGCCGAGGAGGGGGTCGATCAGGTCCTCAAACTCGGCTGCGAACACCGCGTGCGCGGCGTAGATCGGGTGGAGCCGCCGTCCGGCCGTTGTGAGGTCGACCATGCCGATGTCGTGGAGATATGTCGCGAGCAGACCGTAGGCGACCAGGAACGCGAACCGCTCCGGCGGGCGCGGTGAAATCAACAGGCCGTTCGCCGTTTCGGCGAGATCGTGGTAGCAGGCAGCGACATCGCGTACGTGGATCGGGCCGTGATCCGAGAAGAGCGCGGGATGATTGATCGGGTCGGCGAGGAACAGCGGATCTGCGAGAAGTCCCTCGAGCTTCGCGGCCTGCTCGATCGGGCGCAGGTACCGCTCCTCCAGCTTGTCGAGCACCGCGGCCGGAACCGGCGCGTCCCCCCGCACCTCGTCCAACACCATGGCGACGAGCCTAACCGTTCGGCGCGGCGACTTCCGCCGCGGCGGCGAAGGCGCCGTCAGGCGGAGGAGAGCGCGTAGTGGCGGCCTGCTTGCGGCCGCCGCGCTCGCACGTCGCGCCGTCAAAATCTTGCGCGGGTTCGATGCCGCCGCCTCCGTCACCGACGGCGAGTCCGACACTGGCGACGGCCATGACGTTTCATCTGTAGTTACACGAGAGCTTCTGCGTGAGTGGCTTGAAGCGGAGGAGCGATGGTGGGGGCGTGATTCTCATGCGCGTGAACTGCAGAAAGCCCTTCGACCCGCTGCCCGGCGCGAACACACCGCCCAGGGATTCGCCGCCCGCTTCGCGGGCATGACGACTTTCGCCAGCTCAACGGCAAGCTCCGAGGTTTGGTGGGCGCAGTCGGCAAAGCCCGCCTGCGCCGCGGCTTACAGGAAGGCGGCTTCGATCGCTGTCGCGAGGTGCTGCGGGGCTTCCAGCTGCGGGTAATGACCGACGTCGTCGAGCGCGACGACGTCAAGGCTCGGGATTCGTTGGCGGGCGTGGTCGGCGATGTGGGCGCCTGACCGTGGATCGGCCATGCCCCACACGAGGCGGCGCGGCACGGCGGTTCGCTCTAGCGCGCCTTCCCAGCGCGCGGCGTTGGTTCGGCGCTCGCGCATGTAGTGGAGGAGCTTGGTTGTCACCGCGACGCCGTCACGCCGTCGGACGAGTTGCCACTGCTGATGGAGGTCTGCCGCGGTCGGTTGATGGCTATCCGAGAAGACGGATGAGAGGCTGCGGCTGAACGCTCTCTCGGTGACGAGGTGTGCGAGGATGCGGCCGACGAGAGGCGCAGCAAGCAGGCGCTGAATCAGCAGCGGCCTCGCCAGTTCGACGTAGAGGCCTGCGTTCAGGAGCACGACGCCGTTCAGCCGGGCGTCGAGCGCCCCCTCTTCCGCTCGCGCGAGCAGCTCCTGCGCCACGGTGGCGCCGTAGTCGTGGCCGACGAGGCCAGTCTCTTCGATGCCGAGCCGCCGCCAGAGCGCCTCGGTCACGTCGGCCTGCTCGCCGATCGAGTACTCGTGATCGCGCGGCTTGTCCGAGTCGCCGAAGCCGAGAAAGTCGAATGTCAGGACACGGAACCTCGGCTCCAGGCTCCGGGCCAGCGGAGCCCAGTCCCACGAGCTCGTCGGGAACCCGTGCAGCAGCGTCAGCCAGGGGCCAGAGCCGGCGGTTCGAACGAAGACATCCCAGGCGCTCGAGCGCAGCTGGATCTGCAACCGCTCGCCTGATGCGAGCCAGCCGTCGGCGTCCATCCGTCGTATTGAACAGCCACCCCGGAAGTGCGAGGCTTGATGCCGATGGCGGTTGCGACCGTCAACGACATCCACTCGGAGCTCAACGAGACCGTCGTCGAGGAGGTCGTCGCCCTCGACTCCCTCGATTCGATTCAGGCGGCCGTGCGGGCCGCGGGCGAGTCCGGCGCGCCGGTTGCGATCGCCGGCGGCCGTCACGCGATGGGAGGCCAGCAGTTCTGCGCCGGCGGGCGCCTGCTCGACACGCGCGGCCTCGACAGGGTGCTCGACTTCGACCGTGAGCGAGGAGTCATCGAGGTCGAGGCCGGGCTCCAGTGGCCGGGATTGATCGAGTGGCTGAGGGCCGAGCAGCAGGCCGGCGAGCATCAGTGGGGGATTGCCCAGAAGCAAACCGGTGCTGACCGGCTCTCGCTCGGCGGAGCGGTCTCGGCAAATGTCCACGGCCGCGGGCTGACGCTCAAGCCGATCGTGGCTGACGTCGAGTCGCTCGTGCTCGTCGACGCCGACGGCGATGCTGTGACATGCAGCCGCGACGAAAACCCCGAGCTCTTCCGCCTGGTCGTCGGCGGCTACGGCCTCTTCGGCTGCATCTACTCGACGAGGCTGAGGCTCGTCCCGCGCCGAGTCCTGGAGCGGGTGGTCGAGATCGCGTCGCTCGACGAGTTGATGCCGCTCCTCGACCGGCGGATCGCCGACGGTTTCCTCTACGGCGACTTCCAGTTCGCGATCGACCCGGCGAGCGACGACTTCCTGCGACGGGGTGTCTTCTCGTGCTACCGGCCGGTCGAGGGCGCCGACGCGCCGCCGGCCGGGCAGCGAGGGCTCTCCACGGACGACTGGCAGAACCTGATCTATCTTGCCCACACCGACAAGGCGCGCGCCTGGGAGGTGTACTCGACCCACTACATGGCGACCTCGGGCCAGCTCTACTACTCAGACGCCCACCAGTTCGCCGACTACTCCGATGGGTACCACGGGCCCCTCGACGCGCGGCTCGGGGCGACCGACTCCGCAACGGAGATGATCACGGAGATCTACGTTCCGCGCGATCGCCTGGCCGACTTCATGGCCGCCGTGGCGGACGACTTCCGCGAGCAGGACACGAACGTCGTCTACGGGACGATCCGGCTCGTCGAGCGAGACGACGAGACCTTCCTCGCCTGGGCGACCGACCGCTGGGCCTGCATCATCTTCAACATCTGCACGACGCACACGCTGCCCGGGATCGACCGCTCGGCCGAGGCTTTCAGGCGGCTGATCGACCGCGGCATCGAGCGGGGCGGCAAGTACTACCTCACCTACCACCGCTGGGCGACGAGGGAGCAGGTCGAGACCTGTTATCCGCAGTTCGCCGAGTTTCTACGGCTGAAGCGGCGGTTCGATCCCGACGAGCGGTTCCAGAGCGAGTGGTACCGCCACTACCGCGCGATGTTCGCGGACGCCCTCGGCGAGACGGCTACGCCGGCCTGATCTGGAATGTCCAGCGCTTGAACAGGACGAACGCGACCGGGGTGATCAGCAACAGCGAGATCGCCTGGCCGAGGCGCGGATCGATCCCGGTTCCCTGGACGAGCGCGGCGAGGATGCCGGCGTTGAGCGCGACCACGACGGCGCCGACGACCATGTAACGCAAGTACG
>Ga0137403_10006611_pt1 | contig 13230 bp, 13 predicted proteins | sample CZOMad2_1_16fung_FD_122057 | JGI IMG/M metagenome (GOLD analysis project Ga0137403, IMG submission 122057) | Vadose zone soil fungal communities from Angelo Coast Range Reserve, California, USA - CZOMad2_1_16fungal (Hybrid Assembly) | ecosystem: Environmental > Terrestrial > Soil > Vadose zone... | reverse complement strand
CGATCTTGGTGGTCTTCGTTTCGGCGGTCTTGGTCTGGACGGCGGTGGATACGCCCATTGCAGGCTCGCTTTCTTCACTTCCTGTGACAACCGTCACACCGCGCCTGCCCTCAGTGCGGACCGGGGAGGTCGGCACCGGGGTGCCGGGCAGTCAGTCGAGACAACAATGGGAATCGGTCGAGGTTAGGTCAACCGTGGAAAGCCGGCCGCTCGGTTAACCCAAAGGCTTCGCGCGCAATCCCGCCCACTTCAGAATGGCATCCAGCGCAGGGCACAACGCTTGTCCCCACGAAGTGAGAGAGTACTCGACTTTGGGCGGCACCTGCGGGTAAACGGTCCGCGCCACCAGCCCGTCGGCCTCTAACTGGCGCAACTGCTGAATGAGCATCTTCTGCGTGATCCGCGGAATCACGCGCTCCAGGTCGGAAAACCGGAGCACCTTGCCGCCGAAGAGATGGAACAGGATGACCAACTTCCAGCGTCCTTCGACCAGCTTGAGCGCGGCCTCGACGTCGGTGGCGGCAGCAGTGGGAGTGTAGACCTTGGGCATACTTCCTGGTGTGTACCCTACTTTTCAGTGCGTTCTTGCGATCAGGGAAGTCTGCTGAGAAACTCTGCCTTACGCAATTGCCTAAGCCACGAGGAACGCATGCCCATGGTGCTACCCCAATCCGCCCCATATCCCTTTCCCTATGACCCGAAGGAGTTCGACGGCAAGCGGGTCCTGGTGACCGGCGGGACAAAGGGCATGGGCGAGGCCATCGTCCGCCGGCTTGCTCTGGCCGGCGCGGCGGTGGCAACCACCGCCCGCTCCGCTCCACCCCAGGGCCAGCCGCCCGCACTCTTCGTGCAGGCGGACATCAGCACGCCGGAGGGAGTCGATAAGGTCGGCGAGGCGGTGCTGGAGCGCTTCGGCGGGGTCGACATCCTGGTCAACAACGTCGGCGGCTCCGCCGCGCCGGCCGGGGGGTTCCAGGTCCTGACCGATGCCGACTGGTGGGAGACCTTGAATACCAACCTGTTGGCGGCGGTCCGGCTCGATCGACGATTCCTCCCCGGGATGCTGGCGCGCGGCTTCGGCGTCGTCATACACATCTCCTCGATCCAGCACCGCCTGCCACTCTACGAGGCGACGCTCGCCTACGCCGCCGCCAAAGCCGGGCTCAGCACCTACAGTAAGGGGCTCGCGAACGAGGTGGGGCCCAGGGGCGTCCGCGTGGCGGCGATCTCGCCCGGGTTCATCGAGACCACGGCCGCGCATCGCCTCATCATGCGGTTAGCGAACACCGCGGGGACAGATGAAGCTGCGGCGCGACAGAACCTGATAGACTCGCTGGGCGGGATTCCGGTCGGTCGCCCCGGCCGGCCGGAAGAGGTCGCCGAACTGGTGGCGTTCCTGGCGTCCGACCGCGCGGCGTTCATCCACGGCAGCGACTTTGTGATCGACGGCGGAACCATCCCAACCGTGTGAGGCAAGCCGTGAGCCCCGACCCGCGCCTGCCTGGACTTAGAACCAGGTTCGCTTCCGATAGGCGCGGTACTCGTCGCCGAAGCCCGCCTCCAGTACACCCGCCTCCTTCCGCGCGCGCCAAATCTGCAAGGGGGTCGTGACCACGAAGAGCAGTAGCAGCCACCACCAACCGGCGAAGATGATCAGGCCGAGGGTCGCGAGCTCGCCGAAGACGTACATCGGGTTGCGGATGTGCCGATAGAGCCCGTCGGTCACGAGCCGACGAGCCTCAGTGCGCCGGCTGAATGACGCACCCAGCTGCATCCGCGCGAGCGCCCAGAGGATCACACCGGGAACTGCGAACAGGAGCCCCACGGTGTCTCTCGCCCGCCAAACGCCGTCGTCGAGCCCCACGAGCACGAGCCCCATCAGGCACAGGGTAAGGGCGATGACTACAAGAGGCATCTTGGAGTAGGGGCTCAGCACATCGCCGAACATAGGGAACAGCCAGGAAGTCGCATGACAGCTTTGTCAGAAAGGGCTTGCCAGGACGTCAAGCCAAGCGTATCTGAAGCGTCGGAGAGTTCCCGCTATGTGAGGAGGAGATCGAGATGGCCAACATCAATGACTGCATTCCCGGACGGCGGGCCCGTCTGCTGCACACCGGCGTAGCCCGCGTGGCCGGCAAGACCGGAACGATCGTCGAGGTGTCCCGGGTGCGGCGGCCCCCCGGCGGACCCCTGCAAGAGCACATCACGGTGGACGTGCCGGGACACGGGGAGATCGTGCTGACTCCGGCCGACCTCGAGGTGTTGGGGGACCAGCCTTAGGGAACCTGGCGACGGCTCCCTCCCGGAGTAGGTTTCGCCCTACTCTTGAGAACACAACCCGGAGCCTGGTCGTGAGTGCTGCCGGCACCCCTTGCATCCCCAGCTATGAGATCCTGAGCCAGCTCGGCGAGGGCGGGATGGGCACGGTCTATCTCGCCTGGGACGTCCGGCTCCAACGCCGCGTAGCGCTGAAGCTTCTCTCCCACACGCTGGCCGCCGACCACAGCGCTCGGCAGCGGTTCCTCCTCGAGGCTCGCGCCGCTGCCGCCCTCGAGCACCCCAACATCTGCACTATCTACGCGGCCGACGAGACCCCCGATGGACAGGCGTACATCGCCATGTCCTACTGTGAGGGTCAAACGCTCCAACAACGCCTCGCTGATGGGCCGCTCTCGACCGGCGAGGCTGTCGGCTACGCTGCGGACATCGCCCGTGCCCTCGCGAAGGCCCATGAGAAAGGCATCGTTCACCGCGACATCAAGCCGGCCAACGTCATGCTCCCGGTCGAAGGCGGGCTCAAGATCCTGGACTTCGGGGTCGCCAAGCACCCCGGCTCCGAGTTGACCCGGACCGGCTACATCGTCGGCACGGCGTCCTACATGAGTCCCGAGCAGGCGCTCGGAGACCCGGTGGACCACCGGACCGACATCTGGGCGCTTGGGGTGGTGCTCTACGAGATGCTCACCGGCCGGCGACCATTCCACGCCGACAGCGCAGCGGCGGTCATGTACGCCATTGTCGCGACAGACCCGGCGCCGCTCTCGACCGGTCGTACCGACCTGCCGGTTGTGCTCGACAGTCTGGTCCGCCGGATGCTGGGAAAGCAGGCCTCCGACCGGCCTGGCTCCGCCGGCGAGCTGGCCCGGGAGCTCGGCGGGCTGGCGGCCCTGCTCCGCGCCGAGCCGGCCCGGACCGAGCGCCCCTCGAGTGTCACTCTCGAGGGCGAGCGGCGAGCGGTCGCCCTCCTGGCGGGCCGGCTCGACGGCTACAACCAGCTGGTCGAGCGGCTCGCCCCCGACGAGGCCGAGCGCATCCTGTCCCGGATCCGAAGCCTGGTCCTGGACGTCGTGGAGGGACACAACGGCCGAATCGACCACTTTACGGGCGACGAGTTCCTCTGCCTCTTCGGCCTCGAGGCGAGCGAGGAAGACGACGCTCTCCGCGCCGCGGATGCCGCACGCGAGCTGATCATCCGAGTGGCCGACGTGGCACCGGGGCTCGAGCAACGACTCGGCTTGCCGCTCCGGGTCCGCACCGCCGTCCACGTGGGCACCCTGGTCGTGCGCCCCGGGCGCACCGCGGACCGGCGCTGGCAAGCGTCGGGCGCCCCGATCGCAGTCGCCGCCCGGCTCGGCGCCGAGGCCGAGCCCGGCACGGTCCGACTGAGCCCGGAGTGCCAGCGCCTGATCGAGCCCTTCGCCCGCTCACCCCTTATCCCCTTCGCCGGGCGAGCGGCGGAGTTGGGCACCCTGGGAGCGTTGCTCACCTCGGCCCGGCGGGGCGAAGGTCAGGTGGTCGCAATCGTAGGGGAAGCCGGGGTTGGCCGGACCAGGCTCTTGGGGGAGTTCCGCGCGCGGTTCGCGTTGGACGGGGCTCGCGTGCTCACCGGGCGCTGCCATCCGCGCAGCCGGCCCTACCTGCCGTTCATTGAGGTGCTGGCCGAGGCCCTCGATCTGTCGGGTCACGACGGTGCGGTTGCGACGGCGAACGACGTTCTTGCTGGGGTGCAGGCGCTCGACCCCTCGCTGGTCGAGCTCCTGCCGCTCTATCTCCACCTCCTCGCGATCGCGCCCGGAGAGCACCCCCTCCCCCGCCACCTCCACGGGGAGCAGCTTCAGGCCGCGCTCACCGATGCGTTGGCGGCCCTGATTACCGCCGGGGCGGTGCGCCAGGCGGTGATGGTGCTCGTCATCGAGGATCTGCAATGGGCCGATGCTGCGTCGCGAACGCTGCTCAAGCAACTGGCCGAGATCGCCCCCGCCCACCCGATGCTGCTCGTCGCGACCAGTCGGCTCGACGCCCCGATGGACTGGGGCTCCGCAACTCCGGTCACCATCCACCTCGGCCCGCTCGATCGGGACGCCGCGGAATTGGTGATCCGAGCCCTGCTGCAGGCCGATCGCGTGGCGCCCGCGCTGGCCGGATGGCTGCACGAGCGCACCGGCGGGAACCCGTTCTTCTTGGAGGAAGCGTGCCAGTCGCTGCTGGAGGAGGGCGCGGTCAAGGTGGAGGGCGGCACGGCGCTCCTCCAGACTCCCGATCAGCCGCTCCACCTCCCCGACACGGTGCAGGCCGTTATCCGCGCCCGGGTGGACCGGCTGGATCCGGGTGCCCGGGAGGTCCTTCGGGTCGCCTCGGTGGTGGGGCGGGAGTTCGGGCGGGGGCTTCTGGAGGAGGTGCTGGGCCGGCCCAGCGGGCTCTCGCTGCACCTGGAGCGACTCAAGACGGCGGGGCTGGTCCAGCAGACGCGGGTAACGCCGCAGCCGGCCTACCGATTCAAGCACGCAATGACCCACGAGGTGGTCTACGACAGCCTGCTCGAGCATCAGCGGCGCACGCTGCACGGGGTGACGGGCCAGGCGATCGAACAGCTCTTCCGGGAACGCATCGAGGAGCAGTTCGGGAGCCTGGCCGATCACTTCAGCCGAGCGGAGGAATGGCGGGCCGCGGCGCACTACGGGCTGGAGACCGCCAGGCGGGCCTCGAGCTCGAGCCAGTTCGGCGAGGCGCTCGAGATGCTCGACCGGGCCCGGGGGTGGTTGGCGCATCTGCCAGAGGACGCCGGGCAGCGGGGCCAGCTCGCCGACGTCCTGCTGCTGCAAGAGCGGCTGTGCGAGACGCTCGGCCTCCGCGAGCGTCAGCAGCAGCTGATCGACGAGGTGATCGCGCTCCTGCCACCGAACGACGCGTCACCGCGGGCGGCCGAGGCCCACTTGCGGCAGGGCGACCTGTTCACCCTGCTCGGGCGGTTCGACCAAGGCGCCACCGCGCTCGAGACCTCGCTCCGCCTAAGCCGGGAGCGCGGGGACGCCAGGGCCGAGGGGAATGCCCTGCGGAGCCTGGGTCTGCTCCGCTGGCATGAGGGCAGGGACGAAGAGGCACTCCGGTACGCCGAGCAGGCCGAGACCCTCGATCGCAAACGGGGGGACCTCGAGGCGATCGTCCGGGACCTCCACAACCTCGGCACCATCTTGAAAGGCATGAAGGCGTTCGACCGTGCCATCGGCTGCCTGCAAGAGGCGCTGGACCTCTGCGAACAGCTGGGAGACCCCATCAAGCAGGTTTACTCCGCGGGCACCCTGGCGAACGTCCATCGCGAGCTCGGCCACATCGAGGTGGCGCAACAGTACCTGCGTCGCGGTGACGAAATCGCCGTCGCGCGGCGGATGCCGGTCGAGCGCTCGTTCATGCTGATGCCGCTGGCCCACATCGCCTTCCAGCAGGGCGCGCCGGAGGAAGCCATCCGGCTCTACCGCGAAGCGGCGGAGATGAGCCGGAAGGCGCGCCACGCCGAGGGCCTGGCCCAGGCACTCCGAATGCTCGGTGAGCGCCTGGTTGAGCTGGGCAGCGCGACCGAGGGGCTCCCGTACCTCCAGGAGAGCGCGGGGCTCTTCGCTCAGCTCCACGACGCGAACGGCCAGCTGGAGGCGCTCGAGGGGATGATCCGGGCCGGCCGCCGCGGCGCCGGCGGTGCGGATACCGAGAGCTGGTGCACCCAGGCCCTGGCCCTGGCCCAGGCCCTAGACGACGCCCCCAGGCAGGCCTTCCTCCGGAACTTGCTGGGGATCCTGGCTTGGGAACGCGGAGTTTTCGCCGATGCGCTGACCCACTACGAGGCCGCGCTCGCGGAGGTGCGGCGGACGGACCAGCGCGCGGACGAAGGCGTGATCCTGAACAGCCTGGGCGTCACGCTGAGCCGCCTCGGGCGGCACGAGGAAGCCCGCTGCGTGCTGGATGAAAGCGCGACCCTCAACGAGGCCACCGGGCAGCGCTTGCTCCTGGCTCACGCGCTCGCCGCCCTGGGCGACGCCTCCGCCGCGACCGGGCGTCCCGGAGACGCGCAACGGTTCTACGAGCGTGCGGGGGCCATCCGTCGGGAGCTCGGCGACACCGAGGCTGCCGACCGGCTCGCCCAGCGCATGAAGGAATTTGCCTGACAGTCCCTCCTCCGGCCAGAAAGGACGCTGAGTCATGCCCCGCTACATCATCGAACGTTCGGTCCCCAAGATGTCCCGCAGCGAACTGGACCAAGCGGGAAAGAAATCGAACGAGGTCCTTGCTGCCATGTCGGGGGTGGTCTGGATCCGAAGCTACATCTCCGATGCCGGAGGGAAGATCTATTGCGAGTACGACGCCCCTAACCCGGAAGCAATCCGGGAGCATGCACGTCGCGCCGGGCTCCCGGTGGACAGCATATCCGAGGTGTCGCTCGAGATCAGTCCGTTGATGTTTACCTGAGCTACAGATAACGCGCGATCGCCATCGCGCCCGCCGCCGGCCGAGGCCTTCGACGAGACGGTCGATGTGCTGTTCACGCTGACCAGCTTCACCACGTTCGACACCCTGGCCGGGGCGACGCGAAGCGCCGACGAGGTGGCGGCGCTGGTGCGGCGGCTGGCCCGATCGGCGGTCGAGGTTTAGACTAGCCTCCTTTAGCCGACCGATTTGCCATGAAGACTCGCAAGCGGCTACTGGATCGCCCAGCCACTGAGCTGGCTCTCGTGCTCGCCCGCAAAGCCCTCGACCGGTGGAGCGAGGCCCACAAACGGCTCGGCCAGGCCGACGCCCCCGGTGCGCTCCACGCCTTCCGCGTAGCCCTCCGTCGTCTGCGCAGCACGCTGCGCGCCTTCCGCCCCCAGCTCGAGCCGTTGGTGCCGCGGCGCACCCGCCGGCGCCTGCGGCGGCTCGCGCGCGCGACGGGGAGGAGCCGGAACCTCCAGGTCCAGCGTGAGTGGGTGCTGGCCCAACTCGACGCCCTGAGCCCGGAGGCGCGCACCGGCGCCCAATGGCTCACCGCCAGGCTGACGAGCTCGCACCAGGAGGCCGACGAGCAGCTGGCATCTCGAGTCGCGAAAGACTTCGGGCGAATCAGGCGGAAGCTGCGCCGTTGCTTGAAGGCGGCGAAGTCAGCTCCCGCAGGGGAAGGGTCCCGGTCTTCGACGACGGCCGGCGTCGTGGTCCGGGATGCCGTTCGCCGGTGGACCCAGGAGCTGAACCAGCGGCTCAACGCGATCCGCACCGCCGCGGACTGGGACGACGCCCACGCGGCGCGCATCAGCGTGAAGCGCACCCGCTATCTCCTGAAGCCGTTCGAGGAAGAGCTCCGGGCAGCCGGCGACGCGCTCGAGCAGCTGACGGCGTTGCAGGACGTGCTCGGCGCCTTACAGGATGCGCGCGTGCTCGCCGACGAGCTCCGGGCCGGCCTGGTGGAGATCGGCGCGGAACGGGCGCGGAAGCTCTGTGACGAGCTGCTGCCCTGGTCGGCCGCTGCTCAGGCCACTAGCAGGACCTCGCTTGCCGCGGGCCACCCCGGGCTGGTCGCCCTGGCACACCGCCTCGGCGCCGAGTACGAGGCGACGTTCGATCGATTACGGGGCGAATGGCTGGAGCAGCGGGCACCCACCCTGCTCTTCCAGCTGCATCAGCTCGCCGGCGACCGGACCCGGAGACCCAGGCGGCGGTCTCGCGTCCTTGGGCGCCGGCCGGCGCGGCAGCGTCGCGTGCGCCGCTTCGACTAGTCCGCCGGGGGGCTTCATGGACGTTCGCCTGGTGTTTGGAATCAGCGTGCTCATGTTTTTCGTGAGCTCCGGGGTCGTCGCGCGGCTCTACCTCTGGCCCCGGCTTCGGAACATGCCCCAGGAGCGCGCGCTCGTTCTCCTGGTCGCGCCCCACATGTTTCTTCGGTTCATCGGACTCAGCTTCCTGGTGCCGGGGGTCGTCTCTCCGTCGCTCCCGGCGGCCTTCGCGGCCCCCGCTGCCTACGGTGATCTGGTCGCGGGCGTGCTCGCGATCGTTTCGACGGTTGGGCTTGCGAGGCGCGCCTCGTGGGCCGTTCCGCTCGTGTGGGTGTTCAACGTCTGGGGTGCCGCCGACCTCCTGTTCGCGTTCTACCAAGGCCCGCGGCTTGCGATCGGGCCTGGCGCGTTCGGAGCCGCGTTCTTCATTCCAACGGCGGTGGTGCCGGTCCTGCTGGTCACCCATTTTCTCATTTTTTGCCTGCTGCTTCGGCCTGCGAGCACAAGCGGGCGCGGGTGACCGGCGCGAGGTGATCGTTTATGGCGAACGAGGTCGTTGCCCATTACCTCGATGGACGCCTGATCAAGGGGACCTGTCTGGACATCGACCCTGCCCGGCCGACGTGCCACGTCAAGACCGCCGAAAAGGGCATGGTGCAGGTCATGCTCGCCCAGCTCAAGGCGCTCTTCTTCGTGCGGTCGCTCGGCGGGGATCCCAGCTACCACGAAGTGCAGGCCCTTGATTCGAGCGACGTCCGCGCCCGGGGAGCCGCGCTGATCGAGCTCCAGTTCGCGGACGGGGAGCGGGTGGTTGGTCTGACCACGCGATTCCCCCCGGTGCGCCGCTTCTTCTACGTGCTGCCGGCGGACGTCAGGAGCAACAACATCCGCATGCTGGTGAACCGATCGGCAGTCCAGAATCTGGGACAGCCTGAGGTAGCGATGGGCTGACGGCCCCCTCGAAGGCATCAGACGCATATGGACACCGACGTCCTGGTAGTCGGAGCCGGGCCGACCGGACTGATGCTCGCGAACCAGCTCGGTCGCCGAGGCGTGCGTACCCTGCTCGTGGACCGGCATTCCGGCCCGTCACGTGAGACCAGAGCCCTGGGCGTCCAGGCCCGCACGCTCGAGATCTACTCCCACCTTGGCATCGTCGAACGGGCGCTCGAGCTCGGCAAGCGCGCTACCGGAGCCAACCTTTGGGCCAATGGGCGGGTTGCCCGGGTTCCCCTGGGCGACATCGGGCGCGACCTGAGTCCCTATCCCTTTCTTCTGATCCTGGGCCAGGACGACAACGAGCGGCTACTGGGCGAGGCCCTTCATGACTGGGGCATGAGCGTACAGTGGAACCGCGAGCTGGTCGGCCTGACGCAGCAATCGGACCGAGTCGTTGCCCAGCTCAGACAACCGGACGGCACGATCCGGGAGGTCGCCGCAGCGTGGGTTGCCGGATGCGACGGCGCGCGCAGCGCGGTGCGCGAGCTGAACGGGATCGCGTTTCAAGGCGCGCCCTACGAGCACGTGTTCTTCGTCGCCGACACCCAAGTGACGGGACCGATGGTACCGGACGAGATCAACGTGTATCTCTGGCGCGAGAGCTTCCACCTGTTCTTCCCGATGCGCGGGACCGACCACTGGCGCGTGGTCGGAATCGTGCCGGCGGCCTTGCGCGGCCGGGACGACCTGACCCTCGACGAGGTAATCCCCTCCATACGCCAGCAGGCTGGAGCCGGGTTGTCCTTTCAGGAATGCAGCTGGTTCTCCACCTATCGGATCCATCACCGGCGCGCCGAGCGCTTTCGCGACCGCCGTTGCTTCCTGCTGGGCGACGCAGCGCACATCCACAGCCCGGTGGGCGCGCAAGGCATGAACACCGGGCTCCAGGACGCGTACAACCTCGGTTGGAAGCTGGCTCTCATGGTTTCGGGCGAGGCGGGCCCGGCCCTGATCGACTCCTACGAGGCCGAGCGGGTCCCGGTCGCCCGGCGGCTCTTGAGCACGACCGACCGGGCGTTTTCGCTCGTGGTTTCCGACACCGGGTTGGCGGGCTTGTTGCGCACCCGAGCGGTTCCGAGGCTGATGGCTCTTGCGATGCGCTTCCGCTGGGTTCAGCGGCTGGCGTTCCGCACTATCTCCCAGACCGGGATCAGTTACCGCGACAGCGCTCTATCGGAAACGCTGCCCGGCCTGCCCGACTCCGCGCCGCGCGCCGGCGATCGGTTTCCGTGGCTCCGGCTCAAGCTTTCTGCCAGCGGCCCCGCCGAGGACTTCTTCCGAAAGCTGGACGACACCCGATGGACTCTGGTCCTTGTCGGGCAATCCGCCCCGCCGGGCGGGCTCCCGGCGCTGGGCGACCGGCTGGACACGCTTGAGGTTCCCAGCGATCCTGCCAATGACCGGGAGTTGGCGCGCGCCCGGATTCCCCGCCCCGCCTTCTACCTCCTGCGCCCGGACGGTCACGTCGGGCTCTGCGGAGCTCGCCTGGAACCCTCGGCAGTCACGCGCTACATCTCCGCCTTAGGCGCCCCCTAGCCGATCCGAAGCACCACTTTGCCGAGCACGTGTCCCTCGGCGACCCGCTGGTGCGCTTTTGCAGCCTCCTGGAGTGGGTAGACCGCCGGGATCGGCACTATGAGGTTCGCCGCCTCGATGGCGCGGTTGAGGCGAGCCAGCTCCCTGACTCCAATCACCCCGTCATATGCCGTGATATCGAGCCCGCTTCGCTTCTTCGGCGCGGGATCGATGCCGTTGGGGTAGGCCACCCGGCCGCCGGGGCGGAGACTGTCGATACAGTGCTCGAGCGCGTCGCCCCCGGCAAAACCGAGCACGGCATCGACCCCTTCAGGGGCAAAGTCGCGCGCGGCGGCCACGATGTTGCCGTGCCGCCCGTCCACCGCGGCGTCGGCGCCCAGGCGCCGCGCCAGCGCCACCCCGTCGTCACCGCTCGCGATGGCCAGGACCCGGGCGCCGCGAAGCTTGGCGAACTGGACGGCGAGGGTGCCTACGCCTCCGCTCGCACCGTGAACGATCACGGTCTCGCCTCGCTTGAGCTTGAGGGCTTCGTCCACCCCTTGCACCGCAGTCACTCCGGTGAGCGGGATCGCACCGGCATGCTCCAACTCCAGCCCCGCGGGCACCTTACCCACATGCTCGGCGACCACCGCGATGTACTCCGCATGGAAGCCGGCCCTCTCGAAGCTCGCGCCGTAGACCCGGTCGCCGATCTCGAACCGGCGCACCCCCGATCCCAGGGCGACCACGGTGCCCGACCCGTCGGTGCCGAGGATGAAGGGAAGCTTCGGCTGCCGGCCGGTGGGGGACCAGCCATCCCGCATGTCGGCGTCCCACCCGGCGATGCCCGACGTGTGCACCGCGATCAGCACCTCCCCGGCATTCACCGGGGGGACCGGAAGCGTATGGGTCGTTACGACTTCGGGGCCGCCAAAGCGGTCGATCGCCGCCGCGCGCATGGTCGTGGGCAGGGTGGCCAGGGCCCGCCTGGGCCGGCGGGGAGCCATTGTCTTGTGTCTTTCCATAGTTACTCCTTGCTGGCGTCTCCGAGCCAAGCTTGCTTTCAGGGCGCCGGCTTCAAGGACCGGAGCGGCAGCAACCCAAGGTGCTTCGTTCCGAGCCTGGGCACGAGACATGCTTGAACTGGTTGTCGGTAGGATGATCGTCCAACCGCTCCAGTCACCGCCGATCCGGGAGCTTCGCATGGCCAGTGCATCGTTGGAACTTCAGGCCCGTGAGAAGGTTCGCATCGCGGCGCGCATGCTCGCCGAAGCTCAGCAGCTGTACGAGGAGAGCGGGCACGCTTACGATCGGCCTTCGTTAAACGCCGAAGTGCTCGCGCCCATGGTCGAGGAGCTCACCCAGCGACTCGCCGAGGCTGGACTGCTGACGCCGCTCTCCTAAACTTCTCCGCCGGCGGTCCTCCCCCGCGCCCCAAGTCCCTCCAACCCCCAAAAATGACCGCACCGCCGCGCAACCGGGCGATTCTAGTGCGGCTGGGTAAGCCTGGCGCGGCCGGGGTCGCGGGCTACCTTCTCCTTACCAGACCCGAGGCAGCGCTCGATGCTACGGGAAGTGCGCGGGACATACCGGGGAACACCTTACATCGTGCGGCTGGTGACGCCGCCGCCTCCCAGCGATGTCCTGTACGAGTGGTACAACGCCGAGTGGGAGATCGACTGTGAGGCGGTGGAGATCCTCACCTTCCCCGCTTACGCTGGCGACACGGAAGGCTACGTTCGGGCCGAGACGGAGCTCGTCCTCGCAATGATGTTGGAGAGCAGAGAGCACACCTCACGAGAGTCCGCGTAATTTAGAGCTGCTGCATCGTCCTGGTCGCCGCCGTCTCTCTCGAGCTTCGGGCCTCGCGGCGCCAGTGGGCATCCTGCCGGCGCTTGGTGGAGTCTGGGTCTTCTTCGGCCCGTTTGACAATCCGCCGCATGGCGCGTTCATCGCTCGTGAGTCAATGCCCTTCAACCAGCCGTCAGACATTAGCGGGGTTAAGAGATAAGGCCCGCCGAACGGTTCACCCTCAGCCTTCTACGATGTCGCGGCGTGGTCAGAACCAGTGCGAGAAAGGAAAAGCTGGGCTTGCGGCGGCGGCGATGGATAGAGAAAGGAGGTAGCACACTAAGGCTACTACGGTATATGGGCTATTCACTGGCACAGAGGCGAACAAGCTGTGCGTGCCATTCTGTCTCATCTCAAGCACCGGGTCTAAGGCTTCCCACCAGTCATTGACCGGTTCGCCAGGTGTGCTTGATGCTTTCGTTCCGAAGGGCGTGTCAAAAGTCGCCACTGCGAAGGCGAAGGCTCCAATAACCAGTGTTGCGGTGCTGGCAACGGCAACGACTTTAGGAAACTCTGGGACTAGGGAAAGGAACAGCGCCACACTAGAGTGGCAAAGGGCCACGAGGGCTAACCAGCGCCCATTGATCCATCCCTGGTGCGACCTCCTGAGCTGAAGCCGGAGAGCCGGTGGGAGGAGCTCCCAGGTTGTCCTTCTAAGCCGATAGCGGTGCAAGAGCACGTACGGCTCCCACAATTCCGCCTGACCGTTCTCGACTCCGGGGGGAAGGGCTGTCTGCTCCTTGGCTCCTGCGGCGGTTGCCTTGATTTGTTTGAGCTCCGCCGTGTTCTGCAAGAGCATGCCTAACGTTCCCTCAAGCTTGGCAAGCCGCTCTTCAAAAGCCTCGAAGTT
>Ga0137403_10006609_pt1 | contig 13235 bp, 10 predicted proteins | sample CZOMad2_1_16fung_FD_122057 | JGI IMG/M metagenome (GOLD analysis project Ga0137403, IMG submission 122057) | Vadose zone soil fungal communities from Angelo Coast Range Reserve, California, USA - CZOMad2_1_16fungal (Hybrid Assembly) | ecosystem: Environmental > Terrestrial > Soil > Vadose zone... | reverse complement strand
AAGGACCTTTGGCATCGCCGATCACATCGGCTCGCTTGAGGATGGCAAGATGGCCGACATTGTGGTGTGGCGGCCGGCGTTCTTCGGTATCAAGCCGGAGCTCGTGATCAAGGGCGGCTTCATCGCCTGGGGGGCGATGGGGGACAGCGCCGCGTCACTGATGACCTGCGAGCCGATCTTGTTGCGGCCGCAATGGGGCGCCTTCGGCCGCGCGCCGGCGGCGTTGTCGGCCTGTTTCGTCCATCCGCTGGCGCTGCAGCGCGACCTTGGCGGCGCACTCGGTCTGTCGAAACGGCTATTGCCGGTGCGCAACACCCGCAAGCTCACCAAGCGGGACATGCTCTGGAACGACGCCTGCCCGAAGGTGACCGTTAACCCCGAAACCTTCGACGTCTTTGTCGATGGCGCGCTTGCGACCTGTGAGCCGGCGCATGAATTGCCGCTGGCGCGCCGTTACATGCTGAGGTGAAACGATGCTCGACAAGGCGCTTGGCAATCATCAGCCGTCCCCGCCCGGCGCCGCGCGGGTCGGAATCGGCGGCCCGGTCGGGTCCGGCAAGACGGCGCTGATCGAAGCGCTGATCCCGGTGCTGCAGCGTCGGCAGATCGACTTTGCCGTCGTCACCAACGACCTCGTGACCAGGGAGGACGCCGAACGCCTGCGACGCTCGGGTTTGATCGATCCGGCGCGGGTTTCCGCGGTCGAGGCCGGGGCGTGTCCGCACACCGTGATCCGGGAGGATCCCACGCTGAACATAGCGGCCGGCGACGACCTCGAAGCGCGCTTCCCCGGTCTCGAACTGATCCTGTTCGAATCCGGCGGCGACAATCTGGCCTCGACATTCTCGCTCGATCTCGTCGATTGGTGGATTTTCGTGATCGACGTCGCCGGCGGCGATGACATTCCGCGCAAGAAGGGCCCCGGCCTGCTGCGCTGCGACCTGCTGGTCGTGAACAAGATCGATCTCGCGCCTCATGTGGGCGTCGATCTCGACAAGATGCTTGAGGATGCCGGCCGTGTCAGGGCCGGGCGGCCGGTGATCGCGACCAACCTGCGGGGCGGCATTGGAGTGGAGGCGGTCGCCGATGCAATATCAGCCGCTGTCCTGTTTCGCGTCTGACGCGTCTCAGAAGGGCCGGGACGTCGAAGCCCATCTCGCGGTCGATCTGGCCGGCGGCCGGACCACGATCCGTCGCCAGCGCGTCGGGTATCCCTTGCATGTGACGCGCGGCTTCTATCTCGACACGGCGCGGCCCGACCTCTTGACGATCTATCTGCAATCGGCATCGGGCGGCCTCTACACAGGCGACCGGCTCGCGCTTGATGTCAGCGTCGGCGCAAACGCCGCGTTGCATCTCACGACCCAGGCCGCGACCGTCGTGCATGACGGCCGCGAAGCCGGGTCGCGGCAGCGACAATCGATCTCGGTCGAAAGCGGCGCGTTCTGCGCGGTCGCCGGCGATCCCTACGTGCTGTTTCCGGGCGCGAACCTTGAACTCGAAACCGTCGCCACCGTGGCCGACGATGCCGTGTTGTTCCTGGCGGATGGTTTTGCCGTCCACGATCCCGGGACAACGGGACGGGCGTTCGCGCAGTTCTCTAGCCGGCAACGGATCCTGCGGCCCGATGGCCGGCTCCTGCTGCAGGATCTCGGCCGCCTCCATGGCGATGAGTTGCGGAGCGGCGCTCTCGGCACCATGGCCGCGGTGGCAACGATCCTCGTCGTCGCACCGGCAGGCAGCCTGCCGGAGTTGGCGGCGATGGAAGGTGCTGCGGATCGTCTCGGCTGCCTTGCCGGCGCATCATTGGCGCCGAACGGCGCCGGGCAGGTGATGCGGATACTCGCCCCGGATGGCGGGACGCTCGCGCGCGCGATGGAAGCGGCTTTTCATGTCGCAAGCCGCGCCGTCCTGGGAACAGAGCTCGCGCGCCGCCGAAAATGAGGTCAGCGCGCCGCGCATCCGAAAAATGTCGTCTGCTCGCGTGCAGTCTTAAGAGAACGTTAAGGGCGCAATGTATGATGTCTCGCAGAGGGGCCGTGTACGGCGACTTTGGGAGAATGTGATGGGCAAGATCGCGTCAGCTATGGCTGCAGTTGCGTTGGTCGCGGGTCCGCTCTTGTCGCCGGCGCCTGCGCGGGCGGAAAATGGTCAGATCGCCGCTGGCGTCGTGGGTGGATTGATTGGTGGGGCGCTGCTTGGCGGGGCCCTGGCATCACGACCTGCTCCGCCTCCGCCGCCGGTATATTACGCGCCGGAGCCGGTCTATGTCGAAGAGCCGGTCTGCCGCTTCGTTCGCGAGCGCTTCTGGGACGGGTATGGCTGGGCGTACCGCCGAGTCCAGGTTTGCGACTGATCGCGCGCTCCTCAATGGCTGCGGTTTGAGCGAGCTCAAAATGCGGCCGTTTCCTGGTACGAACGAGGCTTAACAAACCGGTGTGCTTTTCCGGGCGGTCTGTCGTTCACCCAACGGCTCCATATGATCGCCGCCTTCCCAGAAAAATATGAAAGGCAAACAGCGCGGGCACCGAAAACCCGACGGCGATATGTACCCAACTCATCCAGGGCCGCACGGTCTCGGACCCCAAATAGTACAATCCGAAAGCCGTTACGACCAAAAGCGTGTTGAGCGTGATCATCACTGATCCCGAGATAAGATTCCTGCCGTTTCGCCATGAGCGCAGCACGTGCACCGGGATCAATGCACCCAATAACAACAGCGTCACCATCGCGGCGCCGCCATGCACCATCAGCAGATAGGCGGCGGCCTGCTGCCAGCTCTCTTCGCTGGAGAAATTTTTTTGCCAATCCGCCACGAGCCAACCGGCGCCCGTCAGGAACAGCACCGCGAAAGCCGCGTAGATTGAATACCGAAATGAAGATTTAAGCCGCAAGGTGCACTGCGTGATGCCAGTCAGGGGTGATGTGAACGTCGCCGTCCGTCGAAATCAGTAGCGCACTTGCGCTGTAGTGCTCAAGCAGCTCACTCGCGTTAGTCCCGATAAGCATGACGACTTTCGTCAGCGCGTCGGCCACCATGCAACTCGGCGCGCGCACGGTCGCTCCATCGATCGCGCCGGCTGGCCGGCGGCTGCCGGGATCGATAATCGCTGAAATGGTCGCTTCTGCTGACCGGAATGGATCGAAGCGACGGGCCGAGGAAGCCAGCGCTTCATCGGCAGCCTCGATGCTACACATCAAGCGGCGCGGATCGCGCGGATTGCGAATATGGATCATCTGCGGTTGCTTTCCGAACACAGCCAGATCGCCGCCGGCATTCACCATGCCGGCCGGCACGTTGAACTGGCGCAACGCCTCGATGGCGCGATCGACCGCGAAGCCCTTTGCGATTCCTCCGAGATCAATCCTGGTATCGGTCTGCCGAAAGCGGACGGTATGTCCTGGAAGCAGTTCAAGCGCATCAAACGGCAGCGGCTCGGCTGGGACTGGCTGATCGTCGCACGAATGAGGCAGCAATCCCATGGTCTGTAAGGTCGGTGCCACCGTAACATCGAAAACGCCGTTTGAGCGGTGATGCATCTCAACCGCTGCCTCCAGAACCTCGAACGTCCAGCCGTCAACCCGGGTCGGCCGAAGACCGGCTTCGCGGTTGAGGCGGCTTATGTCGCTCGCCGCCTCGTGAAAGCTCATCAGCCGATGGACTCGATCGACTGCCTCGAATGCTGCACCCACGGCGGCATCCATCGTGGACCGGCTCGTCCCTGCTGCTTCAATCTCCACGAACGTGCCAAGCAGCGGTCTGGCGCGGCGTACGCTATCGAAGGCGGTTGCCATAGGTCGCCAGTACTCTCTTTATGCCTTCGGTGACGTGCATCGAAGACAGGGTTGCTCCGGCGATATTGCGGATGTCGCTATTCACCTTAAGCGCGCTACCGCTCGTCTTTCCAACGAACTGCGCCAGCCAGCTCGGACTTCTGATCTCACCTCCGTAAGATTCCCGGTATTGCAGGATTTCGACACTGTGAACCGCTCCACCCGGCGTCAAAGCAACAGCATAGTCGATAAAGAGGTGCTTTCCCACAACCCGATCGAATATGAAAAAACCGGCAACCCGTCCGCCGGACTCGGCTTTCCAGACCCGGCCAGGCTGGACCTCGACAAAGCGCGCCGATGGGAATGCCTGTTTCTGCGCTTCCTCAATTGAAAGGTACTGCATCGAGTAGGCAGGAGAAACGGTCGACATGATTGCCGCTGCCGGCAGGGTATAGCGAATCCATTTCGTCATGTTTGATCGTCCCCCAAGTCAGCGTCAGCCGGCAGCGCCGGATTTTTCGATACAACTGGACATTGGTCTCTCAAAAGAAAAACCCGACGCCGCCAAGGAATGAATCGGACAGAGCCCCGACGGCGGATTTGTCGATTACCCGCTGATAGGTCGCCTTTAGCACCACCTTGGGCGACGGGAAGACCGCAACACCCGCAGTGTGGAATTGGCGTTGGCCGGCGCCCGTTGGCGTGTTTGCATCAGTTCCGGCAAATCCGCCGGTCTGCAAGTTCTCATAGGTGTATCGATAGAACGGCACTGCCTCCCACTCGCTGTTCAGAATTGTCCCGAGCGGCACGTGATAGGCGATCTCTCCTGAATAGCCGAACATTGACTTGCCGACATTGTTGGTGGGATCGGTGTCGTTGTTGGCCCGCAGATTTTCAGGATGGCCGAAATTAACGTGAACGTATTCGCCGCGCAGTTCAAGGCCGGTATCGGGCACGCGGTAGCGGAATTCGGCGTCGAATATTCCGACGCTGGTGTGCCCGAGCAAATCGCCAGTGTCTGCATAGGCTCCGCGCGGGGTCACGTTGGGACTATAATACCCGCTTATGCTTCCCGCAAAGCCGGGCAGGAACGGCGGCGCGAAATCGAGTTTCCCCGCATAAGCGAGCGTATTGTTAAGTTGCTGGAAATCTCCACGGGCGGGCCGCGAGAAGGCGAGCGCGTCGAGGCCGCTAATCCCCGCCGCATAACCCGTGGGAAATGGCGGAACGGTTTTCGCGTCGGTGCGCAGACCGAAGTCGTCGCCAAAGTCCTCGATGCTGGAGCTGACCTGAACCTGGTAGTTCAGGCCGTCGGCAATTGTCCCGTAGACACTGCTTGCTCCGGCCCAGAAGGTTGACGGAATAAGGCCATTATAGAGCTCCGGCCGGTTGACGCTGTAAAACTGGGTCGGCTCATGGTGCTGATTGATATAGCCGATGGGTATGAGGTCGATACCGGGCGAGCGCCAGTTGAACTGATCGATAATCTTGAAATCAACCCAGATTTGTTCAATCTCTGCGGTGCCATGCAGCTTGTCATCCGCATCGAAACCTGAGCCCGCGTGCTCAAACTCGATCTCGGCATTGAAGATGATGTTGGGGGTGATTGCGTAGGTCGGCAGCAGCACCAACCGATGCGCATCAAAGCCGTTTTGCCACTGGCCGTTAGCCGCGGGATTTTGCATCGTGCCGAACTTGATTTCGCCATACGCGCCGATGCTGAGGCCCGAAACGGGAGAATCGGCGAGCCCCAAAATGCCGTTATTTGTGGGCGCTGTCGGCGTCGGAGACGGTGCGGTGCTCGAGCTTTCTGCTTTTGCGATACGCGTCGTTGTCGGCGCCGTGGATGGCGGAGCGCTTGAGGCTTCCGCTCTTGCGGCGCGCGCCGGTGCCGTCGGCTGCGCATCCGATGAAGTTGCAGTTCGCGCGCTCGCAGAAGGAGCTTGAGCGGCAGCTTCCTTTTGCTTGAGCTTTCCTTCAAGCATCTGAATCCGCTGCTCCATCCGCTCCAACTTTTTCAGCAGTGGATCGTTCGAGTCACCCTCTGCTGCAAGGGCGCTGCCGGCACTTATGATTGACATTGCAGTCGCAGCGAGCAGCGCCCGTCGCCTGGAAGGATGATCCGATTTGCAGATCGATGCATGAAGTTGTGAAAACTGATATACCAGCATGAAACCCCCATCTCTGCGGAGAGCAAACCTCCGCGACACGTGGGTACTAACACCGTCCCAAAACGCTTTTTTTAAAATCCGAAATGGGATGATCGATTGGAATCTCTCTAATCCGCTCTAATGTCAGAATTAGAATAAACCTAATCTGCGCGGCGAAGTCAGCGCCGCGCCAATCTGAAATAGAGCTGCGAGAGCCGATCCGGCAATTCCTCGACGCGATGAACCATCATCGTGCTGCCGCGCCCGAAGATGCGCGACGCCGCCGAAATTCCGGTCTGGCCGAGCACGACGCCGTAGGCATCGATGCCTGATGTGTGCAGCCCGGTCGCCGCGCGCCGCGCATCCTCGATCAGATCGAGTGGATCGGACACATCGATATCGGACGGCTCGCCGTCAGTCAACACGATGAGGAGCTTGCGGGCCGAGCGTGTGGTGCCGATGACGCGGCCGGCGTGACGCAGCGCGGCCCCAAGCCGCGTCGACAGACCCGACGTCAGACCGGCAAGACGGCCCTTGCAGGTCCGGTCATAGGGTTCATCGAAGGACTTGATGCTGGTCATCTTGACGTCCTCGCGGCCGTCCGACGCAAATGCGAGCAGACTGAAGGGATCGCCGAGCCGTCCCATCGCTTCGGCGAGCACCGCGACGGCGAGCCGCTCGACGTCGAGAATGGTGGCGCCGGAGGCAAGCCGGTCGCGCGTGGATTCGGAGATATCGATCAGCAGAAGCGCTGCCAGGTCGCGGTGCACCGATGTCGAGGAGCGGAACACGCGCGGGTCCGGCTCGCGCCCGGTCCGAAGCGCAATACCGGCATCGAGCATGGCGTCGACATCGAGATCATGGCCCTCATGCTGCCGGTTCAGGCGGATTTTGCGGCCGATTCTGACACCGCGCACCAATCGTCCGATGCGATTGCGCAGGACATCGGCGCGGTCGAGCGCCTGCTCGATCGATCGCGGATCGCCAAGCCGCGGCGCGACCTCGCGGACCACCGTCCATTCCGGCCGCTCGACGCCATGCACGCGATCCCATTCCGGATATTTGGCGATGACAGTCCCGCGCTCGTCGGGCGCGACCGGTCGGCCTCGCCCGAACTCCGGCGTCGCCTCCTCGGGCGCGGCGTTGCCGTCGGGACTTTCCTGCCGTTCGAGCCGGACTGCGTCGACGGGAAGCTCGATCACCTCGCCCGATTGCGGCGCGTTTTCGCCGAAATCCCATAGGCCTAACCCGTCGTCGCGATAGACCGGCTCGACGACATAGGTCTTGACGTTGAACTGCACGCGCATCTGGCCGAGATCGTTGCCGAGCAGCATGCCAATCTCGCGGCTGATCGCGGGATCCTCGATGCGCGGCGCGCCAGCTGCGAACATCGCGCGGCCCTTGGCGACGAAGGCGTCGTCATCGGCGTAGGCCGGATCGAACAGGGCGCGCGCGAGCCGCGCCAGCAATGTCGGTGCGGCGACGACGCCGGTGGGGCTTGCGACATGATAGGGTGCCCAGAGCCGTCGCAGGCCTGGCAATTGGTGCATCGCCAGCATCTCGATGCGGGCGTCTTCGATCAGATTGACGAGCGCGATCTGCAAAGGCTTCAGCGTGCCGACAGGGAACAGCCCCTGGCCGAGCACCAGGTGGGCCTGCGCATGCGCGGCGGCGGCGCGAAACAGGACGCGCGCAGCCTCGCCATGGATCCCGCGATAGACCTCGGGCATCCGGATCATGGGACCTGCGATCGAGGTACGCCGTTGCGGGCCCTGCGCGGTGTCGGCCGGAAAGCTGCGCAGCAGCGGGACGCGTCCCCACAGCGCGGTCAGGAAGGCTTTGAGTTCGGCCTCGGTTTCCAGAAAGCCGACGCTGCCGAGATCGCGAACGATCATGCGGCGCGCAAGCTCGTCCTGCAGCGAGAAGAACGCGACCCGCCGGGCCTTGTCGCCGGCCGCCGCGCGCAGTCCCGCCGCGACAAAATTCTCGAAAGCGTCGATCGTGCCGGGCGCAAGAATGTCGCCCATGCGCGAAGCCGCCAGTTCGACCGATTCCGGCGCCTGCCGCGACATCAGCTCCATCATGCGCCACCAGCGCGACAGCGCCGGGCCATGGCCCAGCGTGCGGCCGGCGACCGGCAGCGCTTTCAGCGCCGCGGTCGCGGCTTTCGCGCCGGCATGGCGGCAGATGTCCGCGGCCGTCTGCGCCGCCGCCAATAGCGGCGCGATCTCCGCGCGGCCCGCGCCTTGTTTGCTGGCGTCCCAATAGGCGATGAGGCATGCGGGGCCCGCATTGACATGGGCGAGCGTGAGCACCGCGCCGGCCCAGGCCTCGAGCTCGGCCGGCTCGAAATGATGCGAAAGATCGTCCCAGGTCGCGCGGAAGATCGGCCGCAGCGTCTCCCGCTGGCGCATCAACAGATGCAGCCGCCGCGTCGCGTTATCCTCCTCAGAGGCGACGACCTGCAGCGCGGGTTGCTTGGCTGGGTTCACGGCAGGCAGGCCTGTATGGCCTCGCTGAGGGCTGCGCGGATATCGGGATTGTCGGTGATCGGCAGCACGATGCTCGATTGCACGGCGGTCTCCAGCGGCAGGCCGGCGCGGACCATGCGGCCGGCATGGATCAGCATGCGGGTGGACGCGCCTTCGTCGAGGCCGTGGCCCTGCAGATTGCGCGAGCGCTGCGCGATGGCGACGAGAATGCCTGCGAGGTTCTCGTCGGTGCCGCTCTCGCGGACCACGATGGCGGCCTCGGTCGGCGGCGGCGGATAGCCGAAGTCGATCGCAACGAAGCGCTGCTTGGTTGACTCCTTCAGATCCTTCACCGCGCTCTGGTAGCCGGGGTTGTAGGAAATCGTGAGCTGGAAGTCGGGATGCGCGCCCACGATCTCGTTGTGCTTTTCAAGCGGCAGGATGCGCCGCGCGTCCGTCAGCGGATGGATCACGACGGTGGTGTCCTGCCGCGCTTCGACGATCTCGTCGAGATAGCAGATCGCGCCGTGGCGGACCGCGATCGTCAAGGGGCCGTCATGCCACACGGTGCCGGAGGGTTCGAGCAGATAGCGGCCGGCGAGGTCGGCCGCCGTCATGTCCTCATGCGCCGCGACGGTGATCAATGGCTTGCTCAGGCGCCAGGCCATGTGCTCGACGAACCGGGTCTTGCCGCAGCCCGTCGGCCCCTTCAGCATGACCGGCAACCGTTCGCTGTAGGCGGAGCTGAAGATCTCGATCTCGCTGCCGAGCGGCTGGTAGTAGGGCTCCGAGGCGATCCGGTAGGGGTCGAGGTTCATATGGTCCTCCGCTGGGAGCGAAGGATCGGCGCCGAGGCCGAGCGCCACCGTCCCTTCGCGAATGGGGTGTGGCAGCCGTTGCCGAAAGAAACACGCTGCGGCATCGAAGCGTGCGAGCAGGCGACCGAAGCGCGCCTCGGACGCAATTAGAGCCGGAAAGCAGGTGCGAGACAAGCTCAAGAGCTGGGCTCAAGAGCTGGGCGGGTCGGCCGGTTCACTCGCACCGCGCGCGCGACCGGCGACCTTGCGAACTCCCGGGATCAAGCCGTTGGCAATACGGCGTTCTTTGGCAGGTATGGCACACCGTTTGCTTTCAGATCGCGGGGCAGTTCGCCGTGATAGGATGCCGGACCATGCCCCCGATCTCGGCGCGCGGCCGGCAGCGGTGAATTGATGGATCTGATCATTCGGGACGCCTGCATCCTGCAGGATGGCGAGCTTCGCGTCGTCGACATCGGCATCGACGGCGGTGCGATCGCCGCCGTCGCGCCGGCTTTGCCGGCCGACGCAAGGGAATCGGATGCCGCGGGTTGTCTCGTCGTGCCGGGCCTGATCGAAACGCACATCCATCTCGACAAGACCTGCATCCTCGACCGCTGCCGCATCGAGGAGGGCACCGTGGCGGAGGCCGTCCGCGAAACCGCTTCCGTCAAGCGCAACTTTACGGTCGAAGACGTCTATGCGCGGGCGCGGCGGACATTGGAGCGCTGTATCTCTCACGGCACGATGCGCATGCGCACCCATGTCGAACTCGATCCCGGGATCGGCATGATCGGCCTCGACGCCATCAGCCAGTTGGCGCGCGACTATGCCTGGGCGATCGATGTCGAACTCTGCGTGTTTCCGCAGGAGGGCCTCACCAACAATCCCGGCACCGAGGAATTGCTGATCGAAGGCCTGCGCCGCGGCGCGCGGACGATCGGGGCTGCGCCCTATTTCGACACCGACCCGCGCGCGCAGATCGACCGCATCTTTGCCATCGCGCGCGACTTCGATGCCGAGATCGACATGCATCTCGATCTCGCCGAAACCACGCAGGGGATGCAGATCGAATATGTCTGCCGCAAGACCGAGGAAGTTGGCTGGGGCGGAAGGGTCGCGGTCGGCCACGTCACGCAGATGTCGCTGTTGCCGTCCGATCGCTTCCGGGCGATCACGGCGCAATTGGCCAATGCCGGCGTCGCGGTGACGGTGCTGCCGTCGACCGACCTGCATCTGATGGGACGCAGCCACGATCACGCGGTGCCGCGCGGCGTGGTGCCGGTCGAATCGTTGCGGCATGCAGGCGTGACCTGCTCGATCTCGACTAACAACGTGCTCAATCCCTTCACGCCTTATGGCGACGGCTCGCTGATCCGGATGGCGAACCTCTATGCCAATGTCTGCCACGTCTCGCGGCCATCCGATCTCGCCGGATGTCTCGACATGATCACGGGCGCGGCGGCGCGGCTGATGCGGCTCGACGATTACGGGATCAAAGTCGGCGCGCCGGCCGATCTGGTCGGCATCGATGCGCGCAACGCGGCGGAAGCGATTTCGACGCTGGCGCAGCCGCTATGGGGCATCAAGCGCGGTCGGACCTCGTTCACCCGCGCCCGCCCGCAGCTTCATCCGCCGGGGAAATAATACCGAAGTTCATGACTCGTCATGCCCGCGCTTGTCGCGGGCATCCACGTCTTGATTTCCCGACGCCGCAAAGGCGTGGATGGCCGGGACGAAGCCCGGCCATGACGGCGATGGATTATTGCGAACATCCGTTGGTATCGTCGCGCTATTTCGGGGATGCCCGAATGCGTCCGATGGTCGTGTGAAGATCGCTCCATGCCGGCTTGCCGGGCGCGAATTGCTGCCTGAGATAACCGACAAGCTCGGCGATCTGATCGTCGCTCATATGGTCCCTGAAGCCTGGCATGTAGCCGAGGTCGCTCGCGGCGGGCTCGGTGATGCCGTGCAGAATCACCTGGATCAGGTTGTCGGGCGCGTTGCTGTGCAGATTGCTGTTCAGCGCAAGCGATGGCCGGCTGCCGAACAGCGGCAGGCCGCCCACCTCGTGGCAGACCGCGCAGGCGCCCTGATAGAGCCGCGCGCCGAACGAGGATGCTGCAACGCTCCTTGTGCTGGTCGAAGCTTCCAGCTTTTCTGCCATCGCGGCTCGCGCCGCCGCCTCGGTCGCAGCGTCGTTGAACGAAGCAAGATAGTGCGCCATGGCGCGAATATCCTGATCGGGCAACGCCGCAAGCTCCCTCACGACCGGCGCCATCGGACCGGCGGCCACGCCATGAAGGCGGGATTCGCCGGTGCGCAAGTAAGCGTAGAGTTCACCTTCGCTCCACGGGACCGGCGCCTGCGAGAGCAAAGTCAGCGCGGGCGCTTCCCAGCCCTCGGCGAAGCCGCCGGCAAGATAAGCGTTGGCTTTCTCCGCGCCGAGCGCGTTGCGTGGCGAATGGCAGGCGCTGCAATGGCCGACGCCTTCGACCAGATAGGCGCCGCGATTCCATAGTTCCGATTTGGCCGGGTCGGGCTGGAACGCGCCGGCCTGATGAAACAGCGCGTTCCAGCCCGCGAGCAGCGGCCGAAGATTGAACGGGAAGGCCAGTGCATTCTTGGCCGTCTCGGCGCGCACCGGCGCTTGCGCCATCAGGAACGCGTAGAGCGCCTGCAGGTCGGCGTCGCTTGCCCTTGAGAAATGCGTGTAGGGAAACGCCGGATAGAGATGCCGGCCGTCGCGATGGATGCCCTCGCGCATCGCGCGCTCGAAGGCGGGATAGGACCACGCGCCGATCCCGGTCTCGACATCCGGCGTGATGTTGGTGCTATGGATGATGCCGAACGCGGTCTCCAACGGCCGCCCGCCGGCGTTGACGGCGCCACCGATCATCGTGTGGCAGACCATGCAGTCGCCGAGCGCGGCGAGTTGCCGGCCGCGTGCGATCGTCGCGGCCGAATAGACCGAGGCATCCGGCTGCGCGATCGGCGCGATCGTGCGCCATGGCAGCACCGCCGCGCCGATGCCGACGACGGCGGTGCAGAGCGCGGCGATCGTCGCAAAAGCGCCGCGCCGTTTCGCGAAGGGATTCCAGATGTCGGGCGAGCGGGCAGGGGCGGAGGCCGGAGCGGGCAACGCTCCCGGCGTCGCACGCTCCGCGCCGCGCAATCCCCGCAGGATACGCTCCGGTGTGAATGGCGGTTCGCGAAACCGCACGCCGGTGGCATCGAAGATCGCATTGGCGATCGCGGCCGCGCTGGGCACGGACGCGGACTCGCCGACGCCCAACGGCGGCTGATCCTGTCTCGGCAGCATCAAGACGTCGATCTTAGGAACATCCGGGAATGTGATGATGGGATAGGCGCCCCATTCTCGGGTAGCGACCAGGCCGCGATCGAACGACACTTCCTCCATCAGCGCGCGGCTGGTCGACTGAATGACGTTGCCATGGATCTGGTGCCGAACGCCGTCCGGATTGATCATCAATCCGGAATCCTGTCCCGCGACCACGCGGGTCACGCTGACGTCGCCGGTCGCCGTGTTGACCGCGACGTCGGCGACCCAGGCCGACCAGGCCGCGCCATAGCCCGGAAATTTGCTGTGCACATAAAGCGCGTAGGCGAAGCCGCGCCCGCGTACGATGTCGTCCTCGGCGATCTTTTCCTGTCGCGCCGGCCGCGGTTGCCAGCCGGCGCGTTCGGCGACCGCGTTGACGAGATCGATCGCGCGCTGGTCCTTCAGATAGCGCAGGCGATATGCGATCGGGTCGACGCCCGCCTCATGCGCCAGTTCGTCGATGTAGGATTCGTGGGCGAAGGTGTTGGGCAGCGCGGACACGCCGCGCAGCCATGCCGCGCGCACGATCGGCGGCATGTCATGCGCGACCACGCGCATGTGATCGTAATCATAAGGCGGGATCGCGGTGCGGTCACCCATCTCGAACACGGCGGCGTCCGGCGCGATCTTGCCGGTCAGGAGCAGCGCCAAGGTCGGCGCGCCGTTCGACGGATAGCGCGTGGCGAAATCGTACCCTGCA
>Ga0137403_10006608_pt1 | contig 13235 bp, 16 predicted proteins | sample CZOMad2_1_16fung_FD_122057 | JGI IMG/M metagenome (GOLD analysis project Ga0137403, IMG submission 122057) | Vadose zone soil fungal communities from Angelo Coast Range Reserve, California, USA - CZOMad2_1_16fungal (Hybrid Assembly) | ecosystem: Environmental > Terrestrial > Soil > Vadose zone... | reverse complement strand
ACGACGCTGGGGGCGTGTCAGGTCCGGTTGCAGCTGTCGATGTTGTTGCTGCCGACGACCGTCCGGGCGAACTTCTGGGCCAGGTAGTTCATCTCGTTGGTCGTCTTCGAGCAACTGAAGAGGCCGAAGGTCTCCGGCCCCTTCTTCTCGACGGCGGCACGGAAGCCCCGGGCAGCCCGGTCGAGCGCCTCGTCCCAGCTGGCGGGACGAAGAGCGCCGTGGTCACGGACGAGCGGGGTCGAAAGACGGATGTCGCGCTGCGGCATGGGCAGTCCTCCTGATGGGCGGAGTATAGCCCAGGGCGGAGAGGGGAGGATGGGAGGGGCCTTCGGCCCTTCGCTCCTCCTATACCAGCAGGTTCTCGAAGGGGTGACGGTTCTTCCACCGGAAGGTCCCGAAGTCGCGCCGATCGACGGAAAGGATGCGGCCGTGGCCCAGCCATTCGGCGAGCAACACGAGCGTGGCGTCCGCCAGGTCCATCGGCAGGGCTTCGTACTTCTCCATCAGCGGAACGAGGCGATCGGGTGGGTGGATCTCCGGGTCGGCGATCTCGAACGCTCTCGCGGCGTGGGAGGCGAGGAATCGGGCTTGCGCGGCGGGACCCAAGCGATCGAGCAGCAGATAGCAGGTCTCGGTCATTACGGGCCAAGTCACGATGAGGCGTTCGTCCCCGAGCGCGTCCAGGGCCTGGAGGGCGTTTTCGTGGTGTGCGTCCCGACGGTTGGCGAGTGCGAGCCAGAATCCCGTGTCAGCGATGACCATGCTTGCGCCCAAAGCCCTCAGACAGCCGCGCCTTATAGGTCGCCGAAAGGTCGGCCTCGGCCTCGCCGCAACCGACGAGGCCCGAAGCGAGGATCGCGTCACGCGAGGAGCGGCCTTGCCCACAGACTTCGCTGAAGTAGCGCTCGAGCGCAGAACGCACGACATCCGACGTGCTCTGCCCGGTCGCCCGCTCCAGGGCTTCGAGCTTCCGGGCCAACTCCTCGGGCAACCTCGCATTGAGTCGCAATCGGCACCTCCACGTCATACGCATTGTATGACCGCCATGGAGTGATGTCAAGGAGAGGACGCGAGCCGGCGTCTGGGCGCTTCGGACGCACTCCAGAATCTGACTCAAGTCCCCCGGCTGCCGGCAGAGCCGGGAGCTTTGAAATTGGGAGCCGCTCAAAGCTCTGGAACGTCGTCCGCTCCTTGACCGCCGGCGCGACCCTCCATTCTTTGTTGTCCATCTGCCCGATTCGTAGGGTTGGGTATGCCACTATAGTGGGGCAGGCTTGGCGCTTACCTGACGGGTTGACAGCCTGTTTCCGGAGAGGTAGGGTGTCTTAAGTCGTACTTAGCAAAGAGAAAGACCACCATGATCGACCCTACACTGCCCTCCGCTTCAAGCGTGCGAGGAGGATACAGGGAAGGGAATGCTATCTGTAACCTAAGTACTGTGAGAGGTGAGGATGAGTAACTCAGCTAAAAGGGTCAAGAGGCGGTCACCAGAGCGCACAGACACCGAGACGCAAGCGAGATATCCACGCCACTCTCTTGAGAAAGTCCTCCGCGTGCCAAGGGCGATTCTTGATCAAAACGCTGGCCGTGAATGCTCGGACGCTGATGTGGCCCGATTTATTGGCTTAAAGCTTACTGGCCCCACCAGGGTTGAGATCAGCTCGGCCATTAAGTTTGGACTCCTCGATCGCCCTGGAAGCGGTCGCCTCAAGGTTACTGATCTGGCCAAGAAGATTCTCAGGCCTCAGGAGCAGCAAGATGAACTGGCCGGGCTCCGGGAAGCCATTCTAAATGCACCCGACATTTCAGACGTCTATAGACATTACCGCGGCGAGAATCTTCCGGACGAGCAGTTCTTCGATAACGCCCTAGTCGACACTTTCCACATCCCGCAATCGAAGCTATCCGAATTCAAGGCACTGTTCATGGAGAGCCTCGAAAAGGCACAACTACTCGAGAGACATAACGGGAAGGTGCGCGTGCTGGATTTCTCCCAGGAAACGGGCAGTGGTCCGTCAACGACAGTTGACCTAAAGAAACTGGGAAGGGCGGTAACCGTTGACCCCAGCGACTCCTGCTTCGTCGTGATGCCCTTTGCGGCTCCTCTGGGCCTTCATTACTCCTTAATCTACGAGCCCGCAATTCGGAAGGCTGGGCTCAAGCCTATGCGAGCGGACGACGACATCTTTTCGACCGGCAAGATCATCGATCAAGTGTGGTCTGGGATTAAGGCAGCCAAGGTATTGGTGGCCGAGTTGACTTCGCGAAATCCCAATGTATTTTATGAGCTTGGCCTAGCACATGCACTGAGAAAGCCGGTCGTCCTGGTATCCGCTAACGAGCAGGACGTTCCGTTCGATGTACGTCATATTCGCGTCATCTATTATGATGTAAATGATCCGTTCTGGGGCGACAAACTCCTCTCCAAAATCGCCGAAAATATCCTATCTGCGCTCAAGAACCCCGCAGAGGCGATCTTCAAGGCAGAGGAAGAATAGCTATGCCGCTGGCGGGCCGGAGAGCGCCATGGTCACACAGAGAGAGGTGGAGAGCCGAAGTTGACGCCGACGTACGGAAGTCAGCATAGCCGACGTACGCCGCGCTGCTCAGAAAGGCCAGCTCAATTATCTTATTGGCAATGATGCCCAACCCTACCCGGCCCACCCAACTATCCGCCCACGCTGAGGCAGCCCTCCAGGCGCTGGCTGACGCTGGCTTGGGACACCAGGTCTCTCTCGGCGGCGCGCTGGGGCTGCAGCACTACTGCGAGTACCGCTTCACTCATGATGTCGACGCCTGGTGGGAGCCGGCGGCGACCGCCGAAGATCGGGAAAACGTGCTGCGAGCTGTCGAGGAGGCTTTGCACCGGTTCGGGTCGACGCGCCTCCGGCGTTGGGGCGAGGTATCGAGCCTCGACTTGCTGGTGGAGGGGAAGGTCGTCTTCAGCTTCCAGGTGGCGATCCGCTCCGCGCAGATCGAGCCGACGACGACGCTTCCCTGGGTGGACGTTGCCCTCGACAGCCTGCCGGACCTCGTCGCCAGCAAGATGGTGGCGCTCGTCGAGAGGGGCGCCCCCCGAGACTTCTTAGACATCCATACACTCTGCCAGAAGAGGCTGGTCACCCCCAGAGAGTGCTGGCGACTCTGGAAAGAACGGCAGGAACGCGCCGGCAGCGATGCCGATCCCCACCGCGCCAAGCTGGCGGTCGAGACCCACCTGTCGCGGATCGCCCAGCATCGTCCTCTCGCCGGAATCGCCGAGCCGGAAGAGCGTGCCACGGCCGCCAACCTCCGCCACTGGTTCGCCCAGGAGTTTCTCGATGCCCTCCTGGATTGACGGCTCTCTCTACCCGGACACGGAAGTCCCCGAAGCCCTCGGCTCCCTGGCCGACCGGGTAGATTTCCTCGTCCGTCTCTGTGGCGCATGGGATTTCGGCCTGCTCCCCAGCCGCGAGACCGTCGCCGAGATCCGCCGGCCCGACTGGAGCGAAGCGGTCGACGCGACGCGGCTCCTCACCTCCCCCAGCTATCACCTGGTCCGCACCTGGCACGGCCTGCCCCCTCTCCCCTATCTCGGTCAACAGCTGGCGTACATCCGGGACGATCCTAGCCTGCAATTCGTCTGACCCTTTCAGTACCTTGCCATCAATCTCGCGGCAGGGGCGAGTCATCGCTTGCCTGCCGTTCGGACTCTCCACGGCCCACCCGAGGCCCAGGTCCCGGGCACATCGATTCCAATCTTATGGCGGTACTTGAAGCAGTCGGCGACCGTCTTGGCGGCCGAGTACACGCGGACATCGACCCCCTCGATCCGGTGCGTCTCGATGCCTTCCGTAAGGGCCACCCCGGAAAAGCGGGCTACCCGAAGGCGCGGGTAGTCGAGCCGAGGCTTGCGGGCCTTCTCCGGCAAGGAAACCCATACCTCGTCCGGAAGCTGGGTCGTGAGGTCGTGGAACCGCAACGCGGTAAGCAGGCAGATCACACCGTTCGGGACCCGCTTTGCGACCTGGGCGAGCGCGTGTTCGGTGGTGTGTGGGTGATTGCTGGCGGCATAGATCCCGCGCGCCTGACGCTCCACCTTGCCCTTGCGGACGAGCTGGTACAGCCGTTGGCGCGGGATGCCGTGCGCCGCGAGGTCGGCCGTGCGCACGACCCCGAGTCGGTGAATCACCCGGAGCGCACGGCGTTCGTCGTCCGTCAGCATTACGCCCAAGAATACAATTTGTCGGGAGTTATGAACAAGTCCCGACGTTGGGATTAGAAGCCTCAGCCTACCGCAGCCGTCCGCACGACTCCTGATCCCCACCCTCGCAGGCCCTCTTCCACAGCTCGCGGGCGCGCGCCGGCTCGGGGAGGACCCCGTCTCCCTTGTCGTAGACCTCGGCGAGGCTGGCGCAGGCCAGCAGATCGCCGCCGTCGCAGGCTTTCTGGTAGAGCTGAACGGCCTGGACCGGGTCCCTGGTGATGCCCAGGCCCTTGGCGTAACGCACCGCGACGTTGTAGCAGCCCCTGGGGAACCCCGCGTCGCAGGCCTGCTGGTAGAGCGCGATGGCGCGCACGTCGTCCTTGGGCACGCCGGTGCCGTTGGCGGCCATCACTCCCAGGTTGACGCAGCTCCTGGGCTCGCCACCCTGGCAGCCTTTCAGGTAGTAGCCGGCGGCGCGGACCCGATCGGCGGCGACTCCCACGCCGTCGTCGTAGACGGCGCCGAGCTGGTAACAGGCGGCAGCCTCGGCCTTATCGCAGGCCCGCTCCAGGTGATCGAGGGCGGCGGCGGTCTTCTCCTGCGTGCCCTCCCCGGCCGGGAGGGCCAGCAGGTTGCGGCAGGAGAGGGTATGCCCGCCGTCGCAGGCCTGGCGGTAGAGGCCGGCGGCACGCTTCTCGTCTTTGGGCACGCCGTCGCCTGCGTAGAGCAGGTCAGCCAGGTTGGCGCAGCCGAAGGCGTTGTGCCCGGCACAGGCGCGCTCGAAGAGGGCGGCGGCGCGGGCCTTGTCGGTCGACACGCCCTTGCCGTCGCGGTAGAAGACCCCGAGGTTGAAGCAGCCCAGGGGGTCGCCTTTCTCGCAGGGGCTCCCCTCGCAGGCGCGGCGGTAGAGGTCGGCCACGCGCTGCGGGTCCGGGGGACTGCCCAGGCCGCGCTCGTGGAGGAAGGCGAGGTTGGTGCAGCCGAAGGCGTCCCCCAGGTCGCAGGCGCGGCCATAGGCGAGCAGGGCGAGGCTGCTGTTCTCGACCGTCCCGCGGGCCTTTTCGAAGTGGAGGCCGACGTTGTAGCAACCCGCGGCGGCGCCCCCCTCGCAGGCGGTCTGGTAGAGGCGGAACGCCTGGTCGTCGTCCTGGGGGACGCCCCTCCCCGTGGCGTAGATAAAGGCAAGGTGCGCGCAGCCCGCGGCGCTGCCGCCGTCGCAGGCCCGGCGGAGCAGCTCGCGGATGCGCGCCTCGTCAATGCCGCCGGAGCCGCCGGAGCCGCCACCGGAACCACCGAGATAGCGGCCGCCGAGCTCGGCGCACCCGGCCGCGCTGCCGGCCTGGCAGGCCTGGTCGAAGAGCCGGTTGGCGCGCTCCGGGTCGGCCGGCACGCCCCGCCCCTCGACGTAGAGAAGGCCGAGCTCGAAGCACCCCGTGGCCCGGCCGGCCGTGCAGGCCCTCGTCTGGAAATCCAGGGCGTCGACCAGCTCCACCGACCTTTCGAGGCTCTCCGTGCCTCGCCGGAGGGTGAGCGCGACCTGCTGCCCGGGGCGCCTGGCGAGGAGCAGGTGCTCCAGGGTGCAGGCGCCGTCCACGGCCGTGCCGTCCAGGGTCAGGAGCTGGTCGCCGGGGAGGAGCCCGGCCCGGGCGGCCGGACCGTTTTCCTCCAGCGATTGAAGAACCGCTCCGTCCCCACGCAGGCCGACGCCCAACGTCACAGGACCCGCGATACCGCCGGTATCCCCGGTGCCTTTCACACAGCCGAGCGCCAACAGCAGCCCGAGGCACCCCATGCCGAGGCCGGGCCGCATCCGTCTACACCTTCTTTTCCTTCCACTTCCCGCGCCGGAAGAAGAGAGTGCTGACGACCGCCAGGGTCGAAAAAGCGATCGGAATCGCCAGGAACACGCCGCGGGGACCGAAGCCCATCCGGATCGCCAGCACGTAGGCGAGCGGGATCTCCCAGATCCAGAAACAGAAGAGGTTGATCCGGGTCGGCGTCCAGGTGTCGCCGGCGCCGTTGAAGGCCTGGGTCATGACCATCCCGAAGGCATAGAAGAGGAAGCCGCAGCTGACGTAGCGCAGGCAGAGCGCGGCGTTCGCCACCACCGCCTCGTCGGTCGTGAAGAGCCGGACCAGCGGATTGGCGAAGAGCACGAAGAGCAGGCCGACCACCCCCAGGAACCCCATGTCGTAGAAGGCGGCGATCCACACCGAGCGCTCGGCCCGCTCGGGCTTGCCCGCCCCCAGGTTCTGCCCCACCAGGGTGGCGGCGGCGTTCGACAGCCCCCAGGAGGGGAGGATCGCGAAGACGATGATGCGGATGGCGATGGTGTAGCCCGCCAGGGCGGCCGAGCCGAACCCGGACAGGATGCGCACCAGGCCGGTCCAGCTCGCGGTCCCGATCACCACCTGCAGAATGCCGTTGCCCGACACCCGCAGCAGGCGCAGCATCGCCGCCGGTTCGAGCTTCAGGTGGCGCCTGCGGAGGACGATGCGGCCGCGGCCGCGCGACAGCGTCCAGAGTTGGAAGAGGACGCCCAACCCCCGCCCGCAGGTGGTGGCGACGGCGGCGCCGGTCACGCCGAGGCGCGGGAAGGGGCCGAGCCCGAAGATGAAGCAGGGATCGAGGATCAGGTTGAAGAGGTTGGCGAGCCACAAAGAGCGCATCGCCATGGTCGCATCGCCGGAGCCACGGAAAATGGCGTTGATCAAAAAGAGGAGCAGGATGACGACGTTGCATCCCAGCATGATGGCGGTGAACGGCCAGCCGTTGGCGATCACTGCGGGCGGCGCCCCGAGGAGGCCGAGGAGGCGGGGGGCCAGCGAGGCGCCGAGGATGCCGAGCGGGACGGCCACGGCGATCCCCAGCGCGATCGACTGCACGGCCGCCGCCGCGGCGCGCTCGGGGTCCTTCTCGCCGATGCGGCGGGCGACGGTGGCCGCGGCGCCCATCGAGAGGCCGATCGCCACCGCGTAGAGGAGCGCCAGCATCGACTCGGTCAAACCGACCGTCGCGACCGCGTCGGCGCCGAGCTTCGAGACCCAGAAGACGTCGACGATGGCGAAGACCGACTCGAGCACCATCTCGAGCACCATGGGCACGGCGAGGAGCACGATGGCGCTGCCGATCGGCCCCTCGGTGTAGACCCGGCGGGTGCCGCGAAGCGATTCGCGGATCGTGCTCCAGAAGCCTGGGCGCGAGGCTTCGGGAGCCACAGGGGTCTCGAAGGCTTCCGACATGAGGGTCTCCATCTCCAGACGGAAGGGGCGGCCGCCAGGACCGCCCCTTCGGCGAGGAATTCCCGGACCGCCGACCGGTCTACAGGCAGTACTGCGGGACGCCAGGGTAGGGAGAGAAGCAATGGGTGCCCGGGCAGCACACCACCATCACGTACCGGGGATCGCACAGATATCCATAGGGCGTGCAGTCGTCGGCCGGGCGAGGGGCCGGGGCGGCCCCCGGGCAGATCGCGCCCCCATCGGCAGCGGGATTGAGGAGGAGGGCCAGGTCCAAGCTCGGCGCCGCCACCGCACCGGCGGGGGGGGCGACGGGGTCGGCGGGGGTCGACGCGGCGACCACGGCGATGGGGGCGAGGATTCCTAGGCAGACGAAAATCGCCAGGACGACGAGCTTGCGCGACATGGGGCTCTCCTTTCCGATCGTTACCGGTGGGTGCTGTCGGGTTCGACTCTATGGCGTTCCTCTCTGTCTGTCAAAGCCTTCCGGCAGATGCGATAGACTCGCCGGCCTGCCAAGACTCGGCAGGCCGAGCCCATTCTCATGCCCACTCGCGACGACAGCTCCACCCGCTCCTGGGACGGCATCGCCGACGACTGGGTCGCCCATGCGGACACGAACGACTACCGGAACGACTTCCTGCTGCCGCGGATGCTCCAGCTGCTCGGCGACGTCCAGGGTCTTTCCATCCTGGACCTGGGATGCGGCGAGGGGGGCTACTCCCGCGAGCTCACCCGGCGGGGCGCGCGGGTCGTCGGAGTGGATGGCAGCCCGCGGCTGATCGAAGTCGCCCGCCAGCGGACGCTCGCCCAGGGGCTCGCGATCGAATACGTCCGCGCCAACGCGAGCGCCATGGACGACGTGGCCCCGACCTCGTTCGACCGGGTCGTCGCCGCGATGAGCCTGATGGACGTCGAGGACTACGAGGGGGCGGTATCCGAGGTCCACCGGGTGCTCCGTCCCGGTGGGGACCTCTGGATGAGCCTCACCCATCCCTGCTTCTCGCCGCCGGTGTCCCGGTGGATCCGGGACGAGGCCGGTCTCCTTCAGTTCTTCTCCGTCGACCGCTATTTCGACCGCACGGCCTGGGACAGCCGGATCGCGCCGGCGTTCCGCGACCCGGTCCTGCGCCGGCACCGGCCGCTCGAGGACTACCTGGGCGCCCCGCTGCGCCAGGGATTTCTTCTCCGCGAGCTCCGGGAGCCGAACCCGACGGCGGAGGAGCTGCCGAAGTCCGCCCGGTTCGAGCGCTTGACGCGCATTCCGTACTTTCTCTTCCTGCGCTGGGAAAAGCCGTAGACGTCGGACCCGGATCGCCTGTTACCTTTTTCCTCCTCCCAACTCTCTCTAAGGTCAGGCACCGGGCCCGGGTTCCTCGACCACCCACAGGAGGAGTCCACGATGCGATACAGAGAAGTGCTGTCTCGTCTGCTCGCGGGCCTTGCGGGGGCCCTGCTGCTCGTCTGCCTCACCGCGCTCGTCCCCACCTCGCGTCCGGCCGATGCCAATGATCCGATCACCGCCAACTCCGCTCGAATGCTCGACGAGGGTCGCGATACCTTCCGCTACGAGACCTTCGGCGATCAGGTTTTCTGGACCCGGGTCCTCGGGCTCGACCAGGCGATCCGGCAGGTGAGCCCTCGGGCGGCGCTCGGGGTCGGCCTCAAGGTCGACGCCCAGGCCCTGCCGCCCGAGGTCTTGACCGCGCTCCGGCACGGCAAGGTCAACCTCGACGATCCCGCCGTCACCCGCGACCTCCTCAAGAGCCGGGCGGTCGTCGGGGTGAAAGGTTTCCTCAACCCCGACGGGAGCCTGCGCTCGGTCGGGATCACCTGCGGGCTCTGCCATTCGACGGTCGACGATTCGACGGCGCCCGGCATCGGCCGCCGGTTGGACGGCTGGGCCAACCGCGACCTGAACGTCGGCGCCATCGTCAACCTGGCGCCCAACCTGCAGCCGGTCGCCCACCTCTTGGGGGTCGACGAGGGGACCGTCCGCACCGTGCTCCAGAGCTGGGGGCCGGGCCGCTTCGACGCCGAGCTGTTCCTCGACGGCAAGGCCTTCCGTCCGGACGGCAAGACCGCGGCCACCCTCATCCCACCCGCCTATGGGCTGGCCGGGGTCAACGCCCACACCTATACCGGCTGGGGCTCGGTCACCTACTGGAACGCCTTCGTGGCCAACCTGGAGATGCACGGCCAGGGCCGGTTCTGGGACCCGCGTTTGAACGACGCGACGAAGTTCCCGGTGGCGGCCCGCAACGGCTTCGGCGACGTGCAGCCCGACGTCGACCGGGTGACGCCGAAGCTCGCGGCCCTCCACTTCTATCAGCTCGCCATCCCTCCTCCGGCGCCGCCCGCCGGCAGCTTCGATCCCGCCGCCGCTCAGCGCGGCGAGAAGGTTTTCGGCCAGGCCGGCTGCGCCCACTGCCACGTGCCCCCTCTCTACACCGAGCCCGGGTGGAACCTGCACACCCCCGAGGAGATCGGGATCGACGACTTTCAGTCCAACCGCTCCCCCGACAATCACTACCGCACCACTCCCTTGAAAGGGCTCTGGGCCCACGCCAAGGGCGGCTTCTACCACGACGGCCGCTTCGCCACCCTGGGCCAGGTGATCGATCACTACGACGACCATTTCCATCTGCAGCTCGGCGCCCAGCAGAAGTCCGATCTCGTCGAGTTCCTGAAGTCGCTGTAGACCTGACTGTGTGAACGGCAGGGCAGGCACGGGGCGTGAGCCCCTACCTGCCCTGCCGCGGACCGTTCGCTCCGCCGGGGTCCAGGCAAACGGGATAGACTTGGGATCGGAGGCCCCATGGACCTGGATCTCGACGTCAAGCTTGCCATCTATCACCATTTCGCCGAGACCGCCCGCCGGCCGTCGCCCGAGGAGATCGCCGGGCGAGTGCAGGTGGACGTCCCCGCGGTCCTCGACGCCTACCAGCGCCTGCGCGCCCAGCGGGTGCTGGTCCTGGAGGAGGGCGGCGCCTCGATCCGCATGGCGCCGCCGTTCTCCGGGGTGCCGACGCAGCACGTGGCCGAGGTCGCAGGGAAGCGCTACTTCGCGAACTGCGCCTGGGACGTCTTCGGCGTCGTGGCGGCGCTCCAGGAGCCCGGGACGGTCCATTCGCGCTGCGAGCAGACCGGCGAGCCGCTCCGCCTCGCCGTGAGCCTCGGGGGCCCTGAGCCCTCGGACTGGCTCTTCCACTGTGCCGTGCCCGCGGCGCACTGGTGGGACGACATCGTCTTCACCTGAAGCAACATGCTCTTCTTCCGGTCGGAAGAAAAGGTTCAGGAATGGTGCCGGGCGCAGGGGATTCCGGTGCGGCCGCTGGTCCGCCTGGAGCAGCTCTGGGGTCTCGCCACGGCCTGGTACGCCACCCGGCTGCAGCCCGACTCGCGCCGGCCGCAGCCGGCCGAGATCCGGGAGATCTTCGCCCGCCTCGGGTTGGAAGGCGACTTCTGGGACCCACAGGCGGATCGCTTCGGGCAGGGGTAAACGAGATGCCGCACTCCACCCGCGACAGCTACGATGCGGTCGCCGCCGCCTACGTCGAGCATCTCTATGGGGAGCTCGCCGGCAAACCGCTCGACCGGCATCTGCTCAACCGCTTCGCGGAAAGCGTACGGGATCGCGGCCGGACCGCAGACCTCGGCTGTGGCCCCGGGCACGTCGCGCGCTACCTGCAGGAGCAGGGCGTCCCGGTCCTCGGCATCGACCTGTCGCCCGAGATGATCCGTTGGGCGCGGCAGCTCCACCCCGAGATCGAGTTCCGGGTAGGCGACCTGCGCTCCCTGGACCTTGCCGACGGGTCTCTGGCGGGGATCGTCGCCTTCTACTCCCTGATCCACCTGGAAGAGCCCGAGATCGTGCCGGCGCTCTGCGAGATGCGGCGGGTCCTCGCTCCCAGCGGTCTGGCCCTCGTCGCCTTCCACATCGGCGAGGAGACCCTCCACCGCGACGAGCTGTGGGGCCAGGAGGTCTCACTCGACTTCCGCTTCCTCCTTCCTGCCCGAGTCTCCGCCCAGCTGCAAGAGGCCGGGTTCCGCATCCTGGAGTCGACCGAGCGGGAGCCCTACGAGGGGGCAGAGCATCCCAGCCGGCGGTGCTATCTGCTGGCGACGAAGCCCGCAGCGGCGGCCTGACCGTCAAGATTGCGGCCACCCGGCCAGGTGGTCTATCATCGGTGCGATGGCGCGTTTCACCCTCGGCCTCCGGGCCTCGGCCGCTCTCCTGATCTTCACCCTGCTGCTCCTGCTCCGGGTGCCGGTCTGCGCCTCGCCCGCCTGCCCGATGGGCGGCATGGCGCGCACCGCCTGCCGGACGATGGGGATGGATTGCTGCCAGGGCACCGGCGTGCGCGCCGCCCACGCGCCGGCGCCGCTGCCTGACGTCGCCGTCACCCCTCCGCTCCACGCCGCCTTGCCGACGGCCACCGGCGCCATGGCGGCCGGGCCGTCGCATCGGCCGCTCGCCGCGCCCGCGGTGCTCCAGGGCGTCGGGCTCTTCACCCTCTTCGCCGTCTTCCTGATTTAAAGCGTTCCCAGGACAAGTGTGTCCCGCCGCGCCCTTCGGGGGCCGCGGCCCCATCCCACTTTGACCTGGAGGAACGTGATGTCACGAGCCATCCGCAGTGTCTTCTTCCTGCTCCTTGCGGCCACCGCTCCCGTGGCGGCCCAGGGAGTCCCGATCCGCAACGCGGCCCAGGCCGGCCCGCCGGAGACCGAAGGGCGGTCCCGCCTGGCGGAGGCCGTGCGCCGGGCCGTGGCGCAGAACCCGCGAGTCCAGGAGGCGGAGGCCCGGGCCGAGGCCGCCCGCCACCGCATCCAGCAGACCCTCTCGCTGCCCGACCCGGAGGTGGAGCTCGGCCTGAAAGACGTGCCGTTCCTCCATCCTTCCCTTTCCCGCAGCGACTTCACCATGGAGATGGTGACCGGCCGCCAGCGCCTTCCCGCCCGGGGCAAGCGGTCGGCGGAGCATGCCGCCGCGCTGGCGGACGTCGACGGGGCGGCGGCGGTGCGGGCGCGGGAGGCGGTCGCGGTCGCCGCCGACACCGCGGAGGCTTTCTTCCTGCTGGCCGCGATCGACGGCGAGGTCGCGATCCTGGAGGACACCCGCCGGCGGCTCGAAGACGCCGCCGCGGCCGCCACGTCCCTCTACCAGGTCGGGAAGGCAGGGCAGTCGGACGTCCTGCACGCCAACCTGGAGCGGACGAGCCTCGACGAGAGGCTCTCCACCCTCAAGGCCGAGAGGCGGGCGCAGGCGGCGCGCTTCAACTCCTTGCAGGGCCTCCCCGTGGCCGCGCCGGTGGCGCCCATCGGACCCGTGGACCCGGGCTCGGACGTGCCCGCCGCCGGCGAGCTCGCGCGGCAGGCGGAAGCGCGGAGCCCCAGCGTGGCGATGGCGGTGGCGGAGGTCCGCCGGACCGAGCAGGAGCTCGAGCTCGCCCGCCTGGAAGGCAGGCCGGACTGGACTCTCATGGCCTATTACGGACATCGCCAACGGGTCGAAGACCTGGCCGGAGTGAGCGCGGCGATCAACCTGCCTTGGGCCCACGGACGTCGGCTGGCGGAGAGACGGGCGGAGAAGGAAGCGGAGCTCGCCGCGGCCCGGGCTCGGGTCGAGGCCGCCAAGAACCAGATTCGAGACGAGGTGGAGGCGGCCTACGCGGAGCTCGACAAGAACCGTGAGCAGGTCCGGCTGTACCGCGACTCGATCCTGCCCCAGGCCGAGGTCAACTACCGCTCCGCGCGCGAGGCCTATGTCGTCGGCAAGATCGATTTCCTGACTCTGGTTCGCGCCGCGA
>Ga0137403_10006607_pt1 | contig 13237 bp, 18 predicted proteins | sample CZOMad2_1_16fung_FD_122057 | JGI IMG/M metagenome (GOLD analysis project Ga0137403, IMG submission 122057) | Vadose zone soil fungal communities from Angelo Coast Range Reserve, California, USA - CZOMad2_1_16fungal (Hybrid Assembly) | ecosystem: Environmental > Terrestrial > Soil > Vadose zone... | reverse complement strand
GGTATCCCACATAGTGACTCGCAGCTTACTCGCTGCGCAGCCCATTGTAAAGATATTTCTGAGACACTACACTAGTTGCGAAACACGCTCCCGCCGCTCGCGTCCAACGAGTGGTTCGGCGTCGCCGAGGAAAAGTTTACATGCGCAAGAGCGGAAAAGTATCTGCTGAGTTTCCCTCGGCAACAGTATTCACAAAAGGCTGATCGTCATCGTTCCAACCTTCAGAAGTGGTGCAACCGCTAGTTCAGCAGCGACGCTACACATCCAGGCACATGAGATGAAGGTCCGGCAGATACCGGCCACCGATGCGCTCGTAGAACCGAAGCGCCGCTGCGTTGTGCCGATACACCGTCCATACGAGTTGCTTGGCCCCGCGACCCACCGCTACCGTGCTCGCCTCTCGCATCAGTGCTGCACCGGCCCCATGCCCCCTAGCCACCTGCGTAACGAAGAGATCCACTACCACAAGCACGCGGCAGGCCGCATCTGTGTCATAGCCATCGTGATAGAGCAGGTATCCGACGACTGCTCCCGCCATTTCGGCCACGAACCCTGCGAATGCTGGCTCTGGCCCAAATCCGTCGCGTTCGAGTGCGTCCGCGTCGAGTCGAAATTCGGTGGTCTCGCCGAGTCCGCGCAGGTAATGTGCGAACTCAGCTGCGAGACGCGCTATCGCCGGCACGTCAGCGAACCTCGCTTCTCGGATCACATACTCGTGCGTAGCGCTCATAAACGTGCGCCCTCTACCTTGAGCCGCCGAACGTCTGAGTTGACCGGGCGCGGCGATTACATCCAATCTTCGCCGCACCAATCAAGTTACAAAACACGCTCCAGCGCTCCGGTCCCGATTTGTTCGCCGTCGTCGTTAGCTGTCAGGAGTCCCGCGGACAGGATAGTCGTTAACGATTTTGCGGCAACTCTCGATAAGAGGTTCAAGATACGATTGATCCAATTCAGAGCGGAACGTGTGTTCCTGCGTCACGTTATCCGGAGTAATTTCAACCTCCATGGAAATATGTCCAAGATCGTCCGCAGTCAATGTGACGCTGAGTTCAGGTTCCAAAGGAACGAGGCTGGCTGAGCCGGTAAGCGAATGATTCAGCTCCTCGAGTTCCGCAAGCCAACTCACGACTGCCGGAAGATTAAGGATCGCCCGGTTGTCCAGACGTCAGCGCCATGCGTACCGCAGTGAGCGGTGATGCGTAACCAGTTTCCGTCCCAGTAATCAGAAACGTTTGGAAACTGTCGGCCATGAACCCAGATTTGCAAACCCGCGAGTTTGATGTCCGGGGTGCCGAGCTGTTCCGCATATTTGTCGATTCCCATCAGAAAGAGAGACGGCGAACGCTGCGCTTCAGCGGCCGGGCGACAACTACGTCAGCGGCAAGTTGTCGATGAGAGGCACGCTGATTCCGGTCCGCTGCAAGCGCTTGTTATGCGCGCTATTGCTTGCTGGTGTTGGCTTTCAGCCTCAGCGCGATGAGGCTTTCTGTAATGCGAAACACTTCCTGAATATCTGCGAATGTTGTTGTCGGGTCATTGTTGTAATTCATCAGCCGGTGCTGATAATTCCGGTCTGCCGAGATCTCGTCGATAACAAAGCGCGCTTCCTGCAGAGCCGCGCCACGATGATCAGTTTTACCTCTGACCTCAATCGTTGCCATTTGCAGCGCGCAATACAAGCTGAAGGTTTTGGCTCCTGCTGGACACTCGCGGTTATCGGCCCGATTCCATTTGGATGGCGAATCGACTATCTCACGCGCGCGCTTCACGATTTGAAGATCAGCCTTGGTTATGGGAGGCCTGACCTGAGAATTATCAACGGTCGTAGATTGGGTTGCAGTACCTTGCGCCTTGGCGGCGAGAGGCAATAGGCTAATGGCGACGACAAAGCAGACACGTAGATTCGCTCTTGAGATTGTCATATTATTCCTCATCCCAATTGACCTCCAAATAGCGCATAACGATCACGTTGGCCGGGCGGCGCGAATCCATTCAAGCTGGAAACAAGCAATCAACTTGCGCGATGAGCTGTCGCCGCTCCGCTGCAACAGGTTGTTATCTCGCGCCGCTAAGTTTAACACCCTTGGGCGAGCACGCGTTGAGGGACTTGTGACAGGCAGGCCTCTGTTGGCAGCCAATGTTTTTGCCACACCATCAATCTACTTTGAAAGTTGCGCTTGCCCCAACTCGGCGGGGGTAAACCGCCCTTCCCAACCTGAGACTTTCTAACTTGAACTATTTCAGCTTCAGTCGAACCTTCCACAACACCATTCAGCAACCGTGAAGATGGTCAAGCCCGGAAGCTGATGATTCAAGTTGGGAAAGCTCAGGTCGGGAAGGGCGGTTTACCCCCGCTGAGGTTGGTTAAACACAACTTGAGTTTCAACTAGAGCGTGCGTCTGAAACCGCAATGCGAGATAACGTTTGAGTTGACGCGGCGGCGCGAATCAAAGCACCCTTCGCCGCACCAAGCAAGTTAAGAAACACGCTCCCGCCGCTCGCGTCCAACGAATTGTTATGTGCGTTCCCGATTAGTGAGAACGATTCACAGGGTCGAAGTACTCACGTATCCAAGAGGCGACGTTGCGTGGAATTTTGTCATTGACGCCATCGAGTCTTACGCCTCTGCGACCCGCCTCGTTTAGGATGCGTTGCGGTTTGACATTTAGTTCGTCGGCCAGTTCGCCAACGGTAGTGATATTCCAGACGCGATCCATGAAAACCGCTCGACGTTCGGCGATTTGACCTTGCGTAGCAATGTAGCCGTTGCGCCAAAGAATTCGTTCGACGCCCCAGTCGAACCATGCTTGAAACGGACTGACCTCGTAACCGGCACGGCGAATCGTGTCAATGGTGGCGTCGAGATCCAGCACCCGCCAGGTCCAATAATCGTCTTCTTCTTGTTCCGGGCGATGAAAGTCCTTACCGCGGATGTAGTAATGACCGTCGTCACCTTTATTCAACGTTGGCATGAAGTTGTTCCCGGGCAATTATACAAGCACATAACGTTTGAGTTGACCGGGCGGCGCGAAATTAAACAACCTTCGCCGGACCAATGATGATGCAAAAGGCGCAACCGCCGCCCGCGTCCGATTTGTTATGTCGCGTCCGTGTAAAAACAGTCACTTGCGTTTACACAAAGCACGGGACAACGATTCACCAATCGACGCAGGAACGACATAAGTCCACTCCGAGTTTTTGGTCATCGTTGAATCAATGACATTACCCTTGGCGTCGTAGTCGATTCGAGATAAAACGCGCCCCTCACCCTTTGCGCAATTGTATTCGTTAAGTTCAAGTGTATGGGAATAGTTTTCGTAGCCAAAAGTGCGCAACGCTTGAGCGCGGCGATTACGTAAGAATTCGGATTTACTTTGTTCGGTGTCGTCTTTGAGTTCCGTTCTTATCCATGCACGAACGACGTTGCCATTCAACCTTCTAACAGTTTTTATTCCGTAAGAGACCACAGAATCGTCGGTAGTACCGACCTGAGCCCAATCGAAAACCGAAAGATCGATTCCGGTTAGATCCAATTTGGGTTGTTTCGTAGAAGACCGCTTCTTCCGTTTGTTCGCGGACTTGGTCGAAGATGAATTACTGTTTTGGCCGAAGCAGAGTAACGTCAAAGCGAGGATTGTCACCGATGCGACAGGGACACGTACGGTAGAGTAGTCGCGCATGATCTTCGTTACGAGTTTCACGAACAGGTTCGAGTTAAGCGACATAACGCTGCGCTTAAGCGGCGCGCGAACTCACTCAACTTAGATTTCAACAACTATTGTTAAGTAACACTCAACCGCGTCCGCTTCAAGCGCTTGTTGGATTTGCGCGAGACCACATACTCACCCTAAAGGCCGGAGCTCTTCGCGCGCTCCATGAATAACAGCGAGCACCTGTACTTGCCCTGCCTCGAGCAAATATATAATTCGATACCGCCCCTCGATGAGTCTCCCGTACCTCATTCAATTCATACTCAGGCACCATTCGACCGGACAAAGGAAAAGCTGCAATCTGAATTGAGCGCTTGGTCAAACGATCAACAATGCGTAGTGCAAACTCAGGCGAGGTTTGCGCAAGGTAGTCGTGAATCGCTTGCAGTTGAGCAACAGCCGAATCTGTCCATAATACTTTCACCGGGTCAACCCGAACCGCTCCCGCACTTCGGCAACTTCAACTGACTTGCCGGCCTTGCTGTCGGCTATTCCCGCCTCAATAGACTGACGAACGTAGATCTCGTGCATCAGATCATCCCAGGTGAGATCATCTGGCAAGTTTTCCAACAATCGTTTCGCTTCTTCTTTGATATTTCTTACGTTCATGTTAACGAATATAGACATGTCCTTCCTTACGGGTCAATCCGAATCGTCATCGGACACCTCGCAAATCCAACGATCCTGTTCAGCTGCGCCGAGCGAAAGTATTCAACCGTCGACGCAGGAGATTCCCTGAGAAAGGTGCTATCGAGGCGTCAGGTGCAACAGCTTGTTGGACGGAACCGGTTAGAGAAACTGATCAAATGTCACCCTCAGGCATCCAGAGTAGTTCGAGTATGCCTTCAATGTACGGACTAGGAATAAACTTGCGTCCATTCAATTCAAGTTGTCCACCCAGCCGGTCGGTAGCGAACTCGCTGATTGTTAATCGCTCAACTCTTGTTTTTTGTCCTCCAGAATACCAGCGTCTGACATTTTATTGGAGGACACTAGACGCGATGTGATTGTGAGCTTGCCATCCTCATTAAGCTTCCAAGTACCTCTGTAGACTGCGAAACCATTGTTTGGAATTAACTGTTGTTTTCTGGACGCGCCCGATTGATGGATAAGGCAAGAGATGGAAGCGAACTGCCCGTCTGGAAAGAAGATCAGAAGACGGGCATTATCCGTGTATTGGTAATCGCCTGACTCGCTGGTTACTTCCTTGAGGGGAGATTCCCATCTGAGATCCTCATTGATGTAGACCCACCGAGAGTCGATGTTCTTTGAATTCGCGGTTGAGATCGTTTCAGCCGACCGGCTACGGATCTGCACGAATGGCGGGCGACTCTTGGAAATCAAAAGATAGGTAGCGAGTCCAAGGGTGAAGGTCACGAGGCCTGCAAGAAACCAAGGTGTCACTTTGCGCATGATTTACTTCCCACTCTTTAGTCTTACACGATCTCCTGTTCCGTCCAATGGTCGAGTTGACGCGGCGGCGCGAATTCAATCAAGCATCGCCGCACCAATTAAGTTGAGAAGTAGCTCCCGCCGCTCGCGTCCAACGATTTGTTGGGTTGCGCCGCGGTTATTACGCTGGTTTTGTCGGTACCGGATTCTTGCATACATCACGTTTCCAATGAATAGAGGCATACCGATGCGCGTCGATTCCGCCGTTGCGGAATATCGAAAGCCGCTGATAAGTCTCATCGGTACCCCCACAGTCGTCGTTGGGTAAACAGATGATGTTAACAAACGTTCCCATGAGATAGGCGCCACGCTGTTCTTTAGGGACGAGTTCATCGATCACTTCGTTGAGTGGTTGTGATTTCAACAGTGATGGTTTTCCGTTTTGCGTTTCGGAGGCGGGCTTGATGAGCATTTCACACACATCGCCAGATTTCGCATAGGTTACCGTCAGCTTGATATCAGGACGCACATTGTAGGTCTCAGAAACTGGTTGGCCGTATTTTTCACGTAACGTGCTTGATGTTTGAGCGGTTGATACGACGCCCGTTAAGAAGAAGACAATTGCGATTCTCATTGAGACCTCCAAGCGATACATTGAGCAACCCAACGCTGGCCTTCAGCTCCGGCGCGCGATCAGCATTCAAGCTGAAGGAAACAAGTTAGTTGAAAAACATGCTATCGCGCCGTCAGCTTCAAGGCTTTGTTCGGCGGCCAGCTTACGATTCACCCTTCATCGCGCGGTTGACCGCCGCCGTCGCGAGAGAAAGAGCCTGTTGTTTTAGCGCTGGCGGAAGGGGCACATCGTCAGGTAGATGGTCTTCCTTCCTGATAGTCTTCTCAAAGGTTGGTATCCATTTGAGAAGTTGCTTTTGATAGCACATACGAAGAGCTACAGTACCCACCAAGAGATAAATCACCGCAGCAATAACGCCAGCGATTACGCCACCAAAGTACCAGATGCCTACCACACTTCCCCACGCGATGAGCAAGCGCATTAGACCATAAGCCATGCGGAGCAGCGGGTTCTGAAAGGCCGGCGGTTTCTCCCAGACATCAAGAACGGTACAGTACTTGTGGTACACGAGTATCGGAAGACTGATCACAAACAAAACGAGAAACGTAATGAGCATGAAGTTTTTGACAAGAGGTCGGCGTCACAAACATTAGGGCCGCCGAACGTCAGAGTTGACGCGGCGGAGCGATTTCATTCAAGCATCGCCGGACCAATCAACATGCGAGACACGCTGCCGCCGCTCGCGTCCAACGATTTGTTCGGCCGCTTAATCAATTCTTTTGAGTTTCAGCGTGGCTTCGTGGAGTTTGTCAACGAATCGAGTGAATAGTGTAACTGCCTCCTGTGAGAGTTCCCGTTTCGAGAACACGGGGTCCTCGTTCGGCACATCAGACTGGTTAAGCATTCCAATGAGCGGACTTACATGAACAATCCTGTGGCGATATCTAATAAATCTTTGAAGCGAATCAAGACTGCCTGAATCCAACCCGATTTCGCCGAACTTAATGCCGTAGGCTTTATTGTACGCCCTCTTGCACTCTTGGAAGTTTTGGAAGTTGATTCGTTTTGCGACTACGCTCAGGACCGACTTCCGTTCGTCATTGGCCTCGGACTGTAAGATTTGCTCGTATCCTCCTTCGCGTTCTCTTCTTGGTATTGTGACCTGAACGAGAGCTGACAGGTCAGGCTTAATTCCCTCTCCTTCAAGTTCCAAGAATCGGGTCTTGGCGTAGGCCTCGAAACCTGTAACCAAAATTGAGAGAGTAAGGTTAGTGCAAACCACCTCAAAGATGAATCCTTCTGGGGAGCTTCCCGTTCCCAGCACTTTGACAGCCTGGATTGTATTCCGCCAAGCCTCAAGTCCGGTTGGCAGGAGATTCGCCTCATCTCCGCGATAAATCGAAACGCCCATAACATCCACGCCTTCGTCTCCGACCTGATATACAGTGAGGTCCTGACCTATGCGAAAAGCTTTTTTCGATGCTGAGCCTTTTGATGGTCGAACGTGGCTGGGATGGCCGATTGGGCCAGCGTAAAGAGTGATTTCCGCAGGCGTCCACGTAATCGTGATACCAATCGTTTCACTCTGCGGCAACGTATTCAGGTCGACCGTTGCGACTCGCGTCCCGGTACCTGGCGATGAATGATAGAACTGCAGAGTCAACGCGTCGGTCCGTTCGATGAGAAAGAACTGTTCACCAGCGGACACTTCCCAAATCTTTCCGCCTTTGCTTTCGGGGTTGAACAGGTCTGAGGAGGAGAATTTGAAAAATAGTGTGCCTTCAGGGCGGCACATAGCTTCCTGCATTTCTGCAAGCTTGGCAGCAGGGATGTTCTTCATAATTCTTGAGACTTGCGGCCCAACGTTGCGCTTCAGCGGCGGCGCGCGATACCAGGCCCGCTGGATGGAATAAAATTACTACCAAAACAAGCTATCGCGCCGTCCGCTGCAAGCGCTTGTTCGGCTTCGTGCGACGATTTGGAAATCTGCTAACGATCATTGGCCTCGATTTGATAGATATCGAAACCTAGTCCCGCATTTAACTGGCAGATCCCAGCGATGCAATCACCTGCAATCTCAGGACCCGTTCCCGCATAGAGGTAACTCGACTCCCACAACACATCGAAATAGGTCTCGCCACCTTGAGCGAACTTCAGGACAGCCTCCCGGACAGGAAGCAAGGCGCGAAGAAGATAACGGAAATGTTCATTGATATCTTTAGCAGCGAGACCTGCTTCGATTTTACCTTGAGAACTCAGACTCCAGAACCCATGAGTCGAAACTGGCACTGAGACTAATTCCGGGGCGACACCAAGGACTCTCGTGACTTCATTAGGATCCAGAGTCGGCGAGGACAAATGAAAGCTCACGGCTACTCGTCCGATGTGTGAAGCATGGAATTCGGTGAAGCCCATAGTAATTGAAGAAGCCGAACGTTACGCTTGAGCGGCTCGCCCACGCAACTTAGCAAAGAAGCCCGCTCATGGCGAGTCCGCTCCAAGCGCTTGTTAGCTTGCGTCGTCGATTGTAAACACATCCTATCCAGTTGCGAGCCTGTGACGAAACTTTTCGACATTCTTTGGCGTAAGCGGGTAATGGACCATGGGCGCTGACCAGTCGGAAACGGTTTCAGCAATGAGCTCACCTTCTGACGCATCGGTGTCATATTCAAAGTTGTCGGACGCGATAAAGCAGAACCCAACCGCGTGAAGATACTTCGGTTTGATCTCGCCATCCAACACCGCATCACAAAGACTGATTAGATGCTTAGGTAAGAGTCGGACATTTTCGCTCATGTCTTCAATGGGATGTTTAGTCATGTCGCCATTGGTGATCAACGAGCCAACTAGATCTCTGGCTAGGATTTTGGCAGTAACGTCTCCAGTAAAGAACTGCTTTAGGATCTCCTCACGCATTATTTTGGAAGCAAGCTAACGTCTGAGTTGACCGGGCGCGGCGATTACATTCTACCTTCGCCGGATCAAACAAGTTGCGAAACACGCTCCCCGCGCTCCGGTCGAACGATTTGTTATGTTGCGTCGACCGAATCACGCGGTAGTGCCGGATCGAAATGGAACAATTGGAGATAATCGTTCCAGCCGTCATTTCCTTCGCAGACGATAATCGATGCTTTAGCGAGTGATTCCGCGAAAGGCGCGTCACCAAAGATCGTCGATTGAATGAGAGACCACAAACCCTTTAGGTCTTCTGTCCCAAAGGTAAAGTTCAAGTAGCGCGTTTCATCAAACCCCTCGTTGAAATCGTGCCTCTGAACAAGCGCAGATTTGGTTATTGCTTCGAGCGACCGTTTCACTTCCGCGACGTTCAATTCCGGTGCGCGTTCAGGTTGAATTTGAATGGACAACGCCTTCAACATAAGCAACATAACGCTGCTGTTCACCGGCGGCGAGCGCAACTATTCAAGCAGCGATAAAACAATGGTGTTTGAGAAGCATGCTATCGAGCCGTCCGCTGCAACCGCTTGTTAGCCCGCGCGCTACCAATTGAAAGCGCCCCCTTCCGCCTCCCGCCCAAGACCCAAAGTATGCCTCCGCCCACATGTTAGTCAGATTCTTATTCGCGCGGTCGATACTCAGCCGAAACCTCTTCTTCAAGGTCGGCGCGTCCAACGGGAACTTTCGCCATTCATCGCCTACTTGATAGTAGATGACCTCGCATTCATCCGGCTGTGGGAGATCGACCGATTCTTTAATTTGATGTTGCGCCACAATGAGCGTTCGCGCCCTGTAAGGGGCGTTCCCTGAAGCCCCATACCCTATCGCCCGCAACTTCCCCTTCAGCCCGAGAGATTGCAGGTGATTGAAGTCATCAGTAGTCAGGTGGAACTCAATCCAGAGACCAACATCCTCAATCTCCAACTCATCTGCGCCAGGGAGTAGCTGAATGGGCGCGTAGAAGGAAGGTTGATTCTCCTCCTCAGAGATTTCCAAGAACTCCTTCAGTCTGGGGTCATCCTTCCGAAACTCTTCGATGATAAATGAATTTTCGATACAAGAATCTTCACACACTGCACATCCTCCACATCAAGAAGCGGGCTAACGATTGAGTTGACGCGGCGGCGCGAATCAAAGCACCCTTCGCCGCACCAAGCTAGTTGCGTTACGCTGCGCACGCTGCGCCACTGCTTCGCCACGCATTTTGCCTCGATGGTCGAATACAGAATGGATTTCCAGGTCACATGATACTGCTACTGATTGTCCCGGACAGCAACAAAGCGTGGCAAGTGTGGAGGTCATTCGAACGAGCGGCGCCAAAAGTGAAAATAACACAAACCGATGTTCGCGTATTGTACGCGCGAGAAATTCTTACACGCTTTTTCGCTGTCGCTAAGTTATTGAAGGGATTGGTGGCCAGGGACGGAATCGAACCGCCGACGCCGGCCTTTTCAGGGCCGCTTACCGAATCGCTGAAGTGGTTTGAAATCAGCGGATGTAACTGAGGGTAAAGAGCTTATGCCGTATGAGATTTAGGATTACCTAGGGTGGTTTAGGCTGTTTTCGGCTTCTCGATGTTCTCGTATTGTTCGCGCCCGCCGAGTCTCTGTATCGCCTGCCGTCCCTTACCAAGTGAATGATTCTTTCTCTGCGTAGGGCTCAGTACTGCTGATCACAGAGGTATTGCTATCGAGTGGGTACAATGTCACGCGAAAAGCCGATTCAAGAGACGTCTGTTAATACTTCTGGCCTCGACTTGCCCAGCCCAAGAAACGCCCAATATGGGGCAACGGATTTTAAGTCCGTTCGAAGGCATCTTACCTGATCTTACGTAATGAGATGACCCCAATATTTACCGGACTTGCAGCCGTCAAAGTCATGCTTCGTCCGGTTAGGTCTCGCGACAAAATGTCGTCATCTTAGCGTCATCGTGAAGAGACAGTCACAGCTCGAACGCCGACCAAAATCACTCGCTTAGTCGGAGATGTTCATGATTGTCAAAATGTGAGAGCGTGACGACTACCGCCGCCGACAAATGGCTATGGTGAGTAATGCGGCCGCTGCGCCGATGATACCTATGTTCATTTTTTCTCCTTTCCACAGCACCTTTAGCTCATCGCAAGTGACGATCCCCGGCAATGATTCGGAAGTCTTTCTCTAAGCACCAACAGAGTCGGGGGAATGAATTTGTTTTGCTGTTCGACTTTCTACTTGAGCGCTGAAAAGCTCGTCGGATCCATGAAGTAGCTGTCGATGTGGTTTGCCAGCGCACCATTAGTCTCAGAGTCGGCCTTTACTTTTTTCCATTCCGGATCGGCCTGGAACGCAGCCCAATTCTTCCGGGCCTCCTCGCGGCTCGGGTGCTCCAGGATGTACACAAAGAGGTTCTGCGAAAGCGGCGCGTCTTCCGGACGCCAAAAGCCAATGCTCTTCATGTTGTGTCGCCTGAAAATAGCGTCGGTGTGATCGCCAAACCGAGCGATTAGAGCATCCATTTTGCCCTCGTTAACGTGATACATGCGCAGCTCGTAGACATGCTGCGAGTTTTTCGATCCGCCGATATTGCTGAAACCGAGCGTCACTGCGACGCCACCAATGAACGACAAAACCAACCATGCCTTGATGCCGCCCAGCTTTGCCAGTGCGACTTTCATTGTTGCTATTGCGATGCTTGCAGGTTCCATAATGTCCTCCCATAGGTTCTGGTTTTGATATCTGTGAGACAGAACAATGCTTCGTACTTGGCCTTATTATCGGAGCTGGACCGGGTTGAATCGCTCTCGCTGCCGAGGCACGCGGTTGAAATCGACTCATGGCCACGGCTACTAGGCCAAAATCTGTTTCTCCATACCGCCGTACATAAATGTACGAGGCAGTTCCTTTCCATAGGTGCCGTATTCGAACGCCTTGCTCGACCAGGATCGTTTCTGTATGGGCGCAATGTACTTCCAGGTCTCGTAGTCGCCGGGACGGTAACGACGATGCAGTGGATAGAAAACACGAAGCTTCGCCGCGCGCGCAGCATTTAGAACCCGCAGCATATTGGGAACGCAATTATTTGCTTCTGCCAGAGTCTTCAGGTGACCCCAGAATTTGCCTCCCTCGGAAATGAAATCGTTGTATGGATCGATTACGAGAAGCGCCGTGATTTCTCGTTCAAATTTCAGTTCTGCCATGTTCTCTCCATCAAAACATTCACCAGGCGAAGTCAAGATTGTTGCTCACGTAGGCAAGTCCGTCCCCGCCTGTTCCGCCGCCATGTACGCGGCGTACCAGTTAGACCAGTTCGCGTCGCGCTGGCCGAGGCGCTTTTCGTGCTCGCCGTGGGCGGCCTCGGCGCGCCGCATCGCGGTCGCCAGATCGGTTGCAGAGCCGAACGACGTCACACCGGAGTCGATGCGCCCGGGCAGTCGCGTCGTGATCTCCTGCAACAGCCAACTGTTGCCGTCGGGATCGCTAAAGGTGGCGAGCGAGCGGTAGCTGCCATGATCCGGATCGGGACCGCTAACCGGACCGTTCGGGCCGAGGTGGAAGATCTCACTTACCTCGATACCAGCTTCCATTAACGCTTCCCGGGCGCCTTCTATGTCGGAAACGATCAGGTAGGTTCTCTGGGCTGCACCGGGCGCGGCCGATGTCAGAGTCTTGCCGAATTGGACCGAGCACGCGGAGCCGTGCGGCGTGAACTGGAAAACGCCGGAGCCTGGCGGCGTGACGTCCTGCCTCCAACCGAGCCTGCGGTAGAACTGCTCCGCGCGTTCGACATCTGAGACTGGAATGACGATTACCTCAAGCTTCATGTCGACTGGCGCCACCTTAGGGTCTCCGGCGTCGTTATTGCGGATTACATTCGTCGGACTTGCCATCTTCTTTTCCTCCTGTGCGTTTACCTAATTCAAAAACCAGATTTGTTGATGCGAGCATCGCAGACTCTCAAGCCGCCTTTGCAGACGCGGTGAATGTCGCCGCATTCTTCCTAACGAACTCCTGCATGCTCATTGGTGCTTGCCCCGTCAGCGTAAGCACGTCGTTCGACATCCGGTCATAACGTCCCGCGCGGTGCAGATCGGCCATCGTCGCGAGGTGTCTCACCAGGTGAACCGGCAAGCCGTTCTGGAGCAACGCTTCCCGCCACGGCCCAACCGGAATGTCCTGAAAGGTGATCGTGCGGCCTAGCGCCTTTGAATACTCTTGTGCAAAAAAATTCATGTTCTCGGACTGCGGACCGGTCAGTTCATAGATCTTGCCAATGTGTGGCTGCGGATTGACGAGCAGCGCGGCGACCACACGGGCAACATCTTCCGCTGCAACCGGCGAAGTCTTGCCCTCGCCGAAAGGTAGTCTGATCTGATTTGATTCCCTGACGGAATCCGAAGTGAAAATCAGGAAGAAGCCTTCAAGAAACACTGTCGGCCGTACGTGCACGACCGGCAGACCGGACCAGTTCAGCGCCTGCTCGGAGAGCCACTGTAGCTTGTGCTGCGGGCTCGCGGTGGTTTCGGTAATGCTCATTTGGGAGAGCGTCATCTGCGACATATTGATGAACGCCTTCACGCCGTGATGCTTTGCCACCGCGGCCACATTGACCGTCGCGGCCAGATAG
>Ga0137403_10006606_pt1 | contig 13239 bp, 16 predicted proteins | sample CZOMad2_1_16fung_FD_122057 | JGI IMG/M metagenome (GOLD analysis project Ga0137403, IMG submission 122057) | Vadose zone soil fungal communities from Angelo Coast Range Reserve, California, USA - CZOMad2_1_16fungal (Hybrid Assembly) | ecosystem: Environmental > Terrestrial > Soil > Vadose zone... | reverse complement strand
TACGAGTGCATTCTTCATGGGAGAAATATAATGAATGACAGATCGCCGCGCCAAACGGAACCGCATCGGATCGTGCGAATTTCAGGTTCGCCGGGCAGGGTCGGAACGAGGGGCGACTAAAAACCGGGTTTACTTATCGCGTCGCCCCTTTCTTGCGGGGTCTTACCCTGATTGTACTTGTCCTGCATATTCTTGGCGCTGTAGCTACTCGAAGTCATCGCCTCTTTGGCTTCGGCCGAGTCAGATTCAGCCCAATGCGCCGGCAGGTTGCTGCCCACCTTTTTCGGGATCCACACCATCAGTTGCCCGTTCTTGCCGATCCGCGTGTCTTTGGTGTCCGCCGAGACTTGTCCCTGAATGCTGAGGTTCGCCTTGACGTCGATCTTCATCGCGACGCCGCCGGCGGCTAATTTCTCTGCCGTGATGGCGCTGGCCGAAGTCTTTTTCGTGCCGGCGACAACGACCAAAGTGTAATGGCTGTCCTTCGGCGCGCTGTTTGAAGTGAAGTGCACGGCGTAATTACCCGGCTGCAGTTTTGGAGTAGCGAAAATTCCCCTGCTATCCGTTGCGCTCTTGAAGGTCGTTTTGCCGCTCGCATCGGCAACCGTGACATTAACGGGAGGAACCGCCCCTTTCACCGCCCACGCCCCGATGAGAAAGATAGAGATCACTGCGCTGCAGATCAGGTTTTTCATAGAACCGCGAGAATAGCGGAATTCCATAGCGCGAGGCAAGCATCTTTCGCACGATCGACGCGACGCCCTCGACCGGTGGCCCCAAGTAATTCTAAGAAGACGAATCAGCGGCCGTCGCCGGTTTGGGCCGGAGTGACTCCCTGGTTCTGTTTGTCCTGAATATTCTTCGTGCCGAAGTTTCCCGAAGTCTGCGCTTCCTTGGCTTCCGCGGAGTCAGACTCCACCCAGTGCGCCGCCATGTTGCTGCCGGTTTTCTTCGGAATCCAGATCATGGGCTTTCATTTGCGGAACACTAGCCGCGGCAACACCACGGTCGCAATCAAGACAATCCGCGTTCGACCGCCTGCTTCGGCGGGATCACCCCATGTTCCTCACGTTCCTTCAAATTCACGATCAGCTGGTCGAACAACTGCGGGAGCCCGTTCAACCGCGCGACGTAAGCCTGCGCGTCCTTTTGGGTGTCGATCTTGTGAATGTTGATGAGGAAGGTCGGGATCTCGGAATGAGCGCCGCCCATTTGGTTTCCAGGAATAGCAGTTCCGGGGTGGTCCGTTCGGGAAGCAGTGTCGCCAGGGGACTGAACGTCGTCGTCTCTGGGGCCTGACACGAACAGTGATAGAGCCGGGGACTCTCGACCGAGAGCACTCCGAAGACGGTGCGAAACACCGTGTGATGCATGCCTTTGCGGCGGCGCGTCTTGCCACACTGCGGGCAGGTGTGTTGCTGGCGGAGATACGCCTCCATCTGCCACTCGACCACCACCTCTTGCAGTGCTTGGAGCACGGCCTTCCCTTCGACCAGGGAGAGGCCGAGCGTCACGGGGGTCAGCTCTTGGCGTTCCACACAGGCGATGTCCTGGGTGATTTCCTGGCCCTCGTCGGTGATCGTCACCACTTGCACTTTCACCTGCATCGCCCGTCTCCTTCCTCCTGCCCCCACGCGAGCAGTTGTCTGTTGATGTCACCACGATCGACGTGGTCAGGTTGGAACGCCTGATACGTCTCCAGGCAGTCCACCGCCTCACGCAGGTCGTCAAGCTCTCCCAGCACTGCCCGCACAGAGGTCTGCGGGTCCGCCTCTAAGAGGGTGCTGATGGCCTCGGCCACCACCCCCAGCGCGTCGAGCGGAGGAGAGAGGCGATGCTGCTCAAGCCGCTCCATGTAGGCCCAAGCCCCCCGGCAGTCCTCGGGCGGTGCAGCATGTTTGCCCGCCAGGCAGACCGGATAGACACGCCGTGGCACTGGGAGCAGGATGGCTTCAAGGCGGATGTCGCAGGCCCAGTGAGCGCCAAAGTCGTACACATACCCGAATCGCTCACCGCGATGGAGGCACAAGTCGCTCAGGAGGACACGACACGTCTGCGCCCCACTGCTGCCATACTCTCGGCCATGGACTTGGAAGCTGTGCAGATGCTCGTCGCTCCAGTGAAACACCATCTGGAGGATGTCGTGAAGATGTGCCAAAGTGGTATCGCTGCGCACGAGGAGACGGCGCCAGATGAGGGGGCTGATCCCTCGGAGGACGACACGCAGTTGGTAGACGCTGGGCGGTGTACTGGGCTGGCTCATGGGCAGAGCGTACCGCGGAAAACACTCTGCTTCAAGGTCTCCCCCCGGAATTTAGCACTCTCGATCGAGAGTGCCCACGCGCAGGGCATCCGTCGGTGTGGCCTGCGGCAAGCGCGCTATGTTGGGCTCGCCAAGACCCATTTACAGCATCTAGCGACGGCCGCGGCCCTGAACTTTGTGCGACTGGGGGAGTGGTTGACGGGGACGCCACGGGCGAAGACACGTTGCTCCCCCTTTGCCGCACTGAAGGCAGCATAGGCATTCGCCACCAGTGTCAGTGTTGGTTTTGGGCCTACCAGGCATCCCCAAGGGAGCCATCAACTCTTCTCAGATCTCAGAAAGACCTTCATGAGGTTATGACGCTATAACCTCATGAAGTCATGACGTCATGGAGCCTGCTAGGATGCGAAGACCTTGAGGAGCCAAACGTTGAGGCTGACGCAGCAATTACGCTGCGCAGGGAATGAGTAATTCCCTTTCACCGTTCTATAGGTGAGTCTCTTCCATCCTCTATGACTATTGGTTGGACCTCGGGCAGCTCATCGCACCAATACAACCACGTCTGTGCAAATCTGGGCAGATCGTCAATTTGCTATAAAAGTCACGAGTTACCATGTCACCTCTCTTCCGGTCTCTCCTACGTGTTTAATTCTACTCATCTCCTCTGTCCTGTCAGTGTCTCATCTTTCGTTTAATCTTAAATGATTACAATTATTTAAGATAACCATCTTGCAGGCATGATTTTTGCTCATGGTGAATGTCGGTTACGACGGCCTTTCTCACTAAGCTTTACTGCTGAGAGCCAGGGTAGGCAACGTAAGGCCCGCAAAAGGACTTCTCGCACCCCTCCTATTAGAACCTAGACGCACTTGGAGGACAAGAAGTACATAAGAATCAGCGAGTGCTCTCTTGCTACCTGCTGCGTAACCGCGTTGAATTTCCTATCCTTTGCAAAGGTCAGTCCACCGAAGGGGGTACCGATATGACGTGCAGCGAAATCCGGGCCGAACTAGTAGCAGTGATGCAGGCGAAAAATGAGAAAGAAGCGGAAATAAAGGAGAAAGAAGAGGAATTATTCGCAGATGAACACGACGGTGTTGCGGAGAAGTTTCTCGCGAAGGAGAGAGCAGAACTCGCGAAGGAGAGAGCAGAACTCGCGAAAATCAAGGACCAGATCTCCTCCCTTGGTGCGCAGGTGGAGCGAGAGTGTTACGTCAGACAACCGCAGGACATCCTTCAGATCCAGTATCAAAACCCTGATCATTTGGTCGGCTTTAATGCGAGCGAAATAGTGTGGGGGGGCTCGGATCCTACTCCAGTCATTGGCGGAACTTTCCCTTCGGTTGATGCAAAGCAGGAATGGAAGCAGGTCCTGGAGCCACATGACGCAGACTACGAAGGGGAGAGCTTGGTCGGTGCGACCGGTTGGGCGCTGAACCCGGAATTCTCGGACGTGGACCTCCCTTTCTACCATCCCTTCGGATTTGACTGGGAGTTCACGATCGCCCTCGATCAGCCCCAGGACGACCCGACGAAGTACACATTCCTCCTGGCGCGTGGGAATCAGTCCCAACAGGCAGAAGGCTCGGGTGACGCTATTGAACAGGCGACCGCGATGCACGTCCCGCTCCCTATCGGCCCTGACAATATTCCGAGCGTTCTGGGTGTCGAGATTGATCGGGGAGTGATTCCGAATGGGTTCACTGAGTTACACCCTGAGTCAGAACGCGGAGGCCTGGCCCCGGGTGACCGGGTAGCCGTCTTTGGGCGGTGGATCGTCGACTGCGGGCACGAGGTCGAGGTAGCCGACGTTAAGTCCTACCGTACGGAGATTCACCCGCCACTCCTCATGGCATCGGCCAGGGTGACGCACGACAGCCTCGTGAATGCGCAAGCGAAAGCAGTCACTCGTGTGCTGTTCGCGTCCCGTGCGTACCTAGTGAGTCAGAGGTTCACCACCGACACCGATACCATTTACGATGATACCGCTGGCGACGATGGACCGTTTGTGGACCACATGGTCAATGAGGTGATAAAAGTCGATTCCTTCAGGTCACTTTCCGTCGAAGCGCACCCCAAGATCAAGTCTTTCCCCTTCGATGGCAAGCGTGAGGCCCATTTCATCGTCAAGCCGCCGCCGCCCCCGAATCCTTTCATTAACCCCGGACGCCTCTATGTCTCGTATCAGTTTACCGTTCGAAGCGGATGTTCGGTCACAGTTACTCCTGGCGCACTGGGTGCCATCGAGGTTGTGATCACATTGGACCAGGACGGTTATACGCCACCGGCTCTGCCCACACGAAAGGGTCGCTCATGGCCGAGAGACGAGCTTGACGAGCTCCGCGACGGCACTGGCACACAAATCCTCGAAGTCGAAGCACTAGCTGGTGTGATTGAGTATCTGCTCACCGGACCACTTGGCGCTATTGCAGTGGAGGTGATACTGGAGATCCTTGGCAACGGGGGTATAGAGACAGACGAATACGCACACGTTGAAGACAACGTCGACATCTATGACGCAAGTCGAGCCTTCTTCTCAGTCTCTGTCACAGACCTTCCGACAACCAAGGGAGTGACACAGGACGACTCTCAGCCATTCCCAGTTTACGGATGGCTAGAAGTCGGCTATGAGCCGTTAACACACCACGTCTAGATGTAACGTCTCAATAGGTTGTTCACACGGTTGCCGTGAGGTATGTGAGTTTTGCCAACCACATCACCTTACGGAGCAACCGCATGACACGCATAAGAATGCCCGAACGACGCCCCATTTACGAGCGTTTTTTGTTTGCCAAGTCCATGAGCGGAGATCCACTCCGCAGGAGGTGGCCATCTCCCGCGGAGTGAGCACGCGCACAGTCTACAAGGCCTTAACCTAGCGAAAGGCGATTTTCCGGCATAGTAAGGCCGCTCTGGAACTAAAATTGGCAGGGAATCGGCTTGTCGTGCTGGCCGGAACGCATAAAACGGCGATCCGGGAGGCAGGAAAATACGCAGAAACAACTGACCGCGAAGTTGTGAGCACACCCGAGGTCCACACCCGCGCGAAACAGCGGTGGAATCGGGACCCAAGGCGGGGTTAAACGGGAAACGCGAAGTTTTCGTAAGTGTTCTGGCACCATTGGGGTCGTCACTCAGGATCTACCTTGCCGAAATTTGGGGCTTCGCTGGGTTAAGGCCAACGAGCGGCGGCAGTATCGCGAGCAGCGAGGAATACACTAACTATGGCAAAAAAGACCTCATCCAAACCGAAGCGTATCCCGGAGTTTGGGTTCGAGGCAGCAACCGTGCGAAAACCTACGGTAAGGCCCACTGTGAGGGAGAGACTTTCCCGATAACGCGCCTTTTCGGGAAAGTTTGCGCTCGCAGCCACCAGCATGTGAAGGATTTCTACCGCGTTTCCCCTGGCGAGCCATACATCATTTTTGGGAAAGTCCCTGATAACATCCCTGTAAGTGTCTGAAAGATAGGCGATAGCTCACTACCGTAGGTTTTCGCACGGTTGCTGCCTGGTACCCAGTTTGCCAGCCTTGAGGACGAGGCGGCATTCTGGGACACCCACAGCACCGCGGACTACGAAGCGGAGTTTACACCGGTCCGTGCCCGCTTTGGCAAACGTCTCTCCAGCGGCGTCACCATCCGTCTGGATCCGGACACCCTCCAGCAACTGCGGACGATGGCTCAGGAGAAGGGCATCGGGCCCACGACACTCATTCGAATGTGGGTGCTTGAACGGCTGCGCGACACCGTCACCCATCGGGGGTAAGACGCGCTGGGGAACGGAGAATTAGACATTACGATAAAAAATGGCCGACCTAAGAGGGTCGGTTTTTTGCATACTTGCGTGGCTGTGGATCGACAAAATCAGACAGAACAGATATCCGGTCTGATGTATGGCCAGCTCAGAAACTTCCAACACATGCATCCATCTCAAGTCATTCTATTGAAAGTACATTCTTTCTGAAGATAACAATCATCACAGTCAGGATTTGAAGCGTAGCAAAATTCCTTCCCTAAAGAGTACAATGGTTCATCAAGTAACCATGGGTTTTCCGGCCACATTTCCCGTGTCTTCTCTAAAACTATTGGAGCTTCACTGGGCGTAAATGGACTTCCCCGTAAAACCCGCCCCAGCACGCGCCGAATATGAGTGTCTACTTTGACATCCCCGCTCCCCTGAATTTGGTCCGCGTCACACAATGCCCCGACGACCATTCGAGAAATTTGTTCACCCACTTTCATCTGGTTCAGACGGTCAAGCACGACATCAGGGGATTGCCCTTTCCAAATATTCCGGGCGTCACCTCCATAATGAGCAACAATATCTCTGCCAATTCGCCAGACCCTCTCATGGGCTTTGGGAAAGCGGTGTAATTTATATTCCTCCCATTTCATTTTCCACTTTGATAGAGGTACACCGCTAATATGATGCCAAAGATCATTTGGGTTACTAAAAATGTCCTCAGCCAACCTCCGTGCATTTTCCCAAGCTATCTCCGCAGGCATTTGATAATCGAGTATGCAGCCCAGCAAGAACTTATTACCATTTTTATGAGAAGTTGGTCTCCCTTTGCTAAGCCAAGGCCAGAAGCCATCTTTGTAACGACGATTTGTGAGGAGAAGCTGTGCTAAGCGTTGACTTTTTGTGGCCATTTCTCTTTCCTCGTTCGAGGGGCAAGACAGGCATACTCATCTTTCGGAAGGCGGGCGTCTAATTCTTAGGAAAGTCTTACGATTTTCTGATACTGCTCAAGCTCCCGGAAGACCAGCTCGTGCGGGCAATTGGTAATCTGGAAACACGCGTAAGATCTTAACGTATGCTATCTGCGAAAGAGAAGGCACGACCTGTAAGCCACAGTCGACGAAGGATTGAAAGTCTGCCCGTTTCCTCCGCTATCAGCCGCTCAATCATCTTATGGAAGTGCAGGGAGTACGATGTCAACAGGTAATTGGAGTATTTGGCCTCGGTCGTTAATGCCGTCAAGTATAAGGTTCTGTGAGAGGTTCCATGATGGGGTAATGATGTGGCGCTCCTCACATGTTTCCGCCCCTCTGTCATGGCATAAAAAGGGGATAAAGAAGGAGAGCTTCTGCTCGCCATTGGGTGGAAGATACCACCCATCTGTCGTACCAAAGGTGATGCCAATCCCATTCAGCTCCTTAAAGACCAGTACAAACCACATTCCATCGATTTTAGTGGTAACGTCCTGAGCCCTTCATGATGGTCTTGAGATTTCAATGCGTTACCCCCATCGTGTCTCATCCGCTTACGAGACCTGATGATAGAGGGGTGACATGTGGGCACAGCGGCCAAACTGACGCGAGAAAACCGTACCATCACTATCGATTTTCACGACGAAGCCACCTACTTCCGCCTGATTGACGACGGCAGGGCGTTTGTCGAATGCGTCCTCGCCTTTCTCCTAGCCCTTGGCTTTCAACTCATACACAAGGCCACTTGTCGCGGCGGCGGGTGCCTCACGCGTCACTCCCATTACGCTCGTGTCCGTCTGGGCGGGATCACCATCTGGCGTCTCCAGTGCACCACCTGCCGAGTGGTGTTCACGGTCCTCCCCCACTTCGTCTTGCGCTATCGGCAGATGCGACCGGACGTGGCCCGCGAGGCGCTGTTGGCGACACACGGCGGCCTCAGTTTGGAACGGTGCGCGGTCCTCTACCATATCTCCCCGATGGCCCTCTATCGTATGGTTTGTGCGCTGGGTCACCAGAGCTTGGTGTGCGTGCTGACCCGGTGTGGCTTGCCGCTGCCCGTCTATGTCCTTGCCGATGAGAAGCACAGTTACTGTCTCACCGAGAAGGTGTATCTCCCGACCATTGTCTGCGGCCGTGTGATCTGGCACCTGGGCTATACGACGGAGGCCAGTGCGGCAGCTTTTACCCAGTCGTATCAAGAGTTTCAACGCACCGCCTCCCAGCAGGAGCCGTCGTACCGAGTCAAAGGGGTCCTCACCGATGGGTTCGACAGCACTACCAAGAGCATGCGCACGCTCTTCCCGGGAGCGCGCCTGGGCAACTGCCTGCGCCACGCGCTCAACAAGCTCCCGAAGAAACTCACGGCGATCGCGTCGCCTATACGCCAGGCGTTACGCTCGCAGTTTCACACGCTGTTGCACCGGAGTCGTCAGCGTAAGGGCTTGCGGGTATTTGCGCTGGGTCAACGGCTCCACCACTTTGCCAATCACGTCGCCGCGACAGCTGGGGTGGCCAACGGGGCGCGCGTACGACGCTGGTTCCAAGACAAGAAGGCGGGCTGGTATGCCGTGCTCACAGACCCGCAGATGCCGGTGACCAGCACCCTGCTGGATCAAGCCCACAACGCCATCGAGCGGAAGCTGTTCGCGATGAAGGGGTTTCACCATCCTGGGGGAAGCCAACAGGCGTTTCTCATAGGGTTGGCACACCTCTACAACCTGGTGCCGTATCAACGCCGGGCCAAGCATGGCCACCAATGTGGCGTGGAAGTCGAGGGCGGGACTTTACCCACCAATGATTGGTTCCTCAATCTGCAGATCCTCACGTCAGGAGGCTTTCAGCGAGCGCCTGCCACGCTCCACCACTAAATCCGGTGGAATGTGACTTATCCCAGCCGCGCTGGATGCGCTGGTCGATCCCGCACGCCTCGAAGCCTTCGAGGCTCGCACGCCCCGCAGCACCCATCCCTATCAGCGCTGGCGGCAGTGGCGCGCCTCCCAGATGGCCCCGGCCGAGGTAGGGGAAAGTTCCTTCCCCCAAGCCCCGGATGCAGAATCACTTGGGGTAAGTTGCTTACCCCAAGCGGAGGCGATAGGGGAAAGCTGCTTACCCCAATTGGGGCAAGCGCCTTCTCCCGAGTTACCCGTAGTTGACCTTGATACACAAGAGTTGACCACGACCGACGCGCCTGCGGCGCCGTTGGCTCACGCCCCCAACAAGGCCGAAGCGGCCAATCCTTTCTGGTGTCCAGACTGTGGCTATGCCGTGCCGTCCTGTATCCATCGCACGGCATACCGCGTGGAGGCCCCGCGAGGGTGGAGGTCACCCCCAGCCCTGGGGCTCCGCTGGGCTGCGAATCCTGCGCTAGGGTGAGCACGATCGGCAACAATTCCCGGATGGCGGGGCGGCTGGCGCGGGGCGCACGCCGCGGTCAACTGGGAAGCCCATGATTTTACAGGGCACCAGACCCCAGCTTCCCATAACGAGGCTTTTGTCACCTCGGCCCCGCCATCCGGCCAAGTGATTAAAATTGATCAAATTGAACCAGGCCGGCTCGCCCCAGGATCATCGATCGCCCCGCCCCTCGGCCCCTCCCCTCACCCTTCGGCGGGATCGTCGCGCCATAGGGCCAGGAGGGGGTCTGATGCAGACCACGCCAAAACTTGCTTTATGGACTTTATGCCAGTACGGAACGAAGCCGATCTGCTGTATTAAATCAACCGAAGCGGAACCATTTCCATGATAGTGCGAGTGGATATACCGCAGGAGGCAACTACAGCGAGGAGAAAGCGTTATGGGGAGTAGTTATTGGCAAACCATTCGAGAAAGGGTGAACGAGTTTTGGAAATCAGGGCAGGAGATAATCTGTATCGCTAAATATCCGAAGGAAGATGGTCACTGCGAACTCTGTGGCCATACCCCCATTACGTGGCACCATGTTTTATTCAATTCTAAGACAAAATCCACGATAATTGTGGGACGTGTGTGTGTCATCAACTTCAAACAGGTTACGGATGAAACTGAGCAAAATATCAAAATATTATTCTTTGAGCGAGATCAGAAGGCCGTGGACTTCCTAAACAGGGAACATCCTGGTACGGCAGAAATCATACCCTTAGTTTCTGATCTAGAGTCCATTCGTAGGGTATTATCTACACCTGATAACATAGACTACAAGACCCTCCTATCAATCTTAGATTATACCTCTCAGTTTGAATCCGGCGAGGAATATAATCTCTTCCATGAGGCTCTGGATATATACATAGACAGGGAGTTCGGTGATAATTTCCTCGACCATTCAGAGTCGATAGAATTGGAAGAATTGGAAAGACTCCGTAACGGGGAGTACTGGGGCGATACAGTTGACTATTATCCCCACGATTCTTGTGAATCTTCTGTAGAGGAGCTGTGCCCGGAGGGGATGACACCTGATGATATCGAAGATTGGGATTCATAGAAATACGACTGAGCTAAACGACTCTATGGCTCTGCTGGTCACGGTCGAGACGCCGGCACTCACCGGGAAATCAAACGCAATCGCGGCCGAGATGGCCATGGGGGTCCTCCTCCTGTGTCAATCCCTTCCAGGGCTCTCTCGCCGTGGCGACTGAGCGGCGGCATCGGCGGCATCGACCGGTCGCTCCCCGCGGGCGGGGGCTCACGGCAACGTCAAGTTGACTTGACGTTGCTCGGCTCGCGGGGGCTCACCCCTGGAGGAACTCCCGGGTCAACAGGTCCAGCACGGCCTGGGCCCCGACGCCCGCCAGTGCGGCGATCTGCTTGTCGATGTCCAGCACCGTGCGCAGGTCGGCCAGGACATCGCCGCAGTGCAAACATGGCCACGACCTCCTTTACGTCAGTGGGGAATTCCGCCGACTCGCGGGGGCTCAGTTGCGTGGTTCCGAGGACTCGTCGAGCGAAGCGAGCAAGTCCCGGATATTCATGATATCTATCCCCGGTAATGACTCGACTAGAGTACACATCCTGGTATCGAACTCCTCACGCACTTCTGGTGGCAGCTCAAGAAGACGCGAGGCTTGATGCGCCGCAACTGACGTAGCTATGGAAAGTTCTGTCAACGCCATTATTGCACCGGGAAGCTGGAAGATGTGCCCCAGCACTGACCGGCCGTAAGGATTGTGACATTCGGGCACGGTGTCCGGGGTAACGTGGGCGCCGGTCTCACTCAGTGCTGTATAGCGGGCATTGTCGATAGGGGGCTCACCGTCGATTTTTTCCAAAGCAAGACGAACGCGCAACGGAGAGAAGTGGTTAAGGCGCTCTGTTCGCGTGGCGCGCTTCCACCGCTCGAAATCAGCGGGGCAGCGGACGAATAGGACTAATAGGTTGGCTAACTCCCCTACTGATCGGGTGAGGAGCAGGGCTTCATCGTAATAGCCAGCGCCTAGACATCGCAACGACGCACATGCAGCAGTCGCGACACGGCCCGCAAGGTAGTTGGCAGTATGGTCCGGCCCGGCGCATCCCCAGGAACAGCTGGAAGCTTGGTGCGTCAGGAGGAGAAGATCGCCAAGAGCTGTCAGACATCGTGGAACCAGTTGTCCCGCATGAGAAAGCTCGCGCCAGGTTTGATTCGCGCACTGATCCTCAAGCTTAATGAGTGTTCGTAGAAAAGCGGTACCCCGGGGCAAATTGCTCATTAGATGTACTCCATACGTCGTCACTGCAGGGCTGCAATGCCACATAACGGGGCGCAAGACGTAGATCTCATCGTCCGTTGGGGCTGCTTATACGGAAATGTTTCAGCATCATAGCTCAACTACTGATTGTATACGTCGAGAATGTCGGCATTATGGCCGGCCGGGTTAATCCCGTAGGGTATAGTGAGCAAGGCGCCGGGGGCATCGATGGTCGTGAAGGTATACGAGGCGTCTTGAGCCGCAACAAGGGGACTGAGCAGGAGGCTCAGGGACAGCACAGCCGACAGCAGCGAGTGGCGCATGGGAGGACCTCTTTCTCGTCGTAGGAGTCGGGTCAGCAGACACAGGAGACATGGGGTGAGGCTATCCGAGTGGGCGGAGAAAGGATAGAACAATCGCTAGTTATGGCGGGTCGAGGGGGTGCGGGCGTCTCCCGGCGTCCCTCCCATCGGGCCGAGACGCGACGATCATCAGGGGGGTCTATACTTGGTCAGGGGCGAGGGACGATCGTCGCGCCTGCAGGCGAGGAGGCTGGCGAACCACAGGCCTGGCAGCGGCCTGCGACCTTAGTCCTTCTGGTACCAATACCGCGGGTGCAACTGCCCGCAGGTCGGGCAGTCGGTCATCAGTGGAAAGATTTTCTGCAGATCCCGGCAGATGGTGCTCTTCGACACGCCCAGGTGGGCGGCGATCAGCGTTTGCAGGCCCGGCTTGTCGCGCCACTCAAACCAGAGGTGCAAGACCTCCCGACGGCGCAGCTGCGCGCGCAGGCGGCGCCGGCTGTTATAATTCGCCCGGCCCCGGGCCCGCCGACACACGGTGTCCCAATCGGTGCGTTGACTCCACCAGGTGTTGCGCACTTGGGTTCCCCCGACGTTGCAGACTTCACGCGCGCGACGCGTTTATAATGCCGTCCGCGTCCTCGTCGTCCGGATCGAGGATCCCGGCCGGCGCGGCTCTGGGCTTCAGGACGTCGATCGTCCGGGCCATGACACAGATCAGCGGATACTGTTGGCCCGGGACGCGCTCCGTGGCGAGCGTCCCGCGGACAAAGAGGCGGTCGCCCCGCTGCACCCACGGCATGGCCGCGGACACCACGGGCAGCAAGGCCGGCTCCTCGACACGCACCAGCAGGAGCACGCTGCGAATCGTGCCGTCGGTCCCGCGGCAAAACCCTTCGACGCGGCCACACAGCCGCACCTCGTTGAAATGCGCCGGCTCGCTCATCGGTTAGTCCTCATCGGGGTCGTCCTCCTGGTCGACGGGGGCCTCGTTATCCTCCTCCTCGTCTGCCGGATTCACCAGGTCCCACAACACCTGATCCCAGGACTTCGCCGAGCCGTCGAGCTGCGTACGGATCTGCTCCTCGAGATCGTTGGGCACGGTAATCTCCGCATCGGTCAGCGCCTCGACCCTCGCCACCGCCTCGTCGATCACCTCTTGCACCTGCTGACGCCGCACCGCCCGACGGTAGGCGTGCGCCAGCGTGTTCCGGTCGGGGATGACCTTCGTCACCTCCAGTTCCTCCAGTTTGCCCTCCAGCCAGACGACGAACTGATCGGAGGTCATGGCATTCAGCTCGACGCGGTCCCCGATCCAGCC
>Ga0137403_10006605_pt1 | contig 13242 bp, 10 predicted proteins | sample CZOMad2_1_16fung_FD_122057 | JGI IMG/M metagenome (GOLD analysis project Ga0137403, IMG submission 122057) | Vadose zone soil fungal communities from Angelo Coast Range Reserve, California, USA - CZOMad2_1_16fungal (Hybrid Assembly) | ecosystem: Environmental > Terrestrial > Soil > Vadose zone... | reverse complement strand
AGAAGATGTCCCACTCGTCCGGGCGCATCTCTTCCGGTTTCATCTGCGAGTAATCCGGATAGCTGCGCTTCAGATAGTTCAGCGCTTGCACGTTGTCGTTTCGCGCGCGAAAGATTTTGGCAATGGCGAGATTCACGCGCGGACTTGCGGGCGCGGATGACGCGGCGACATTCAATTCTTCGAGCCCCCAATCATCCGTGCCAACGATTGAAAGCTGATCCGCTTTGCCGATGTGTGCGTCTTCGTTTGGGCCGGCGGTTTCTTCGGCGACCGTGATTGTTTCAAGATTCGCGATCGCTTTTGCTTCCTTCGAACCTTCGGACACCGTTTGCGGCGCCACGCCGGCTCTTTGAAAGTCTTCTAATCGTTGTTTCGCCAGATAGCCATACCAGTTCGCGTCGTAACGTTTTTGCAGGCCTGCGTAGATCGTCGCAGCCCACGCGCGATTGCCGGCGCGTTCACTGTCGCGCGCGGCCCAGTAAGCCGCCTTGCCGCGAAAGTCAGAATTATTGCCCGCATAAAGCGCGAGATGCTCAGTCAGCAATCGTCCAGCTTCCGCATAGTTTTTCGCTTCATGAGCGGCCCAGGCGATGTAGAACTGCGCCGGCGTAACTTCCGCATTGCCCGGATAAAAATTAACGGCCGCGCGATAGAAATAGCCGGCGTTGGTGTCGTCCTTGGCAGTCTCGGCGAGTTGGCCCAACTGCACCAATGCGCGCGTGGTCCAGGCGCTATTCGGCAGCGTCCGATGCAAATCATCCGTCGTGCTGCGCACCTGGGCCCATAGCTTGGCGCGGCCATAGGAAAGCGCGAGATTGAACATCGCTTCGGCGCGTGACTCGGACGAAGTTGGGATCGCATTCAAAGCCACGGTGGCTTCGGGATAACGGCGCGCGTTAGCCGCGGCAATTGCCCGGTTAGCCTGGCCTGCCGGAGTTGCGCTGTTTGGAAAGTGCACGAAGGCGTCACTGTAAGCGTCGTAAGCTTCGCTGAATCGTTTGGCGGCGTAAAATTTTTGCGCGCGAGCCACGGCTTCTTCGGCGCTGGCCGCACTGATACTTGAATTAAGACGTGCGAGCGCGGCCGGTGCTTCACCAACTTCGCTTGAATTCGGAGCGAAGAAATAGAGCCGGCGATAAGAGGCGAGTGCGTTCGTGGTATTTCCTGTCTGCTCGTAAGCTTTCGCGGTAAGCAATAACGCCGCCGGATCATCTTTCGCCGCAATCGGTTTTAGAGTCAGCGGGACCGCGCCGGCCTGCCCGTCTTGCATCAACATCTGTGCGTCACGCAACAGCGCGTCGCGAGCGCGCCCGGAATTCGGAAAATCGTGTGCTAATTTTTCGTAAGCGGCGCGGGCTTCGGCGCGCCGGTTCGCTTGCTCAAGCGCGTTGCCTTTCATCCACAAAGCATAATCGCCAATGACCGTGTATTCAGCAAACGCAGATGAATCGAGCAGCGATGCGGCGCCCGCAAAATCTTTCACGTTCAATCGGATGCGCGCATGAACAATCTTCGCGAGCGACCCGGCGGTCGTCTTGGGGAAATCTTTTTCAATCTTCACCAGCGCATCTTCCGCGGGCAGCACGCCGCCGCGCGTCATCGTGCGCAACGTTTCGCGGGCCTTCAACTCCTGCGGTGTTTGCTGCAGCGGGCGGCAACTGGCAATCAGAAACAAAGGCGCAAGCGCGACCAGAATTGTGCTCAGGCTCATCAGAATAAATGCGAAGCGATGTTTGCGAAGTATGATCATAGTGTCTTGAAAACTCAGATGCGAGTGGACGCTGGGGCGATAGACATATTAACACGACAGGGATGTCGGGTAACGCACTCGCTTTGCGTATTTGCGCCAGAAGCTAACCCGAAAGCGAGGCTACTTGCGCTTTGGCTTTGCCGCGGATCGGCGTGGCCAAGCCATGACGCAAGCCTCACTTTCGTTTTGGTGATTGAGCATCAGGTCGTCACCTCTCAATTCGATCGACAGCTTCGATCACCCGCTCGATCTGTGACAAGTAAGCTGAAAAAATGTTGTTCGCCTCTGCTTCAGTTAGCGTCTTGCTCTTTGATCGCAACTCAAGAAGTTTATCGAAACATGATTCATCCAGCCCGAGTAGACGTACGGTTGCGCGTACGCTCTCGGCTTTGCTGATCGGCGGCTCCTGCTCATGCAGGATTAGTACGGCGCGAAACAAGGCCGCGAAACTGGCGAGGCTGTCGCTCATCAGCGCTGACAGTTTCTCGACTGAGGTTGATGCGGGAAGATAAAGACGGCGCAGCTGAATCAATTTTGTTCTCAGCTCATACTCGGTCTGATGTCGCAGGTTTGCCTGCGAGATCTCGACGAACTCGAACGGATCGCGTCCGTAGAGAACCCGGCGCGCCTTTTCCATTTGCAGGAACTCAATCGGAAAGACGTCGACCGCTCGGCTTAATTCCTCAACCGTAAAGTACACGGGCATCGGCTGGCCAGACTTGAGCCAATCGCCCATCGCATTTTGCGAAAGCCGCAGATCGTCCGATGCGATCCGTTTCAGGGCGATCAGTAGATTGTGATCCGAATGCTCCGCGACATGATCGCCGGCCGCCACCGATCCGTATAAGACGATCGACGCCAGATTATCGCCGTGCGCGGCGCGCAAATTCTCGACCAGTTTGTCGAGTACGTTTGACTTGGATTTATCAGCCATTTATTCTCCGCCAGCTCCGGGGCATTGGCTCGGCAGTATTGAGCCCTTGCTGACGCGCGGGCTAATGCCCCGTAAGCGTCGTCCTCACTTATCAAAGTCCACCTTCGGCGCTTCGCGCGCGCCCGCATCTGCCTGAAAGTACGGTTGCTCCTTGAATCCCATCAAGCCCGCGAGGAGCACCGTCGGAAAACGGCTGCGCGTGGTGTTGTAATCCTGGGCGGCCAGGGTGTAGTCGCGCCGCGCCGTGGCCAGGCGATTTTCAGTCCCGGCCAACTCATCCTGCAACTTCATAAAACTTTCGTTGGATTTCAACTGCGGATAGTTTTCTGCGATTGAAAGAAAGCGGCCTCCGGTTCCCAGTAACCCGCCGTCGCGCATTGTCTGGGTGAGCTTGCTGTCCGCGGCGATTTTGTCTTCGGTGGTGCTGTTGGGATTCTGCATTGTCGAGAGCAGTTGGGTTCGCGCTTCAGCAATCTTTGTGAAGACTCTCTCCTCGAGTCCCGCCACGCCCTTAACGGTTGCGACGATGTTTGGAATCAGATCGGCGCGACGTTGCATCTGGTTCTCGACCAGCGACCACTGTGCCTTAACGTTCTGTTGTTTAGTAACCAGCGTGTTGTAGCTACTGAACAGTACGCCGCCGATGATCAGAACGATCAAGACGATGACGCCGAGCACGATCAAAACTGTCTTATTCATTTGTTTCTCCTTCCAACGCTCTTAGCTAACTCGACTTACGATCCAGCAAGAAAAGTTTGACTCTGCGCATGCTCGGCGACCTCTGCGTCTCTGCGGTGAACAAGAGTCGCGGAGAAGAATTCTCACCAGCTGCCGCCCGCACCGCCGCCGCCGAAATCGCCACCACCACCGAAACCTCCAAAGCCGCCGCCACCGCCGCCGCCCAATCCACCAAAGCCTCCGCCACCCCAACCGCTCGATCCACGACCGCCGCTGTTTAAAATCGAGCCGATCAGCAACCAGGTGAGCCAGTTGCCGCCGCCACCTCTGGGTCCGCCGCGGCCGCCGCGGATGAACGCGACAATAATCGCGATAAAAATCACCGCGATAAAAATCACTACGACTGCGACAATAAAAACTACCCCGAGGGGATTACCGCCGGGACCGCTCTCCGGCGATTCGCGGCGAGTGCCTGCCGGAAAAATTTTATCCGTGCTGAAGCCCTGCTTTGCCGCCATCGTCGTGATGTATGCATTAACGGTGTCGGCTAAACCGCGACCATATTCACCGGCCTTGAAGGCAGGCACCAGACGGTCTCTTTGTATCTGGCCCACAAGCCCATCGGGAAGATCTCCCTCGAGATGGCGACTGACCTGTGTGAAGTACTTGCGATCCTTGATCGCTACCAGGAGGAGCAGGCTCGGACTCTGCGCGTCTTTCGATCCAATGCCCCAGCCTCGTGCTACCGCTAGTGAGTAATCGAAAATATCCCGGCCCCCGGTTGTATCAACCGTGACGACTGAAAACTGAATCTGCTGTTGCTGATCGAGATTAGTCAGCGTGGTCTCTAACTGCTGCTTCGTCGACTTGTCGATGACCCTGGCATAGTCATTCACATAGCCGGTCGGCGGCGGCAGCGGCGATTGCGCCGTCTGGCCGTTAGCGGAAACGATTGTGGCCAGGAGTAGCAGCAACGCTCCGGCGCAAATCAGAAAGATCCGGGTTCTAGTCATCTTCTTCAGATACAGAACCCGGAGCGATAGCGACGGGATGCTGCCACTCGTCTTTAGTTGGTCGAGAGCTTTTGTTTCTGATAATGCCAGGCACGATTGCTTTTTTCTCGTCAAGTTGAGTCTCTATTCCGGTCGCTACCGCTCCCGGTTCTGAAACTATTAACGAAGTTATTATGTTCCTGGTTCGATGAACCACCAAAGTAGATCGGCAAATGAAAACAGTGAGACACTAAATCAATGGTAAAGAATATTGGAACGAGCCAGTTCGAGGAGGATGTCGATGCACTGTTCACTCTTCCTTTGTCAGAGTTTACTGGTGCGCGCAACGCACTGGCTGCGCGACTAAAGAAGACGGGACATGCCGATGAGGCTAATCAAGCGAAGGCGCTCGTAAAGCCTTCGATTTCAGCATGGGCCGTAAACCAACTTTACTGGCGGCGTCGTGAAATCTTCGACCAACTAATGTCGACGGGTCAGCGCTTTCGCAAAGCTCAGACAGCCAAAAAGGTCGCCGGCATACATGAAGTACTCGACGCGCGCCGCGCCGCGCTCGCGCAGCTTTCGGATCTGACAACCACATTGCTGCAGGATGCCGGTCACAATCCATCGCCCGAAACTGTGCATCGCATTACGACCACGCTCGAGGCCCTCTCAGTCTACGCGTCGCTGCCGGGTGGTCCACGGGCGGGACGCCTGACTCAGGATATCGATCCTCCCGGTTTCGATTCACTGGCGTCGTTGATGTCGGGCGCCGGCATGCCGAAGCTAACCCTGGTGCCGAAGGCTCCCGCTCCGCTGAAATCAGCCGCCGCAAAGGTGCAGCGAAAGAAGGCGTCGACCGGTGAGCAGCGCCGGCTTGAAGAGGCTCGTCAAAAAAGAATAGCTGCTGCGAGAGCTTCACTGCAGCAGACCAGGCGCTTGCTTAGCGAAGCCCAAGCCCGAGAGCAGCGCACCGGGGCAGCGCAGAAAAAAGCCAATGCCGAGGCGAAGGCGACTGAAAAGCTAAAACGCGAAGCCGAGCAGCGCTTCGAGAGGGCAAGATCAGCGTCGGAGTTCGCGAGCCGCCGCGCGTCGTACGCCACGGACGAAGTAGATGAAGCTGCGAAGGCTTTGGAAGACGCCAGGCGCGCCGTCGAAAAAGCATCTGCAGAACTGGAAGGATTGGTCCGACAGCAGTCAGGAACATTAAGCAACGGACATTAACGATTGCCTTATCGGGAAACCACCCAGGGTTAAGAAGAAGAGTCGGCAGCCAATACGCTCAACTGATTCCCAGCTTTACCTTCAAGGCACGTGCATAAGTTCGAGCAACCGTTAGTTTGGTTTGCTTATGATCCTTGAGGCGCGCGATTAACCCACCGCCAAACCAGCGGTGCAATTCATCAAGGTAAGCCAGGTTAAGCAGCGTTGCCCGATGGATCCGGATGAAGTCACGGTCACTCAACATTTCTTCAAGTGCAGTAATGCTGAAATCGATAATGTGGTGTTTCGCTTCGGTAGCAGCATGCGTGACTCGGTCGCGGGAGTAGAAGTGAGTAATGTCCTTTAAATCGATTACCGAAATCTTATCGCCTGAGCGAGACCAGATACGAGGGGCCGCGCTTAATTTATTTGCGCTGTGCGCACCAGCAATACTTTCGATTGCCGTGCGAAGTGATTCCTCGATTTCATTTCCCCCCGCCGGTTTCAGTCTGACCAGCGCCCGCTCAAGTTGCGCCGCCTCGATCGGTTTAAGCAAATAGTCGATCGCGTTTACTTCAAAAGCCTTAACTGCGTACTGATCATATGCGGTTGTGAAGATGACGTGTGGTTTGTTGGGCAGGCGCGCCAATACCTCGAAACCGTTCATCGTCGTCATCTGTATATCAAGGAACAGGATATCGACATGTTCGGTTGATAAAAACTCAACCGCTTCATCGGACTCCGTGGTCGCGCCGATTATTTGCACTCGGTCGGTTGCTTTCAGGAGCCTCGTCAGACGTTTCAAGGCCAATGATTCGTCGTCAACGAGATATGCACGAAGCTTGTTGATAGGCGTGGCTAACATTGATGTCGACATGGCAGGCTCACAATAACTTCATGACCGTTAGTTCGACTCGCCCATGACACACTGGCGTCATCGTGGAACAGTGTCTTTAGTCTGGATCGTAGATTGTCGATGCTGTGCCCGGTTGGAACCTCTTTCAGTGAAAATCCTGGTCCACTATCGAACACAGCGATGATCAACTTATCGTCGGCCTGGCGGGCACTAATCTCAACTCGTCCGCCTTCGGCGCGCGGTAAAATTGCATACTTAATGCTGTTCTCGACAAGAGGCTGCAGGATCATCGGCGGAATCGTCACGTACTCTAGGGTCGCCGGGATGCTGACACTTATACTTAGGCGCCTTCCGAAACGGATCTTCTCGATCTCGCAATAGTCGAGGACCATTCTTATTTCTTCCTTCAGCGGTATGGAGCTGCGTTCACGCGCGTCCAGTGAAATCCTTAGCAGTGCCGCCAACCGCTGGATCATTTCATCAGCTAGATTTGGTTGCTCAGGAATCAGGGCGGAGATGCTGTTCAGCGTGTTGAAAAGAAAGTGTGGCTGAAGTCTGGATTCCAGGGAATGCAGGCGTGCTTCAGTCAAGAGGGCCAGGGCGCGCTCCTTTTCCAACTGTTGGGTCCGGAGGTTCAGTTTGGCGTCGCGAATCTCTCCGTGCAACTTCTCGTATCCCCAGATGCACATGGCGATTACCAGCGCAATAAGAAAGACGGTCATCGACTTGTAGGCGTACTCAGGCCACAGTCGCGGCCGCATGAGTAACCCGGTTGCCAGTAAGCATGCCTGCACCGCCAACGTGGTGACCGCCGCGAGTCCGGCAAGTGAAAGAATTACCAGAACCCAACTCCAGGGAAATCGAAATGCAGCCCAACGTTCCGCCAGATAAGGCATCACCATGCCGAACGTCATCCCATAAATGGCCGAGTGAATAAGAGAATCACCCAGATGGGTGGGAAGCGAATGAATGTTTTCATGACTCTGGACGGCCCAGATTGCGACGGCAATCAACAGGCCGGCGCCGCCGTTTAAACCGACTGTCCAAAACAGACGACGGCGAAGCTGGTTGCGAATGCCTTCGGGAGGCGAAATGTGTTCTGCGGCGGCGCTCATGCAAGCTCAGTTGGCGGAAACGTGACAGCCAATGCAGTCGTGCTGGACAACGAATGGTGGGTTTTTTTTCAACCAGCGACGCGCTTCAGATTCGTAAGGTGTGCGGTCGCACTCGTCGACGATCAGATTCAAGTATTCGGTCGCTTTGCGCTGATTTCCCAGAATGCTCCAACCACTGGCCAATCCAAACAGAAGCTCGCCGCGGCTATGAATACGCATCTCACTAAACCTGGGTTTCTGCCACTCATATACCTGCTCATAATCCGTGACCGCACTTTCGAGCAAAGCATGAGCCTGAGAGTCGTGGGGATCCCAACCGGACTGGGCCAGGCCTATCAGCGTCGCCGCCCGGCCAATCCTTACTCCTATGTTGTTCGGCTCAAAATTAACGGCACGATTCATCTCGTCGATGCCCTGGCTCCAAAGTTTCTCGCCCGTAGCGGAATCGGCCGTTCGATAAGTCTGCGATGCCCGCGCGATCAGGCCGCCGCCGTGCCAAACGAGTGCTTCGGCATGTTTTGGATTTGTGGCCAGGAGCCGTTCGCAGGTTTTCATTCCGCGCTCGAGTCGCGCTTTGTCGCCCATCAGGCCGGCAAAAAAATCGTCGCGCACCAGCATGTCGAAACGGTCCGAGTCAGTCTCCTGGGACTTCTCAGGTAAAGACGGAACTCCGCCTTGTGCCTGACAGATCAGCCGCAGGAAGACAATCACCACCAGCAAAGCACACGTAGTGACAAACGCATGTTGTTTGGTGCCAGAAAGGATTCTACTCATCAGCTGCCTCCCAAATTAAGTACCTTTCTTACCCGCCTTGATCTGATCAGATACGAATCCGGCAAAGACGCGATCCGGATTCAAGCGCAGCGCTTCGTTGATTTCACGACGCGCCTCGTCAAACTTTTCAGCATCCAGATGATAAAGCGCCAACCATATGCGTGCTGTGTCCAGCTGTGGGTCCAACTGGACCGCCTTACTGAAAAATTCGAGCGCCTTGGCCTTGTTGCCGCCGAATGCCGCAGGCGTGTAAAGATAGCTAATGCCGCGCGTGATGTAGGCGTCAGGATTTTTTGGATCGAGCGCGATGGCCTTGTCTGCTTCATCTGTTGAGCGCTGTCCATATTTCATGCCGCCGCCCATTACGTTGGGAGCGAGTTGTCCCAGTAGATCAGCGAGCAGTTGATGAGCCTGGGACGATTTGGGGTTCAAACGGACAGCTTTCTCAGCGGCTGCCACTCCCGACTCGGCCGTTCCCTTGATCAGGTTCTGTTTGTTGTTGGCCTCCAACGCTTCACACATCCAGTCCTCCAACAATGCGAGCCGAATGTAATCTTCAAACTTGCTGGTTTCAGCGGCCCGGGCCTCTCCGGCACTGATTACTTTTCGCATCGCTTCCGTGTCACCTCGGTCTCGTGCTTTGCGCGCGACGGCGAGTGCCCCGTCTTCAGTTGAAACAAACAGTGAAGAAATCAACACAGTCAGAATTAGTAATTTTCCAATCATAGACCGCTCCTCAATTCAAAGATTCACAACTGGAACTGTAGAGATTGCAAAGGAGCCTGACTATCGAATTCGCAACGGGTGGAAGTAATAGCAATACGAAAGGCGTTTTCAAGCCACCGGCGGCTGTAGGTTCGGGGGCGTGACAAATAATAGAAGAGGAATAAGTCGCCAGAATTGCTCGATCGCAAATTATTGACGACTGATTTGCTGCCAGGTTATTGAAAGCAGGAAGCATTGGTTTAAGTAAAGCTGCGATTCAATGGGTCATTCCTAATTGAATTGACATACCCCTCCTGGCAAATTCATTGACGACTAACCCGGCTGGCAATAGAATCCCCGCGCATCAAACCCGCTCTATCATCTGCTGACCCGACGAGGAGAAGATATGAAAACAAAAGTGATCCTGTTTACTGTGGTTGTGATTTTTCTGAGCGCCGTCGCAGCTTCCGCCGACAGCCCCCATATGGGCACCTGGAAATTGAATGAGGCGAAATCACATTTCAATAAAGGCGCTAGTAAGAACAACACCGTCGTCTATGAAGCAGCCGGCGATCAGATAAAAGTAACCGTTGATGGCGTTGATGGCAGTGGCGGCCCGACGCACAACGAATGGACCGGTAAGTTCGACGGCAAATACTACGCGCTCACGGGTAGCCCGACCGGAGACAAGCGCTCGTATACAAGAGTCAACAGTCGCACGCTATCGATCCGCGAAAAGAAAGATGGCAAGGTTGTTTTGACCGGCACCATTACCGTCGCCACAAACGGCAAGAGTCGGACTGTGCGGGCCACCGCGAAGAACGCGCAAGGCAAGTGGACCACCAACACTGCGGTTTACGACAAGCAGTAACCGTTGCCGAACCGCGCGCGCTAGCGAGCGGATTTAAGAAACTACATTTACGATAAGCAGGAGTTACAGAACCGCGAGCGGTAGCGAGCGGATCATAGGCTCAACTGGAGCAGGAAGCAGTACCTATTTTCTTTCCGGTTGAGCCTATGACCCGCTCGCTACTGCTCGCGGTTCTGTACCGGTAACTACAGATTCGAAAGACGCGGCGCAGTTTTGGGGCGCGGGGGTTCAGGCTCTGGCGTGAAGTCTTCTCCGGGATTGATGAACTGGTCACGCTCAAATTTGTATTGCTTGTCGTAGAGTTGCCGGTAACGCCCGTCAGCCGCGAGCAGTTCCTCGTGAGTTCCGCGTTCGACAATCTCACCGTTTTCCAACACCAGGATTTGATCGGCACTACGAATCGTGGACAGCCGGTGCGCGATCACGAACGTCGTGCGCCCGCGGCGCAGCTGGCGCAGTCCATCCTGAATCATGGCTTCGCTTTCACTGTCCAGACTGGAAGTTGCTTCATCCAGGATCAGCAGTTTTGGATCGGCGAGGATCGCCCGCGCGATCGCGATGCGCTGACGTTGTCCGCCCGATAGTTTTACTCCGCGCTCGCCGACCACCGTGTCGTACTTCAGCTCGAATTTTTCGACAAACTCTTCGACGTGGGCGATCCGGCTGACGGCTTGAATCTCTTCGCGCGTCGCATGTGGTTTTGAGAAACTGATGTTGTCCGCCACCGTGCCATCGAACAGAAAGTTGTCCTGCATCACGACCCCGAGGTACGAGCGGAAGTCGCGCAGGCGCAAAGTATTCAAGTCTTTGCCATCGACTTTGATGATCCCGGAAAGCGGTTGGTTAAAGTTCATCGCCAGACTGATTAAAGTGCTCTTGCCTGAGCCGCTGGAACCGACCAGCGCCGTAGTTGAACCGGCCGGAGCTTTGAAGGAAACATCTTTCAGGACGGGCACATCTTTGTTGTATTCGAACCAAACATTTTCGAATTCGATCTCTCCCTGAACCTCCGGCAGCGGTTCGCGAAAGACATCCTGGTCGTCTTCGGTTTTCATGTCCATCACTTCGCGAATGCGATCGAGTCCGGCGAAGGCTTCAGTGATCTGAGTTCCGATGGCCGCAAACTGGATGAGCGGCATCGCCATCATTCCGGTGAAGATGACATACATGAACAGATCGCCAATCGTCATTTTCCCGCTGACGACTGAAGGCCCGCCGATCACGATGATCACTACGCCGACCGCGCCCACTACGAGCGACGCGAATGCGTTCGTGGCTGAGACTCCGGTCATCGATCTGGCGACGTTACGGAAAAGCTTGTGCGCGCCGCGCGCAAAGGTCAGCTCTTCGCGCTTCTCAGCGGTGTAGGCCTTGATGATGCGAATGCCGCCGAGGGATTCGGTCAAGCGTCCCGTGAGGGTCGCCGTTATTTCACCGCGCTCGCGAAACAAAGGTCTGAGTCGGGTGAAGGCGTAAGACAAAGCCGCGCCGAAAGACCCGAGCACCACAATGGTGACGGAAGTCAGACGCCAGTTAAGCCAGAACAGCACACAGAGAGCTACGATGGCGGTGATAAAGCTGCCGACGAGTTGGACCAAACCCGTCCCCACCAGGTTACGAATGCCTTCCGCGTCGTTCATGATTCGCGAAATGAGTTTGCCGACCTGGGTCGAGTCGAAATAGCTGACCGGCAAACGGGCAATCTTGGCCTGCACCTTCTTGCGCATTTCCGTGATAGCGCGCTGCGCCGCTACTCCCAGAACCTGCGTCAGGCCGAAACTTGTGGCGGCTGCCACGACGGTCGCGACGCCCGCCGCCAAAGCGATCTTCCAAAGCAGATCCGTGCGTCCTTTGACGATCACCTGATCGATCAGGTACTTGGTTGACGCCGGCAGCACCAGCCCCATCACCTGATTAATCACCATCAAAACGGCGCCGAATAACAGCCGGCGACGATGCGTCCAGACCAGCTCGCGCGCGTCGCCCCAGGCGGCCGACCAACGGATTTTTTTCTTCTTTTGCGGTTCAGCCACTTCTTTGTGTCGGGGCAGTAGCCCGACCGTTAGGGAGGGCGTATCTTACGCGTTCACGCCCTCCCTAACGGTCGGGCTACTGCCCCGTTTGGGACGAGACATAAAAGGCCACCATTTTGGTGTGTCACTTGAAGCATTAACTTGCCACGGATCGAAGCAATACCTTGCCGTAAGTTTCACCAAAGCATAATACATCCTTACTCATGATTCTCCGCTATCCGGAGGTTTGGAAGCTCGCTTTGCCGAAAGTGCAAAAGGGAAGATAAGCCTTGCCGGAAGTTCGACAGGAAAATTACTGTCAACGTTGTGATCGCTTTTGTAGAGAGACCAACAAAAATTCGGGTGTATTTGCCGTGGGATGCAAGGCGGTTTCCTATTTCCAATCTCTGGTCACTGGTATGCTAATGGGATGCTGGCATCACGGGCCTAGGCAGAAGACATTATACGCGACCGCCAGATTCTAGAAGGGTTAACGTCCACTGTAGGACCCATGGGATGTTTGATAATCGGGCTCCAATACCGCATGACACTGTTGTACTATAGGTCAAGCTTAGTCCTACCCTCTTGACCGGAGGATACTCCTATGGAATTAGAACAACCTGTATCACCAACAGAATCGGATTCAGATACTCGGGAACCGCGAGAAAAGAAAAAGGACGAAAGGCCAGAGTCGGCCGACGAATCCGCCGCTCTTGCATCGAATGCGCCCTATGTCACACTCAATGACATACTCCGCGAATTAAAGGACCAAAGACCTCAGTCCTCAAGATTCCACGTCGTTTCCAACAATCCTCTAATTGTTGGTGTCGTCGGTATCCTAATAGGAGGCGTCCTGACAGCCTTCTACACTTATCAACAGAAGGTTCTTGAATATAAGCTCGATACTCAAAAACAAGAACGCACTCATTTGCTGACCTTTTCAGATGAAGTAAATAAGCTAAGAATGCAGAAGATCGGTGAAGTATGGGAGCGGCTCGATCAGGACGAATTTACGATCGACGCCCTATTGCAAGACAGCAAGTTCGAAAGGCCCACAAAGCCTCCCGACTCAAAGAACACCAAAAGAGCTATTCAGATAACAAAACTCATCCATGACGATCAAGCCCTGGTCGGCAAGTATAGGTTCTGGCTCGGTGAAGAACTGTTTAACAAAACTGAGAACTACCTTGACATTAATATTAAATACTCCTTAAACGAACTCGGAGCTTTGTCTGACGGTGCTTCAAATGTTTTCAAGGAACCTCGAAACAATGCAAGGCAAGATATTCTTCAAGTAAGAAGTCTATTCTTGCAAGGCGAGCTTCCTGGACAATCCAAGGCGGGAAACTTAT
>Ga0137403_10006604_pt1 | contig 13242 bp, 9 predicted proteins | sample CZOMad2_1_16fung_FD_122057 | JGI IMG/M metagenome (GOLD analysis project Ga0137403, IMG submission 122057) | Vadose zone soil fungal communities from Angelo Coast Range Reserve, California, USA - CZOMad2_1_16fungal (Hybrid Assembly) | ecosystem: Environmental > Terrestrial > Soil > Vadose zone... | reverse complement strand
TAAAGCACGACCGCCGCGAACACGCAGGGTGCAACACAGACGTACGCCATTCCGATCCACCCTCCGGGAATTTGAAAGCTCCCGGTATTTTCCCAATGCCGCAGGCGCAGCTTAATCAGCGCCAGGAATTCCAATGTAAGGGCCGCCGCATATAGGATGCACTGGATAACCGCCAACCCGCCGTACGAAAGCGCGGTGAACAAAGCCGTAATTCCGCACAGACACACAATCGCCAGTTTCGGAACCGCGGTTTCTGAAGTGGCATTGCGAAATCGCCCCGGCAGCCATCCATCCCATGCCATCACGAACGGCAAGCGCGAAACGTACAACAGTTGCGCATTGAAAAGGCCCCACATCGAAACCAGTCCGCCGGCTGCGATCAAACTCCCCAGCCAGCGGCCGCTGATGATTTGCGCAATCACCGGCCATCCTGCTTCGGTGGTCCAAATCTCTGGATTCGTCGTGATTGCGAGCCCGGCGATTGCGGGCAACAGGTAACTTAGTAGCGCAATGACCAACGCGGCTGCGATCGCACGCGGATAGTTGCGCTTCGGTTCGTCCACTTCAGCTGCGTACGTGGATACATTGTCCCAGCCCGAATAGTTGTAAACGATGATCGATAGCCCAAGCAGCAGCGCGCCTTTATGGCTAACGCCCAAATCGCGGACGACGATGTCCATCGCGGTTCCCGGTCCGGGTCCGCGCTTCAGCCAGAGCAGAATCATCGTGGCAAACGCTCCCAGCACAAACACCGCGCTGATCTTGGCCGAGCGGCCAACCTCTCGCGCGCCCTTCAGGTTCACAGTCATTGCGCAAAGAATGAAAACCACTGTAACGAACCAACGAACCACCATCATTCCGTTGAATTGCGCGCCCGCGTTCGACCCAAGCGCTGGCACAAAGAACGTTAGATAGCTCACGAATAAAACCGGAAATATCGCGAGCAATGCGATGCTGTATCCGATCGTCCACCACGCTTCTTGCACCGCCCAGAACGGTCCCAGCGTTTCTCTCACCCAGACGTAATAACCACCTTCTTCCGGTATGAGCGTCGCCAGTTCCGCCACCATCAGCGCCATCGGGAGGCTCCAAACGAGCGGTGTAACAACGATGAGCACCACCGCCCAGCCGGGACCGACCGCCCCGACCAATGGCTCCAGTCCGTACGCTCCGCCGCAGGTCGTGAAGAACGCCAGGCAGACGAGAGCCCACATCGTTAGTCGACGTTCTTTGGGAAGGTGAATTACGGAACTGCCGATTCGTTGCTCTGGAACAACCGTTGGCAGGGCAGACGTGGTCAACAGCGCTCCTTCGCGTTGGACGCGAAATGAATCAGCGTGAGTGGAACTCGCGCGGTGGCGCGCCATCATACGACAATTTGCTTGTTACAGGCCGTCGAAGCGATATTTTGCCGTGAAGTTCACCGCAAGCCACACTGAGGGAATACTACGGCATCGATTTTTGAATGAAGTAGAAACTACAGCACGTCGAGAATTTCTTCGTATCGCTTGAAGGGCGGAATCAGATACGCGCCCGCCAATTCCGTCCGCGCCCAAGCCAACATTTCTTTTGCCACCTGAAAGCCGCGTTCTCGCGCAGCGGTGCCTGCCGCTTCGAGTGATTTCAGTAATGGTTCCGGAATAATTATTCCCGGCACTTCGTTGTTCAGCCGCAGCGCCTGCTTGTAACTCGTCAACGGCCAAATCCCCACCAGAATCGGGATTGCCGGCTTGCCGCCCAATTTCTTTACAAATTCGTGCCAGTGCTCCGGATCAAAAATCGGCTGGGTCATCGCAAAATGCGCGCCCGCGTCAATCTTCGCCAAGAATCGCTCGATCTCAACGTCCAGATCGTCCGCCACGGGATTCACAGCTACGCCAATCGTGAAATTCGTCGCGCCGCCCAGTGTTTTTCCTGACCAATCCGTCCCCTGATTCAACCGGCTCAGGACTTTCACCAAGCCGACTGAATCCACCTCATACACACCGCTCGTTTCCGGATAGTCTCCAACCGACGGTGGGTCGCCCGTAATCGCCAGCACGTTTCGAACGCCGCCCACTGTCCACGCACCCAACAACCCCGCCTGCAATCCGATAATATTTTCGTCGCGCGTTGTCAGGTGCGGCACTGTCTCGACGCCGCGTGCTTCCAGCGCACCGGCCACCACCAGCGCATCCATTCCCACGCGCGCCATCGCGCCGGAGTTGATGTCAATCGCGTCCACTTTTCCGGACGCCATGATTTTGTCCACTTGCTCGTAAATCCGGTCCAGTGCGATTCCCTTCGGCGGATCGATTTCCACGCTAACCGAAAATTTCCCGGCCTGAATATTTTTCCAGAGTTTGCTCTCCGGCTCGCGCTGCGCAACTGGCGACGGTTTCACGCTCGCCTCTACCGCCACTCCCGATGCGTGGTGCTTCGCCGGCTTCAGCGATTTCACTGCCTCGGCCATTGCGCGCACGTGCGCCGGCGTTGTGCCGCAGCAGCCGCCCAAAATCCGCACGCCCGCTTCCGCCGCTTCACGCGCAAAAAGCGCGAAATATTCCGGCGACGACTTCGGATACACGATCCGGTCGCCTTCACGTTTCGGAAATCCCGCGTTCGGCATTCCGCTCACCCGCAAATCGTCCACCGACGTAAGCTCGCGCAATATCGGCAGCAGCGCCTGCGGACCCAGCGTGCAGTTCGCGCCAATCACCTGCACGTTCTTATTTTTCAACTGCGCCGCCGCGTCCGCCGGGCTCAAATCTCCGTACGCGCGCCCATCTTCCGCATAAGTCAGTGACGCCACAATCGGCATTCCAGAAAACGACCGAATCGCGTCAATCGCCAGCAAAATTTCTTCAATGTAGGTAAACGTCTCCAAAATGAACAGATCCACGCCGCGTTCTTCCAGCGCCTGAGCTTGCTCGCGGAAAATCTCCAGAATCTGCTCCGGCTCCGGATGCCGCGCCTGCACGCCCAATCCCAGCGGCCCAATCGATCCCGCAATCAACACTTCCCGCGCGGCGGATTCTCTCGCCTCGCGCGCAATTTTCACGCCGCGCGAATTCAATCGCTGCACTTCATCGCCCAGCCCCAGCGCGGACAACTTAAACCGGTTCGCCCCAAACGTATTCGTCTCGATAATCTGCGCGCCCGCTTCGATATACGCCTGGTGCACGCGAAACACCGCTTCCGGCTCCGTCGTGTTCAACTCGTCGAAACACCGTTGCGTCCCCACCGTCTCATGCAGCAGCGACCCCATCGCGCCATCCGCAATGAGAATCGAATCCTTCAACCGCTCGTTAAAATCCAGAATCTTCACAGCGCTCTCTTTTCCGGTCTATTTTATTTTCGCGGGGAATATTTTTTATCGCTTCTGTTCCATCAAGCTGGCAACCGTGCTCATCAAATCGTATTTCGTCAAAATCTCAAATTTCGCTTCGCCCATTTCCACAAACACCGCCGGATTTTCATGGCTCAAAATATATGTCACGCGTTCCACCGGCGCCGTCTTCGGAATCTTCGGAATCGGCTTGCTCATCACTTCGCGCACCACCAGCTTCCGCAAATCTTTTCCCTGCAGCGCCAGCGTCAAAATCTGGTCCTCATACATCGTGCCGATCGGCAAATTTTCTTCAAACACCGGAATCTGCGAAATATCCTGCTCCTGCATCGTTTTCAGCGCATGAAAAACCGTCTGATACGGCCGCGCAATCACCAGCTCACGCACTTTTCCTGAGTTGTGCTTCGCGCTGACAATCTCCCCCGCCGTAATCGGCACCGCCGACTCCACGTACCCGCGCTCGCGCATCCACTCGTCGTTGTACACCTTGCTCAAATACCGCATGCCCGTATCCGGCATGAACGCCACCACAAAATCCTCCGGCCCCAAATCTTTCGCCAGCCGCATGGCGCCCGATATGCACCCGCCGCCGCTTCCGCCCGTAAAAATTCCCTCGAGCTTCACCAGCCGCCGCGCCACCACAAAACATTCTTCGTCGTTCACCTGAATCACATCGTCCAGAATCTTCATGTTCATCGTCGTCGGAAAAAAATCTTCGCCGATTCCTTCCACGACGTACGTCTTCGCTTTCACCACCTGCGAAGTTTTATGAAAGTCGTAGTACAGCGACCCTTCCGGGTCCACGCCGATAATCTTTACCTTCGGATTTTTCTCTTTCAGATATCTTCCGACGCCGCTGATCGTCCCGCCTGTCCCCATCCCGCACACGAAATGCGTAATCTTTCCTCCGGAATCCTCCCAAATCTCCGGTCCTGTCGTCCGGTAGTGTGCTTCCGGATTCATCGGGTTGTCATACTGGTTCGGATAGAATGAATTCGGAATTTCCCGCGCCAGTTTTTTCGCCACGGAATAATAACTGCGCGGATCGTCCGGCTCAACCGCTGTCGGACATACAATCACTTCCGCGCCCAGCGCCTTCAGCAAATCCACTTTCTCTTTCGATTGCTTGTCCGTAATCGTAAAAACCATTTTGTAGCCGCGCACCGCCGCCACCAGCGCCAGCCCCATTCCCGTATTTCCGCTCGTCCCTTCGATAATCGTGCCGCCCGCCTTCAGCAGCCCCTTTTTCTCGGCTTCGTCAATCATGTACACGCCGATGCGGTCCTTCACGCTCCCGCCCGGGTTCGTGTAATCCGCCTTCACGTACATCTGCGGTTTCAATCCCTGATTGATGCGGTTCAGCCGCACCAGCGGCGTTTTTCCAATCGCATCCAATATGCTGTTGCAGCGCATGAGCTGGTTTCTCGTCTCTCTGGATCGCAACGGCTGAACGCCCGGTTTACACGGCGCTCCTGTGCGATAATTTCTCTTCATTTTAGCATGGCGCGGCATCGCATCCGGTCAGCGAACCGCAGCGGAGGAGTCCCAAATGGCACGGGAAAACATCTCAAGCGGCGCGCAGTGGGAGCCTATCGTCGGCTATTCCCGCGCCGTCAAAGTCGGCAATTTGATCAGTGTTTCCGGCACCACCGCCACCGGCCCTGACGGACGCATCGTCGGCGTCGGCGACGCCTACGCGCAAACCGTGCAAACCATTCGCAACATTGAAGCTGCCCTCACGCGCGCCGGCGCTTCGCTCAAAGACGTTGTTCGCACGCGCATCTACGTCCTCAATATCGCCGAGTGGGAAAAAATTGGCCGCGCCCACGGCGAATTTTTCGGCAACATCCGGCCCGCCACCAGCATGGTGCAAATCACGCGTCTCATCTCGCCCGAAATGCTCGTCGAAATCGAAGCCGACGCCATCCTCGAAACTTAAAGGTTTTGTAGGGCCGGCTTTTTTATCCCGAGCGCAGCCGAGGGACTGAAGCCGACCGTGTCGCGCACAAATTAAATAAGGGCACCCAACCGGGTGCCCTTTTCCATTCTTGCCCTGATTTCCCCAAAACCTACCACTTCGCGCGAATCCGATACTTCAACACACTCGTTCCATTCGCGCTCACCGGCACCTGAAACTGCGCCGCCCAGGCCGCCGTCTTCGTGTACTTATAGCTGGAATTCACCATCTCCCAATCTCCGCCGATCGGTTCATTCACTTCCACCGTCACCGGCGCGTCCTTGTGATTCCGCAACGTAATCTCAAACTCCATCTCCCACGTATGCGTATCAATCCGCTTATAGTCCGTCTGCTTGCGCTCGCTCACCACATCGAACGCATTGCCGATGTGAATCGTCACCAATTCGTCCTTCGGCGTGTGATCAATCCGGTCTTCGCCAACGAACAGCACGTTCCCCTTCGAATCCTTCTGGTAAACGCGCACATTCCCCGCTGGCATCGGCATTCCCAATCCAGCCTTCTGTTCGTTCTTGAATTTGTAAAACACCATCACGTTGTCTTTCAACGGCGAACCGGGATTCTGCTGATTGTGGTAATACCAGTTCTGTCCGTTTACCACGAAAATCTTCCGCACCGGCACGTCGCTGCCCTGCAGCAAACTAATCTGCTTCGTCTCTTTGTCTTCAACGGAAGTCTTTCGTCCCAGCGAATACAAGTGATATTCGCTGAAGTTTTCTTGAGCAAATTGTTCCGCCTTCTTCGCCCTCGACACAGCCATATCCATCGCCATCCCTGCAGCCGCAGGCGCATTCTGAATCCGGTTCAAATCGCCCGCCACCAACTGCAGTCGCGCATTATGAAACGCCGTGCCGCTGTTGTTCGTCAGCGTCACCCAGCCATCCAGGTCCGCGGCTTTGTCGTCGCGTCCAATCGTCAGCACGTAATCCGAATTCCACGCCAGATTCGTCGCCAGATACGACGTCTCCACCTGCTGCTTCCGTCCGCCTTCATTTTCCAGCGACATCAAAAGCGTTGGCCGGTCGTACAAATTCGCCGGCACTTCGGGAAAACGCAAACTCTCCGAATACATTCCCGTGACGATGTCGTTTCCAATCTTCCACACCGGCCCGTTGTTGTCCGCAAGCAGCGTCGCCTTGACCTCCTCCCGCTTCGTCGTCCCGTTCTCTTGATACGACCGCACCAGCGTCACTTCTTTTCCCACATATTTGTGCAGCAACTTCGCCGGCTCCAGCAAATCGTATTCGTAATTCTGTTCAATTACTCCCAGCTTCTCGGGCTCGTTCAACGAGCGAAAGTGCACCGTCGCCGGATTCACCGTCGCCGCAATGTCCATGAATTTCAAGCGAAACAATCCGCCCGGCAACGACAAATTCCGCACATCCCGCACCAGCGCGATATTCGAGTTGTACACCGTGATCGCCAAATCCGTCTGGTCGCTCAAACTTGTCGCCTGATCCTGTCCCGCCGCCCGCGCACTCTCTTTTTCCTGCGCGGCCTGCGCGCCGCCATAGCGGCATAGCGGAATCACGACCGCCGTCGCCGCCAAAGCCAACGCTCCAGTCGCCATCGCTAACCGCCGGCCCTTCGCAATTCGATTCAACGCAATCTCCATAACCCTCTCCTCGACAAAGATTTACTCGCTGCGGTTAGAACGATCTCCCCGAACTTTCTTGCAGGGCCATCTTGCTGTTGTAGAGGCCGCCTTCCGAGGCGTGTTCCTCGACGCCATATTTGGACAGTGGCTTGCCCGCCACTCAATCGAATGCGCCAATCTCGGCCCCTCTCCGGCGCTTTTGTAGGGCCCGCTTTTCACCCTGAGCGTAGCCGAAGGGTCTGAAGCGGGCCGTGGCAAGGTGTTGTGCAACGACAGAGCGCTACTCTTACGATGTAATGTCCCCGCTAATCCGCTCCGAATGTGCGGACCGACCATTCCCACCTACGGCCGCGCCACCACGCTCCACGTCGCTCCTCCGTCCACCGTCGAATAACTCATCTTCCCGCTCGCATCCGCAATCGTCGCTTCCGTCGCGCTCACTGCTTTAATCGCCGTGAAATTCGCAGCGTCTGGCGCACTGACCGTCAACCAATGTTTGCCGCCATCTGTCGTTCGCAGCACAATTCCCTTTTCCGCAATCAACCAGCACACCTTCTTATTCACCGCCGAACCCGCCAGCACCTTCATTCCCTCGCCGGTCTTCTGCAGCCGCAGCGACTTGTCGCCATCCTCTGTTTTGAGCACCGTTCCATTTGAACCGATCAACCAGAAAACCTTCGGGTCCGGCGTCGCCACTATTTGCATGCCGGCCATGCTGGCATTGCGCAAATTCCCTGCCAGGAGGCCCCCGCTGACTCCCTGCGCCGCCTTCATGCTCAACGCGTCGGAATTTCGATCGTCCATTTCCTTTTGTTCTCTGGTCACGCTCGGAGCCGCTGCCGTCACCTCAACTGTTTCCGTCATCGACTTGACTGCCTCGTCTTTGCCGGCATTCGCATCCGCATCAGCTGATTTTGGAGGTGTTCCCGGGGCGGCCCCTGCGCCCACTCCATAACTCTCGTTCGGAGCAGCCGGAGGCGCTGGGGCCTTTGCTGCCGGCGCTGCCTTAGCCTTCATCAAGGGTTCACTCGGGCGTGGTGCTTTCTCTGCCGTCATGGCGCCAACTACACTTCGTCCCGTCGGTGGAACTTCGCTCACTTTTTTGTCGGCGTTGTTGTTGTCAACCCTGTCGTCAAATTGCCTGGAAGCCTGGTTCTGCTCGGTGTTTTGCCCCTTGTTCTGAATCGAATTGTTCTGAATCGAATTCTGTATCTGATTCTGTGTCAGGCTCGGCCCACGTCCATCGCCGGTTCCGCTGCCAGCCCTTCCTCGCTTTACAGGCTTCGCTTGGTCGCCATAAGCCAGCGCATCCAATTCTTGTTTCTCATTATCTTGTAATTTTGAAGTCGGTTTGTCCGCACCGGAGGACCTCGGCAATGCTTCTCGTCGCTCGGGTTGCGGCAATCCCAGGTCTGCTTTGCCCGAATCGCGATTTTCCGCTACTTCCACGGATTTGCTCTGCGACATTATCGGCGCACGATTGCCCCTGACGACAACCCAGACTAGCAGTCCCGCCGCAATCGCTCCCGCCGGCACAACCCATCGTAAATACGCCTTCCTGTTCGAGATGGGCGTTACGGATCCCCGCTTCGTGCGGGAGGCCGCTCCAGCGGAGGCCATCTCCCGGCGCTGCGGCGAAGCGGGCGCAACAGCCTTTTCCGAATCTCGTTCAGAAATCGGAACCGCCTCCGTCAACTCCAGCGTCGCCAAAATCTCCTGGCATCGCGCGCAACCTGCGATATGCGATTTCTGCGCAACCAGCTCCTCCGGAGAAAGCATCCGTTCGTGATACGCCGCCAGCGTCTCCGCGTCCGGGCAATGCAATCCGTTCAATGCGTCGGCACGCAGTTCTCGCGCCAATGCCTTTTCAAAGTTCCGTTCGCGGTCGTCAATCGCCATAACTTGCCTTCGTAGCGTACGCTTCAGCGTGCGCCTCCGATTTCCTCAAGCACCCACGCTTCCGCAGCGCAAACACCAAAACCTCCTGTCCATGATTAGAACGTTCGCGATCCGAAATCTTGCGCCGCGCCTTCATACGTTCTGCTTTCCTTTTTGCAGCGTCCCCGTCTCGCGCGATTTCAGCAATTTTCCAAGATCGATCGGCACATCTTCCGCCGCATATTCAAAACACAGTGAAATTTGCTCCTCGCTGAGCCGCGGCCCGGGTGCCGCTTTCTTCAGGCATTCCTCCACGTTCGCTTTCATTTCCCGCCGGATTCGCTCCAGATTGCGCGAAACGCTAGATTCGTGCTCTCCCAGTTTCTTTCCGATTTCCGCAAGCGTTCGCTCTTCCACGTAGTAAAGCCGCAGCCGCTCGCGATCGCGCAATTCAATCTTTTCGAGCGCAGTGCCGAGCGCCGCCTGAAATAACGCTATATATCTCTCCCGGTGCGGATCCCCGGCCGGCAGCGCCACCTTGTCTGCCAACTCGCGTACCTTGCCGTCACCATCCGGCTCATCGAGTGATTCGAAGCGCCTCGCCACTCGCACCGCATCAATGTGCCGCTGCGCCAGCACCGCCCGCAGCCACGTCTTCATCGAACTTCGCCCGTGGAAATATCGGAATAGCGATCGTTCACCCGTTTTTCCGTCCGCCAATCCGTAAAGCTCCGCAAAAAGCGAGTCTGCTAGTTCGCGCGCTTCCGCGGAAGCCGAGCTCACCCGCAAAATCGCCGCAGCCGCCGAACGCAAATACGGCCGATATGTCTCGACAAAAAACTCCCATGCTGTTTCCAGCCCCGCCGCGCACGCTTGTGCCAGTGCCAAATCTTCCAGATGTAATGTGCTGAGAAATTCTTCCCGCTGCGCGATCGTTAATCCCGAGGGGTTCATCCGCTTTCGAACGGCCCGCTCCAGCGCATTCGAAAAAACTTCAACCGCCAGGCCCCATCGCGCCGCTCGCGCCTCTTCGTGGAGTCGCAAAACCAGCTCCTCGCATTCACGCAAGGGTGCTTCCGCTGCCACCTGTTCCGCGCCGTTCTCTCGGCGTTTCGCTTTTTCATCCATGGGAGGGCCAGGCAAAGATTTCTTCCCTACCTGCATCCTAGAGCATAAGCCCGCTATGGAAATTTGGTGCGCAAAACTCCGGCCCCGTGCGACGCAGTAACGCTATCCTTATTGATTGACCGTTCGGGCGGCGGGGGTCACAATAATTGTCCCAGTCCGCAACTCAGCGCACCTCCGTGGGTTTACGGAAAGGGGTATTCCGCGCCATGTTCGCATGGGCAGTAGCGAATTCGCGACGCTAGTACGAAAGTCCTATTCGAACAGCTTCCGCTTAATCAGTACGCTCGTTCTGCGAATGCGCGTCCCGCATTCCGGCGACCTTGGGAATGCTTGCTGTTGCCTGCAAAGTTTCCAACGTCGATAAACGATTACCTGATTCGAGGCGGCAAGCGGAATGACAACAATGATCGCAGATCCACCAGCGAAAGCGACACGGCTTGGCGTCGGTTTCGACGCAAACCGTAGAACCCCGCAAAACCGCGAGGCCTGGAAGCAAGCCATCGGCACCAAGCCGATCAGCGCCCGTCTGGCCACGCTCCCGGAACCCAAGCGCAACTGGAATCGTATCGGTCTGAGCGCCGGCATCCAGATTTCGGCCTTTATTTTTCTTTTGATGATTCCGCTCTTGTATCCGGAGAAGATGCCCACGGCTTTGAGTTTCCGCATCACGGAAATTGCGACGCCGGTGATCGCAATTCCGGTCGCGCCTCCTCCGCCTGCGCCGAAAATCGTGAAGGTCAAGGCTGTGCCGGTTCCCGATCCCGTCGTGGAACCGCCGAAACTGAACCCGAAGCAAGTTCACATTTTCATGCAGCCGAAGACTGTCATTCAGCCCAAGGCGCAGCCCGTCGACGTGAAAGCTCCCGTCATGACTCAGGTGCTTGACGCTCCCAGGGTCGACGTCAAATCAACTGAACCGAAGCGTCCGAAAGAAGACGTGAAAGTCGGCAACTTGAGCAACGGCAACGCGACGCCGGCAACGGTTAAGGCTCCTGTCGAGCACGTGCAAACGGGCGGTTTCGGCGATCCGAGCGGACTAAAAGGCAAAGGCGATCCGAACAAAGGCAACATTGTTGTTCGGCAAGGTTTGCCCAGTTTGCCCGGCGGACCTGGTTACGGAAACGGTACTGGCGGCGACAAAGGAATTCGTGGGACCGTGGCAAGCAGCGGCTTTGGAAACAGCACAGCGGTTCCTCCGCAAGGCGGCGGTAAGAAAGGCAACATTCAAGCCGGCGGTTTTGGCGACCAGACGGTGGCGGCGGAAGCACCAAAAAAGAAAGCAGTCGACGCAGGGCCCGCGGATACTCCGGTTACGATTCTGGACAAACCAAAACCGGAATACACCGCCGACGGTCGTAAGTTGAAGTTGGAAGGCGACGTCGTTCTCGACGTGGTTTTTCTCGCGAACGGCAAAATCGTAATCAATCGCGTAATCAGCGGCTTGGGTCATGGCTTGGACGAAAATGCCTCGCGCGCCGCATCACAAATTCACTTTAAACCGGCCCTACGCGCTGGCCAGCCGGTAGATTATCCGGCGCGCGTGCGGATTGAATTCCGTTTGGCGTACTGAGGGAGATGAAGATGCGTAAGGCAGCTTTTGCAGGATTTGTTTTACTCGCAGGCAGCGTGGCCGGGTTTGCCGGTCCCGCTACTCCGAAGCCCGCCGACCAGGGGCCTCGTACGATGGATGAAGCGATCGATCGCGTCATCACGAACGAGAACCGCCTGTACGCCGGCATCAAAAATTACTCTCCTCTCGTTGAGACGTATATTCAGAATCTCAAGCCCGATAAGGATCTCGGCTATGTTCCGGGCGGCGATAAGTATTTCCTCGGCCGCGCCGATTTCTCCAGGGGCGTAAGCCTTGTCTCGCTTTCCGACTCCAACGGCAAGGGCAAGAAAATCTTCGGCTCGATCGGAAACTTCTTCACGTTCGCGATGCAATATCTGCCGGATGGATTCCTGCAGATGATCTTCATCGACACGAATGGATTCGATAAGCAGCACTACAAGTTCGACTACGTGCAACGCGAGTTCCTCGGCGAAGTACGTTGCCTCGTTTTCGACGTCACGCCGCTTGCGAAAAGCGGCAAGGGACGCTTCGCCGGCCGCATCTGGGTGGAAGACCAGGGCTTCAATGTCGTTCGCTTCAACGGTTCCTATAACGGCGGCGGACACTCGAGTTGGTATTTCAATTTCGACAGCTGGCGCACCAACGTGCAGCCGGGCATCTGGCTGCCGTCATTTATCTACAGCGAAGAAAAAGATCTTCACTACGCGCTGAGCAAGAAGCTCGATTTCAAAGCGCAGACGCGCATCTGGGGTTACAACCTTGGCCACTCCTCGCAGGAACAGGAACTCAGCAAGATCCTGGTGGAAGGCCCCGCGAACGATGAAACCACAACCGCGAATGACCTGAGCCCGATCCAGGCGCAGCGCTCGTGGGACCGCCAGGCGGAAGACAACGTTGTGGACCGCTTGCAACGCATCGGCCTGATCGCGCCGAAGGGCGAAGTCGACAAAGTTCTGGAAACGGTTGTGAACAACCTCGAAGTCACGAACAACATTGACGTCGAGCCGGATGTTCGCTGCCGCATCATGACGACTTCCACTCTCGAGTCGTACACCATCGGCCACACGATTGTTCTGAGCCGCGGCCTCGTGGACGTGCTCCCCGACGAAGCGAGCCTCGCCGCGATGCTGGCGCACGAATTGGGCCACGTCGTGCTCGGCCACCGTCTCGATACACAGTACGCGTTCTTCAACGAACTGCTGGTCGAAGACAAGGACACTTTCCGCCACTTCGGATTTGCACGCACGCCGGACGAAGAACACGCGGCGAACACGAAAGCCGTCGAGATCCTGAACAATTCCCCTTACAAGACTCAACTCGGCAATGCGGGCTTGTTCCTGCAAGCTTTGCAGAACCGCCAGAAAGAAGTTCCGAACCTGATCAGCGCGCATCTTGGAAACCGCGTGCCGACCATGCCGGATTTGCAGGCGACAGCGCCAATCGATCCGAAGCAGAATCCGCAGAAAATTGCGGCGCTGCCAATCGGCGGTCGCGTGAAGATGGATCCCTGGAACGACAAGCTGGAGCTCATCAAGAGCAAACCAACGGGCGCGGTTGCGGAACGCGAAAAGATGCCGTTTGAAGTCACGCCGTTCATGCCTTACTTGATGCGGTATGGCTCGGAACCAGTGAAGCCAATCGCCGCGGCGGCCGACGCCAAAGCCGCGGATGCGGCTGCGAAACCATAATTTAGTTTTTCAAACCTTCTTCCAACGGCCCGGGAACTTTCCGGGCCGTTTTTATTCTTAGTTTCCTTCCTGCGC
>Ga0137403_10006603_pt1 | contig 13243 bp, 10 predicted proteins | sample CZOMad2_1_16fung_FD_122057 | JGI IMG/M metagenome (GOLD analysis project Ga0137403, IMG submission 122057) | Vadose zone soil fungal communities from Angelo Coast Range Reserve, California, USA - CZOMad2_1_16fungal (Hybrid Assembly) | ecosystem: Environmental > Terrestrial > Soil > Vadose zone... | reverse complement strand
TCGACGAAGCGCTGAACCTCGTCGTCCAAATTCTCGGTCGCGACGACCCGTTTGACGAGACCCCAGGCAAGCGCCGTGGCGGCATCGATGGTATCGCCGGTCAGCAGCATTTCCATCGAACGTTTTCGGCCGATATTGCGCGCGACGCCGACCGCCGGCGTCGAACAGAAAACGCCGATGTTCACGCCGGGCAATCCGAATCTGGCCGAATCGCTCGCAACCGCCAGGTCGCACATCGATACGAGTTGGCATCCCGCCGCCGTTGCGATTCCATGCACACGCGCAATCACCGGCTGAGGAAGCTGCGCAATCTTCACCATCATGCGGTTGCACGAATCGAACAGCTGCCTCTGCCGGGCGGCATCTTGGCCGAAATCCCGCAATTCGCGAAGATCATGACCCGCGCAGAACCCGCGGCCCTCACCCCGCAGCACGATCACCCGGACCGAAGAGTCCTCCGCCACCTCATCTAACGCGTTCTCGAGCGCGGCAATCATCGACGACGACAGCGGATTGAAACTCTCGCCGCGATTGAGCGACAGCGTCAACAGACCGCCGCTCTGCGCGCGCTTGAGATGCGGCGGAGCGGGTTCAGCGGTGGAATTCGGGTTCAACATGTCGATAACTTATCATAGAACAATCGGGTCCCGCGACGATCCCAAGGGCGCGTTGAGCGAACCGGATTGACTACATGACGCGGCCTGCCTACATTCAGAATTGCGGCGGCGCGTCCAGGAATCGAATCGCCATACCACGAAGGGCCGGGCGGCCGGCACGGGGACACGCGTTATGAAGACATTGATCTGTGTCGTTTTGCTGCTGTCCATAACGGCGTGCGCCACCTGCAAAAGCTCCGATTCATACGAAGTTTGCCGAACCAAGCAGCGTGACCATTCACAAGCTCGTCCTTGACCACCCGCCGACCCCGGCGCGATCATGGGAACCACACTCGGAGGTTTCAGGATAGAGGCGGCGAGCATGGAAGTAGGTGAGCTTGCCGGTCTTGAACGAAATGCCAAACTCTTGTGCTATTGGTGATGGTCACCCGAAACGAACGGATCTCATCACTCTTCCCTAAGAAGTGCGCGAAGGCCTGACAATCGTTGCAGTAACACACCGCTCGGTTCGCGCGCTGCGGATCATCAACAAAACCTTTTAACGTGCCGCATTGACATTGCAACGGATGCTTCATACTGACGACCCTCTGTACGAAGAACTAGGCCACGGGGGTGCGTGGCCCGACAGAGCTACACATCCAAGTTTGACACCTGCAGCGCATTCTTCTCGATGAATTCGCGGCGCGGTTCCACGGCATCACCCATCAACGTCGTGAAAATATCGTCGGCCGCGACCGCGTCCTCGATACGCACCTGCATCAGGCGCCGAGTTTCCGGATTGATGGTGGTGTCCCATAACTGATCGGCGTTCATCTCGCCGAGTCCCTTGTAGCGCTGAATGCTCTGGCCTTTTTTCGCCTGGTCGAACAACCAGATCATCGCCAGCTTGAAGCTGGCGACATCCTGCCGTTGGTCGCCGCGAATGATGTAGGCGCCCGGACCCATCAGGTCGTTCAAGGTCTGAGCGAGCTCGGCGATTCGCAGATATTCAGCCGAGTCGAAGAATTCACGGAGTATGTGTTTTTCGGAACTCAAGCCGTGCTCGAAACGTTGCAGATCGATCCGGTGGCCGCCCGCGGGCGTCGTATGCACCGAGACACGATACCGGCGGGATACGTCATCGAGCCCGTTCAATCTCGATTCTAAATTCCTGCACCAGTCACGAAGCTCGTCGATGCGATCGAAGGCGTCGGTGGTGAGCTTCGGCACATAGATCAATTGCTCCAGGAACCGGTCGTCGTAGCGGCGCGCCCACCGGTGCACGATGGCCTGCACTTCCTCGTACTTTCTGGCCAGCGATTCGAGTCCGAGGCCCGAGAGCGGGGGTGCGTCGGCGTTCACATGCAGCGCGGCGCCCTCGATGGCGGTGTTGAGCAATAACGCGTTGAGCTCGAGATCGTCCTTGACGTATGTCTCCTGCTTGCCCTTCTTGACTTTGTACAGCGGCGGCTGCGCGATATAAATGTGTCCGCGTTCGATCAATATCGGCATTTGGCGGTAGAAGAACGTGAGCAACAGGGTGCGGATGTGAGATCCGTCAACATCGGCATCTGTCATAATTATGATGCGATGATAGCGCAGTTTGTCGACGTTGAAATCGTCGCGACCGATGCCGCATCCCAAGGCGGTGATGAGTGTGCCGACTTCCGCTGACGCCAGCATTTTGTCGAAGCGTGCCTTCTCTACGTTGAGAATTTTTCCCTTGAGCGGCAGGATCGCCTGCGTACGGCGATCGCGTCCCTGTTTGGCGGAGCCGCCTGCGGAGTCGCCCTCGACCAAGAACATCTCCGACAGTGCGGGATCTTTTTCCTGGCAGTCGGCCAGCTTTCCCGGCAGGCCCGCGATATCGAGAGCGCCCTTACGCCGCGTCATCTCGCGCGCCTTGCGTGCCGCCTCTCGCGCGTAGGCGGCTTCGAGGATCTTATTGACGATGGCGCGCGCTTCCTGCGGATGCTCCATCAGAAATTCTTCCAAGCGCGCCGCTACCGCGGACTCGACGACGCCCTTCACTTCGGAAGAGACTAATTTATCCTTGGTCTGCGACGAGAATTTCGGATCCGGGAGCTTCACCGACAAAATCGCGGTCAAGCCTTCTCGCGAATCATCGCCCGTGGTCGCGATCTTTTCCTTCTTTGCGGCGAGTTCCTTTTCAATGTAGTTATTCAGGGTGCGCGTCAATGCGGCGCGGTAGCCCGCAAGGTGCGTGCCGCCGTCCTTCTGCGGAATATTGTTCGTGTAGCAATACATGCTTTCTTGATACGAGTCGTTCCATTGCATCGCCACTTCGACCTGCGTGTTGCCGTCCTTCGTCTGGAACCACAGCACGGTGGGATGAATCGCCGTCTTGCTTCGATTGAGATGAGTGACGAAGGCTTTCAATCCACCTTCGTGCTGAAAAACTTCCGTCTTCTCGTCGCGCTCATCGACCAGTTCGATGCGGACACCGGAATTCAGGAACGACAATTCGCGCAGACGTTTCGCGAGCGTCTCGTAGTTGAACGATATGTTCGTGAAGATCTGCGCGCTGGGCTTGAAGCGCAACGTGGTGCCGCGCTCCGTTGTCTCGCCCACCGCAATCATGGGCGCCTGCGGCTCGCCAAGTCGATACTCTTGGCGATGGAGTTTGCCCTCGCGCCGGATATTGAGTTCGAGGAAATCGGAAAGCGCGTTGACGACGGAGACTCCGACACCGTGCAGGCCGCCGGAAACCTTGTACGACGTGTCATCGAATTTTCCGCCGGAGTGCAGCACCGTCATGATGACTTCGGCCGCAGAGATCCCCTCCTCGCTGTGAATGTCGACGGGAATTCCGCGGCCGTTGTCGGACACGGTCACCGATTCATCCGCATGGATGGTCACGACTACGCGGTCGCAATACCCCGCGAGCGCTTCGTCGATGGCGTTGTCCACCACCTCGAAGACCATGTGGTGCAAGCCGCTGCCGTCGTCGGTGTCGCCGATGTACATTCCGGGCCGTTTGCGAACGGCGTCGAGGCCCCTGAGCACTTTGATTTTGCTGGAATCGTAAACATCGTTCTGAGCCATAGCGAGTCCCTAGATTGCGACCGGCCATTCTAGCAGTTTTCCGCCTCAAAAACGAATTGGGGGCGGGTGAAAAAGACAACTAAATCATCCGGTTACAGATCAGGTGGGACCTATGAACGGAGGCCGGCGGAGCCTTCAGTTTCCCCGCGCGATTGACGTCGTATTAGGGAGACCTCCAGCCCCATTCGGACCGTGCCGCCGCGCCGAGAATGGCGATCTATGTCATTGATTTATCTAGAGAGAACTCCGTGGATTCGCGTATTGCGGCACCCGACGAACGGGCATCCCGCCCTGGTCGGTGGTTCATCCGCCGCGGTGCATGCGAGCGATCGGTCTTGTAGCGATGTTCCACGTGGAACCAAGTCGTGTTGGCCGCGACGGGCGGCTGCCGGCCGCAGAGCGCGCCACGGAGCGGCCACGTAGGTTTAGGTTCCTTGAAGCGCCGCTCCGCCGCTGGCAGCAAAGGGTCGAATCCGGTCTCCACCTGGTCGTCGACGCCCCGCGACGGACTGCAGTCGGCCAGCTACGGGACCGCCAGTGAACTTCGATTCAATCTCACTTTTGGTGAGACTCAACATCTAAATTCAGCGAGTAGCCTGCTGGGAATTTGACGCAGCAGGTTGAAGCAATGCTTTGCCCTTTAGGCTAATGAGCCTTCTCTTTGCGCTCATGGACAGGCTCCGGTCATCTAGTATTTTCTGGGCTTCTTGATTGAACTGCGCTACCTCGGCATCGAATGCCTTTTCTGCTTGGGTTACGCCACGTTGCTTCTTCATCGCCCGACTCCTATGAGGCCCAGAGGTATTACAGTGCCAGCTACATATCGTCCCAAATCTCGGCAGCTTGAAAGCAAGTATCGTCATCTGTGACGGCATCGAACATTGCTCAGATCGAGTCTCTGCCGCGAGCGCGGCTACGGTTGAAAAGCAGCGCAGTTCGGAACTTGGCGCGTGGCGGTGTCACCGGGCCTGAACACAGTAAAGCCGGCACCGACGACAGTCAGCTTGAGGTCGAGAGGACTCAATTGATGCCTGTGGCGGCCCGATCGGCTTCACTTCGCGAAAAATAGGCATACATACCGTGGTGAAATGCGGGGCGTAAAGCGGCAGTCGTGGCCATGCTTCCCAAGGGCATTTGCCAAACCACTTCGGATGCGTGCGGGCGCCTAACAATATAAGGCCGAAAAAAGCCACCATAACCAAGGCTGTCAATAAGTAGCGCCCCGAGCCCTCTTCGTAGAATCTGGGGGTATCAATTGCTTTCTTCCGCGTAATCACGGTTGAGGTGGCAATAACGACGCTGAGTGGCAACACGCCACCCGCCAAATGATGCTTCGAACAATCCAACGGCTGGTCGCTCAAACTGCTTATAGAAGTGCAACGACCAGGTTGTCGGAGCCCCTGCCGCTAGGAACGAACCCAGACGCTCGGTCGTATGTATTTCATGGGAATCGTCCTTGGAAATCCCGCCCACAGGAAAGGCCGCGTCCTTCAGCCAAACGTCAAATCCGAATAGGCCACTAATAAGTTATCGATGTTGCCCCTCATTCTAGCTAACGCTGCAAGCCCGTCACTTGTCAGGGGGGCAGCATGGGATCCGAGTCCGGCCGCGTAGCTTTACTATCGACAAACCAGCACGCCTCGACACGATTTGGTTACAGAGCCTTTATGTCTGTTCCACGTGGAACAAACGCACTACCCGACCTGCTCCACCGCCCCGTCGGAGATGGCGTAGCGCCGGCCCGGCATGCCGAAGGCGCTGAAGTTGGTGCTCAAACTCGTCACCACCAATTGCACCGATTGCGCGGCAACCTCACGAATGAGTCCCAGCAGCCGATCGCTGTCCAGCTCCGCCGCCGGATCGTCCAGCAGCAAAGTTGGACGGGCCCAGGGGTCATCCGGGAACAGACTGAGCTGGGCCATCAACAGCGACGAGGCCAATAGCTTCTGCTGTCCACGGGAGATGCGGTCCTTGACCGGAGCACCATCCAGGCGAAAGGCAATCTCCGCGCGCTGCGGTCCCACCTGGGTCACCCCAGCGTCCTGATCATGAACCCAACTCGCCTTGAGGGCCTCACCGAGCGAGAGATCCCGCGACCACCCCGGACGGTACGACATCGACAACTGCAATCCCAAAAGGCGCTTCGCAATATCGCCGGCGACCGGCGCGAGTTGGTCTACGTAGAGGGCTCTCGCCTCGTGAATGGAAACGCCCAACTTCACGAGATCCACATCCCACGCGGAGACCGCGGCCGCCGGTTGGCGAGCCTTGAGCGCCGCATTCCTTTGTTTTAGGACTTGCTGGTATTGTTGCCACTTCTCAACAAAAGAGTGTTCCACGTGGAACACGCCCCAATCGAGAAATCGACGCCGACGGCTCGGTCCCTCCTCAATCAACCGATGCACCTCGGGATCGATGATCTGTATGGGAAGCACCGCCGCCAGCTCTGCAAGGGACGCGACCCGATCGCCGCCCATTTTCGCCCGCATGCCGAGGGCAGACCCTTCAATACCCAATCCAGTGCGCCGCTCCGCACCCGCCTCACCATAGATCACAAACCGGTCGGCACCCAGACGAATCAGGTTATCCAATCGGCGGGTACGGAATGAACGTCCGCGACCGAGCACGTAGATCGACTCCAGCAGGCTGGTCTTGCCCGAGGCGTTCGGGCCGCTGATGAGTGTGAATTTCGGGTCGAACTCGAGCTCCGCGGAATGCAGGCATCGGAAATCCGACACCTGGATCCGCCGCAGAGCCATGGCCTTTACAGCCTCATGGGCATTACGACATAGCGTGCCGACGCGTTTCCCGGCGAGCGGATCAAGCAGCTACTGTTGCTGTCGGTCAGGCCCAACTCGACCTCCTGGCCGTCGATCGCGGCCAAGGCATCCAATAAATAATTTACATTGAAGCCGACCTCGAGATCACTCCCCTCATAAGTCACCTCGATCTCTTCCTCGGCTTCCTCCTGCTCGGGATTATGCGCCTGCACCGTCAGCATGTTCTTTTTGACGGTTATTCGAATCCCCCGATACTTCTCGTTCGACAGAATCGCCGTTCGCTGCAGGGCCTGGCGCAACACGTCGCGATCGGCACGAATCGCATTGGGTGCGGCAGCGGGGATAACTCTGGAATATTCCGGGAAACGGCCGTCAATTAGCTTGGAAGTGAAGCGAACGTCGCCAATCTGCGCGCGAACGTGATTCGTGCCAATCGCTACCTCAGCCGTGCCATCGGGCGTCAACACGCGTTGCAGCTCCAACACCCCTTTTCGGGGAACGATGACTTGCTGTGAGGTCTTGGCCTTCGCCGCCAGCGCCGTTTCGCACAGCGCCAACCGATGTCCGTCGGTGGCCACCGCACGCAGCGACAGCCCGTCAATCTCCAGCAGCATGCCGTTCAGGTAGTAGCGCACGTCCTGCTGCGCCATGGAAAAGTGCGTCTTCTCCAGCAAACGCAGCAATTCCTTACGTGGTATCTGCACGGTCTGCTGCGAGTTGATGTCATCGATCACGGGGAATTCCGCGGCCGGCAGCGTTGCCAAACTGAAGCGGCTGCGCCCGGCCTTGATGACGACCTTCTCGCCCTCCAGGGCAAGGGCGACTGGAACCTTCTCCGGGAGGGCACGCAAAATATCGAGAAATTTGCGTCCCGGCACCGTGATATCGCCGGCTTCCTGAACCGCGACCTCCGTGGCCGCGACCAATTCCACCTCGAGATCGCTTGCGGTAATGGCCAGCTGGCCAGATCGCACGCCGAGCAGCACGTTGGCCAACACCGGCATGGTTTGACGTCGCTCGACGACGCCGATCACCGCCTGCAAGGGCGTCAGTAGTTTCTCTCGTTCCGCCGTCAATTTCATGGACTCACCCATCTTGGCATTCTTAGATCTAGATTCTTAAAGTAAGACTATTACTATGACTATGAGGGCGCGTACATTTCTGTATAACACCTAAATATTCAAATTTATCAATCTCTTGCAAGCACCGAAAACCTACCGGACGCCTGTCGGAAGCACGCCCGCAACGTGTGTCCGACCTGTGCATATCCTTATCCACAGTTTCCTCCACAGCTTTTCCCCCCTATCCAGCCAAGGTTCTCAACAGGTTCATATAGTCCTCGCCGATACGCCGCTCCGACTCACGTAACTCCTTGACTCGCTTGCACGCATGCAGCACGGTCGTGTGGTCCCGACCGCCGAAAGCGTCCCCGATCTCCGGAAGACTGTGATTGGTCAATTCCTTGGCCAACGCCATCGCGACTTGGCGCGGCCGCGCAATGGAACGGCTGCGCCGTTTCGACAACAAATCCGCAATTCGAATTTTGTAGTATTCCGCGACGGTCTTTTGGATATTTTCCACGGTCACCAGCTTTTCTTGAAGCGCAAGCAAGTCGCGCAACGCCTCCTTGGCAAACTCCAAAGTAATCGGGCGACCCGTGAAATGCGAAGTAGCCACCACCCGCCGCAAGGCCCCTTCCAGCTCGCGCACGTTGGATCGAATGCGCTTGGCCACGAAAAACGCAACCTCCTCCGGCAAGTCGACGTTGGTCATCGCAGCTTTGCTCATCAAGATCGCGACGCATGTTTCAAGTTCCGGCGGCTCGATGGCCACCGTCAAACCCCAGCCGAAGCGAGATTTCAATCGTTCCTCGAGGCCATCCACCTCCTTCGGATAACGATCGCAGGTGAGGATGACCTGCTGCTGACTTTCCAGCAGCGCATTGAAGGTGTGGAAGAACTCCTCCTGCGACCGTTCCTTGCCGGCGAAGAACTGGATGTCGTCGATCATCAGCGCGTCCAGCGATCGATAGGCCGTCTTGAAATCGTTGATCGTGTTGTGCTGCAGCGCCTTGACCATGTCGCCGACAAAGCGCTCGCTGTGGACATAGGCGAGCCGCGCATCGGAATTGCGCTCCTTGAGCTTGTTCGCCACCGCGTGCATCAGGTGGGTCTTGCCCAGCCCGACCCCGCCGTAAATGAACAACGGGTTGTAAGCCTTACCGGGATTTCCCGCCACCTGGATGGCCGCCGCCTTCGCGAGTTGATTGCTCTTGCCCTCGACGAAGCTGTCGAAAGTAAAATCCGGGTTGATCCTGCCGCCCAGCACGATGGGCGCCAGGCGCCCGGCACGCGCGGCCGCTTGTACGGTGTCCGTTATCCCGTTGACTCCGGCCACGCTTGGGCTCACGCCCGCGCGGGTGCCGACGTCGAGGACCAGATCCGGCGCGGTACCCTCCGCGAACGCCTGTATCAGCTCCCGAATCCGCGTCAGGGAATTCTCACCCAGCCACTCGATCACGTACCGGTTGGGTGCAAGCAGGCGCAGTTGGCCGTCGCGCTCGATCGCTTGCAGGGGCCGCACCCACGTATTGAACTGCTGCATCGGGAGTTCGCTCTCGAGCACACGCAGACAGCGGTTCCATAGCGACTCCGACAAGAGCGCTCTCCTAAGATTGGCGACAATGGGGCAGAACAAACGAAAGGGCAGGGAGTCTAGCTCCAAGTTGATGGTGCGTCTATTGACACATCCACGCTTGCTAAGTACCCTTGCCGCCTTTCGCAAATCTTGCGGTTGCTTGATTTGCACCTTAAGTTTCCTGAAGTTGCGCTATGAAACGTACTTTTAACCCCAGTAACTTGCACCGTGCCCGAACCCATGGTTTCAGAGCGCGCATGGCCACCAAGAGCGGCCGCCGATTGCTGGCTCGCCGCCGCGCGAAGGGCCGCAAGCGCCTCTGCCCCTAAAGGCCTGCGTAAGGGCTTCTAGCGACCCCATTTGAACAAGAGGCTGACGTTCGAGCCGCGCAAGCGTCTGCATCAGCCGGCCGAATTTCGCACGGTCCGGCAGCGCGGCAGTAGATTGACAGACGCGTACTTCAATGTGTCGGTGCTCGCCAATCAAAAAAGTCACGCGCGCTTGGGTCTGGCGATAGCGACCCGTACGTTCCGCACCGCCGTGGCCCGCAACCGTATCAAGCGGCTGGCGCGAGAATCCTTTCGTTTGAACCAACATGAATTGCCGCCGGTCGACGTCACTGTGTCGGCGCGCGATGCTGCGCGCATTGCCTCCCTTGACGATTTACGCATCAGCCTTGAGAAGCATTGGAAGAGCATCACGAAGCGATGGTAGACCTATGCGCCAACTCTTGATGTGGACCATTCGCGCGTACCAGCTGGTGTTGAGCCCCATGCTGGGACCACGCTGCCGTTTCTATCCGAGCTGTTCGTGTTATGCCCACACGGCAATCGAACGTCATGGCGTGTTGCGCGGAACCTGGCTCGGCCTTCGCCGTATTCTGCGCTGTCACCCGTTCGCAGAGGGCGGTTATGACCCCGTGCCGGAAAAAAAGCAGTTGAGAAGGTTGGCGCGTAGCGCCTAGAGAGATTGATCAATGCCTAATATTCGCGTCATGTTGTGGGCCGCGCTCGCCGCGATCCTGTTCCTCAACTACGAAGCGTGGATGCAAGACTATCCCGCGTCTCCGGGCGCCGGATCGCCGGCCGCAGGAACGTCGACAACCGCCGCCGGCGGCAACTCTCCGGCGAGCAGGTTGGGCGACTCGGTGCCGCAGGCCGCGGCTCCCTCGGCCGCGGCGCCGCCCACCGCTGCGCAACAGCCCGTCGCCACACCGCCTGGCGCCCCATCGATGCCGGCTCCGGTCGATGCCGGTTCGCCGGCCGCCGAATCGCGGAACGCCGGAGCGGAACAGCCGCCAGGGGCCCCGGTGCACGTCGTGACCGATGTCCTCGATATTGCCGTCAGCTTGAAAGGAGGCGAACTCGAGCGAGCCGATCTCCTGCAATATCCTTTGCACAAGGACACCCCGAATGTTCCGGTCCGCCTCTTGAACCACGATGGCGACGATTCGTATCTTCTGCAGACTGGACTCACCGGTGCGCCGGGAGAGGACGCGCCCACCCATCTGGCAATATGGACGTCTCCTGAAAGCAGCTACGTACTGCCCGCGGGCGCCGAGGAAATTCGCGTCCCTTTGAAGTGGACCGATGGTCACGGGCTCACCGTCACCAAGACCTTTACGTTCAAGCGCGGCTCGTATGCCGTCGATCTCAGCTATGACGTGCAGAACGACGGCGCTGCCGCCCGCAGCGTGGCTGCCTACTCGCAGTTCTTGCGTCATTGGGTGCACGCGTCCCGTTCCTATTTCGACGTCGAGACATACTCGTTCAAGGGGCCCGCGGTCTACGACGGCACGAAGGCGCGCGACCTGAAAGTCGAGAACGAGGCGGACAGCAAATTCTCGGAGACCGTCACCAACGGCTGGATCGCGTCGCTGCAGCACCATTTCGTCTCGGCAATCGTTCCCGAGGCGGGTCAGCCCAACGTCCTCAAACTGCAAGTGCAGGGTCAGCAATATCTCCTGAGCGCGACGGGTCCGATGATCGCGATCCCGCCCGGCGCCAAACTCCGGATCCAGGAGAAGTTATTCATAGGCCCCAAGCTGCAGGAGCAATTGGCGGCCGCCGGTCCACGATTGGATTTGACCGCCGACTACGGTCTGCTCACGGTTCTTGCCCATCCCTTGTTCGTCACGCTCAAATGGATCCACGGCCTCGTCGGCAATTGGGGCTGGGCCATCATCATCGTCACCGCGCTCATCAAATTGCTGTTCTATCCGTTGAGCCAGGCGAGCGGGCGTTCCATGGCGAAGATGCGCGCCATCGCGCCGCGCATGAAGCAGATTCAGGACTCGTACAAGGACGACAGGGAGAAGCTCGGTCGCGCGATGATGGAGTTGTACAAAAAGGAGAAGATCAATCCGTTGGCGGGCTGTCTGCCCATGGTGGTCCAGATCCCGTTCTTCATCTCGTTCTATTGGGTGCTGCTCGAGAGCGTCGAAATGCGCCAGGCGTCCTTCATGCTGTGGGTCAATGATCTGTCCTCGCGGGATCCGTTCTTCGTGCTGCCGTTGTTCATGGGCGCCGCCATGTTTGCGCAGTTCAAATTGAATCCTGCGCCGCCCGATCCGATGCAAGCCAAGATCATGCAGTTCATGCCACTGGTCATGACCGGTATGATGGCGTGGTTCCCATCCGGGTTGGTTCTGTATTGGTTGACCAACACCGTTCTGTCCATCGTGCAGCAGTGGCGGGTGAATCAAGTGGTCCAGGCCGAGGCAAGCAAACAGCGATCGTAGGGATCGTAAGGCGAGGCGAGAACTCGTGACGCCGTCCGACACCATCGTCGCCATCGCAAGCCCCGCCGGCCGCGGCGCGGTAGGCGTGATACGAATTTCAGGCTCCGAGGTGCCGCGCGTCGCGGTTGCCCTTCTCGGTGACTTGCCTGATCCGCGGGTGGCGCATCTGCGGCGTTTCCGCGACGCAGACGGAACCGCGTTGGACGAAGGGCTCGCCCTGTATTTTCCCGCACCCGCCTCCTTCACCGGCGAACATGTCCTGGAATTACAAGGTCACGGCGGCGCGTTCATCGTCGACAGGGTGCTGCGTCGTGTACTCGGGATGGGCGTCCGAATGGCCCGGCCCGGCGAGTTCAGCGAGCGCGCGTTCTTGAACGGCAAGATGGATCTGGCCCAGGCGGAAGCGGTTGCCGATCTGATCGATGCCGGCACCACTGCTGCCGCGCGCGCGGCGATGCGCTCGATGCAGGGCGAATTCTCCGCGCGCATTCGCGAACTTCAATCGCAACTCACGGAACTGCGGGTGTACGTGGAAGCGGCCATCGATTTTCCGGATGAGGAAATCGACTTTCTCGAAGGTTTGGCGTTGCAGGATCGCTTGTCGCGGGTGTTTGCAGGATTCGATTCGATCATGGCGGCGGCGCATCAGGGTGCGCTGCTGCGTGAGGGACTGAATGTCGTCATCGCCGGCAGGCCCAACGCGGGAAAGTCCAGTTTGCTAAATCGACTGGTTGGGGACGACATCGCCATCGTCACGAGCCTGCCCGGCACGACCCGAGACGTGCTGCGGCAACAGGTGCACTTCGACGGTCTGCCCGTGAACCTCATCGATACCGCCGGACTCCGGATGGCCGCCGATGTGGTCGAGGAAGAGGGCATCCGCCGCGCCAAGTTCGAGATGCAGCGCGCCGATCGCGTGCTGTATGTGTTGGATGCGACCCTGGGCTACACAAATCCCGCGGCGGAATTTGAGCATCTGCCGCCTAAGGTCCCGGTGCTGTTCGTCATGAACAAGATCGATCTCCTCGGCATTCCGCCGCGCCTGGAGTCGAACCCAGGCTTCACCCGCGTTTACTTGAGCGCGCAAACTGGAGCGGGCACCCTGCTGCTGCAAGATCATTTGAAGACAAGCGCAGGCTATCTAGAGGCCGATTCCGGTGCCCTGTCGGCCCGCCGCCGGCACCTCGATGCGCTGCGCCGCGCCAGGGAATTGGTAGAGAGCGCAGCCGACACCCTGGGCCAGTCCCATGCCATCGAACTCATCGCCGAAGACTTAAGGCTTGCGCAGCGCAATTTGAGCGAAATCACCGGTGACTTTACCAGCGAGGATTTGCTCGGCGAGATCTTCGGCAGTTTTTGTATCGGAAAGTAGCGCAACGGCGGCGCCTTCGACTTTTCCAGGCCCAAGGCGGCACGCCCGCGTC
>Ga0137403_10006602_pt1 | contig 13243 bp, 10 predicted proteins | sample CZOMad2_1_16fung_FD_122057 | JGI IMG/M metagenome (GOLD analysis project Ga0137403, IMG submission 122057) | Vadose zone soil fungal communities from Angelo Coast Range Reserve, California, USA - CZOMad2_1_16fungal (Hybrid Assembly) | ecosystem: Environmental > Terrestrial > Soil > Vadose zone... | reverse complement strand
TCGGAGGCAGGAGCCAAGGTCTCGCTATCGGTGGGAAAGGTACGAGGTGAGCCATGCTGCCGGATCTCTCGGAGGAGGGCTTTATAGGTCGTTCCATCATTGCGTGGAAGGGCTCGTCGCGGCCTCGATCGAGGCCCGCGGCGGCAGGGGCCGAGCCCACTGTCGAGATCCTTTAGGGAGGCTCAGGCCGCGGTCCGGCCTTCGCTCGGGGCCTGAGTGCGGCGCTGGCAGATGTGCATGATGCGGATGCGCGAGAGCTCGAAGTGGACCGCCAGCGCGCGATGCGTCCAGCCCGCGGCACGCAGGCGGCGGATCTCCCCGTCGCGCTCCGCCTTGATGCGGCTCGCCAGGCCGCAGGACAGGATCGAGGCCTTCGAGATGCTGATGCCGAAGGTCTGCGCCACCACGCGTAGCGGGCGCCCCTCCTGGATCATCTGCACGATGTCGCACTCCGCCGGCGCCTCGCGGCGCGGCCGCACGCCGCGACCGCCCCGGTGCTGCGCATCGGGCAACGTCGGCGCGGGCGCCTCACGCAACGTCGGTGCGGGCGCGTCGCGCAGCAGCCGGCGGCGCAGGTTCGCGGCGTCGAGCCCGAGACCATCGCACACGTTCTCGAAGGAGAAGGGCCAGCGCGGATCGGCGACCTCGATCCACTCGCGCGCCTCCGCAGCGAGCGCCCCGCGCTGGTGTCGAGGCCCGAGCTCGCCTACCAGGTAACGGATCGCGTCCTCCAGGACGGCGCGCATGAGTGCGCGCTCACCGGCGGCCGGACCCGCCTCGGCCACGACTGCGTTGCGCATGGTCTGCCCGGGGCACGATGCAAGTGCCATGCCCTCTGATGGCGCGGACGGGCACGGTTGGGTGCGTGCAGCGCGGAACGCCGGGCCCGCCCGTGCCTAGCACCTCGCGTTCACGTGTTCATGTGCCTGTGTCCGCGCGTTCCTATGGCCGCGCGGCGTGAGCCCCCGGACGATTCAAGAGCTGCTCGAACACCGCAGCGTGACGATCACCGAGGACTACATCGCGAGCAGCGGCCGCCATCGGGATGCGGTCGTGCGGCTCGACATGGGGTCGTTCCGCCCTGCCTCCCTGGGCGAGGGTGGCGATCGTGACCGCTGAGTGCGAGATCAGCCGAGCACTTGATCTGCCGCCGATTCCCCGCTCCGCACGCAGTCCGGCACGCCCACCCCTCGGTACGCCGCCCCCGCGAGCGCCAGCGCCGGGAGCGCCGCCGCGCGCGCCTCGATCGCCGCCACGCGCTCGAGGTGGCCGACCACGTACTGCGGCATGGCGAGCCGGTGCCGATGCACGCGCACCAGCTCGGGTGCGGCCGTGACGCCGACGAGAGCCCTGAGCTCGCCGCGCACCACCTCCAGCAGCGCGGCGTCGTCACGCGCGAGCAGGTCCGGCCTGAGCACGCCCCCGACGAATGCCCGCACGAGTTCGTGGCCCTCGGGCGCGCGCCCCGGGAACTTGCGGCTCGCGTAGGTGCAGGCGATGAGCGCGCGGCGCTCCACGGCGGGGACGACGAAGCCGAAGCCGCGCACCCCGGGCACGTCGGCGCTCGGGTACGCGAGCGTCACAGTTGCCGAGGAGGCATACTCGATGTCGCCGAGCAGGCGGCCGAGCGCCCCATCGAGCGGCGCCAGCAGGGGCGCCACCGCGTGCGCGGGCGCGGCGAGCACGAGGGCGTCGGCGGCAAGCGCCTCACCGCCCGCGCGGAGCTGCCACGTCGCACCGTCGTGCGCGAGCGCGCCGACAGGTGAGCGCAGCCGCACCACGCCCTCCGGGAGCCGCCGCGCGAGCGCCTCGACGAGCGCGCCCATCCCGTCCGCGGGCGCGGCGAAGAGCGAGTAGCGCGCGCCCGCGGCGCGGGTCGTTCCCGTCGAAGCGCGCAGCCCCCGGATGACGCTGCGGTATTTCCGCTCCAGCTCCCGGAAGCGCGGCATGGTCGCCGCCAGCGAGAGCCGCTCGGCGTCGGCGGTGTAGATGCCGCCGGCGAGCGGCTCGGCCACCCGCTCGAGCGCCTCGCGTCCGAAGCGGCGGCGCACGAAGTGGGCGAGGCTCTCGTCTGCGGCCGTGCCGCGCGGCAGGACCAGGTCGAGCGCCATGCGGAGCTTCCCGCGCCAGGAGAAGAGGGGCGAGGCGGCGAGGGCGCGAAGGTCCGTTGGTGCGAGGAGGAGGAAGCCCTCCGGGAGCGGCTCGGTGCGGCCGTCGTGAACCACGTACGTGCGCCGCTCGCCCTCGCGCGTGCCAACCAGCGGCACGCCGAGGCGCTCGCACAGATCCACCGCCCAGGGCTTCTCCGTGAGGAGCGAATCGGCGCCCGCCTCGATCGTGAACCCACCCCGCCGCTCGGTCGCGATCGAGCCGCCGAGCCGGTCGCCCGCCTCGAGGAGCACGACGTCGCGCACGCCGCGCTCGACCAGCCGGTGCGCCGCGGCGAGCCCGGCCACGCCGCCGCCCACCACGGCGACGCGCGCGGTCATGCGGCGGCGGCCGCGACCACCTCGGCCAGCATCTGGATGAAGAGGGGATGGTCGTTCACGGTGCTCGCGCGTGCGAAGCCGAGGCCGGCGGCGCGGGCGGTGGCGCGCGCCTCGACGTCGAGGTCGTAGAGCACCTCGACGTGATCGCAGACGAAGCCGACCGGGACGACGACGACGTCCCGGGCGCCCTCCTCGGCGAGGGTGCGGAGCGCGTCGTTCACGTCGGGCTCGAGCCAGGGCTCACGTGGGCTGCCGCTGCGGCTCTGGTAGGCGACCTGCCAGCGGGCGCGGTCGAGCCGCTCGGCGACGGCGCGTGCCGAGGCCGCGATCTCCGCCACGTACGGCGCGCGCGCGGCCATCGCGACCGGCACGCTGTGCGCGGTGAAGACGAGCGGCGCGGCCGCGCGGCGCGCCGCCGGGAGCGTCACCAGCGCCGCGGTCACCGCGTCGGCGACCGCGGTCACGAAGAGGGGGTGCGTGTGCCACGCGCCGACCCAGCGTACCGTGGGCGCGCGCGCGCCGGCCGCATTCACGTCCTCCATGTACCGCTCGCGGCTCGCCTCGCTCGCGTGCGGCGAGAGAATGACGCCGACCGCGCGCCGCACGCCGTCGGCCGTCATGCGCGCGAGCGTGTCGGCAAGGTAGGGCTCCCAGTTGCGCATGCCGACGTAGACGCGAACGGCCGGCCCCGTGACCGCGAGCGTCGCCTCGAGCTTGTGCGCCTGGCGGAAGGTCAGGTCGTTCAGCGGCGAGCGGCCGCCGATCGCCTCATAGTGATGCACCACCTCCTCGACGCGCTCGGGCGGCACGGACCGCCCCCGAAGCACGTTCGCGAGAAAGGGGCGGACCTCCTCCGGGCGCGTCGGGCCGCCGAAGGCGAGCAGCAGCACGGCGTCGGCGGCCATCGGTTGCTCAGCGTCGCGCCGACAGCTCGTGGACGGCGTCGACCAGCGCGCGCACGTGATCGACCGGGGTCTCGGGCAGGATGCCGTGGCCCAGGTTGAAGATGTGCCCGGGACGGCCCGCGGCCTGCGCGAGGACCTGGGCGGCGCGCGCACGGATCTCCGGGATGGGTGCGAGCAGCGCCACTGGGTCGAGGTTCCCCTGCACCGCCACGTCGTGGCCGAGGCGCGCCCACGCCGCGTCCAGATCCACGCGCCAGTCGAGGCCGATCACGTGGCCGCCCGCGGCGCGCATCGCCTCGAGGAGCCCCGCCGTCCCGGTGCCGAAGTGGATGACGGGCGTGCCGGGCGTCAGCGCGGCGATCAGGGCGCGCACGTGCGGCAGGACGTGGGCGCGGTAGTCGGCGGGCGAGAGGCAGCCGACCCAGCTGTCGAAGAGCTGCACCGCGTCTGCACCCGCGGCGATCTGCGCGTTCAGGTAGGCGGCCACGACGCGCACGAGGCGCTCCATGAGCGCGCGCCACGCGCCGGCGTCGGTCATGAGCGCCTTGGTGCGCGCGTAGGTGCGCGAGCCGCCGCCCTCGACGAGATACGAGGCGAGCGTGAAGGGGGCGCCGGCGAAGCCGATGAGCGGCACGCGCGCCGGGAGCGCCGCCCGCGCGCGCTCGACCGCCTCGGCGACGTAGCCGAGCGCCGCCGGATCGACCTCGGCCAGGCGGTCCACGTCCGCACCGGAGCGCACGGGGCGGCGGATCACGGGGCCATCGCCGCGCGTGAACTCGAGCCCCACGCCCATCGGCTCGAGCACGAGGAGGATGTCGGCGAAGACGATCGCCGCATCGACGCCGAGGCGGAGTGCGGCGGTCACGGTTACCTCCGCCGCCGCGTCGGGCGACTTGCAGAGCGCCAGGAAGCCGAGGCGCTCGCGCACGGCGCGGTACTCGGGCATGTAGCGGCCCGCCTGCCGCATGAGCCAGACGGGCGTGTAGGGTGCAGGCTCGCGGCGGCACGCCGCCAGGAAGGGGGGCGCTTCCACCCCGGGGAGAGCTACGCGAAGGGCGGACGCGAATCAATCGAGCCTGGCAGCGCGGCGCGCGAGCCGCTAGACTCCACCCTCGTGCGTTCCGTCCGCTGTCCGACGTGCCGGCGCGAGACACCGTGGGAGGGGAACCCGCACCGCCCCTTCTGCTCAGAACGCTGCCGGGTGCTCGACCTGGCCGCCTGGGCCGACGAGCGCTATCGCATCCCGGGAGAGCCTGTCCCCTCGGAGCCCGACACTCCGGACGCGCCGGGCGGGACGCCGCCGGGCCGCGAGCGCTAGGCCTCCTAGTGCCCGTCCACCCGACGGCGATCGTCGACCCGGGCGCCGTGCTCGACCCGAGCGTGGAGATCGGCCCCTACGTCGTCATCGACGGGCCGGTCGCGATCGGCCCGCGCACGCGCGTGCTGGCGGGCGCGTACTTGACCGGCCGCACGGAGATCGGCGCCGACAACGTCATCCACCCGGGCGTCGTGCTCGGCCACGAGCCGCAGGACCTCGCCTACCGCGGCGCCGAGACGGGGCTCCGCATCGGCGACCGCAACGTCTTCCGCGAGCACGCCGAGCTGCACCGCGGCACGCAGCCCGGCACGTGGACCGAGATCGGCGACGACAACTACCTCATGTCGCAGGCGCACGTCGGCCACAACTGCAAGCTCGGGAACGGCGTCATCATGGCGACGGGCGCGACGCTCGGCGGGCACGTGGTGGTGGAGGACCAGGCCTTCATCTCCGGCAACTGCGTCGTGCACCAGCACTGCCGGATCGGACGGCTCGTCATCATGCGCGGGCTCTCGCGCGCCGCGCGCGACCTGCCGCCCTTCGCGATCATCGACGGCACGCACACCGTGCGGGGGCTCAACCGCGTTGGGCTGCGCCGCGCCGGCTTCGACCGCGAGCGCGGGCGCGCGCTCGCGACCGCGTTCCGCATCCTCTTCCGCGCGCGCACCAATCTCGCCGCCGCGATCGCGCGCGTCGAGGCCGAGGCGCGCTCGCCCGACGTCGACTACCTGCTCGCCTTCATCCGCCGCTCGCGCCGCGGCGTCGCCTTCGGGCCCGCCCGCGCGGGGGCGGAGGACGCGGCGGACGACGAGTGACGCTCGTCTTGCGCCGCCGTGGCCCTTGCCGTAGGCTCGATCGCCGCTCCGCCCGGGTGCTCGCGTGCTGAATCGACGCCGCTTCATCGTGGGGGCCGCGCTGATCGCGGCCGCCGTCTCCTACCTGGTCTACGCCGGCATCCGCACCACCTCGATGTACTACTTCGAGCTGGGTGAGTTCGTCGCGCGCCGCGACGGGCTGGTGGGCGAGACCCTGCGCGTGAAGGGCTGGGTCAAGCAGGGCAGCGTGCGCTGGGACGCGCACACCAACGAGCTCGACTTCGAGCTGGCGACCAAAGATGGGGGGAGTCCAGTTCCGGTCGCGTACCGCGGCATCCGGCCCGACATGTTCTCCGAGGGCCGCGAGGTGGTGGTCGAGGGGCGCTACCAGCAGGGGGGGCTCGCCGCGCGTCAGATCATGACCAGCTGCCCGTCCAAGTACGAGCCCGCGGTCGCCGGCGGCGGCGAGGCGCGGGCGGGCTCCTGAACGATGCCCGAGGTCGGCCGTCTCGCCGTCTGCCTGGCGCTCCTCTTCGCCGCCTACGGCGTGCTCGCGGGAGTGGTCGGCGGCCTCGGCCGGCGCGCGCACCTGGTCCGCTCCGGAGAGCACGCCGCCTACGCCGTGTTCGGGCTGGTCGTGATCGCGACCGCGATCCTGCTGCGCGCGCTCCTCCGCCACGACTTCACGCTCGAGTACGTGGCGGCCTACTCCTCGAGCACGCTCCCGACACAGTACACGGTGGCCGCGCTGTGGGGCGGGCAGAAGGGGTCGCTCCTCTTCTGGAGCCTCCTGCTGACGCTCTTCACGACCGTCGTGCAGGTGCAGAACCGCGAGCGGAACCGCGTGCTCATGCCGTTCGTGACCGCGACGCTCATGACCGTCGCGGTCTTCTTCCTCTCGCTCCTCGTCTTCGTGACCGATCCCTTCGAGCGCCTGCCGGTAGCGGCGCGCGAGGGCGCGGACCTGAACCCGCTCCTGCAGAACTACTGGATGATGATCCACCCGCCCTCGCTCTACACGGGCTACGTGAGCGCGTCGGTGCCCTTTGCGTTCGCCATCGCGGCGCTCGCGACCGGGCAGCTCGGCGACCAGTGGACGCGCAGCGTGCGCCGCTGGGCGCTCTTCTCGTGGGCCTTTCTCTCGCTCGGCAATCTCCTGGGCGCGCGCTGGGCCTACGAGGTGCTCGGCTGGGGCGGCTACTGGGCCTGGGACCCGGTCGAGAACGCGGCCTTCATGCCCTGGCTGGTGTCGACCGCCTACCTCCACTCGGTGATGATCCAGGAGAAGCGCGACATGCTGCGGGTGTGGAACGTGGTGCTCGTGCTGCTCACCTTCGCGCTCACCATCTTCGGCACGTTCCTCACGCGCAGCGGCGTCATCTCCTCGGTGCACTCCTTCACGCAGTCGGGCCTGGGGCCGTTCTTCATCGGCTTCCTCGTCTTCGTGCTGCTGGTGGCGGGCGGGCTCCTCGCCTACCGGCTCCCCGAGCTGCGCACGCGGGCGACCATGGAGTCGTTCCTCTCGCGCGAGGCGGCGTTCCTGTTCAACAACCTGGTGCTGGTGGGGATCGCGTTCGCGGTCTTCTGGGGGACGGTCTTCCCGGTGCTCTCGGAGTGGGTGCGGGGGGTGAAGATCACGGTCGGGCCGCCCTTCTTCAACCGCGTGAACGCGCCGCTCGGCCTCGTCCTCCTCTTCCTGGCCGGCGTGGGGCCGGCGATCGCGTGGCGGCGCGCCTCGCCGCGGAACCTGCGGCGCGCCTTCGCGGGGCCGGTGGCGGCGGGGCTGGTGGCGGCCGCCGCGCTCGCCGTGGCCCGCGTCCCGCTCGGCTACGCCTTCGCGACCTTCGCGCTCGGCGTCTTCGTGCTCGGCACCATCGCGCAGGAGTTCTGGCGCGGCATGCGCGCCCGGCAGGCGATGCTCCACGAGAGCGCGCCGCGCGCGCTCGGGCGGCTGGTCGGGAAGAACCGGCGGCGCTACGGCGGCTACCTGATCCACGTCGGCGTGGTGTCGATCTTCGTCGCGATCGCCGCCTCGAACGCGTTCCGCATCGAGGCGCAGGAGACGCTCAAGCCGGGCGACGAGATGGCGGCCGGCAAGTTCCGCCTGCGCTACGAGCGCATCACGAGCGACGACAACGCGCACCTCTCGCGCCTCGCGGCCGAGGTGTCGGTGTGGCGCGACGGGAAGCGGATCGCGACCCTGGCGCCCGAGAAGCGCTTCTACAAGAAGCCGCAGCAGCCCACCACCGAGGTGGCGATGCGCTCGACGCTCAGCGAGGACCTCTACCTGGTGCTCGGCTCCTACGATCCGCCCTCGGGGCTGGTGACGCTGCAGGCCTTCGTGAACCCGCTCGTGTCGTGGCTCTGGATCGGCGGCTTCATCATGGCCGGCGGCACGCTGGTCACGATGTGGCCGTCGGCGGCTGAGCGGCGGGCGGTGGCGTACGAGCTTGGCAGGGCACGGGTGCCGGCCGGGTAGTCGTTGGGGACGCGAGCCGTCCGGTCGCCACGGCGTGCCCTTCGTGGCATCATGGCTACGTCCGTCGCTCCCAAGCGCTCACCCGCCGGACCACCCTGGCCGCGCTCGACGACGAGTTCGATCGGGGCGTCTGGTCGCGCACGACCCCCGACCAGCGCTTCGCGGATACCTGGTTGCTCAGCGAGGAGATATGGCGGCTCAAGGGGTGGGATCCGGGTGAACCCCGACTTTCGCGACATACTACGCGCGTTGTGCGACGCTGACGCCCGCTTCCTCGTGGTCGGGGCGTACGCGTTCTCGGTTCACGCCGAGCCCCGCGCGACCGGCGACCTCGACATCTGGGTGGAGGCGACGGCCGAGAACGCGAGGCGCGTGTACCAAGCGTTGCGTGCCTTCGGTGCACGTCTTCCAGATGGGGCTTCCCCCGAGGCGCGTGGACATCCTGACGTCGATCACCGGCGTCTCGTTCGCTGCCGCCTTGCCCGCTCACGTCGAAGTCACCTACGGCGACGTGCGGGTTCCCGTGATTGGGCGGGAGACGCTCGTGCAGAACAAGCTCGCGCTCTGACCTGGCCACGACCCAGCAGGAGGTCGAGGAGTCGCTCACCTGCCAGTGCGGCTGCGGGCTCACCGTCCACGCCTGCGACCACCTCGGGTGCCCGTCGGGCGAGCCGATTGAAGAGGGAGATCGCCGAGCGGCTCGCGTGCGGCGGGGACGGGGAGACAATCCTCGCCGCTGTCCGGACCCGCTACGGCGAGAAGGTGCTTTCGTCGCCGACCCTTCGCGGCTTCGACTGGCTCGCGTGGGTGACGCCCGTTCGCCGCCGTCCTGGTGGGCGGGTTCGGCGTCACGCGCGTCATCCGCCGCTGCCTGCGGTCGGTAGTCGCGATAACGCTGGGAAGTTTACGTAACGCTCGAAGTCGGACGTTGCCCAGCCCCCCGCGCCGCGGCAGCGAAGGTCGTCCCGCTGCGGAGCGCCTAGAGCGCCGCGACGGAGGACGGCACGGGACCGTCCGCCGTCGTTCTCACGACGCAAGTCACCCGGCTTTACGAGCAAGAGCAAGGGGGCCGACCAGGAGGGTCAGCCCCGCTCAGGTTGTACCGTGCGACGCTGGAAAAGGTGGACGGGGTCAGGCGTCCTCGCGCTAGCGGCGCCGGTTGCGTTACATCTGCCGAGCTGCGGCGGGAGTTCATTGGCACGTAGTCCTAGCCGTGTCGCAGGTCGTGTCATCTTCGTTATGGCAAAATGTGACGCATGCGGCCTGACAGGATGCGCACTCCGGGCTTTGGTCGCCCGCATCGTCCGCGGTGCTCCCGCCGGCACCAACGCAGGCTATTGTGCATGTGCAGGGGCACGCGGCTTGCCCGCCGCAGCCATCCGGTATGGACCCAGCACATCGGGTCGAACAAGTGAGGGGAATACACAACGTGGTCGTCGTCGTGGTTGGCGTCGTCGTGGTCGTGGTGGTCGTCGTGGTTTCGCAGACGCCGCCGGCACCGCACACGCCCGAGCAGCAGTCGGTGCCCATCGCGGGCGGGAAGCAGCCCTGGTCCCCGTCTGGAATACAGCTGACGCACATCCCGACCGTCGTGTCGCAGATGGACATGGAGCAGCTCCCGCACGAGCCCCCACAGCCGTTGTCGCCGCAGTTCTTGTTCGCGCAATTCGGCGTGCAGCCGCACTGGTTGGAGACGCCACCCCCGCCGCAGGTGTTGAATCCCGTGCAGGTGTTGCCGCAGTTGAGCGTGAAGCCCGTGCAGTCCCCGTCGGGGATCGTCCCGCAGTCCACCCCCGCCCGGCAGGTCGTGGGGGTACAGCAGGTCCCGAAGAGTGGCTTCGCCTTCCCCGGAGGCGAAGCGGGCTTCATGCAGTTGCGGCTGCAACAACTGATGTTCGTCTGACACCGCTGGCCGTCGGGTTTGCACCCGTTGGCTCCGGCCGGGCGTGGCGTGACGACGAGGAGCGCGCCGCCGAGCGCGAGGAGGAGCAGCGTCGGGGTGATTCGCTTTGCGAGAATCTCCGGGCGGGACGTCATGGGTTTCCTCCGTTGTGCGTCGGTCATACCGACCGCGGTTGCGGGTGGCTGCTACCAATGGGGCTGAAAGACTCGCACGGCCGGATGCCGCTCCCCTTCATGGCCGGCTCCCCTTGGGTGAGGAGAGAGCATCGTCCCGGCGCAGGCTCGGCGTCAAGGGGGAAAAGGCGCTGCAGGGTGTTCACCATCGGCGGGGCACTGGAAAGCGGGGAGACGGAGCCCTGCGCGAGTCTCGGACCAAGCGCCGTCAGAGAACGCCACTGCTGCGTCCCGGTGCGGCACCATGGGCCGGCGGAATCGGCCGGCGCGAGGCGACTTCAACGACCCGGACCGGCCTCCCGCGCGTAGGCGACGCGACCGCCGAGGCCAATTCACCAGGGTTTCGCGACGAGTACCTTGACATCCTAGCCGCGGGTTTCGCGTCCCCTGGCCGTTCGATCCTTGGCATGTCGGCGCCGCCGGAGCGGTAGAGACTGACTGCCCATGCCAAGAGCAGGTAGTTCGAAGTCCAGGGCGGCGTGCTTCTGGTGCGACTAGCGAAGGCCCGGCAGCCGCGCCAGATCGGACAACCGAGCCGCTTCGACCAGCCGCGCGCAGTGCGTTCGTTCACGGCTCGGCCCTCTCGGTTGCGGAAACCGTGCGCGTCCAACCATGCCAAGATTGCCGGCCAGCCGCTCAGACTGTGCTCGCCCTCTTTGAACGCCTCCCGCGGCCGCTCCAGGGTTGCGCGCTGGCGTTGAGGTCTCGTCTTCTCCCATTCGGCCTCGCGCGTCGTCCACGAGTCCTCCGGTACGCCGAGGCTCGTCTTCGGCGGCCCGAACGGGACGGTGTCGAGTGGGCTGCGACGTGCGCGCTTCATCAGGCACACCGACGCTTGCGGGCGCGACCGGGCTTCGGTCGTTGCGGGGCAGCGTCGCAGACCTAATTTCCGTTATCTGCCTATCTGCCATCGTCTCGCGCGCTTAGCGGAACGGGGGTGCGCTGGAGGGAATCGCTGACCCGGCTGGGCAATGTCAGTCACAAAGGCGTGGTGCCGCCGGCAGCTATCACGCGGGTCGCCGTTTTCGACGTGGGTCAGCTACTTCGGCACTGGCCGCCAGCCCTATTCGCGCTCGGGTTGTGCCCCGAAGCCGAAATCAGCCCCGAGTCTTTCTCGCGCTACGGGCATCTTCATCGCAGCGTCCTGGCCGCTGTGCTGTGATGGCGGCGGCTCAGACGCCCCTGCGCGCAGGCGCACCGCGCTACGACGCCAAGCCGTCTATTCCGTCCCGATTGCAACAGGACTTTGGGCCTACGCGACAACAATTCATCAAAAAGCTACTTGACCTCACAACCCGACCTGCGTGAACATTCGTCCCCACAACAGCAATCATCTTGAGCCCGCGCGGGGGGCAGCGGGTGGGAGGAGAAGTCCATGAGCCGCGCTCCCACGTCCCTCTTCGCCGCCGTCGCTCTGGTAGCCCTGGTCGTGCTCCTGCCCTGGCGTGGTGCGGCCTGGGGAGACGGTGGCTGTAAGCACGACGGGCAACAGTGCGCGACCAACATGAGCTGCTGTTCGCGCAACTGCGTGAAGCCGACCGTCAAACACGGAGCGGCCTTGTTCGGTCTCTGCTGTCCGAGCGGAGCGCGCCTCGTCGGCGGCCAGTGCTGCGTCCCGAACTGCACGAACAAGACATGCGGCGATGACGGTTGCGGGGGGTCGTGCGGCGCGTGCGACGCTAGCCAGTGCCTCACCTGCATGAACGGCACATGCGGCTCGGAGTGTACGAGCGGGGAAGTCTGCAGCGGAGGCAGCTGCATAACCACGACGACGACCAGCACGACCAGCACCACGACCACGACGATCCTCACCCACGGATGCAGCTACACTTGTACAGACGGCGTACAGGTCACCATCGGATGTACTAACTTTGCAAACCAGGACAACTGCGGCTCGTTAGATAATGCACAATGTCAAGACGAGTGTAACAGTGGATGTGCAAGCCTGGGAGGAGGAGCTTCATGTTTCGGGGGGGTCACATGTAACCTCTGCCCGTGACCCCGTGCCCCCAGGCTACCTGCTACCGGCACGACGCGGCAGCAGGCGACGCCTACGCTCGCGCCTTTAGTCTGATTCGTAGCACGTGGCGTCCACAGGGCGCCACGGCAACCCGCCCCCGCACTGTAATTGAAGGGCGTGCGGGTTGGCGTAGCTTCATCCGGCGACTTGGAGTGCTTTCGCGACTTGGCCGCCGCCGGTCCAAGGCAGGGCCGATTCTCGCTCGGCACGGCGAAGCCACGAAGGCGAATATGCCAGCCCAAGGAAGGGCGACACGCTGTCACGGCGTGCCGCCCTTCTTTGTTTTGGCCGCAGCACCGGGAACCGCATGCGCGGGAAAGGGAATGGGAATGCAGTTGACTCCTACGGACGGGATCCGCGAACGTCCGACTTCGGGCGTTATGTCACCCCGATTCGAAAACGCCCCTATTTCCGCTATCTGCCCGCTATCTGCCTATCTGCCCGCTATCTGCGGACCGTTCGCCGGGACGGAGTTGCCCTTCCACGCCTACATCGATCGGAATGGCCGGTGGCTGTCCTTCACCACGCAGGACATCGCGTATCCCTGCCCCAACGCGGCTTCCAACGACACCGGGCTGAACTCGCAAGACCCGGCTTCAAGATCGGGAGGTTCGGTGACGATCCGGCGGGGTCGGGCGAGCTGCCCTGTACGAATCCCCGAGGGGTGTCGACCCCGGACCCGGGACACCAGCGCGCGGCCGCGGTGGTCAGGCACCCGAGCGCCCGAGCATGCGCGCTTTGCTCGAAGGCCATGACGCGCGCCAGGATGTGCGACGCCTATTCTGGCACGAGGAATGCGCCGGGAATCTTGTCGTCCAGTGTGGCCAAGGCGGTGGAATAGCGGTTGGCGAGCTCGAGCAGATGTCCGTCCGTCGTCTGCCGCACGGTCTTGACCCACGCGGGAAGCTGGTCCGCGCCGACCGCGTCCGCGAGCATCCGCACGTGCACCCGCTGCTGCCTCTTGAGCCGACGGGAGCAGCTCCTTATGGGCCAACTGCCGACCTGTCGGCGCTTGCCGAGATGTCGTCGTCGTCGTTCGGCATCGCAGCGGGACTCGAGGCGCGAGCCTCGATGTGACGGGGCCTTCTGGCGGTCCCGTCCCCCTCGGCGGCCGGCACGGCAGTTGCCTCTGGTGTGTGAT